>Ga0208829_100017_pt1 | contig 79646 bp, 60 predicted proteins | sample LakMenEpi19Jul08_FD_150714 | JGI IMG/M metagenome (GOLD analysis project Ga0208829, IMG submission 150714) | Freshwater microbial communities from Lake Mendota, WI - 19JUL2008 deep hole epilimnion (SPAdes) | ecosystem: Environmental > Aquatic > Freshwater > Lake > Epilimnion/Euphotic zone ... | reverse complement strand
AGCAGGTAAGATATCGGTGGTGGTATTCTTCGCCCAGTTAATTAAATCTTGGGTAGGTAGTTTATCAGCCGCAAATACATAATCAAATGTGGCCAGAGTTGCACCTGCGGCTTTACCTTTATTAATCAAAGTAAAGCTGGGATTAGTAACATTGAGTTTTAATCCATTCAGAGGTAATTCTTTCACTCCTGGGATCAAACTCGCTATCTTCATTAAATCCACATCACCCCGGTAGTTAACTTGGATGATCCCCTGACCAAAGATCACATCTAAATTTTCTGACAGATTATTAAAGACTGACTTAACTTCTGTTGGTATTTGACTGCTGATTAAATCGAGTAATTCCTGTTTTGGTAACTTGTCAGCCGCAAAGCTAAAGCTGGCATTTTTCCCAGGGTTAAGGATGGTGAGACTGGGATTAATAATATTCAGTGGTTGGGTAGTCGCAGGTAGTAATTCTTTGACTCCTGGAATCAACCCAAGCACTTTCACCAAATCAACAGCACCATTATAGGTAAGTTGAATTTGGTTATTACCTACAACTACATCTAACTGTTGTGCTTGGGCTGTGATAGTATCGAGAACCGATTGTACATCAGTGGGTAATTGCTGTTTAATCCAAGTAACAAGTTGTGTTTTTGGTAACTCGTCTGCGGCGAAACTGTAGCTGGCATTTTTGCCAGGATTAGTAATTGCCAAACGGGGGTTAAGAACGGGTAATTGCAGATTATTGACAGGTAGTTCTTTTAATCCGGGAATTTCTTTGATAATCGTCGCTAAATCCAGTGCGCCTTGATAGTTGAACTGCACTTGATTACTACCCAACTGCACATCCATCTTATCTGCTACAGCTAGGAGTGAATCAACAATACTCCGTACTTCCGCAGGTAATTGGTTTTTAATTTCTGTTCCTAACCATTCAGTTAATTCTTGTTTGGGTAAACTTTCCGCGGATAAGCTAAAGGTGCGAGTTTTGCCGGTGCGTGTAACTGTAAAACTGGGGTTGAGAATAGGTAATGTGAGATTGTTGGGGGTGAAACTTTCTAACCCTGGAATTGTTTTCAGTGCTTTAGCTAAATCCACTGTTCCCAAATAGGTGATTTGGGTTTGTGTATCTCCTACCACTAAATCAATTTGGGCAATTTCATTGAGGAGTCCAGTTAAGAAATTCTGAACACTAGCATCAGAGACATAGGTTTTTACCTGTTCGGTTAACCATGTCTTCACCTGATTCATGGGGAGATTATCTACCCCAAAACTTAAACTGGGTGTTTGTTTGGGATTGGTGATGGTAATGCTAGGGTTAGTGAGAGTGAGATTTAAGCCTTTGAGGGGTGATAAGAAATCTCCTAGTTGAGTGCCGATTTGATCAATGATAGTTTTGAGGTTTAAATCACCCAAGTAACCTATTTGAATTTGGTTATTGCCAAATTTCAGGTCAATATTTTTCACTATATCCAGTGCTTTTTGCAGAAATGATTGAACATCGGCAGGTAATTGTTGGAGAAGGGTCGTTTTTACCCAGTTGACTAATTCAGCTTTGGGTAAACTATCACTGCTAAATGTGTAGTCAATATTTTTGAGATTCTTAGTACCCAAATTGCTTAATGTCAAACGGGGATTAGCCACAGGTAAAGCTAAACTATCTAGGTTTGGTAATTCTTGAATACCGGGAATTACCTTGACAATTTTGGCTAAATCAATATTGCCTTTATAACCTAGTTGTAATTGGCGATCGCTAAATAATACATCTACCTGTTGAGCAGCATTAGAAACGGTATTTAAGATTGATTTCACATTATCCGGTAACTGTTGCACCAACCAATCAATTAATTCTTGTTTCGGCAGGTTATCAGCAACAAAGCTGTAATCAATATCTTGACTATTAGGGTTAATAATTGTCAGTTTAGGATTAGTGACAGGTAACTTCAGTGTATCCAGTGGCAAATCTTGAATTCCCGGTATTTGTTTGAGTATTGCCCCTAATTCTAAATTACCCAAATAAGCAACTTGAATTTGATTTTTACCCAGTTTCAAGTCAACATTTTCTGCAACTTGCAATAAATTATCTAAAACGTTTCTTACTTCTTGAGGTAACAGTGATACAGCTTTTTCCCTCAACCATTTAGTTAATTCGTCTTTGGGCAATCTGTCAACACTGAAGACATAATCAATATTGTTAACACCTTGCTCTAAATTGACCAATGTCAAGCTAGGATTGGTAACAGGTAGATTCAACCCGTCTAAGGGTAAATCACTCAAACCAGGAATGAACTTAATGAAACTATCTAATTGCAAATCACCTTTATAAGTAATTTGCATTTGCTTTTTACCCAGAACCAAATCTACGCGCTCTAATTCTGAAGTCAACAACTGGTTTAAAATCGTTTGTACTTCTTGTGGTAATAAAGATTTACCCTGATTTCCTAACCAATTAATGATTTGACGTTTTGGTAAACTATCCACAGCAAAAGCATAATCAGGATTAGCAGATGTGGGATTAGTAATTGTCAAACGCGGATTAGTAACATCTAAGGTTAATCCTCCCAAGGGTAAATCTTTAACACCTGGAATTTTCTTAATGAGAGTTGCTAAATTTAAATTACCTTTATAAGCAACCTCAATTTGGTTTTTCCCTAATACCAAATCAACTGTATTTGTCAGGGCTAAGAGTTTATTTAAAACATCTTGCACTTCTGTGGGTAATAGGGTCGTAGCTTTCTGAGTTACCCAATTTGCTAGTTGTTGTTTAGGCAAGCTTTCCGCAACAAAAATGTAACTTGCATTCTTACTCTGAGGATTGGTAATGGTAATGCTGGGATTTTTTACAGGTAAGCTTAAGTCATTTAAAGGTAATTCTTTAACACCTGGAATTTCCCTAATTACCGTAGCAATATCTAAATCACCTTTTGCAGTAATTTGGATTTGCTCTTTACCTAATACCAAATCAACATTTTGTGTCAGTGCCAAAAGTTTATTGAGAACCTCTTGCACTTGTGTAGGTAGCAATGTTTTAGCTTGGTTAGATAACCAATTTACTAACTGTGCTTTGGGTAAACTTGCGGCTGTAAAAGTATAATTTGCACTCTTGCTACCAGGATCGGTAATAGTAATGCTAGGTTTTTCCACAGGTAAGGTTAACCCATTTAAAGGTAAATCTTTAATACCTGGAATTACTCCTCTTAACTGAGCTATATCTAAACTACCTTGATAAGTAACTTGGATTTGGTCTGAAGCAAACACTACATCCAAATTTTGTCCTAGTTTCAGCAGTTCATTGAGAACTGTTTGCACTTCTGCGGGTAATAAGGTTTTGCCTTTATTTGCTAACCAAGTGACTAACTCTGCTGTAGGTAAACTATCAGCAGCAAAGGTATAGTTAGCATTTTCTAAACCAGGATTGGTAATCGTTAATCTAGGTTTCGTGACAGGTAATTTCAATCCATCCAGTGGTAAATCTTTCACCCCTGGAACTACGGTTTTGAGTTGTGTTACATCTATTGTTCCCAGATAGGTGATTTGCAGTTGTTTGTCATTCAAGCCAATGTCAATTTGCCCTGCATCTTTGAGGAGGGTTTGCAGAGCAACTTTGACTGCTGGGGCAGCATTTTTCAGGGCATTAATGACTTGTTGACTGATTACAGAGACATCTGTATCTGGCTTACCTAACCAACTCCTGATAGTTTGAGCAGAGATGTTGGTAAAAGTAGAAGTTAATGGTGCAGTAGCGAGAATTGCTGATAAATTCTGATTATACTGTACAGTTTTTTCTGCTACTATTCCCGTCAGAGTTTTATCAGCTAGAGGAATTTGTTTAATATTTTTACCGGGGACTGTAGTGCTGGGTTCTTTAGGTAATACTGGTTGGGAATCAGTAAGAGGTTGGATAGCAGCTTTTTCAGTCGGTACAGAGGGTAAACTTTGGGTTTGGGGAATTGTTATCTGATCGGCAGGAGTAGTTTCAACTGGAGATGCAGCTACATTAATGGTTGTGACTGGTGGGCTTACTTTTTTGAGGTTATTCTTACCTGCTTGTGGGTCTTTGAGTTTGACGTTAAAGGAAACCCCTAATTTTGTAGGATTTTTGGGATCGTCAGCAAAATCTACTTGCAAGAAGCCAAGATTACCCTTACCTTTGAAATCACCTAAGTTGAGGCTAACATCCGCACTAAATTTTGTTTTATCTGGATCAAGATAAAAACCAAGTAATTTATTGATACCAAAGCCCAAGCCAATATCATATTTAAAGTTACCTGTGAGTTGTCCTTGGGTTTCAAAACCAATACCTAGTGCTGGCACACCTAAATCACTGGATAAATCCAATTTAAACAGGTTGTACTCTTTGTTCAAGTCAAAGGCAAAGTAGACATCAGTATCTGTCATTTTTGTAGTGACATTTACCCCTGGTATGCCTAACTCCGTCAAAGCTTTTTCCAGAAAATTGTCTAGTTGAGTGGAAGTAAGTTGATCTGGTTCTAGTTGATTTATTTGCTTACTGACAAGATTACCTAAATCTGCCATTAAGGTGGGAGAGCGACCTTCTAATGAGCCGATGATGGGCAATTCCAAATTGTTAATTGTGGATTGCAAGGTATCCAAACCTGCTTTTATCCCTTCATTGGTTTGGGTTTTATCTAATACCCGATCAACCAAACCTACAATTTGGTCTGCTACTGGTAGATTGTTGTAGTTGGGGTCACGACTGGTAACTTGATATTGAATGCCTGCTTCATGGGGCTTACTGGGATCAGTATCATTTTCGAGAATCCCATCATCAATGGCTTGGACATTGACAGTTTGCATCTGATACCAATTTTCTGGTTGGAAAGTTAAGGTAATAGAATCAACTGGTTTGGGCTTTTGAGGATCACTAGCGTCGATAAACCTGAGCTGTTTTTTTGCTCCGTTGGGTGTGTTACTAATCGTGTTGCTAGTTAAGGTTAAAGTAACTGGTGCTGAAGGTTCACTCAGTAAGGAAAGTTCATATTGGGAATAGCGAATTTCGTCTTTGTCATTGGTTTTAAAAGGATCATCCTCAATGGCTACTGCACGATTACCACCAGTGACAATTCTAATGCCAGGAACATCATTGTCAATGATATTCAGGCTAGATGACTTAGAATCACCTAATTTATAGCCATCACCGGGTAGTAACTCAACGGTGACAGTTTCTGATGGGAAACGGGCAATAGAATTAGCTGTAATTTGATTAGCTATGGACGAGTCAACTTCTACCTGAATCTGTCCTTTGTAATTGAGAACGTTATTATCAATAGGATTGTTTACAGTTGTAACTGTCCATATCGCCCCATTCTGTAAAGTACCATTAATGCCGTTAATACCCTGAATTTGTGTTGTTGTTCCTGGTTGGTTAAAATTACTGGTATTAGCACTGAAGTAAACTTTCAAATCAGTTTCTTTATCTGTAAGAAAACGGTTGATGTTTTCCTTAATTTGTTGGTGGCTACGTACTGTGTCCCAAACCCTTAATTCAGCAATATCACCGTTGAAATACTTTTCATTTGACCAATTACTTTGGGCGATAAAGTTCTTGCTACGAGATATATTTTGAGCGATGTTTTGCCCAGCTTCTGATTTAACTAACTCACCATTAATGTAAAGAGAAGCATTACCTTTACCATCATTAACTCCAGCAACATGAATCCATTCTCCAGTAGGTATCTGACTATCTGAGGTTACTTCTGTATAATTTGAACCATTATAGGTTTCTAAGCGCAGTCTACCTGTAGTACCGTCAAAGTTCAAAATGATATTATTGTTGACTGCTCCATTACCAAAGTCAATAATACGGGCGCGAACATTACCAGTGTTACTTTGAGGATGTTGATTAACTCTCACCCAGGCTTCAACGGTAAAGTCACCACCCATTGTCAGACTAGGTAGAGAAACATAGTCATTATTACCATCAAAGCTAAACCACCCTTGTCCAAATTGATCAATTCGACCTGGGGTTTTAACTGAACCTGTTTTTTGACCAGCCAATTCAACAATACTGGCTGTAGGTACATCAATTATATTCTTCTGTTCCAGAGTAAAATCAGCTAACTGAAGCTCAATTCCTCCATTGTTTTTGGTAACATTGAGACGATAATAACGATAGGGTTGTGGATTATTGACTGTAAAGGCTTGCTGTTCAAACCGATTAGCAAATTTAATGTTTGCCCGTGTATCTAGTGGGACAAAATTTTGACCATCATTTGACCCTTGTAATGTCCAATCAACCGGATCTCGACCAGAGAAATCATTAGCTGAGGTAATGTAATATTTGCTTACAAGAGTAGGATTATTAACAAATTCGTACTGAATCCAACCTGAATTATTACTAATTAACCATTTCGTTTGTGAGTTTTTATCAGCAGCACTTTCCTTTTGTTCTCCATTGGGAGAACTTAAACTAGAAGCAGTAATGAGAATATTATCACTGGCTACTACGCCTTTAGCTGAGACATCTAAAGTTAAGGTGGTTTTACCGTTGTTAGTAGTGCCGGGAGTAACTTTATTAATGGTAAAAGTTAGGTCTTCAATTCTCTTGTCATCAATGGGAACAATTGGTAATAAAACTTGATTACCAAATACCCGCACTTTGCTCGTATTAATAGATTGGTAATCTGCGTTTAAAGTTGCAGTGCCACCAACGATACGATAGTTAACTTCAATCCCTGTATTATTTGGGGGTAGGTTATTGGGATCTCGATCTAATTCAATGATGAAATAACCTGGTGTGGAGTAAATTTCTGCTGCGGCTTTCCCTGGAGTAATCTTGGCAGTGGGAATATCATTATCTTTGATAATGACTTCTAAGGGTTTGAGGATGAGACTATTATATTTCCCATCTTCACCACTTACTTGGAATTTGATATCACTCTTTTGCAGATATTCTACTTTATTATCATCAACCGCAGTAATTTGAATTGTTTGCGGTGTATTCCAGTTTTGTGGATCGAAGGTGATGCTGTGAGTATCCCCTGGGTTTTTACTTAAGAAGTAAAATTCTTCATTACCAGGAGTCATCGTGACTACAACTTTACCTACAGGTTGACTATTCAGCTTAATACTAAAAGCGTCTCCTGTGCCTTCTGTTGTACTCGATAGGGGCGTAACTGTGAATCCTGGTGTGTCGTTATCATCATTGTTGGCGATGACTAATTGGTCTTTAACGTGAAGATTAAATTCCGCTAATTGAATTTCATTTGCACCGCTATTAGTTAGGATATTCAGTCGATAGTAATTGTAGGATTTACCGTTATCAAAGTCAAAGGTTTTAGTTTCAAAGCGATTATTAAATTTAACTCCAGACTGCTGATCTAGAACTTCAAAATTTTGACCATCGTTCGAGCCTAGTAATTCCCAATTCTGCGGATCTCGCTGTGGCAAATCGTTAGCTGAAGTTAGGGAGTAACTATTAACAACTGCTGCACTATCTAAAAATCCAACTTGAAGCCAAGCTTGTTTACTAAAAATCAACCATTTAGTAGCAGAATCGTTGTCAAAAGCTTTCTCTTTTTGTTCAGTTTTTGGAGAATTGGGATTGGAAACAGAAAGTTGATTGTTCGCTTTCCCTAGTTCAATTAATCTGTCAGTAATTCCTAAACTAACTTGATAATCATTGGTGTCATTGTAAGTGGGATCTTGGCTGCGGACACGATTAGTAATTGCATAACGAACTTGGCCATCAGCAACGCTATCATTTTGAGGAACAACCGAGAAGCTTTGGGGTTGATTCCAATTATCTGGTGTGAAATTCAGGACAATTTCTGAGTCGGTGATGGTAGTTGTATTGCGTGTTGTTGTTAATATTCCTTCACCGGGGTTGCTGCTAAAAAAGTATAATTGAACCTTATCTGTCGGTTTGCTGGTCAGTTGAGCGGTAAAGGTAAGAGGAGTATTACTGTTTTCCTGGGTTGAGAATTGTAAACTGCTGATAGGTTGCCCTTGGGCATTTTTCAACAAAATACCAGCCTTTTCATTATCCTCTATAGTAACAGTTTGCTGGACATTATTTGGTCTATCAGTATCAACTCTATAACCTTGTCTTTGATTTAATCTAATGTTAATAGTTTCGTTGCTTTCTTTGATTTGATCGCCAATAGAGTTAATGGTAATTTCGGCTGTAGTTTGTCCTTCAGGAATAACAACAGCTTGCAATTGTTCTTGATATTGCAGCTTGCCATCTGCTGCACCAATTACCGCGTCTAAATCACCATCATTATTAACATCGGCGAAAACAGGCGCACTGTTAGCTTGTACTTTCCAAGTGTTGCTGGGAGAGTTAGCACTATCTAGGGTAAAGATGGGTGTGCTGGCATTACCTGTGTTGCGATAGAAAGATATAGTACCATCTTTTCGTCCTATAAATAGGTCGAAATCGCCATCGTTATCAGCATCTATGATATTAGGAGTGCTGTTATCACCGATATCAATGTTATTGAAGGGGTTGCTAGTACCTGTTTGGGCTGTGAAAGTGGGTTTTGATGGTATACCTGTATTTTTGTAGTATTTAATTGTGCCATCAGCTGTACCAATTACTGCATCTAAATCACCATCTTTATCCAAATCAGCAAAGGTAGGAGTGCTATTATCACCTACGTCAATACCATTAAAGGGATTATTTGTACTGGTGCGTAATCCAAATTTGATGCCTGTACTATCGGTAATATTTTCGTAGTAGGATATCGTACCTGCACTATTACCAATAATGATATCTAAATCCCCATCTTTATCTATATCTACAAAGGTGGGAGTGCTGTTATTGCCGATATCAATACTCTTGAAGGGGTTTTTGGTTCCCGTTTGTTCAATGAAGGAAGGAAGTCCCGGAGAACCAATATTCTCATAAAACTTCACAGTACCATCAGCATTACCCAAGGCAAGATCCAAATCGCCATCTTTGTCCAAGTCGGCAAAGCTGGGAGTGCTAAAGTTGCCAATATCAATCTGATCGAAGGGATTTGCAGCACCAGGTTGTGACTGGAAGATATTAGTGTTAACTATGAAATCTTGGTTCAAGGTTGCAGTGCTACCATCTACGGAGAAGGAGACTGTCAAACCACCTTGAGGTGCTGATCTATCGAGTGTAATTTGTACTTTTTGTGAACTGCCTTCTTCAGCAATGGTAGCATTGTTTCCTGAGAATTTTGCTACTGGTAAAGTTGGATCAGGACTAGTTATATCTGATGAATTAATAGCAGTATTACTGTCAATGTTTTGATTGGTAACAGTAATATTTTGTTGTAAGTTAGTGTTGTTGTAGTTAGAATCTGCGCTGCTTGGTGTTGCTTGAATCTGATAAGTGATATTACTATCAACTAAAGTATCAGCCTTACCAACAACAGTAATTATTTGATATTGATCCCAATTATCAGGTGTGAACACAATTGGAGATATAGTTCCACCTTGATAAAGTTTTAATTCACCTTCGGTTGTATTTAAACCTGTAAAACTAACAGTTACATCGCTACTGGGTTTACTTTGCAAACGAATGGCAAAACTTTCTCCATCTCCGTTTTCAGATGTTTGCAAAGGACGGAAACTAGAGGCAATAATGGGGGTAGGTTGACCTTGTGCGTTTAAGTTCTGTAAATTAAAGCTGACATTAGCTATTTCTAATCCAGCAATATTGCTATCAATGATTTGCAGGGCTTTGCTTTGATTATTGCTATCAATTGTGTAGCCGTTACCAGGATTTAAGGAAATAGTAAGATTTTCCTTTTGTTCTTTAATAGAGTCCCTAACTGGAAAAACAGGTAAGATAGCAACAGTTTCACCTTTGGGGATGATGATTCTGTGATAGAGATTAAATTCCGCTAATTGTAGTTCGTTGGCTCCATTATTGCTGGTAATATTCAGGCGATAATATTGATAAGCCTTAGTGTTGTTGATTGCAAAAGTTTTAGTTTCAAAGCGGTTAGTAAATTTAATTCCTGATTGTTGGTCTATTTTTTCAAAGGTGATACCATCGGTTGAACCTAATAGTTCCCAACTTTGTGGATCTCTACTAGGTAAATCATTCGCTGAGGTAATGATGTAGCTATTAAAAATAGCTGCATTATTATTTGGTAATTGATATTGAATCCATGCAGATTTAGCAGAAATCAGCCATTTGGTATTGGTATTGTTATCAAAGGCTTTTTCTTTTTCTTCACCTACGGGAGAAACCAAACTGGAACTGGAAGCGGAAATTTGTCCATTAGCCGGTCTGGTATTAACTGTACTTAAATTCCCTGTATAGTCACTGCCTAAAGTTGCAGTCCCACTGACAGTATAGCTAACTGTTAAATCTTCTTTGGCAGCATGACTTAGTTGTAGTCTAAATTGACCAGGTTTATCACTATTTTCAGTAATACTGCTATCAGCCAACAAACTCAATCTAGGTGTACCTAAATCTTGAAGTTGCGCTCCCTCCGTTACCTTGTTTTGTAAAGGTATCTGCGTAGTAACAGGAACAGAAATGTTCAATTTAGTATAATTACCATCTGTACTGCTAACACTTGCTGTCAGATTAAAGTCGGAATTAACACCATTGAGTGTAATCGTTTGCCACTGATCCCAAGGATTAACAATTGGTGAATTTGGATCTGGTGCATTTGAATTAGGTATAACATTGACTGACAGCTTATATTTACCAGAATTTTGGCTGCTATTATTTATTCTGGTTAAACCGTAATCTACACTATAATAAGCGACACCAATGTAGTAAGTATCGTCAGATGTAATTGTATATTCAATTGAGGGATCGGTTGATCTGCCAGGATCATCATCTTTTTCAGTGACAATTACACCTTGGGAATTAAAAAGTTTTAATCTAGAATCTAAATTAGATATTATGGGATTCGTAGACCTAGCATCTACACGAATGCTAATTGTATCACCTTTTCTGAGGGCAATTTTAAATAAATCAACATCAGTTTTGGAATAATCGCTACTAATTTCACCATCAAAAGTGAACGCCGTTGTTGTAATCGCAATAGCTTTTTCTGATGTATCATTAGGTTCAATTGTACCTGTTGAACCTTCCGTTAAACTCCTACTTCCTGAAATTAATGAGGAGCCTTTGGAAGCTTGATATTGAAATTGAATCTGATTATAATCTAAATTCCCAGAAGTGGGTTGATTGAATTGAACAGTAACATCTTTAGTAGGTTGACTGCCCAATTTTACTTTAAAAACTGATTTGCCATCCCTGATTACCAAGGGATTATTCGTGTTAACTAATTGGTCATTTCGGTCAACAATGAATACTTGCGATTGATAAAGACCACTATCTTCTATAGTGATATCGGCAGTAATGTTGTTAACAATCTGACCATTTTGTTTTAACCGGAAATTGGAAATATCTTTATTATTAGTGACATCCAGATCAAAATAATAGGGTTGAATGTCTATTCTTAAATTTTCCGCATTTTCTTTAATGGCATCTGGTAATGCCATAAAGTAAATTCTAATTTTATTTTGGTCAACTACTGTATTACCAGGAATCTTTAACTCTTCAATTTGGGGGATGATAATCCCATTTTGTTGGGTATCGGGTTTAAAGGAAACTTTGCGATATTGGGAATTGAGATAATCAACTCCTTGAATTACATTTTCTCCAGCCGTAATAGTATATTTTACCCACAATCCCAAGGAGTTGAGAATGGGTTTATCTGATTTTAATTCAATATAACCAATAGAGTAGGAATCTTCTTGGTCGGGTAATAATGCTCCATATTCTTTGGCGTTTCTAACTGTTACCAGTTCTAAGGTTGGTTCATTATCTGCAATGGTGACAGTGGCAGACTGTTTTTGAGTATCTACCTGATAAAACTGATTGCGCTCAGTACCAGTATTGGTTGTTTGTTGTACTAGCCCAACAGTGACAGATTCAGTATTTTCTGCAACATCATCATCAATAGGTTCTACACCAATAATAATGGTTTTATTACTTTGCCCAGTATTAGCCTGAACAGTAATTTCGTTTCCAGTAAAGTATTCTTTCTTGCTATGGTCTGCATAACGCCAATAAAAGAGATAATCTGCACCTTTAGTGGTATTAATATGATTACCACGTATAGTGTTTGTTCCAGTTGTTTTGACGTATTTATTAGGATCTGAAGCGTCTTTGTTAGTAACAGCCTCTAAATTCAGTTTTAAGGTAAACTCTTTTCCTCTTTGTCTGTCAAAAACAAGTTTAAATTCGGCGTTTTTGCCCCTATCTTCTGACCCATCAGTAAGTTTTTCAATACCAATAGTTGGTTCATCATCTACAATAGTAAATGTGGCTGAATTTTGCGATGCATTAACGTGATAATTATTTAAATTTCCACTATTTGGAACTAAGCGAACGGTAAATTTTTCGCCATTTCTGGGAAGATCAGTAATATCATCATCCTTAGCCTCAACTAAATCGACAGTTACTTCTTGCTTGCTATCAAGTTGATTATTACTAACTGTAACAGTTCGTAGTAAATAATCGTCTGACTCTGTATCATTTCCAGAGTTGGATACCTCGAATTTGAGAGTTAAAGTTTGAGTTAAAGGCCTATCAAACTTAAGTTTTAGTTTTCCTGTTTTACCGGCTTCTTCGGGATTTTCATATCCTATAACGCTGATGATGGGTTCGTTATCAATAATTGGAACATCAAGACTATAGCCGCTTTGATATTGTACTCCTGGAATAATTTCTATGCGGAGGTTTTCGTTTGATTCAGCTATATCATCATCCGCAATATTGATGGTAATAACTTTCTCTTTCTCAGTCGGAGTTAAGGTTAATTGTCCAAGATTGGGATCTGAGAAATCATCAGTTGATGCACCGTTAAGAGGAAGTAGTCTATAAAAAACATTAATTCCACCTGCTGGGATAGTTGATGATGTGCCAATTTTAAATTGTGCTTTTCCATCTTGTTCAGAAGCTCCTGTAAAAAACGAAATGTATATGTTAGGTCTATCAGTGTAAGGAATTAGACTGGTTGTTGGAATAAAACTTTTGGAAATAATTTCATTAGTTTTGTTATCGTTTGTCCAAGCTTGCCAGAGTAATTTGGCTTTGGCACCGCCACTATTTTCAAAATATTCCAAAGTAATTGGAACTACGTTTCCTTTTGAGAACGTCCTAATGTATCCACCGTCTTGGGATCTAGATCCATCTGACCAACGGTCAATATCGTAATTTGAAGAGTTATTAATCCGCAGCCTGACTCCATCATCAGTCTCTGCAGAAAATACATAACTTCCAGTTTCTGGAATGACAATACTACCTGTCCAACGCACGCTAAAGTTATTACTGTTAACTTTATTGTTGGGGCTACCATCACCCCAATCAAAATTAATAGCAGAATCAACTTGTGTATAAACTGGATTACCAGACAAGTCGCGGTTATTAAAATATTCCCCTTTTAACCCATACCCTAAATCATTTGGACCAGTAGCGGTACTACTCGCTAGGGGAATTAAGTAATTATTAGGAATATAGGCTTTACTACTTCCTGGTGGTTGCCATTGTAAATTTACAGCAGCACTAGCATCCCAATCAAAATAATCCATTTGGATGGCATACCATTTTCCCCCTTCTAAATAGATAGAAGCTGAATTTTCCTTATCTAACCCACTTTTATTCCATTCCTCAATAAGCCGCCTATTGTTGACCCAGAGACGAACGCCATCATCAGAATTTTCGTAAAATTTATAATCTCCCGTGCTGGAAGCGTACACATATCCTGTCCAGCGGACAATAAAATTATCTTGGTTTACGTTGGAGTTTGGTGGTGATCCCGTTCCCCAATCTTCACGAATCAAACCTGCGCTATTGCTGATGGTACTTCTTGTAGACCATTGTTTTACTTCTGTTCTTTCAACTCCGTTTCCCTCTTTGGTGTTATTACCAATAAAATACTCTACTATCAGAGGCAAAATACCTGCATAAGCTTGTTGTCCTTCCGAGGAAATAGCAATCCCAGCTTCAATATTTCCAGTGGCAAATTCTAAATCCCAATCTCCGCCTAACAGTGCATTACCTGTAATATCTACGGAGGCGGCAACATCTGCTCCTGTGAATATACTTAAATCCCTTAAAAACTCCTGACCCTGACCAAAACCGACACTACAGCCAAACAGTAAAATATCTGCTTCTGCTGTTAATGCCTTACGCCATTGTTCTAATTGCTCACGATAGGCTTGGATACTGTCGCGGTTTAGCCGAGTTGTTCCCAGTTGAATTTCTCCCTCACCACCATGAGAGATAATTTGCACGCTAGTAATATTTTGTCGATTCTTAAGAGTATTGGTGATTTGCTCTATTCCGTCTTGGTCTGCGTTGATGAGCAAAAATTCTGTATCGGGCTGAACTTGTTTGAGCAGATTTTGATAGTTAGCAACCTGAGCATTAACAAAAACAATGGTGGTGGTGGGTGTGTTTGTTATCATTTTTCTTGTAGTCTTAGCTTTTTTAAGTAATATTAATCAACCGATAGGATTCCTACTTGATTTTTTAACCATACGTAAGGTAGGCATTGCCCAGCAAAACTAGGCTACGATGGGCATCGCCCACCCTTCACTACTTACTATTTTTCAGAAACAATTTAGGATCGCTATATTGACATACTCACCGACCTAAAGGTGCGGTGATTCTTGACACTTCGCAGAGAACACGCCACAAGTGGTCTTATCGTCCCTCCATGTCTGTTTAAAGTCTCCCAATGCCATAAGGCGACTATGACCAAATTTTTATATAAAGCCGTCCTGGAAGGACGGGGCTTGTATCCCGTCTTTTTAGTCAAGCTTTTAGAAAATTAAACTCTCATTAGTTTACACAATATTTGACCAATTTGACACAAGTGTTGAATCCTGCCATAAAACTTTACAATCTTTGCGTTTTACCCAGGTAAAATCCATTGTCTATTGAGAATAGAGTCATTAATTGATCAAATTTGGTATCACCAATACCAATGCACAACTTGGGCACAATCCTCAAAATCTTAACATTCAACACTTCGGGGTGAAATGAGTAATACCGTTGCTCATTTCACCCCTCATTCGCAAATAAGGTTTAATTTCTTGATAACCTTTAGGAAACTTTTCCTTGAGGACTTCAGGATCTTTATCTTCTGATACTAATGACAGTTAGCAATTTTTATAAATTCTCACGCAAACCCACAGCTATTTTACTATGTTTTTCGATTTGTGCCATAACCTGTTTTGCCCGTTGAATTACCACCGTCGGTAAACCTGCTAATCTTCCTGCTTCTATTCCATAGGATTTATCAGCACCACCAGGTTGAACTTGATGTAAAAAGATAATTTGGTCTGGCAATTCTTTAACCGTAACTTGATAATTTGCTACATTAGAAATAATAGTAGCTAATTCATTTAACTCATGATAATGAGTAGCAAAAATCGTCCGCGACTTAATTTCCACTGCTAAATATTCCGCCACCGCCCAAGCAATTGATAACCCATCAAAAGTTGCTGTACCGCGACCAATTTCATCTAATAAAACCAAAGATTTCAAAGTTGCATGATTGAGAATATTAGCAGTTTCATTCATTTCCACCATAAATGTAGATTGACCCGTAGCCAAATCATCCACCGCCCCAACACGAGTGAAAATGCGATCGCATATTCCCAATCTAGCAGAACGAGCCGGGACAAAACTCCCCACCTGTGCCATTAATTGAATTAACCCAACTTGACGCAAATAACAACTCTTCCCACTCGCATTAGGACCCGTCAAAATCACCAAATCAGGATATAAAGACAAACCCTCCGTGTCCTCCGTGCCTCCGTGGTTCGTTTCCTTATCCCCTAACCGAGTAGAATTAGGGACAAAAAACCCAGCCGGTAAAGACTGTTCCACCACCGGGTGACGACCATCAATCACCTCAATCTCTCTACCTGTAAGCATTTCCGGGCGACAATAACCCTGATGTACAGCCAACTCCGCCAAACCACATAATACATCTGCGGCGGCGACAGCGCGAGCAATATTACGGATTATTTCGGCATGATTACCGACTTCATCTCGTAATGCGTCAAATATCTCATATTCTAACTGATTTAAATCATCCCGCGCTGTGAGAATGCGTGCTTCTCGTTCTTTTAAGTCAGGAGTAATGTAACGTTCTTCATTTGTCAGGGTTTGTTTGCGAATGTAATTATCGGGAACTTGGTCAGATTTACTGCGGGAAATACTGATATAATAACCAAAAGTTTTATTAAATCCTACCTTTAAAGTCGGGATTCCTGTTCTCACTCTTTCGTCAACTTCTAAATTAGCAATCCATTGTTGATCACTTTCTACAGTGGACTTTCTTTCATCTAAAAGCGTATTAATACCTGCGCGAATTAAACCACCTTCTTTGAGGTGTGTAGGTGGTGATTCTACTATGTGAGTGTGTATTTTTTCTGCTAGTTCTTCCAGAATCGGGGGAACTTTTTGCAAAGCTTTTAAGAAAGGGGACTTCGCGCCGCTAACTAAGCGTGATAATTCAGGTAAAAGGGAGAAAGAATCAGCTAAGGCGACTAAATCCCGTGCATTTGCTCTACCAGAGGCGGCTCTGACTGTTAAACGTTCTAAATCGTAAATTTTCCTTAATAATTGCCGGATATCTTGACGTAAAGGGGTGTTTTCTACTAATTCCTGAATCGTATCTTGGCGTGATTTAATCCCTTTGATTTCCAGTAGCGGTTGTAACAACCATCTTCTCAAAGCCCTGCTACCCATGGCTGTGCTAGTTCGGTCTAAAGCCCATAATAGAGAACCCTGAAATGTGCCATCACGGACGGTTTGAGTAATTTCCAGGTTACGGCGTGTTTGATGGTCTACAATTAGATAATCCGTGAGGGTATAGGTGCGTAATAATTGCAGAGATACAGGATTGGCTTTTTGTGTATCTTCGATGTAGTCTAGAAGACCACCAGCGGCGCGAACAGCGAGGGGGAGATGTTCACAACCCAAACCTTCCAGCGATCGCATTTTGAATTTCTGTAATAATTTACTCCTAGCTTCTGCTTGGGAAAAGGGAACTTGAGAACGTAAACTGTAACAAAATGATGGGGGTAAACACTGAGGAAGGGATGGGGAAGTTTCTCCTGGACGCAGTAAACTACCTAAATCAGGGGCATTAGTGGGAAATAGCACCTCAGCGGGTTGTAACCGCATTAATTCTTGTGTCAGGTATTCTAAATTACCGCCTTGAGATGTGAGAAATTCCCCAGTCGATATATCTGCATAGGCTAACCCCCAATAATTGACAGCAATTACTACAGCGGCTATGTAATTATTGCGACTTGCTTTTAGCATTCCCTCTTCTAACAATGTCCCAGGTGTGAGAATGCGCGTTACTTCTCGTTTTACCAAACCAATAGCATCAGCGGAGTCTTCTACCTGGTCACAAATCACCACAGCGTAGCCTTTTTCTACCAGTTGAGTTGTGTAGCGTTCCCAAGCGTGATGAGGTACACCTGTCATGGCAACGCGACCAACTTCACCACCGTGTTTACTGGTTAAAACTAGTTCTAATTCTCTGGAGATGGTTACAGCGTCCTGAAAAAAGGTTTCAAAAAAATCACCGACTCTGTATAGCAGCAACGCGTGAGGGTATTTATCCTTCATCTCTATGTAATGCTGATACATCTTACTCAGCTTACTGCGGTCTTCTACCAGATTTGTATCAGTAAGTGGTGTGTTTGGTTGATTGGGTTCTGGTGTCGGATTCGTCATGGTAGATGCTGAGAGTTTATTTCCACTGTCTTTGATGATAGCGTGATGTGGGAATTTGGGAGCGATCGCTTAAAGTTTATTTATTTTTTTGTATTTTAGAGTGAATATGTCTCACGCAGAGGCGCTGAGACGTAGAGATGGGGAGGTTTGATGTGTTTATTTTTAGTTAGGGTTATTGTTTGATACATCTATTATTGCTTGTATGGTTTTGAAAATGCGATCGCAATAGGGGGAAGCTTGACGAACTTTATTTGCATCTATCTTACCTAATAATTCAGAAGCGTGGTTGATTTTATGATACTCTTTTTTGCTAGTATTAGCAGTCGCAATTTTGATAATACGTTCTAAATCATCTTTTGCAATAGTTTCCACATGAGGAGTTTTGGGAATACCACTTACTTTAAATCCTTGACGATAATATGTTTTTAAAGCATCAATATCAGCAATAAACCAAGCTTCCATTGTTTGAACCATTAAATGGCAATTATCATCATTAACTCCTGTTGGTTTATCCCAATTATCTCTCAATTTCAAATGTTCCCAAGGGGAATTTTTTGTAACACGCGCTTCTGCATCAACCAGCAATACATTAAAAGCATCAGGATGAGATTCTAAAGCATTTTTAAAGTCACGGAAAGCATGATTACGAGTACCACACATAATGATCGTCCATTCAATTTTTTTGCTTTTTGTTCCGTTTACTAATTCCTTAAAAAACTTACGAAATCCTTTTCTGAGTGGAGTTCTCTGACTCATGGAATCTCCACCCCCTTCTATATGAATACGAACTTCCTTTACCATCTGTTTCCCCCTATTTCACCCATCCGCCATAGGTCGCCTAAAGTATAATTTTCTAACCAATTTTTTAGCTTATCAGGTTCAAGACGATGAAGATGAGATCCTGCTTCATCTCTTTTACAAACTACTACAGATCCAGGATATTCACTCAACGCAGAAACTAAAGAATCAGAGTGAGTTGTAATAATTAATTGTGTTCTCTGAGATGCTTCAATTAATAATTCGGCAATAGTTGGTAAAATATCTGGATGTAACCCTATTTCAGGTTCTTCAATACAAATTAATGGGGGTGGAGTAGGATCTAAAAGTAACGCCATTAAAAACAAATATCGTAATGTTCCATCAGATAAACGAGTAGCTGGAATTGGTTGAATTAAACCTTCTTCACGAATGAATATTTGTACAGTACCACCGTATATTCTCACATCTAATTCTTCTGGTTGTTCATAAAATTCTTTGAGGCATTCAATCATTTTTCTATGACCTGATTGATATTTTAAATTATTTAAAACCAGACCTAAATTACTTATATCTTCTAGTAAAGGATGTTGAGGTAAATCAGTGGGTTGAGATTTGCGAGGTTCTGAATATCTTCCCATTTGCCAATGACGATATAAGCCTACTTTAGAAAATTGAGTGCTAAGATAAGACAATTCTGGATAAACATCAGGATCTTTTCTTTGAGATAAAACTGATTGATCAGAAATTAGATCTTCTCTCCGTAAATACCTTTTTTCTTGATTATTAATATTCAGAACTGGATTACCTTTTTGATAACGATAATAAAAATATACATCTTCTTGTCCTTCATAGGATTGTGCATTTTCTACAGCTTCATCTACTAATTCCAATCTTTGTCCTACTGATGTTAAACTTAATTTATAGTGTAAATTTTTTCCATATTTTTCTGGATATGGATAATTTAAGATAATATCAATATTAGCAATAGGATTACTTCCTTCACCCTTCCATAAAAATTCATCAATACCTCCACCTTGACGAAATGGAGCTGGTAAATCTGTTGGTGTTGCTTTTAAAATACCAATAGCTTCTATTAAATTAGACTTACCAGAACCATTGGGACCAATTAACACATTTAATGGTTGTAGTTCTATTTCTTCCCCCTCACTTCCATAGGAAAGAAAGTTTTGTAATTTGATTTTATGAATAAATCTTTTACCTTCCATTGATTTCTCCTTATATTAAAATATTTATCCGAGAATACTATTTATTTAGTTTATCATTTTTGGCGATCGCTGTGACGTTTAACTAGGGTTAATCGTGGTGGTTTTTATGATTATATCACTAACCCAATATATAAGTATGAAATTTTGCAATAAAATTTTACAATTTTTGCCTTTTAACCCAGTAAAATCCCTTATGTATTGAGAAGAGATTCATTGTATATAAATATTTATCTGATCTAAAAATCCTAATTTACTTGATCATCATTTTCTCCTTTAGCTATTCTTTGCAAAAATTCTCAAGCTATATAACAACCTCCCTAAATAGAGGGATAACTTAAAATTTATTCATCTCTTCATAATTTTCGCAGAACCACTATCTTTTTTGCACAAAATATGATTATGATAAATAGCAATTAACTTATGTAAATTGGAAATTAATTGCCAATATGCAAAAACTCTCTCAATCTATAGTCTTTAGACAGCAAGCAAAAATTTTTACCGTGGGATTATCTTTTTTCCTAGTATGGGGATTTTATGCTTGTGGTAAGGGGATAAATTCCGGTATCAATCTTAAAAATTTAAATATTGGTGCTAATGTAACACAAATTCAAAAAATTACCCAAAAAAATCAGGATACTACAGTTTACATTCAAGGTAAAGTAGAAAAAATTGCTCCTTTAATCAAGAAAAAAGCATATGAAATCAATGACTCAACTGGGAAAATCTGGGTTATCACTAATCAAGGCAATTTTTCAGTTGGAGAACAAGTAGTATTGAAAGGTAATGTCCAGTACAAAAGTATTCCTTTGACTGGTAAAGAATACGGTGGAGTTTATTTAGAGGAAAAGTAATTTATGAATAGTCAATTAGTTCATGTAGCAGTAGCAATTCTCTATCAACAAAATAAATTTTTGATGCAATTACGAGATAATATTCCTAATATTATAGCTCCCGGATGTTGGGCTTTATTTGGTGGACATATCGAACCTGGAGAAACTCCAGAAATAGCCGTTCAGCGAGAAATTATGGAAGAAATTGCTTATCAATTAACTGATTTTACCAAATTTGGAATTTATAGCGATGAAAAAGCTGTGCGTTATGTATTTCAAGCACCATTATTAGTAGGAGTACATCAACTTGTACTTTCTGAAGGTTGGGATTTAGATTTGTTAACAGCCGCAGATATTTACAAGGGTGAATATTATTCTATAAAAGCAGGAGAAGTAAGACCTTTAGCGACTTTACCTCAGAAAATAATGTTGGATTTTATCAAAACCCTATAGTTTGATGATTTTGACAACCCTTGAAAATTTTCCCGATATTTTGCTAAAATTACATTATTGATAAATTTCATGCAACTAGTGAACAATCTACCAAATCTACCTAAATGGTTAAATATAGGATTAGCCTTTCCTATTATTCTTCTTAATGGATGGTTATTAATTCAATTTATTAACTATTTTCAGCCTTTAGTCAGTGTTATTTCTGTGGCTATTCTTTTATCTTTTGTGCTAGATTATCCTATTAAACTTCTTCAAAAACGTGGAGTACCTCGCATTTTAGCAGCTATAGTAGTATTACTACTGTCTATTATTATTTTAGGCGCGGTAGGTGTTATTTTATTACCACTTATTCTCGAACAATTGAATGAATTAGCTAATATTCTTCCCTATTGGATTGAATCAGCAACTCAACAAATAGAAGCTTTACAAAATTGGGCAGCTACTCAGAAATTACCAGTTAATTTAAGTGGTTTAGCTGGTGATATATTGGGAAAAATATCTAGTCAACTGCAATCTTTCACAGGAAGAATTTTAGGCTTTGCTTTCGATACTATTGGCAATTTATTGAATTTACTCATAGCTATAGTTTTGACGATTTATCTAGTATTAAATGGTGAAAGTTTATGGGATGGAATTTATCTTTGGTTTCCTCCACAAACTGCTAAAAAAATTAGGGAATTACTGCGGGAAGATTTTAATAATTATTTCATTGGTCAAGCTACATTGGGGGCTATTTTAGCTGTGTTCATTACCTTGGCTTTTGTAGTCTTACGAGTGCCTTTATCACTACTTTTTGGACTAGGAATTGGTTTATTTTCTCTATTTCCTTTTGGTACTGGTATTGGCATTGGTATTGTCAGTTTATTAATAGCTTTAAAAGATTTTGGTTTAGGGTTAGAAGTGGCAGCTATATGTGTAGCTATTGATCAAATTAATTCTAATATTATCGCTCCACGAATTTTAGGAAATTTAACTGGCTTAAATCCTGTATGGGTGGTAATTTCCTTATTAATAGGCGCGAAGCTAGGAGGTGTATTGGGTTTATTAGTTGCTATTCCTCTGGCTAGTTTTATTAAAGATATAGCTGATACTTGGCGTAATGGTGGATTTAATAAAACCGCTGTTGATAGTGAATATTTACAAGAATCTTAAATAGCAACTACAATTTTTGGCGTTGCATAAATGCGGGATGAATTAGTTGAACACGGGTGTTTGATTATATCTCAAATAATGAAGTAATAATCTAACAGAATACCTAAGCATAAAGCTTAGTCACAAAGCCTACTGACATACAAGCTAAATAAACGATTAAAACCGCGTTTAGTCATATAGTTCTAGATTTATAGTGAGATTTTTACCAAAAATATTACTTTACTCCTGAATAACTTGTAAAATTTAAACAGCGAAAAATTCCTCCATGCTCATGAACGAACAACCCCAAACCAAAAAAGACAATTTACGAGAAAACACTAATGTGGAAATAAGTCAAGAAACAAAACCAGAAAAAGTTTTATGTCCCCATTGTCAACGCACCGCCACAAATGGCATTAAATGTAAAGGTATTTGTGTGGCTGACAATAACTATTAAATTGTAAATAAACAAATTGAGAAAAACTAAATAATATGGTTAAAATAGTTTCTCGTACTTATGTAGGTCAAGCCAATGTTTATGATATTGGTGTAGAAAATGATCATAATTTTGTGATTAAAAATGGTTTTATCGCTTCCAATTGTTTCAATAAATCTCACTCCACTGCTTACGCTTATGTCACCTATCAAACATCATATTTAAAAGCAAATTATCCATTAGAATATATGTCCGCACTGTTAACTGCTAACAGTGGTGATACTGACAAAGTACGGAAATATCTTGATAATTGCTCTAATATGGGTATTGTTATTGATCCACCTGATGTTAATCGCTCTGGTTTAGATTTTACACCCATAGATGACAAAATTTTATTCGGATTTTCAGCAGTGCGAAATGTGGGACAAAATGCGATCGCTTCTATTTTAGAAGCAAGAGAAGAATCAGGAGAATTAATCCCATTTAAATCACTCGCGGATTTTTGCAGCCGTGTTGATTTACGTACTATGAACCGACGCACTTTAGAATCATTAATTAACTGCGGTGCTTTTGATAAAATTCAACCTAATCGCAACCAATTAATCCATGATTCCGAATTAGTTTATGAGTGGGCTCAATCCCGTGCTAGAGATAAAGCTAGTGGACAAGGAAACATCTTTGATCTATTAGGAGGTGGATTTGCAGGTAATAATAATCAATCTCAAAATCATGGTTTTGAATCTGCACCAAAAGCTCCTCCAGTGAATGATTTACCACCTCAAGAAAAACTCCGCATGGAAAAAGAATTATTAGGATTTTACCTTTCAGATCATCCTCTTAAATCTATTAGACAATCATCCTCAGTTCTTGCACCCATCAACCTCGCACAATTGGGAGAACAAAAAGATGATTCTATTCTTTGTGCAGTGATAATGTTAAATAATGTCAAAAAAGTTGTCACCAAAAAAGGTGACTCTATGGCAATTTTGCAAGTTGAAGATCTATCTACTACCTCGGAAGTTGTTGTTTTTCCAAAAACCTATGAACGCATTAGTCACCTACTTCAAATTGATGCTAGATTGATTATTTGGGGTAAAGTAGATCGTCGTGATGATCAAACTCAATTTATCCTAGAAGATGCTGAAACTGTAGAAACAGTAAAAATGATTTTAGTGGAATTAAGTCCGCAACAAGCAGGGACTATTGAAGAACAACATCGTCTAAATACAATTCTCAAAGCACAAGCAGGAGACAAAGATAAATCAAGAATACCTGTGATTGGTATTGTTCAATCTGGAAATTACCGGGAGATTGTCCGCTTTGGAAGACAGTTTTGGGTACAAGATTCGACAACAACAGTCCAAGCATTACAAAATGGCAAATTTCACGCTAAGATCAAACAACTAACCAGCAGTTAACCTATTATATATTACATAGGTAGACCCGCAGTTTCTTTGTTAGAGATTATAGTATAAGTTACTATAGTTCTGTTCTTCATATTCATTTGTTAATGAATTTAAATTCTCTGTGACTGGGCGCGTTAATCTAATTCATTATAATTCCGATTTTCCCTTTTGCTAACGCAATTATTATGAATCTATAATTAAGAACAAACTAAATTTAAGTAATATCAGGGAATATATCTGGGATAATCTGCAAAACCGAGAGGATGACCAACAAAATCCCCACAATACTTTAAAATAGCAGAAAATCCTAATTAATGTCCGATTTTCATCAGCTACATATAGCAATAAATAATTGTCCTCATCTAAATTATTTGCAAAATTAGATGATTTATTTGTAGATTTAAGAGTTATTATTTTTAGCAAAGATAAAATTAAAAACTTTCATAAACCGAATTAATGTAGTGTATTATCCCCAAACTTGTATTTCCGCTCCTAGCTGTCCTATTCATTTAATTGGCAAAACAGGACAAGCTATAGAGATTTCTATTCATACTCCCAGTCCATATATCTGTGCCAATTGCGAACAGATCTTACCAGATTGGAAACAGCAGCAGTTTTTGTGGGTGGTGATTATCTTGCAGCAATCACAATATCCTCTAGAAGAAATGACCACCGAAACTGAAAAAGAAAAAGAAAAACTGCGGGAAAAATTTATGCGTTTTGGTTGCGATGTAGCATTTAATTTGCGCGATCGCGGATATTTAACAGACCTGATAGATCCCCGTACAGGTTATCCATTATTATCTCATTCCGGGTTAGTTCCCCATGATGATACAGCCGTAGCCCAGGCATTACTTAAGTATCCCGCAATTGAAAATAAATGCCATGTTCTTGTGCACCCTCAATGGGGAACTGCTGTTTATCCCAGTGTCATGCTTTCGGAAGCACCTCCAGAGATAATTGAGTTGGTAACAAAAGCGATCGCACCCATGCACGGATGGATAGAGGTATAAAAAAGACAAAGAAAAATATATTGACAATAACAACGGACAACTGACAACTAACAACTAACAACTAACAACTGACAAATTGCTGAATTTGCCAAAATAAATGTGTAGGCTAGAATTGCGAAGCTTTTAGTTAGCAACAAATCAGAGGAAAGAAGTATGAATAGTAACAATTGGTTGCAACAACTAATGATGTTGGGTATTGGCACAACTTCTTTAGTTGCAGACAAACTCAAAGAAGTGAGTGATGAACTGGTAAAAGATGGTAAACTCAATCCTGAGCAAGCTAAGGCAGTCATGGATGATCTTGTAAATCAGTTGCAGTCAGAACAAGGCAATTGGGACGAGCAAATGCAGCGACAAATGCGAAACATGATGCAGGATTTGGGAGTAGCCCGTCAGTCAGAAGTAGACGAATTACGGGGGAGAATAGACCGTTTAGAGCGTCAAGTTCGGGATTTAGAAAATAAACTGTGGCGCTAAAAGGTCATTTCTGATTTAAACTAATTTGTGTTCCATCAGGAATCTGATCACCAGTAATTAAAACAGAGAGAGTTGATTTTGAAAGGAATTTTTCTCAGCGTGGTGTTAATGCTGGTATGTGTTGGCGTTTTAGTATTTACTCAAATTAGCGGTCAAAAAAATACTGCAATAAGTAATCAATCGCCCCAAACACAACCAACCACCACTGTCACTCAAGAAAACAATACGCCAATAAAGAGCAATACTATGTCTGAAGCAAATGCTGTTACTACCTCCTCTGGATTAAAATATGTTGAAATAATAGAGGGAACAGGTGCAACTCCCCAAGCTGGACAAACCGTTGAAGTTCACTACATCGGGACATTACAAGATGGGACTAAATTTGATAGTTCACGCGATCGCAATACACCCTTCACCTTTAAAATTGCTACAGGACAAGTAATTAAAGGTTGGGACGAAGGAGTAATCACCATGAAAGTAGGTGGCCGTCGTCAACTAATTATTCCCTCAGAACTAGGTTATGGTGCCCGTGGTGCTGGTGGGGTTATTCCTCCAAATGCTACTTTAATTTTTGACGTAGAACTGTTAGGCGTTAAATAGTAATTGGGAATTGGGGATGAGGTGATTGGGAAAATTAGTTAGCACAAGGTGCAGCCCCTGCGCCCTGATTTATCAAGTTAAAATTTACATATTTAGTATCATGAAAAAGCTGTACTTTTTAGTTCCAGGGACAGATGGTAAATTTGCTTGTGGTGGTCTTTGGGCAGAGTTGAAAACAGTTGCTTTAGCGCAACAGATTTGTGATACTCAAGTAGTTACTTATCGTCAACGGGAAGCAGATAAATTATTTTTAGATGATTTATTAAAAGAAAAAAAATCAGATTTAGATAATATTATCTTTGTGATTAGTTGGGGATTTGATATTGGCAAACTAGCATCTAAATTGCAAAAATATCATGTAATTTATCATGCTCACAGTGCAGGTTATAAGATTAATTTACCTGCTAATATTCCTATAATTACAGTTAGCAAAAATACCTTAGGTTATTGGGGACAAAAATCACCACATTCTCCAATTTATTACCTACCAAATCAAATTAGCGAAGAATTTACTAATTTACATCAAAATCGAGATATTGATGTTTTAGTGCAAACGCGGAAGTCTTCAGAGTATTTAATTAAATCCTTAATTCCATCATTAGCAAAAAAGTGTAAAGTGTTGGTTATTGATAGTTATGTAGAAAATTTACCAGCTTTATTTAACCGTGCTAAAGTTTACCTTTATGATTCAGCAGAATACTGGAAATTACAAGGAGTCAGCGAAGGATTTGGTTTACAACCAATGGAAGCATTAGCTTGTGGTTGTCAAGTTTTTTCTAGTGTTAATGGGGGATTATCAGATTATTTAGATCCAGGATTTAATTGTCATAAAATCGCTGGTTATGCTTTAGAATATGATGTGGAAAGAATTTTGAAAGTTCTAGAATCTTCTCCTATACTGACCTTATCAGAAAATGTCCTAATAGAGTATAGAACCGAGAATATTATTCACCGATTAGGATTAATTTTAGCAGAAATAAATGATTTCTTTGATCATCAAAATCATTACTCAACTAAAATTCCCGATTTTACAAAAATCCGGTTAGCAAAATTGTTAATACAAAGAATCTTTGCTAAAATTAAGAATAAATATTTACATTTTAATTAGGATATCTCATGAATAGACGATTATTAGTGACAGGGGGTGCTGGGTTTATTGGTGCGAATTTCGTCCATCATTGGTGTCAAGCTTATCCCAATGATAGATTAGTAGTATTAGATGCTCTTACCTATGCTGGAAATCGCCATAATTTAGCCTCAGTTGAAACCAGAGAGAATTTCCGATTTGTGCAAGGGGACATAAGCGATCGCTCTTTAGTTGATAAAATACTTTTAGAAGAAAATATAGATACTATAGCCCATTTTGCTGCCGAATCTCACGTTGATCGTTCAATCACTGAACCCGGTGCATTTGTGCAAACTAATGTAGTGGGAACTTTTACACTTTTAGAAGCTTTTCGTCAACATTGGAACGCAAAAACACAACCTAGTAATTATTTATTTCTTCATGTTTCTACAGATGAAGTTTATGGTAGTCTCACCCCAAATGAACCAGCATTTTCAGAAACTACAGCTTATAGTCCTAATAGTCCCTATTCAGCCTCAAAAGCCGGAAGTGATCATTTAGTTCGAGCTTATTATCATACTTACAAATTACCGACAATTATCACTAATTGCTCCAATAATTATGGTGCTTTTCAATTTCCAGAAAAGCTAATTCCACTGATATGTATTAACATTTTAACAGGTAAAGAATTACCTATTTATGGTGATGGAAAAAATGTTAGAGATTGGCTATATGTAATTGATCACTGTCGGGCTTTAGATGTAGTAATACATCAAGGAAAACCAGGAGAAAATTATAATATTGGTGGTAATAACGAAGTTGAAAATATTAGTTTGGTAAAAAATTTATGTGAAATCATGAATGAATTAGTCCCAGATTTACCAATATATCCAGCAGAAAAATTAATTACTTTTGTCAAGGATAGACCTGGACATGATCGAAGATATGCTATTAATGCCAATAAGTTAAAAACAGAACTTGCTTGGACACCATCCGTAACAATTACTGAAGGGTTACGTTTAACTGTAGAATGGTATCTCCATAATCATGATTGGTGGAAACCTTTGCTATAAGAAATTCCTAATTACAGTGTTTTCCGCACTGATGAGGTACAAAATTAAATCATGAAACTCTATGTGGTGCGGGCATCTTGCCCGCCAAGTATTTACCTCATAACAACGGGAAGTGCTGTATAAATTTAATACCTTAATGAGTACAAAATTAAATCATGAAACTCTATGTGGTGCGGGCATCTTGCCCGCTAAGTATTTACCTCATAACAACGGGAAGTGCTGTATAAATTTAATACCTTAATGAGTACAAAATTAAATCATGAAACTCTTGTGGTGCGGGCATCTTGCCCGCTAAGTATTTACCTCATAACAACGGGAAGTGCTGTATAAATTTAATACCTTGATATTGATAAATTGATAAATTACTACCTAATCCTCCCATTTATCCAAGAACCTATGAGCTTGTACTAGACCACGGTTGTAAAGTAAAGTGTAGACAGAGAGTGAATTCCCTGTCTAAACCTATTGATTCTACCAACCAAGTGTGATACCATAGTAAACAAGTAAGTTATCTATGTGTGAATATGAATCTACCTAACCAAATACTGAAAAATAATTCTTCTATTTTCTCAGTTATGGTGTCCATATTTGTATTTCTTGTGACATCAATACCCGCACAAGCCGGAAAAATTGAGGACACCATCGAACAAACTACAGTGCAAATTAATAGTCTAGGTAATGGATCTCCCGGAGGCTCAGGTGTAATTATTGATAAGCGAGGAAAAATTTACACCGTTTTAACAGCTAATCATGTTGTCTGTGAGGCCATAGAGGGACGCAAACCAGTTACCTGCGCCACAGATGTTACTTACACAATTCGTACTCACAATGGCAAAGATTATCCCATTAAAGACCGTCAAATATTACAGAAAAATCCAAAAGACCCAGATTTAGCCATAGTTACCTTTGAAGCCCAGGAAAATTATCCTATCGCTCCTTTAGGAAATTCTAATGATGTAAAAAGGTTGGCGGAAATTACAATTGCCGGATTTCCCACTATTTTTGGCAATAAAGGCAAAGATAGAACATATACCGTCACACCCGGTAAAGTAGTCACTTTCAATGATAAAGGAGTTAACGGTTACAGCTTAGTGTACAATGCTACTACTTATATTGGTAATAGTGGTGGTCCTGTATTTGATAGTTATGGTAGAGTTGTCGGTATTCACGGACTAGCAGATGCAGGTGGTGGGGATGACAATACCTCCCAGTCAGAAACAAGAGGAAAAAGAAAACTACCTATACCAGTGACAAATCCGGGAACTGAACAACAGAGAACAAGAGAAAAAGTAACCCCAACAAAGGGAAAAACTGGACAACAGGAAACGGGAACATCTACAGAGCAAAAAACAGGATTTAATGCAGCAATTCCCATTAATATCTTTTACTCTCTCACCGGTCGGAAACCCCCTACCGGGTCTCCTATTCTGCCAAAAGAAGAAAAACAAAAATTAGCAACCAGAGGTAATACTGTAGATTTCTCTTTTGCTGCCAAATTGGAAAAATTATTATCTAAAGGTGATTGGAAAGGGGCTGATGAAGAAACAAAATCTCTAATGTTGGAGATTAGCCAAGCTTCTGGATCACTTAATGATAAGGCAATTTCCCGATTATCTTGCGGAAATTTAATCGCCATTAATCAACTTTGGCAAAATCAAAGCCAAGGTCGCTTTGGTTTTTCTGCACAAACACAAAAATGGAAAAGTTTATTTGGCAATAAATTTGAGCCAAATAATGAGAATTTTGACAATTTTGCCAATGATTTAGGCTGGCTTTATCGAGGTAGATATTTGTCCAAGGATCAGCTTAAATACTCCTTAGATGCGCCCAAAGGATACTTCCCTAGAGCATTTTTAGATGGACCTGTTTGGGGGAATTTTATTGCCCGTTTGGATAGTTGTAATATAAAATAAGTGTATACCTATAGAAATCTTACCTATAGATTGCCGTGGGTATATATGTCTATAAATTCAGCGAATTTTGCTTCCATTTCAAAAATTGAACTTAACAATTAAAGTTGATATCCTTTCTTAACGGAAGCTTATTGACCGAAAAGACGGGACACAAGCCCCGTCCTTCCAGGGCGGCTTTATGTTAAAATTTGGTCATAGTCGCCATAGGGCATTGGGAGACTTTAAACGGGCGCAGAGACAGAGTAAGACTACTTCGGTAGCGTCAGTCAGTGAAGCGTCAAGAATCACCACACCTTCAAGTCGGTGAGTATGTCAATAAATAGTCCACAAATTCTTGACTTTATAAGAGGTGAAAAAATGTCAAAAAGAGTTTGCTCTATATCCTATTTGATCAAGATTATTGCATTGTCCACTCCATTAGTATTCATCCAATCCTTGCCAAGTTGGGGACAATCTGCTCGTAATGCACCTGAGATTGGTTTTGAAGTTCAGGGAAAATCAGAACTTAATCAAATAGTTTTGCCCTTGTATAAGTATGTAGGTGAATGTCCTAGCCCTGGTATTTATATAGGCACCACTAAAGCCTGGTTCACATCCTCAAGCGAACCACCAAAAAAGGGCAGAAGAGTAATTATCAGAAATATTTCCCGGGGAATGTCTCCCGACAATTTTCCACACACTAATCGGGATTATAGCAAAGGCAGATCCTCGGAGTTCACTAAAATAACTACTGGGACTGAGCATAGGGATAGTGCATTTGTTGTGAGGCCAAATTACAAAAATGAATTTGAATACGAGATTAGACAAGATAATTCAGTAGTTGAGAGGGGACAATTTTCAGCAAACGTTCAAAGAAGTTCCAATGTGTCAGAAATTCCTAGAGAAAAAGAGGAGGTTGATAAAGGATACTGTGCAGAAAATGGCGGTTTTTTGGGTTTATCTTGTAAAAAATGGGTATCTAATAACGTCAAAGAGTGCCCAAAAGACTAAGTTTATATTGAACTAATCGGGGATAACGGAATCAACCTAAAACCCTCTTGTAGAGATGTTCCATGGAACGTCTCTATGTTTCTTTGCGGATATGTCTAATAAATTATGGCTCTTGAGTGTATCCTAAGCAAAATCTGAACACAAAAATCTCATAAAGCTAGTTATGTATCAGCAATCAGCCTTGTGTTTGAATATTATAGCAAAATCTTCAATATTCCCCTGTTCCCTGTTCCTTTCTCTCTACTTCTCGGTTTAGTATAACAAGTAGCCAAGAGCCTAAATTATTGAGCGGTTCTAAGTTGTAAATTTACTATTGAAAGGGAAAAGACAAGGAATTTTTTCACAAATTCTTGGGGACTGCTATAATTTCCTCATTATAATGGGGTTTAATTTTGGCAGCTTAATCAATGATCCCCATAAGGACTTAGTATAGATTGGTGTTAGCCATATTCCAGCTACGCTATCAAAGATGATAACACAAAACCCTAAAACTTAGAACCGCTGTTGACTGCAACGCATGATGAATCAACTGAATAATGGTTTTACAATATTTCTCAGTCTGTTAGTTGAGGCGATGCCTTTTTTACTACTGGGTGTATTTTTCTCCAGCGCGCTATTATCCTTTGTCAATGAAAGTAAATTAGTCAAGGTTATGCCTAAAAATCCCCTGTTGGGGGCTTTATTTGGCAGCTTGATGGGGCTTTTTTTCCCAGTCTGTGAATGCGGTAATGTGCCAGTGGCAAGACGGTTATTGATGCAGGGAGTGCCCACACCAGTAGCAATTGGCTTTTTATTAGCAGCCCCGACCATTAACCCCATTGTCATTTGGTCAACTTGGACCGCATTCCGCGATCAACCAGAGATTGTAGTGTTAAGAGTGGTATTTTCTCTAGCCATTGCTACGATTATCGGCGTGATCTTCAGTTTCCAACCAGACTTGATTCCCTTTCTGCAACCAGCGATCGCTCGTTATCTTAAATTTAACCCTCCCACCGCACCAAAAATAACCGCTAAAGGAAGACAATCTCAACTACAACCCCAAATCAATGATCTTGGGTTATTGCAATCAGGAACATATATTTTGGGCGGGACAACGGGAGCATCAAAACGCATAGATAATAATTATGGTGAAGCTGCTGTAATTCCTAACTTTAGTAAACCCTTACCAGAGAAACTCCGTTCCTTACTAGATAATATTGTGCAAGAATTGCGGGAATTAGGAGGAGTAATGGTACTAGGAAGCGCGATAGCCGCCGCTATTCAAGTATTAGCCCCCCGTGAACTGATTATTGGTCTTGGGGCAGGACCTGTTAGCTCTATTTTGGCTATGTTAGTATTAGCAGGGGTCGTATCAATATGTTCTACGGTTGATTCGTTTTTTGCCCTATCTTTTGCCTCTACCTTTACCAGCGGTTCATTATTAGCTTTTTTAGTATTTGGACCAATGATTGATATTAAAAGCATTGGCTTGATGTTATCAATTTTCAAGCCAAAAGCCCTCATCTATCTGTTTATCTTAGCTGGACAATTGACACTTTTATTCACCTTATTTCTGAATTTACAGGTGATTTGATGTACTTGCTGTAGCATTTGTTCTGAAATGCGGTCTTGGACTTCCTTGGACTCTATTACACCGACAATTCTCTTTTAGGGGCAAATGTGGGGTCTGAGGTATAGATCCTAAATCCTGAGCTAGTGCAAATATAGTAATTGGAGATAAAACTCTTGTTAGCTAAGGAAGAATTAACAACTGACCACTGACCATTAACCACATAACTTTAATGCTGAATTCCCAAACTAAAGCCCCAAATAAACTCATACCTTGGTTAGATGTGGTAGCTATTACAGCTTGGGGTATTTTAATGTTGAAATACTGGCTGACGGGCAAACTGTATTTATTAATTCATCCTGATTACTTTTGGTTGGCCATCTCCGGTGGCACGGGTTTGTTGATAGTGGGTTTTTTTAAAGGGTTACAACTATGGAAACACCGTCACCTTCCCGAAATACCTAATACTCCACATATTAGTTTATTTCCTCCTGGCTGGGGTAGCTTCCTACTACTAACAGCCGCAATTTTAGGATTAATGATCACACCCCGCGCCTTTGCTAGTCAAACAGCACTAGATCGGGGTGTGACTGAATCAATTGGTGGAAGTCGCGCTCAACCCCAAGCATTTCGGCCTACATCTCGCTCAGAAGAGCGATCGCTTGTAGACTGGGTGAGGACACTTAATGTCTATCCTGAACCAGACAAATACACGGGACAAAAGGTCAAGGTTCAGGGATTCGTGATTCATCAACCTAATGTCGGTGAGGAATATATATTTTTAGCCCGGTTTGTTCTTACTTGCTGTGCTGCAGATGCTTACCCAGTGGGATTACCTGTGCAAATATCAACTTCTTCCCGTCAACAGTACCCACCTGATACATGGTTAGAGGTGGAAGGGGAAATGACAACTCAAACTATTGCCCAAAAACGCCAATTAACTATCAAGGCTAACTCCCTCAAAAAAATTCCTCAACCTCAAAATCCTTATAGTTATTAGTTAGTTGTCAGTTGTTAGTTGTCTGTTGTTCCTTAATCTAAAATCCAAAATTGTGAGATGAGCAAATCCTATAAACTTATTCAACCATTAGACGGAATTGCGATCGCAGTCATGCTTTTGCTAAGTGTGTTGATTGGGTTAATCATTTGGAAAGGTGATGTAGTCAAACCTAGTGTCCGCAACTTTACCTGGGAAAACCAACAAATTGGAGCAGATAATCTCTCTTTCTCCCTCACCTTTAGTCGACCAATGGACTCCAAAAGCATTGAGGAGAATTTTAAAATAGATCCACCTCTAGCAGGTAAAATCAGTTGGGCGGGAAGAAGAATGGTGTATACACTCCTCACACCAGCCCCCTACGGTACAAATTACCAAGTCAAATTAGAAAAAGGTAAAGATAAATATTCTCAAGCAGAAGGGAAAAACCGCGTCATGCAGCCTTTTACAGGTAGTTTTACCACTCGTAACCGGGCCATCCTTTATATTGGGGCTGCTCCAGAAATCCAAGGACAATTGGTGCTTTATAATTTAACCCAGGAACAAAAAAAGGTTCTTACCCCTAAAGACTTAATTGTTATGGATTTTGAGCCTTTCCCCAATGGTGATAAAATTCTCTTTTCTGCCCGTTCTTCTAAAAATCCCGATCTACTTTCTGCCCAACTTTATACTGTCACCACGGGTATTTCTGGTCAAGTTGGTAAAGAAACAGAAGCCCCAGGTAAAGTTGACTTAATTTTAGATAACAAAGAATATCAAAACCTGAAATTTGACCTTTCAGCAGATGGACAAGTCGTTGTGATTCAACGAGGTAAACGAAATAATCCCGGTGATTTTGCTCTCTGGTATTTATCAACCAAAAATGACAATTATGGCGAAACACCTACCCCAAAACGCTTAGAAGGGCAACCTGGTGGAGATTTTCTGATTTCAAGAGACAGCAAGGCAGTGGCAGTTTCCCAGGGAGAAGGAACAGCAATTGTATCTTTAGAAGGTGACAGCGATAAACCCTTGGATTTTCTTCCTCAATTTGGTTTAGTACGGGCTTTTTCTAACGATGGCTCTCAAGCAGCAATGGTGAAATTTAATACTGACTACACGCGAGATTTGTTTTTAGTTACCAACCAAGGTATACAAAAACAATTGTTAAAAACTACAGGTTCAATTCTTAGTTGTCAGTTTGACCCTGCTTCCCCTAGCCTTTACTGCTTAGTTACACAACTTATTTCTAAGGAACAATACGTAGAACAACCGTATTTAGTATCTATTGATTTGAAAACAGGAAAACAAAAACCTCTGATGCTTTTACCTCCGGCTCAACGTAATATTCAAACTAGTTTGTCACCCGACGGTTTAGGATTCTTGTTTGATCAAGTTGTGCCTATTACTAATAACACTACACAATTACCCGCAAACACTTTAAAAACTGATGATGGTGAACCGATTGCTAGTAGTAGTCTTTGGTTGATGCCCTTGCTACCTATTGCTGATAATCAGAATGTAAAAATTAAACCAGAGCAACTACCTCTAGTAGGTTTTCATCCTCGTTGGTTGCCTTAATTAATTGACATTTGACGACTGATAATTAACAATTGTCAATTATCAACTGTCAATTTTTCTGAATGTAAATAACTGACAACGGCTGCGTATTTGTGGATAAAAATTATATGACTATATGACTGTGACACATTCGCCTATTATCAAGCTAAAACCACGCTATCAGCCAACTACAGATTGTCAATGTGAAAACGTAGTTATGGAAAAATTGGAAGAGAGTAACCAACAAGACTGGATTGCAGAACCTAATATTAATCAACAAGCACAGGTGAACTTAGAATTCCAGCAATTACTGAATTTAAATACAGAATTAACTAGAGCTAATAATCATTTATACGCTCAGGTAGAGGAGTTAAAAACCGAATTAGCAGAAGCAGAAAAGATTTTGCAGTGGCAAAAAACACGCTCTAGCGTGACAGAATCTATGTTCAACCAACAAAATCAAGAACTTTCCGCTGGTCAAAAGCAAATTTGCTCTCTGTATCAGCAGTTAGAATCTGCTGTGCAAACTGTTCAACAACAAGAACTTTGTATTGAAAATTATAAGGCTAAGTTGCAAGTTAGCCAAGAACGGTTAGCACATTTGGAAAGGGAATGTTCTGTTCTGCAAACTAACTACAGTCGAGATTCTCAGCAGCTATTACATTCGGAAAATACTTGTCGTGAATTGCGGGCTAGGCTCATGCGGCAACAACGTCAGACTATGCAGTTTAAATCGGCTTTGGAAAAATGTTTAGATTCTACAATTCCTAGCCATGAAAATTTAGAGGATCATATTCATCATCCATACAATGTTATCCATAAACAAACTAGATTTTCTCGAAAGGCTCGATCTTTTTTTCCCAATGCTCAACCTATTCGGCCTTGGTCTGGTATTGTAGATTCTGTGAATAATTCTTGGGTTAAGTCTACAGTTACAAGTTCTGAAAATTATGAACAGCATTCAGAACCAGTAATTTTTAATTCTACAGAAGTTAATGAACCAATTATTCCTGCAAAAAATGGAGATGATTCTCAATTATTATCTACAGAACAAGATATAGAAGGATTAATTCATCAGTTTCTGATTACAGCATTATCTGAAGAATCTTCTCAGGTGACGGAAACCAATGTCAATATTGATGAAGCTGATATTTCTATTTTAGAATCTTTTGTGTCTACTCCAGAAAGTCATGAACAACCAGAAATAATCATTAAACAGGATTTTGCTACTACTGAAGATTCTGGAGGTGAAGATTTTTCAATATTTATTACTAATGCTTTAAGTCATCAGATAAATACTGGAGAAACGGAGGATTATTGCTTAGATGTTTCCTCAGCAACAGGATTAAATTTACCAGATAATGAGGTTTTATCGGGGTTATTGGATGATAATATTATATCTGGAAATAAATCGCCTTCACCTTTGATTTATCCCCGACGACCACCGAAGGGACGCAAATCTTTAGCATCTGTAGAATTGCCGAATTTTCAACCTAAGCATAAGTAGCTTTTTTGGTGATAAACCTTGAAAATATGCTGGAACAGTGATTAGGTGTGTTGGTATTATTGATGCTCTTAATAAAACTTTAATAGCATCCATATACACTATTGTTTCTGTCTTTCTTTGCGCCTTTGCGTGATAAAAATTAGCTAGTTGGGCATTATTAACCGCTAAAGATTGGGCGTTGCGTTATGCAGCGGCGGTTTCTTTGGGAGGAATTGCGACGCTGGAAATCAATACTATCCTTCATCAAGCCATGACACAAGAATCAGACCGAGTGGAGCAAGAACGGATTAGGATGATTTTGAATGCGTAAATCATCATTCTCTGAACGAATTGCATCAAGTTATTGACTTTAAAATTCGATCAATGTATATTTTGTATTGAGTGCAGACACAAAATATACAGCAAAAGTATGACTTTGATTGAACCGAAATTTAGCAAAAAAGCAGTAAGTAAAGCAGGGGATACGTTAATAAATTCAGATTGCTCCGATGAAGAATTCCTAGAAGCATTAGATATTGTTAGCAATTGGAGAGCATCATATACATTTCCTTTAAAAAATATTACAGTTTTATTACGATCTAAAGTAAAAACTGTTGAAAAAAATGCAATATTTACCCAAAGATTAAAACGTATTCCCTCAATACTAGGAAAACTCAAACGGTTTCCCGACATGAAATTACATAGAATGCAAGATATTGGAGGATGCAGAGTCGTTGTATCAGATGTTAAAAAAGTAAATACTCTGAGGAATTTGCTACTAAATAGCAGAACCAAAAACGTATTAATAAAAGAAAATGATTATATTAAAAGTCCTAAAGATTCAGGATATAGAGGGATACATTTAATTTACAAGTACAAAGGCAAGAAAGAGGATATATACAACGGACATACAATTGAAATACAAATCCGAACCAAAATACAACATTCATGGGCTACAGCAGTAGAAGTTACAGGAACTTTCTTAAAGCAACAATTAAAATCTGGAAAAGGGTCTGAGAAATGGCTATATTTTTTTCAGCTAGTTAGTTTACTTTTTGCATTTTTAGAAAATTGTGTCCCCGAAAATATAACAAAAGAAAGACTAAAAGAAATCAAAGATGAGGTAAATAGGTTAGTATTAGAGTTAGAAGTAGTCAAGAAACTTCAAGCGTTTTCAGTTTCAACTGATCAAATTACTAATGCTGTAGTTGGAGATTATTCAGGGTATTTTCTAATCTTACTTGATATTGATGAACAAACTGTTAAAATATGGTCTTACAAAGAAAAATACCTTCCTAAAGCAACTGAAGACTATATTAATTTTGAGAAAAAATATCAAGACAAAAAAGAGATAGATATCGTACTAGTTAATGCAAGGTCAATACAGATTCTAAAAAAAGCTTATCCAAATTATTTTGCTGATACTAAGGAGTTTCTGAATAAACTTAAGGAAGCTATAATAAAACAAATATAATAGAAATATTTTAAAAATCTAGTTAGTCAAATAGCTCACTAAATTCGTAAATCTCTGGATTTAGATTAGGTGCTAGTCACAACAGTTGTAGAGGCAAAACAGTTTCTCCAAGCTGACATGATAGAATTAGAATAACCAAAAAGGGCGCAGACCCTGCGCCCCTACGGAATGATTTTAATTAATATTTTCGCTCTTTTGGTGCAAACATTGTGATTGTGACGGGACGATATTGAATATCAATTCCCGTTGGGGAATAATAAGCCATTGTATGTTGTAAAAACTTATTATCGTCCCTTTCGGAAAAGTCTTCTCTAAAGTGTGCGCCGCGACTTTCTTGACGGTTGAGGGCGGAAGTTAAAATGGTTTGTCCCACTACCATTAAACTTTGCAATTCTAAGGCTTCAACTAATTCTGTATTCCATATTTTTCCTTTGTCATCTAAATATATTTGTGAATATTTTTTTTGTAATTGGGCGATTTTATCTAATCCCTGACGCATTACTTCATCAGTGCGGAAAACGCCACAATTTTCAGTCATATTATCTTGAAAAGCTTGACGAATTTGATTAATTCTGTACTGTCCTGGTTGGTCTATTAAGAGTTGTATTTGTTGTTTGGCTTCCTGAATATATCTGGCTTCATCTATTGATGGTAATTGCCGATTTTGGACATAATTAGCGATCGCCGCCCCAGTCCTTTTACCATAAACTACACATTCCAATAAAGAGTTACTACCGAGACGATTTGCACCGTGAACCGACACGCAAGCAGTTTCCCCAGCCGCAAAAAAGCCTTCAACAAAACTATCATTATTACTTCTAACTTGCCCATCAGTGTTGACAGGAATACCACCCATACAGTAATGATTAGTAGGACGAACCGGCATAGGTTGCGTAACAGCATCTACACCAACCAAACGATGGGCCTCCTCCCAACAAAAAGGAACACGACTCATGATTTTTTCCTTACCCAAATGGCGCAAATCCAGGTAGACAAAAGGACCACCCGCACTACCATCAGTATTCACACCACGACCAGCCCGGATTTCATAAGTGATCGCCCGTGAGGTAATATCACGAGGGGCTAATTCCATGCGACTGGGGGCGTAATTGGCCATAAAGCGATCGCCTTGGGAATTAATTAAATATGCCCCTTCTCCGCGCACAGCCTCGGAAATCAGCACGCCTACAGGATACAAACCCGTAGGATGAAATTGGACAAATTCCATATCCGCCAAAGGTAAACCAGCGATCGCCGTCATTGCCAAACCGTCACCAGTGGAGGCATAATCATTAGAAGTCGTATTATAAACGCGACCATAGCCACCCGTAGCGAACATTACAGCCTTTGCTCGTAATACCTGAACATCTCCATCCAAAAGATGAAACATGACCACACCCTTAGCCTGGCCGTCCTCTAAAATCAGACGCATTACATACCATTCTTCATAAATTTGGACACCATAACGGCGTAAATTATTTACCAATTCATGTAAAATCGCATGACCAGTTTTATCAGCAGCATAACAAGTGCGGTTGTGTGAATGGCCACCAAAAGCCCGTTGAGCAATGCGACCATCAGGTAAACGAGAGAACAACACCCCCAGATGTTCTAAATCAATCACCACATCTGGAGCTTCCTGAGTTAAAATTGCGACCGCATCTTGATCTGCTAAATAATCAGAACCCTTGACAGTATCAAAAGCGTGAGCTTCCCAAGAATCTTGATCATCAACATTCTTTAAAGATGCGGCCATACCGCCCTGAGCAGCCACAGAATGAGAGCGAATGGGGTGAGTCTTAGCAACTACCGCTACCTTTAAATTAGGGTCAATGCGGGCGATTTCCAGCGCAGCCCGACATCCAGCCAAACCACCGCCAACAATAATTACATCATGTTCGAGCATTGTCAATCACCAATTACAAAAAAAATTCCCTGTCTTATAGAACAGGGTAATGGGGAATGGGTAAATGGTAAAATCCCCTTTAGTTAGTTATTTGGGCAGGTTTTTGTGAAATATTAGTTGGTGTTGATTCTGCGTTTGTTGTGGGTTCTACAGCATTTAGTTCGATATTATTTAATAAAGTCGTCACAAACGCAAAAAGTAAAAAAGGCAGAGACAATAGGACAACAAGACCCACTGTGGCCAAAGCGTAAACTGGACGTTTCGCGCCCATTAGTGCTAAAGCTGAGGCTAGACTAATGGTAATCGTAATTAACCAAGCAATAATTTGACCGTAGATATCACCAAAGGTCAAAGTGCAAGCAAACCGATAGTTTTGAAGATTATTTTTGTTCATTTTATAAATTGCCCTTAATTCTCTTCTATAGTTTCTACCTTAAATCTATGTTTGCCTAAAGAACAATTTCTCAATATTTTTCCAAGGTTTGTAATATTACTTTACAAAGATCAATAACTTGGGCAAAATCCTCATGAAGATTTTAATGGCTGTTAGTCCTGTATTTGGTAAATTTACGAAGATATTAAAATATGGTAAATTTGTAGTCAGTACATTGTATCTTAGGTAAAATGTCAAAATTATTACCGTGGAAAATTACCATGAATAAATTCCATAAGTCACTAATGACTACCACAGCCATAGGGTTATTTATTGCACTTCCCCTGAGTGAAACAAAGGTTAAAGCTCAGGAATCGGCAGTTATTCAATGTGTCAAAGAATACACTAAATTGAATATTTCACCTGATGCTGCATTAGCACAGTGTCAAAAAAACAGTGTTGGTAGCTGTGTTAAAGAGTTAATGGGTAAAAAATATGTAGCTAAATCAGTTTCTGAATCTAGTGGACGTTACTTAATTGATTTAGGTGACAGTGATACAAGATGGTTAGAGGGTAAGGGCTGGAACGACAAAGGATGTAGTGCTAACACACAAGGCCCATATAAAAGACAAAGTGATCAGAACATAACTTTTTGGAGCAAGCAGCGTTCTTATGAGTGGTTTAGACAGGGTTTCTGCACACAATCACAGATAGAATTAGAGCAAAATTACTCCCTTGAGGAAGCAAAAACGCTTTGTGAATTAGGTTTACAGCCAAAATGATAAAAGCTGCCCCTCTTCCCTTATAAGCAAGGGTTTACATAGTATAGATCCTTAGCCAGAAAGAGTTTTCGTCGATTATTGAAAATCTAGTTCCCCTCCTCCTTCCGGGGGGGAAACAAAGGTAGTTTTATGACAACCAAAAGGTAAAGGAAGGGGTAGGAAAACGGCTTTTGGTAAAGTTTATAACATTAAAACTATTCTTTGAGATTTGTGGAATGTAATTAAGGTAAATTTAGACAATATTTTGAAAATCCCGGTATGATATAAAAATAAATGAAAACTAAAAAGTATTGATCTCAATGTTAAATGAATCTGCCAAATTGCCAAAAGTTAAAGATTCACTAATCGAGCAAATTCTTTTAGGAAATAAACTTACTCCTGAGTTAATTGCAATTCTGACCATATATTTTGTCCAAGGGATATTAATGTTATCCCGGTTAGCTGTTAGCTTTTTTCTCAAAGATGAATTGTTATTAAGTCCAGCACAAATGTCAGCCATTATCGGTATTAGTACCATACCTTGGATGATTAAGCCATTATATGGTTTTATTGCTGATATTTTACCATTATTTGGCTACCACAGAAAAACTTATATATTTCTATCGGGAATTATCGGAAGTGCAGCTTGGGTAGGTTTAGGAACAATAGTTCATAGTAGCTCAATTGCAACAATGATGATTCTCCTTTGTTCTCTTTCCGTTGCTCTTAGTGATGTAATAGTTGATTCCATAGTAGTTGAAAGAGCCAGATCAGAATCAGCAGAAAAATTAGGTTCTTTACAATCTCTTTGTTGGGGTATTGCAGCTATTGGTGGCTTATGTACAGCTTACCTTAGCGGCTTACTTTTAGAATATTTTACCACGCGTACAGTATTTTTAATAACAGCATTATTTCCCATAATCACCTCATTTGTCGCTTGGTTAATTACAGAAAAACCCATAAATAAAGATGAGAAAAAAAGCGATGATATTAAATATCAATTAGTACAAATACGGCAAGCAATCACACAAAAAGCAATTTGGCTACCAACAGTATTTATATTTGTTTGGCACGCTACACCAAATGCCGAATCAGCGTTTTTCTATTTTACAACTAATGAACTACAATTTCAACCAGAATTTTTAGGACGAGTTAGATTAGTAACAAGTTTCGCTTCCTTAATTGGGATTTGGGCTTTTCAGCGTTACTTTAAAACTATCCCCTTTAGAACTATGTTTACTTGGGGTATTTTTATATCTACTGCTTTAGGAATGACAACCTTATTATTAGTAACACATACCAACAGACTTTTAGGAATAGATGATCATTGGTTTAGTTTAGGTGATAATTTAATTATTACCGTCATTGGACAAATTGTATTTATGCCTGTATTGGTATTAGCAACAAAACTTTGTCCTCCCGGTATAGAGGCCACATTTTTTGCTTTAATAATGTCTGTATTTAATTTAGGAGGAACAGTTTCCTATTGGTTAGGATCTATCATGATGAAATGGTTAGGAATCACAGAACATCAATTTGATTCACTATGGTTATTAATCATCATTACTAACTGTAGTTCTCTAATTCCCATATTTTTTATTAAATGGCTACCAAATGGTACAATAGATATTGATGATAGTTCATCAATATAGTCTTTCAGGATAGTCAACAAAAAAATGCAAATATTAGAACCCCAAGACAGTCAAGTTTTAGAGAAATCCTATGCCCTCAAAGATTGGCAAGGAGGATATGAATCTCTTACCCAAGAATATGACTATTGGATTGATGATATAGAAGGAGAAATACCTCCAGAATTAGCGGGAACATTATTTAGAAATGGAGCAGGTTTATTAGATATAAATGGAGAAAGATTACATCATCCTTTTGATGGTGACGGGATGATCAGCCGCATTACATTTATCAATGGCCGCGCCCATTTTCGTAACCGATTTGTACAAACACCGGGTTATTTAGCAGAACAAAAAGCAGGTAAAATTCTTTATCGTGGTGTTTTTGGTACACAAAAATCTGGTGGTTGGTTAGCTAATATTTTCGATTTTAAACTGAAAAATATTGCTAACACAAATGTAATTTATTGGGGTAAAAAACTCTTAGCATTATGGGAAGCGGCCGAACCTTATTTACTGAATCCTCAAACCTTAGAAACATTAGGAAATGAATATTTTAACGGTGTTTTATCTAAAGGAGAAGCATTTAGCGCCCACCCAAGAATTGATCCAAATGGTACATTAGTCAACTTTGCTATTAAACCCGGACTATCAACTACAATTACCATTTTTGAATTGAATAAAAACGGAGAAATTACCAGCAAAAAAAATCATAACGTTCCTGGTTTTTGCTTTATTCATGATTTTGTAATTACAGAAAATTACTGTATCTTTTTCCAAAATCCCGTTAATTTTAACCCCATACCCTTCGCTTTAGGAATATGTGGTGCAGCCGAATGTATTAAAATTCAAAAAAATCAACCCACAAAAATCATCATTATTCCTCGCAAAACACAAACTGAAAATGTCAAAGTTTTAGAAACCAAAGCCGGTTTTATTTTCCATCATGTTAACGCTTTTGAACTAGAAAATGAAATTATTGTTGATTCTATTTGTTATGAATCATTAACAGAAGTTGAACCCAATAGCGACTATCGAAAAACTGATTTTGAGAAAAATTCACCTCCTCAACTATGGCGATTTAATCTGAATTTGTCAAACAATAAAGTGCAAAATCAGTTAATAGATCCTCGTCCCACCGAATTTCCCACAATTCACCCGAATTACATGGGTAAATCATATCGTTATTTATACAGTGCTGCGGCTCATCAATCAACAGTAAATGCACCATTACAAGCCATTTTTAAGGTAGATTTAGAATCAGGAACAAAACAATTGTGGAGTGCAGCACCGCGAGGATTTGTAGGAGAACCAATTTTTGTTCCCCGCGCAAATTCTCAACAAGAAGATGATGGTTGGATCATATTTGTAGTTTACAATGCAGAAAATCATCGTTCAGAGATAGTGATTTTAGATGGTCAGAATTTGGAAAAAGGTAGAATTGCAAAACTACATCTAAAACATCATATTCCCTACGGTTTACATGGGAGTTTTACACCAGAAATATTCATTTGATAGTTGACAGGAGACAGGGGACAGACAAGAGGTACAGAGATTTATTTTCTTTTCCCAAATGTGCAATTAATTTTGCCCAGATACTTATTCATTTAACGTAGGTTGGGTTGACGAAACGCAACAACATCATATTTATGTCTGTTTCCTGTTTCCTGTTCCCCGGTATAGTAACCGTTTCCTATCATATAAATAAAAATATAATTGTAACAAAAACTACAAAATTCATATATTTCTCAAAAAACAGAGTAAACTAACCTTATGAATCCAGTTTATAAACGAACTGTACTGAGGACTAAGTATGATGATGACAACCTCTCTCCCACTTATAGAAAATCATTCTCCCGCTCATATTTGCCCTTATGATCAAGCTTGTAGCTATTTAGAATGGGCTGCTAAAGAATTAAAATTAGATCAAGGTATCGTAGAAATACTCAGTCATCCTCGAAAAGTTATTACAGTTTCCATTCCCATAAAAATGGATACTGGAGAAATACGGGTTTTTGCAGGACACCGCGTACAACATTCGGATATTTTAGGACCATATAAAGGTGGTATTCGCTACCATGAAGCAGTGACATTGCGGGAAGTATCAGCCCTAGCCATGCTCATGACTTGGAAATGTGCATTATTAGGTATCCCCTATGGTGGTGGGAAAGGAGGAATTCCCATAGACCCCAAAAAGTTCAGTGTGGGGGAATTAGAACGGATTAGTCGCCGTTATATCAGTGAATTAATTAAAGACATTGGACCATCCGTAGATATACCCGCTCCAGACATGGGAACATCAGCGCGGGAAATGGCCTGGATGATGGATACTTATTCTGTTAATATGGGTCATTCTGTACCAGGAATAGTCACAGGCAAACCTCTATCTATTGGTGGTTCATTAGGACGAGAAATGGCCACCGGACGCGGTGTAATGATTATTGTCCGTGAATCCCTGGCAGATCATGGTAAATCCCTGACTGGAGCGCGGGTAGTGATTCAAGGTTTCGGTAATGTGGGCGGTGCTGCGGCAGAATTACTACATAAAGCAGGAGCAAAAATTATCGCTGTTTCCAGTGGCGCTGGAGGTATATTTTCTGAATCTGGTCTTGATATTCCTGCTGTTAAAGCTTATGCCGCTGAAAACCGCCGCAGTGTAGTGGGATTTTCACAAAGTACACCTATTAGTAATGAAGATTTGCTAACTTTATCTTGTGATGTACTAATTCCCGCTGCATTAGAAAACCAAATCACTCAAGAGAATGTTGATCAAATCAAAGCGCAATTTATCGCAGAAGCTGCTAATGGTCCTGTAACTTTAGACGCTAACCAAGTTCTAGAAGCCCGTGGTGTTACCGTATTACCGGATATTTTAGCCAATGCCGGGGGTGTAGTGGTAAGTTATTTAGAATGGGTACAAGGTCTTTCTTACCTGTTCTGGGACGAAGAACGAGTCAATAAAGAAATGGAACATTTAATGGTTCAGGCCTACCGTAAAGTGATTCATGAGTCAAAAGTCAGGGGAGTAAATCTGCGGTTAGCTGCTTATACTTTGGGTGTAGGTAGAGTCGCGCAAGCTTTAACCGATAGAGGTTTATATCCTTAGCTGATGTTTTTACTACTACCCCATCTTCAGGGGATTCTCACTTATTAGGAATTGAAAATATACAGTAGCTTTCAGTATTATCAAGTACATCTACTAATGATCAAACTTTTGTGGTGCGGGCATTTTGCCCGCCAATAGATGCAATCTACTGTACCCTAATTTAACTGAAATTTGTACTTTTCTTAACTAAATTTTTACTTATGAGTAATGTATTAATTAGACAATTATGAGGGTAAAATTCAAAACACACAATGTATCTATCGGATTATAGATGTATACAGGATTCCAAATGCTTGAAGCTATTGCTGTTGCTTGGCTGTTACTGATTCTTGGTGATTTCCTTTCTACCTTCTTCTATCATGTCCCTGAACACGTTTTTGGTAGTCTTCACCTGACAACTCATCACTCATGGAAACAGAATTTCCGCCATTATGCAATTTTAACATTTAATCCCCAAGTGCTTTTAGATGGAATTTTGGGCGCATTACCATATCTGCTGGTAGCATTCTGGTTATGGGATTTATCTCCCATTGGTGTCATTTGTGGTTTATTCTTTGGTCAGTTTCATGTATGGTGGAGACACGTAATTTCTTTGGGTTGGCAAACACCTCAGGCTGTGACAATTTTGTGTCAATTTCTATTTATTACTACACCAGAACAGCACTGGTTACATCACCAAAAAACTAACTTTGGTTTTGGTGATATTTTCACTTTTTTTGACCAACCTGCAAAAGTTTGGATGCGTTGGTTACGGTTACAGAGAGTTTATTGGCGTTTAAAAGTTAGAATCTGACAACGGTAATAACACATTTCCTACACCCCCATACATTCTATGGATATTATAAGTCTGTTAGTTCTCTCATTTACTAGACCGAAAAGAGAGAACTGATAGTTGTTATTAGTGCCACCATAATAAACGAAATTATAAACAATTAAAACAAAACAGGGCGAACGATGGGACTCGAACCCACGAATGGTGGTACCACAAACCACTGCCTTAACCACTTGGCTACGCTCGCCATTTAATTTACTCCTGTAAATATAGCATGACTTCCAAAAAATGATCAAGCTTTTTTGTCAGAAATTTTAGATAATTTTTTTGTAGTCTTTAAAAGACTAACAACTACACTAAATAGGGCTAGAAATGAAACCTTTAACTATGATGACATGGGTAGGAGCAGCGGGCGTGGCTATTTTAGGGGTAATGATGGTGAAAACTAACCCCAGTCAGGGTGAATATGAAAAGTATGCAGTCCAAAAACTGACAACATACTTAGAGTCAGATGTATGTAAGAAAACACCAAGTTTCTTAGAAAAATTAATCAAAGTTGATTGTCAACAAATGCTTGAGTCTGCTATACCGCATATAAAGGAACTGATTACCACTACAACTAACCGACAAGATTATATGATTCTTAGTATTTACCGGACGGAAATCAAATTGGATTCCCGGATACCAGGGTACAAATTGGAAACCTTGGGAGTATTAAATCAATTTTATACTTATACTGCTGAACAAAAATAAATTACTCTAAGTCAAGGGATATTAAGCCGGACAATAGAAGAAATGATTTAGGGTAATGGAAACAGACTCTTAACGGCAAAGGTAGCAACCTGTTACAATTAATTAATTCCCTGGCTTCACTTTCGGAAACAAAAAATTAACAAGATGATTCAACCCCGTAAACAGTTTGCTCAACATTGGTTAAAAAGCGATAAAGCTTTAAATGCAATTGTGCAAGCGGCTAATTGTCAAGAAACTGATAAGGTTCTGGAAATTGGACCTGGTACGGGAATTCTTACTCGTCGTTTATTACCGCTGGTGAAATCTTTATTAGCTGTAGAAATTGATCGAGATTTGTGTAAGTTACTGGCTAAACAAATGGGTGAAAAAGAAAATTTCTTATTATTACAAGGAGATTTTCTCACTCTTGATTTACCATCCCAATTAACGGCATTTGCTAATTTTCAAAAGCAAAATAAAGTTGTTGCAAATATTCCTTATAATATTACTGGACCAATTATTGAAAAGTTACTGGGGACGATTTCTCATCCCAACCCAGAACCTTTTGATGCTATTGTTTTGTTAGTACAGAAGGAAGTAGCAGAAAGATTATATGCTAAACCTGGTTCTAGGACTTTTGGGGCGTTGTCGGTGCGAGTACAATATTTGGCAGATTGTGAATTAATTTGTACAGTTCCCGCTGCGGCCTTTGTACCTCCACCAAAGGTAGATTCCGCTGTGGTGCGGTTGATTCCCAAACAGATAGAAATTCCGGCTCATGACCCGAAAAAGCTAGAAACTCTGGTAAAATTAGGATTCGGTTCAAAGCGAAAAATGTTAAGAAATAATTTACAATCGGTAATTGCACGTGATAACTTGACCCAATTACTGGAACAATTAGAAATAAATCCCCAAGTCCGCGCTGAAGACCTGGGTATTGCCCAATGGGTATCATTGGTGAATATTATAGGAAATGGTGAAGAATTTCCTAGTTAGTGGTTAGTTGTCAGTGGAAAGATTTCCTATTCCCTATTTCCAATTCCCTATGCGTTCTTACAGTTTAATTGCACCTGCCAAAATCAATTTGTATTTAGAAATTATCGGCAGTCGTTCTGACGGGTATCATGAATTAGCAATGATTCTCCAAAGTATAGACTTATCCGACCAAATTGATATCCATTCTGCCAGCACTGAAAATATTCGTGTTTATTGCAATCATCCCCAAGTACCCACAGATCAAACTAATCTAGTTTATAAAGCAGCGATATTAATGGCTCAGGAATTTCCTAAAGCTTTTAGTAATTTTGGTGGTGTGGATATTACTATTAAAAAGTATATTCCTGTTGCTGCTGGTTTAGCGGGGGGTTCTAGCAATGCCGCAGCGGTGTTAGTAGGTATAGATTTACTTTGGAATTTGGGATTAACTCAGTCAGAATTAGAAGAATTAGGCGCTAGTCTTGGTTCAGATGTACCATTTTGTATTGGTGGAGGAACGGCCATTGCTACTGGTAGAGGAGAACAACTTTCTCCTTTGCAAAGTTTGGATAATTTGCATATAGTATTGGCTAAATATCGCAGTTTAGAAATTTCTACACCTTGGGCATATAAGACCTATCGGCAACAATTTGGCATTAACTATATTCAAAGTTCAGAAGGTTTAGCGGCTCGTGCTAGTGCTTTTCATTCAGAAGAAATGGTAAAAGCTATTGTCAATAAAAATACCGAAAAAATTGTTCAAGAACTACATAATGATTTAGAAAAAGTTGTCCTACCAGCTTATCCTCAAGTATGGCAATTGCGGGAATTATTCGCCAGTCAACCAGAAGTTTTAGGAACAATGATGTCAGGTTCTGGTCCTTCTGTATTTGCCATTGTTGAATCTAGAAATCAAGGAGAAATTGTCAAGCAGCGGATACGTAAAGCCATTCCTGATGAGGATTTAGAATTGTTTGTAACTCACACAATTAAACATGGAATTAAAATCGCCTAATTTATTACTAATATCGTTATGAATCAACCACAAAAAACGCCGTCAGCAGATAGTTCTACTCAAGTACAAGCAACTCCTTTGCGCTGTATAATTGGTTCAACAATTTCGGGAGGATTTGCATTTGCTACCTATTCTTTAATGATAGCAATTGCCACTACTTTTGCTAATAAACCTACCCATTCAGATAACCAAACTGTTATCAATATTGCTTCTGCTGTGCGTACCCTAGTTGTGGGTATAGTAGCTTTGGGAGCGGGAATATTTGGGTTAGTAGCATTAGGTTTATTTGCCTTATCAATACAACTTTTTATCCAGCAATTAAGTAATCCTAAAAGTAGTTAGTTTTATCTAATAGGAAATAAGGGGTATTTTTTTCTGCCTCTTGAATGGTTACAAAAAAAAAGGGAACAGGGAACAGACAATAAAGCTCTGTCAAAAAAAAGATGTTTTTAAAAGATGCGTAGCACGAAAAAAACATTGTCATTATTTTAATCTCATGTTTTTAAACATGATTTTTTCCTGTTAGAAAGTTGTCCGTTTCCTGTTCCCTCTGAAACAATTGATTAATGATTAGGGATTTTTAATAAGTTGCAACTTAGTATTTCCAGAATCTGCTGTTAACTGATATGTTTTTCGCCAATTTCTGGGGGACAAACCATAATGTTGGCGAAACTGTCGGGAGAAATGACAAGCATTTTGATAACCCAAATTAGCTGAAATTTCCTCAATTGTCTGATTGGTATTTTTTAGTAAAGGTAGGGCTGCGGTCATGCGTTGTTCAACAATCCAAACATTTATTGCCTTTCCTGTGTGTTTGGCAACTTGGTTAGTTAAATATGCAGAAGAATAACCAACGTATGCAGCAACATCAGATGAAGTAATTCCTTTTTGATAATTAGCTTCAATAAAATCAAAAACCTTTTTTAGATGAGGAATATTCGGAAAAATTGATTGAGAATTTACTGATTTGTTGGGTAATTCTGTTAATGCTAATTGATGGGAATTTATGCCATACCAATATTTTAAAAGAGCTTGTTTTTGTAATTTAATATCAATCGCTCGCAATAATTCATCCGTGGTTATAGGTTTAGTTAAATAATCATCTGCTCCTAATTCCATGGCTTTTCGTAAAGAGGCTTTTGTGTTAATAGCCGTCAGAAAAATAAAAGGAATAATGCTTATCAATGAATCTTCCCGCAGATTACTTAATACAGTATAACCGTCCATGTCCGGCATTACCAGATCACAAATTACCAAATCAGGTACATATTTTTTGATTAATTCCAGTCCAACAATACCATTTTTTGCATCTATAGTATCATAGCCTTCAACCTGAAGACAATTTACAACAAAATTCCGGTTCACAATGTCATTATCAATGACGATAATTTTTTTTGTTTTGTACATAATTATGCCAATCACTAAATTTTTTTACTCATTACTAAACCCTGGATGGATTTATGTACAAATCTAGATATAATCTGGACAATAGGGAATAGAAAATGAGAATAAATAGTTAATAAAGTTAATGAAATCTTGATAATTGCTATTGTCTCAATGAGGGGTTAATCTTTGACAAATTTATATTTCAGGGTGAACAAATTTGATTTTATCAATAAAAAGTAAATACTTTCAATTTAGTTGCATCAAAACATAATTGTTGTTTGTCACCCTGAAATTTGATCTTCATTGCCATACAAGTTCGATTCTGTCAACTAATATTTGTCTAGATTTTTGGTTTTTGAGATTTTATAGTTAAATTATCATTTATTTACCTGATTTCACTAAATTTACTCTCTTTTCTATTGGACTACAAAAGAATATACAAAGTCATCTGTCTATAGAAATATCTTTATGTCTCAAATTAGATGTTAGTGATTTAACATCCTCCCAAGGGAGGATAAATAACTGGTTAAATTGATATATTTGTGAGAGATAACAGTTAACAGACAAGGAATGCAGTAATTTTTGCTTATTCTCGTCGTGTACATAACTAGACGGGGAAATGATATAAACCAAACAACAAACTTAATTAAAAAATCTTAATTGAATCCTACCAAAAAATTAACCTAAAAATAGACAGAAATACTATATAGTCTGTTGTGCTAAATTTAAACTTAAAAATCCAAGATTTTGACAGTTAGGTTAAATGTAAAAAATAAGAACTAAAAAATTATCAAATTCATCAAAAAATAATTCATGTATTGGTAGTGTAACTTTGGGTAGTCTTAAAAAAGAAGCCTTTGCTAATCAATATTAGAAAGATTCTTAAAACCATGATTCTTATTATCAACAGGAGCGACAGGAGTATATATTATGAGTGAAAATTTTAGCAGTTATAATTTATCTGTTAACAAAAAAATCAAAACTGAACAAATAGAACAAATAATCAAAGCGATTATTGTGGGTAAATATTCTTGGGCTTGTGTTCTAGTTTTACAATTTGCTGGTTATAACCCTATGGACTACATACCCTACCGTACTTATATCAGATTACTTAAAACTAACTGCTTACTTGGTAATTCCCAGGAAAATTAACCACCTATCAGACAAGTTAATAGATTCGATTTTCGATTAAAGTAGTTGCATTTTTAAATCCATTTAAATTTCTCCTAGAAAATAAAAGGGAAGGTGAAGATTCATCAATAAAAATCGCTCACCATTATACAGGTTCTATGATCTACCAAACTACAAATAATTATCAAATGCAAGCAATTATTAAAGAAATTGTGTGGCATAAAAAACTAGAAGTTGCACAAATACAACAGGATATGTCTTGGGCTTCCTTGCAACGTCAGTTAACTGCTGCTCCGACGGTACGGGATTTTTTGACGGCTTTGCAGTTGAGTATCTATAAACCTAGTTTAATTGCAGAAGTGAAAAAAGCATCGCTTTATCATAGTGTAATTAGACCAGATTTTGATCCAGTTACTATTGCTCAGTCCTATAAACGAGGAGGAGCATCTTGTGTATCTGTGGTCACTGACCAAAAGTTTTTTCATGGTGGTTTTGATCATCTACGTGCGATTAGATATCGGGTCGGAATACCTTTACTTTGTAGAGATTTTATCATTGACCCTTGCCAAATTTATTTAGCACGTTCGGCTGGTGCAGATGCAATATTATTAATTGCCGCCATTCTTACAGATAAACAACTACAGAACTTTTTACGAGTAATTCACTACTTAGGCATGAATGCCGTAATTCAAATTGATAACTTAAATGATTTAGATAGAATTCTCGCATTAGAAGATGTGAGAGTAATTGTCATTAATAACCAGAGTTTAAGTGATTTTAGCATTAATATTAACATTACTGAGGAATTATTAACAGCTAGGCGATCACTAATTCAAAAATTAGGCATTGTGGTAATTAGTGAATCAGGAATAGAAACCCCTGATGATTTAGCTCTATTAGCAGGAGTGGGTGTACAAACAGTAATCATGGGAGAATCTTTACTTAAAGAAAATGATTTAGAAGTAGCCGTCAGAAATTTACTTCAAGCCAAATTTCCTATTAATTATCAGCGTAATTATACCTGAGTCTTCCAGAGGTCTATGATCTCACACTTAGCTAGTAGAATTAACAAGTGTAGACAGGGCATTTACGCCCTATTTACACCTAATTTTATAAACTTTTTCCAGTATAGGCGCTCATGGGTTCTTTGATAAATCGGATATAAAGATGCCTAAAAGTAGATTTAATCACACGAGGCATAGCAAAATCTATGGGCATTAATTTTTCAGGCAATTGCCAATCTGTAATTTGTAATAAATCTGGTGATAAATTTGGAAAGTGAATATCACTTAATTCTGGACATATTCCTAATCTTTGGGAAGCTGCAACTGTGGGAACTTGTGCGGGTGCAACTTGGAGAACTTCTAACATTGCTCTATCTAAAGCAAATACATTAGTTGAGGCCGCTAAAATTTCTAAATTCCGGGGTTCTCCGCCACTTGGTCCATTACCTTCATGACCAATAATTCCATCTAAAATTGTTAAAGTTGGATTAATTGCTCTGGCAGTTTCTACTAACATTTCTCCGAATTTATTAGCATCTTTTCCCGCTTCTAGATGCCACCAAGCTTTCATTTTACCAGGAACACAACCAAAGAGATTTTTTACTCCTAAAGTTAGAGTTAATTGCAGATGAGATTTAACTTTGGGAAGATTAATAATCACGTCTGCTTCCATGGCTTCTTTAGATAAAAGCAAGTGATTAAAATTATCATTTACTGTTTGATAACGTTTACCATGAAATTCAACAAGTGGTAATTTTAATTCTTCTAAAATCGGCAATAAACCATTGGCTATGGCCACACCTTTAGCACTACCAAAAGCGGGACTATCTCCTAAAAATGGGTTACCACCAACAGCAATTACCATTTCAGCAACAGCACGCACTAATTCTGGACGGGTAGTACATTCTTTAGTCGGACGAGAACCTGTGAGGAGATTAGGTTTGAGTAAAACCCGGTTTCCTGGTTTGACAAAAGCAGCCATACCTCCTAAAGGTTCTAGCAGTGTTTCCAAGGATTCTTTTAAAGCTTCTTGTTCGTAGGATTTAGCCCGAATTAGACTAACAGATGGTTTTTGTGTTTGCATGAGGAATAATTGCATTATATGACATTCAGCATTATTAATACTGTATCAAGAATTTGAGACTCTAGGGGAAAAGTTCTTGAGATTATCTTTAATTAAGCAAACCTTCCAAAACCTGTTGTAAATCAGTCGTCAACTCAGCCACAGATTGTCTAGCAGCAACCCGACTACTTTTATAAACAGCATAACGGTCAGAAACAGAAATTGGTTCACCTACAGTTATCTTCACCTGTTGCTTACCCAATTGTGGACGATTTAAAGGTATATTTCCCTTAATTTTATTAACCATATCCCATAAAAGTAAAGTCGTTTCTGCAAATCTTTCTACTGTGGGTTTTTCGCGGATATAAATCCCAGAAACAGCTACAAAACTTTCCACTAACCTCATGTGCCACATCCGAAAATTTGCTTCTTCAGCAACTCTATCTCCCAAACTTTTCTCAATAGTTGATATTAATTTAATATCTTTAAAATCTTCCCTAAATATGTAATTCCAACCGGCTTGTTCTACCCGTCTACATCTATCATTCCAATTACCTCTAGATGGTAAATCAAAATATTGTTCAGCAATAAATAAAGCAATATTCATCACAGATTGTAACCGATAAGCTAAAGCCTCATTTCTATCTATAATTTCCCCATTAGTAATTTTTTCATCTGGTAATGTTTGATGATAAAATTTAGTGTAAAATTGCTCCATTATCCCTAATAAATGTTCAGCTAAACCTAATAATCGGGGATAAAGTACAGCAAAATTAGCTGCTGTTTTTTCCTGATTTATAAATAAACCACTGGCTGTTTCTAATTCAGTTAATAAATTTGCTATATTATCCCAAGGCTCATTCTCATAACTATATTTAATCCCAATTGGTAAAATTAAAACTTCTTCATCTCTTCCCGCTTTTTGTAAATCCTCTGCACACCAAAAACCCATTTGAGCGATACCCGGTTCTAAAGGACTAATAATCTCCGATAAACCATTTGTAGCACCTTCCGGGGCAGCAGCCATGGGAAACCGACCATTAATATACAAATCCCGCGCGGAACGCAACCCCGTCCAGTCAGCCTTACCGCGTTGAATGGGAGTCCCCCCCAAATGGGAAATGACCCAACCCACATGAGCGCCAGCCCAGAGCGGAATACCCCGATCATAGATAAAATGAGCATGAAGCGGATATTGTAGCTGTATACCCCCAATTCGTGCTACTTTAGGCAAGATTTGGGACAGTAAATAAGTTAAACAAAGCGGGTCTGCTGTTTGAGGATGACGAAATGCTAACATAAACCGGATTTTACCATCCTGAAATCGTTGATAGCAATTCGCTAAAGTTTCAACGTTGTTTGCTTCAATGTTGCCAATGGGTGTTTTCCACTGAATCCAGTTAGGTAAAACTAAATGTACCAATTTTAACAATAAAGGGTTGAAAGCTGGCGGAATAAATTCTAAAGGTGGTTGTGCTTGATACATTTTATTGGTAATAGATAATGGGTAATAGGTAATAGATAAACATTTTCTGCACCCTGTTCCCTATTTTCTTATGACGTGGAAACATTTTAAACCTACGCGATTTGAAAAGTTAGTAAGTAAAGGAAAAAACAATGCGATTATCACAAATGTTATTTGTTACACTACGGGATGATCCGGCTGATGCGGAAATTCCTAGTCATAAATTACTACTCCGTGCTGGTTATATTCGTCGTATTGGTAGTGGGATTTATGCTTATCTTCCCCTAATGTGGCGAGTTTTGCAAAAGGTTTCTCAAATTGTGCGCGAAGAAATGAATGCTACTGGCGCACAAGAATGTTTATTACCGCAATTACAACCTGCGGAATTATGGCAAGAGTCGGGAAGATGGGATACTTATACTAAGGCTGAAGGAATTATGTTTTCTTTAGTTGATAGAAGAGAACAACAATTAGGATTAGGTCCAACTCATGAGGAAGTAATTACTACTGTTGCCCGTGATATGATTCGTTCATATCGTCAATTACCTGTACATTTATATCAAATCCAAACTAAATTTCGTGATGAAATTCGTCCCCGGTTTGGTTTAATGCGCGGACGAGAATTTATTATGAAAGATGGTTATTCTTTCCATGCAGATGAAGAAAGTTTGAAAAAAACTTACCAGGAAATGTACACTGCTTATAGTAATATGTTACGTCGTTCTGGTTTGGCTTTTCGGGCTGTGGAAGCTGATTCTGGTGCTATTGGTGGTTCTGGTTCGACAGAATTTATGGTGTTAGCAGATGCGGGAGAAGATGAAGTTCTCTATACTGAAGATGGTAAATATGCAGCAAATGTAGAAAAGGCGGTTTCTTTACCAGCAGAAGCAGAAACTTCACCTTTTACAACTTACGAAAAACGGGAAACTCCGGGAACAGATACAATTAAAAAACTTTGTAATTTCTTGAAATGTTCTGATACTCAAGTTGTTAAAAATGTTCTTTACAAGACAATTTCTGATAAAGGCTGGACATTTTTTGTGCTAGTGAGTATCCGTGGTGATCAGGACATAAACGAAGTAAAACTTCAAAATGAGTATCTTAGGAAATTCTCCTCAAATGAAGATTTGGACAACTATCCAGAAATTAGGTCTACTGTTCTAAAACTAGAGCTTGTTAGCACAGAAGAACAAAACCTTTGGTTTTCTCGACAACTCCCTCAAGGCTATATTGGACCAAATCTTAGCGACGACTATCTTCGTCCTTCTCCGCGTCTACGTAAAGAAGAAATTCAGGAACTTACAGGTTTAACATCTTCATTGCTCGATGAGGTTATTAATGCTGATTTAGTAGTGAATAGAGAAGACTATGATGTATTGAGTGTGGGTATAAATATTCGCAAAAAACTTTTATCTCTGGGTAGCATCACAATACCATCTACATCTGGAAATGCTAAAATGTTGGAGTCAGTTAGTCTAATGAATGCATATAAAGCACTCCAGAATTTTCAGAAACAGTATCCTTATCCTCTATTCCGACACTTACTAGATAAGACAGTAGTTAACCTGAAGAATTTTGTTACTGGAGCTAATGAGTCTGGCTATCACGTAGTTGGGGCAAATTGGGGAGAGCAAATTAAACTACTAGAGGATGAAACTTTTACTGTAGATATTCGTAAAGCAAGACCGGGTGAACATTGCGAAAAAAACCCCAGTCAAACCCTACAAACAGCTAGAGGTATCGAAGCCGGTCACATCTTCCAATTAGGTACAAAATACTCTCAAGCTATGGGTGCAACTTATACCAACGAACAAGGGGAAGAAAAGCCTTTAGTTATGGGTTGCTATGGTGTGGGTGTGTCACGGTTAGCACAATCAGCCGTAGAACAATCTTATGATAAAGATGGCATAATTTGGCCAATTGCGATCGCACCATATCACGCCATTATCACAATTCCTAACATTAAAGATGTTCAACAAATTGAAGTCGCAGAAAAACTTTACACAGAACTTAATAAAGTAGGAGTAGAAACCTTATTAGATGATAGAGATGAACGAGCAGGTGTTAAATTCAAAGATGCGGATTTAATTGGTATTCCCTTCAGAATTGTCACAGGTCGCGCCATTACAAATGGTAAAGTCGAAATAGTCAAACGCGCAACTCGTGAATCTCAAGAAATAGCCATTGAAGAAGTCATTAATACATTACAACAATGGATTAATGAGGCAATAGCAAGTTAAGACTCAAACCTTGTGGGGTGGGCTTCTTCCCCGCCATATCAAGTTAAAGCTCAAACCTTGTGGGGTGGGCATCTTGCCCGCCCTTTGATAAATATGACGATTTGTGGTAATTTATTTTCGTAACCATACAAGTAGTAAGTTTTATGTCAGCAGAATTTTCTACCCCAGACAGTTTGTGGATTATTACTGAAGAAGTCGCGGAAACCTCAACGACGACCATTAGCGGTGCTAGAAGCAGTGGTGATACAGGTGGATTATTAGGACGTAAAACTACGGAAGAACAAATAATAGTTACCAAAGAAAAAGACAAAGTAGTAATTACTAGACGTAAAGTTGAGGTTACAAAACTCAAGCAGGAAATGAGGGGATTTATACAAGCTATGCGAGAATGTTTAGATGAAGCAGATGATCCTGACTCTAAAATCCGCCTAGACGAAGTGGAAGTTTCTGTAGAAGTCAATGGAGAAGGACAACTGAGTTTATTCGGAACCGGGGGAAAAGTAGGCGGTAAAGGCAGTCTGACTTTTAAATTCAAGCGACAATCATAGATGAAAATGAGTAAGAACTGGGCAATTAGTATCGGCATTAATCAATATGATAACCTGCAAGCCCTAAACTTTGCTAAACGGGACGCAGAAGCAATGGCCGCTTGGTTTCGGGAAGAAGCCAAATTTGATCAGGTGTTTTTATTTACAGAGGACTCTCCACACATTAACACCAGTCCACCAATTCCCACCCAACCAACCTTCGGAGGGTTGCGGGGGTTTTTACGAAGACAATTTGAACAACCTTTATTAGAACCAGAGGATAATTTATGGTTCTTTTTTGCTGGACATGGTATGCGTCATGCTGACAAAGATTATTTAATGCTTGCAGATAGTGATCCTGGTGATATTGAACATACAGCTATTTCCGTTGAATATATTACTGAAAGATTGCGTCGTAGTCGTGCTGATAATGTAGTTTTGTTATTAGATGCTTGTCGAGAAGAAAGTAGTCGTAGTGGTTTAGGAATAGGTGAAGAAAAGCATCAAGGAGTAATTACCTTTTATTCCTGTGCTGCTAACCAGAAATCTTGGGAAATTGCCGAATTACGACATGGTTCATTTACACACACACTATTAACAGGTTTAAGATTACATGGTGAAGCTAATTGTGCCACAGTGGAAAGATTAGATAGATATCTCAATTCTGCTGTTCCTCAATTAAATACTAGATATCAAAAAGAAATTCAAAATCCCTATCTCAAGGCAGAACCGCCATATAAAATGTATTATATTTTGTTAGAGCAATCTGCTACAATGAGAGATGTTGAATCATTAAAATTACAGGCATCCTTATCCGAAAATTCTGGAAATTTTGAGTTAGCAGAACAAATATGGATTAGGGTTTTAGGTGTGTCTCGTGCTGATTCAGATGCAATATCAGCTATTAAAAGAATTGCTATCAAAACGAGTGATTCAGTAGAAAAACCAGTTTCTTTAAAGGTTAATAATCCTCAATCTATTGGTCTATCTAGAGGTGATGAATACCCACAATTTCCTTTAAAGGAATTTGAGTTTGAAACTAAAACAGTTGACAAAACAGGAAAAATAGTTAATCAAGAGAATCACCAAGCTAAATATTTTAAAGAAGATTTGGGGAATAATATCACCCTGGAAATGGTACAAATCCCTGGTGGTTCTTTTATGATGGGTTCACTAGAGTCAGAAAAAGGTCGGACTCAAGATGAAAGTCCACAACATCAGGTAAATGTACCTGGTTTTTCTATGGGTAAATTTGTTGTGACTCAAGAACAGTACCAACAAATCATGGGTAAAAATCCTTCTTATTTCACTCAAAAAGGAGCAAAACGTCCTGTAGAAGAAGTGTCTTGGGATGATGCTGTAGAGTTTTGTCGAATGTTGAGTGAAAATACAGGACGGGAATATCGTCTACCCAGCGAAGCAGAATGGGAATATGCTTGTCGTGCGGGGACGACTACACCCTTTCATTTTGGGGAAACGATTACAACTGAGTTAGCTAATTATAAAGGAACTTCCATCTATGCTTCTGAGCCAAAAGGTAAACATCTTCAACGAACAACAGATTTAGGTAGTTTTCCCCCTAATGCTTTTGGTTTGTACGATATGCACGGGAATGTCTGGGAATGGTGTCAAGATGATTGGCATAATAATTATTCAAATGCGCCTAAAGATGGTAGTGGTTGGACAAGTCAAAGCGGTAATACTAAGGCACTGCGCGGTGGTTCGTGGGGCAACATTCCTGTATATTGCCGTTCTGCTTATCGCACCTACAACGCCCTCGCCTACCACTACTTCAATATTGGTTTTCGGGTTGTATGTAGTGGTGCGACGAGGACTTAGTAGCCCTTTACACTCTTACGCTTTTGCTCTTTGCTCTTCTTTTCTTTACCCTTCAAAGCGTAGTGGAACGGAGCGATCTAAAAATTTTTTTGAGCCTTATCCTGGGAAACAGAATCTAGTTTAAACTTCAATTCCCGCCTCTCGCAATCGTTTCTCCAAATCTGCTAAACGTTGTAAAGCAGCTTCCTTTTCTCGTCGTTCTTGTTCCTTTTCCCGTCGTTCCTGCTCAACCGACTCAAACCCCCACAATAACAAATTACCCTGTTTATCCCACCAGCGCAACCAGTAACCATCACGGTTTTCCCGCTTTCCTGACCACACACCAATAAATAAATCCATTTCCTCTAACCAATAACGGTTATTTTCATCAGGAGAACGTAATTCATATTTTCCTGAATTTTGTAACCGATGTACCTCAAAAATACCCGTACTAGGGTCAAAAATCAGGTAATTGGCAACTTTTAAAACTTCTTCATAAAAAAACCATTTACCAGGAGGAAAAGTCCGTTTACTGGAATATTCACTCCCATTTGTATCCGAAAGAAATTCCATCACCACCACAGGAAGTTCACCCTGTTTGTGAGGGGTATAACTGCGTTGTATTTGCTCTCTAGATCCGGTAATTTTCGGTATATAAGCCCAATCAGGTGCTTTCACCACAATTTTGTCATTAACTGCGGTACAGATACCATAATTGGTCGTAGCGAGGGCTGTTTCTGCGAGTTTCCCCGCCAATTGTAGACTTTCCGTCAGCGCCGCAGCCAAAGAAGGTTGATTGACATTATCCACAGGTTCATCGTCTAAAATGAAGTCTTCAGGCAAAAGTTCCCAGGTAATCTTGTGGGTCGAAGCAGTGACAACCATAGCAACCACATCGGAGATATTAATCAATTATACTATAACTAGTCAACATATTTTTCAGGAAACCTGCAAAAATTACCTTCTTAAACTCTTACCTCCCGCGCCTCTGCGTGAAAAGAAATATAAATTATACCTCATAATCCAGTTACCAACTGACTTGCGTACTACATTTTACCCAATTCTAATTTAAATCTTTTTTCAAAAAACCATAAGATTTAGATAAAGGAAAAAGTGACGGACCGAAAAAGATAACTCTACAATTAGAGTAGGTGAGAGCAAAACCAGCAACAGCAGTTTATGTACAAATCAAAACCAAAGACTTGTATCGGGGATAAAACCTTTATAAACACGCTGCTTATCTTACAAATAGTATTTCCGTCCTTAATCCAGTAGGTTTTATATATGAACGACCAACAAAGAACTAACAGTATTTCTTCTGGTGTGGTAGCAGCTATATCCGCAGCCGTGGTAGCAGTAAGTGGTAGTGTAGCTTGGTTTTCTGCCCAAACTCCTGATACTCCCACACCTACCAACTCCTCACAAACTATTAAGCAGCCAGTAACTCAACAGGGTAATGAACAAACTGCTAGTATATATTGGCTCAAATCTAAAGAAAATCGGCTGGCTTTAGTTCCCCAACCCTTGAAAATTGCTGCTACCCAACCCGACCAAGTTTTAGAAGCAGCATTTAAAACTTTATTAGCCGGTCCAAGTGAAGGTAGTGATTCTACCACTATTCCTAAGGGGACTGAACTATTAGGAATAAAAGCGGAAAATAATGATGTTCATGTGAACTTATCTGAAAACTTTACCACTGGTGGCGGTAGCAGTTCTATGATGGGACGGGTTGGACAAGTTGTATATACTGCTACTAGTTTAAATCCTCAAGCTAAAGTATATATTGATGTCAACGGTAAACCCTTAGAGGTTTTAGGTGGTGAAGGTGTGGAAATACCACAACCACTCACCCGCGAAAGTTTTCAGAAAAATTATCCGCTTTAGTTAGTGGTCAGTGGTCAGTTGTCAGTTGTCAGTTGTCAGTGGTCAGTTGTTAGTTGTCAGTTGTCAGTTGTCAGTTGTCAGTTGTCAGTTGTCAGTTGTCAGTTGTCAGTTGTCAGTTGTCAGTTGTTAGTTGTTAGTTACCTGTTAATATTTAATCGGGGTTAATTCTCATCAAAGCTTGACCATATTCTACTGGTTCACCATTTTGAACTAAAATTTCCATTACCTGTCCAGAGACTTCGGCTTCAATTTCATTCATTAGCTTCATAGCTTCAATGATACACACACTTTGACCAGCTTTGACGCGATCGCCCACTTCCACAAATGCAGCCTCACCCGGTGCAGGAGCGCGGTAGAAAGTCCCTACCATTGGTGATGGGACTTCAACCAATTTTTGATTAATTGGTGAAGAAGAATGAGCAGGTTGTGCCAGAGAATTATCCACAACCTTATTTATTACACCTCCTTCAAAAATTGCACTGGGTGGAGTTGTAGATCCCAACTGGGTTATACCAGCATTAACTACACCACTAACCATTCCTTGGGGATTATTGCTAAAACTGACAGCTTTCCGTACTGTTAGCTCAAATTCATTATTTTTGAGGGTAACTTCCGCGATATCTGTTTGGGCAATAGTTACTAATAGCTGACGGATTTCATTAAAGTCTAATGTCACAATTATTTTACCTCGACCTAATTGTTAAATTAAAATTCTCAGTAAGGCAGGGATTTAATCCCTCTATAAAAAAGGGATTGAAATCATTAATACCAATTTGGGCTTTAGTCCTCACTATTCCCAGTTAGTATCAAAAAAAATGAGAAAAATCACTCCCTGCCTAAATACTTGTCTTCTCTGGTATCAATCTTAATTCGCTCCCCTTGGGCAATAAACAAAGGAACCATGATAATTGCACCAGTTTCCAGAGTTGCGGGTTTAGTACCACCTGTAGCAGTATCACCTTTGACACCTGGATCTGTTTGGACAATTTCCAAGACTACAGAATTAGGTAGTTCCACTTCCAGTACCTGTTCACCCCAGCGAATTACGTTAACTTCCATACCTTCTTTTAGGTACTTGACGCGATCGCCGATTTGCGCTGTAGTTAATTTACCTTCTTCATAACTTTCCATATCCATAAAGACAAACTCATCACCGTCCTTATAGGTATATTGCATCGTTACTTTTTCCAAAGTTGCCTGGGGAACGGTTTCCCCAGCCCGAAAAGTTTTTTCTAACTGTTTCCCAGTTTGGACATTTTTTAAAGTTGTCCGCACGAAGGCAGAACCCTTGCCTGGCTTAACGTGAAGAAAATCTATCACGCGCCAGACTGAACCATCTAATACAATTGAAACACCAGGTCGAAAGTCGTTACTAGAGATCATGAAACTTTCAAATTTTGCAAGACAATCGGCATTTATTGTACCCTTCCCGCGCCATAAGTTGTTAGTTCTCAGGAAAGAGGAAACAGGGAAACTGACAACTGACAACTGCTCCTTAGTTCCTTAATCCCCAGTCCCTCAATGTGGGAAGATAATTAGTGAATTACTTCCAGTCAACACTTTGATGCTGAAGAAAGGGAAATTTCATGTTGAACTTATTTAAGTCCTGGGTGAAGAGTAGCCTAAAGGTAATATTGCTCTTAACAATATTTTTAGGCATAAGTACGACTGGGTGGACTGCCACTAGTAATGCTGGCTTACCACGGGGAAACGCAATCACTGACGGTAAGGCTTTGTTGCGCTATGCACTGCCGATAAATAATCAACCCGTACGTAAACTACAAGCTAGTTTAGAAGATATTTCTAACCAACTGCGGGCAAATAAGCGTTGGAGTGCAGTTAATAATGACCTCAAGCAAGCATCCCGGATACTCGATAAACCTTCCCAAATATTAGCAAGTATTCCGGAAGAACGCCAACCTCAAGCCCAAGCTTGGATGACTGAATTGAAATCTGGCATTACAAAACTGCAAGAAGTAGTTAAAACTAAACGAAAGGAAGCAGTTCTTGATGAAAGAGCTAAATTACTGGATCTTGTCAGCTTGTTAGAAGAATCAATGGTGAAGGAATTTCCCTTTGATGTTCCTGCTGAGTACAGTAATTTGCCCCAACTCAAAGGACGGGCTACTATTGCTTTCAAAACTAATAAGGGCGATTTGACTGTAGTTGTAGATGGCTATAGCGCACCTGTCACCGCTGGTAATTTCGTGGATTTAGTACAAAGAGGTTTTTATAACGGTTTAGAATTTACCCGTTCTGAAGAATCTTACTTTTTACAAACTGGAGATCCTGTAGGTAAGGAAGTCGGTTTTATTGACCCTGAAACTGGTAAATATCGGGCTATTCCTTTAGAGATTTTAGTCCAAGGTGAAAAAGAACCAACCTACGGTATTACTCTCGAAGAAGCTGGGCGTTATTTAGATATGCCGGTTTTACCATTTTCGTCTTTTGGCGCTTTAGTTATGGCCCGTCCAGAAAGTGATGATAATGGCGCTTCTTCTCAAATTTTCTTCTTTTTGTTTGACCCAGAACTTACTCCCGCAGGACGCAATCTTTTAGATGGTCGTTATTCTGTGTTTGGTTATCTGACTGAAGGTAGAGAGATTTTAGATAAACTCAAAGCTGGTGATAAAATTGAATCTGTAACTGTTGTTCAAGGCGGAGAAAATTTAGTTCAACCTCCAGTAGTTTCATAAGAGATTAAAATCAAAATTTAGGGACGTTTAATTAACCTTAAACGTCTCTATTTCCTAAAAGCGATTTCATATTTTTTCCTTTGCAATTAGCAGTAATAAAAACGTCTTTGAATTAATTTTTGAGTCTATCCATTATTTTCCTTAATTTAGCTAGAACGTTTTTTTCTAAACTTGTAGACCAACGATATTTATAGCTTTCATGCTTGTATATACTAACCTTTTCCTTGAGGTTTTCTATATGTTCAATCAGTTCTGACAAATCTTTTTCAGTTTTAACACCCCTAACAATACCAGCGGTCTTTAGGTAATAACTCCCTATTACATCTGCTTCTTCTTCTGAAGCATTATGATCTTTACGATAATGGCGGATTTTACCATTCATTTCTTCAAAATACGAGGCTAGACTTCTGACAAGAGCAAAATCTAGTTCATCTAGTTTTTTAGGTTCATAATTAATGTTTTCTTGAACTGATTTAGGAGGAGTGTTTGGTTCAGAAATAAAAGCAGAGTTTTGGATTTGATCTGAATTTTGAGATTCAGCATTACTAAAGATATACTCTAGAGTTTTTAGACAGTCCAAGAAAGATGAGATATTGCGGGCAATTACCTGTTTTGTGTGAGTATTGATAATGGCATAGCCAGAACCTTCATTGACTACAGCATATTGCCCTTGTACTGTCACATAGGCGTTTGTGTCTATTCTTTTGATGTCGTTCATTTGGGAAACTAAAAAGACAACTGTTTTTTAATATACTCTAATTGGAACATGAATTTGCATAACTAGCTATATCAACAATAATGCTCATGCTTGATGACGTTGCTGTTATAGTTATAGCTTTCGTCATACTCGATAGTTCCAAAGAGGTCTAATACTTTGAGCCGCTTACGACGTTGAATATATTCGCGCAGTGCTGTTTCTACTAAAGAATCAATGTTTACCTGATTATCAAGTGCCAACGCCTCTTTTAGTAAGGCTTCGTTAATGTTGAAAGATGTAGTCACAATCAATTCTGATCCTAAAAATGACTAAACAAATGGTAGCGCACTCTAGGCGATCGCTCACAACCCCAATTCTAAACCATCGCTCTCCAACATCCCCAAACAGCGAACTGCTTGTAGCAGCGCTTCGCTATCGCTCACAACTACCCTAATTTTAAGCGATTACTAGGTCGCGCTTCTTCATTAAGACACTAAGCAAATAATTAGTTAATAAAATTGCACTTATTTGTTATAATGTTTTTCGTGGTTAATAAGAGAGAAGTTATCTTGTGAAATCTACATTTAACTGGAATCCAGAACAGACTTTACTCGAAAAACTGATCAATTTGGCTAGTAAACGTGGTCAATCACCGGAATCAATTATTAGTGAAGCTGTCAGATCATACCTGGAAATTCAATCACTAGAAACAGTTAATGATGCTGTATCTGATCCGTTAATTGGCTTATTTGCAGCCACACCTGATTTAGCTATTAATTCCGAAGATATTCTCCAAAATGAAGTGACAGAGAAATCAGGTTGGACATGGAAAGAACCCCAGCAGTAGCTGATACTGGCTTTGTTGTCGCATTGTTGAATCGTTTGGATACAATTTTAAACGCTCTCCCAACTTATTCCTAAACAGCGATCAATCTCTTTGTTTGATGAATTTTCGCAAAGATCGCTTGAAGCGAGAAGTAAGAACCAGTTTTCTCATTATGTTTCATTATTATTTAAGTAAGTTCTTAATTCAGCGATCGCTTCAATTGCGGTTTGAGGTTTAAGATTACCAGTTCTAAATTCAGCTAGTGCTTCCTGTGATGAACTTGCTAATTCTTTTCGTCGCATATCAGCTATTCGACGTTGTAGGATACTAATTAGTAGTTCTTGTTGATCAACTGATAGCTCAGTCACTAGATTGAGAACTTCTTCAAATGTGTTAATTTGTTGCATAAATGCTCTCAACTAAATTACTTTATTTATTTTAGTATTTCTCTTGTAGCTTTGCTAATAATGAAATATCGCACCCCAACATCCCCAAACAGCGAACTGCTTGTAGCAGCGCTTCGCTATCGCTCACAACTACCCTAATTTTAAGCGATCGCTCACAACCCTAATTTTAAACGATCGCCTATTTTTCTTGATTCAGGAGTGAACGCTGATAAACGCAGATAAACGCGGATTTTTTGTCTGAATCAGGATGTCCAGGATTTGAGGATGTACAGGATGTAATTGCTCATTTGTTTGTTGGTAGTTAATGTTGTAATTGTTTGATAGCGTAGCGTGGCGTTAGCCATATCAGAATAAACAAAATCATCCCCAAATTTTCACCAACAATTATTAAATAACATCCTGTAAATCCTTTAATCCTGGTTATCCTGATTCAGACAAAAAAATTCTAACTGACCACAAACCAATTCTTGATTATTGATTGATCTGTAATTTTCCTACTTGAATAAATAACGAACCACTCCAGACACAGAGGAAGAAGATTATAAACTGGGTTGAAGATCCCCGGCTTCTTCTTTGATCATATCAATTAATTATCTGTTATGTTCAGAAGTCTGGGATCTAGTTAGAGTGCTTCGCTATCGCTCACAACCACCCTAATTTTAAACTATCGCTCTCCCAACTTATTCCTAAACAGCGATTCCTAGGTCGCGCTTCGCTGTCGCACACAACCACCCCAATTTTACACGATTCCTAGGTCGCGCTTACGCTATCGCACTCCAACATCCCCAAACAGCGATTCCTACTGAGTGCAACGCTTACGCTAATGCACTTCTCCCAAATTCCCCAAACCGTTTATCATGGAATAAATCAACGCTAAAAATCACTAACTCAAAAAACGTAAAGATATATGGATAACAAAAGTAAACAAATTTACAATTACACTGTACTTGTGGAAAAGGAACAAGATGGGGGTTATCATGCCTTTTGTCCTGTTCTCAAAGGTTGTCATTCTCAAGGAGATTCTTTTGAAGAAACAATTGAGAATATTACAGAAGCTATTGAATTATATATTGAAAGTTTAATAGCTGATAATCAACCTGTTCCTAAAGAGGATTTAATTGTTAAGCCATTAAGTATTTTATTATGAGTAATTTATCAAGTATAAAAGCTAAAGATTTTATTAGGGTTATCGAAAATTTGGGTTTTTATTTTGACAGACAAAAAGGTAGTCATGCTATTTACAAGAATACTAATGGTTTAAGAGTTGTTGTTCCAATTCATCAAGGAAAAGACATTAAACCAGGTACTTTAATGGGAATGATTCAAGATATTGGTATTGACAAAGAAACATTTTTTAAATTAGTACAAAAATAAAGCGATCGCACCCCAACATCCCCAAACAGCGATCGCACACTCAACTTATTCCTAAATTCCGCCGATGATAGCAATTTTCAAAATCTTTGCAATTTTCGTAATTATCCAGCCAGTAAATCCGCAACACTTACTGATCTGAAGCCCACTCAAATAGGGCTTGAAGATTTGAAAATTTAATCACTTTATATTGTGCTTTGAGAGTAGTATTGCTCTCATTATACAAAAAATTCTCAATTTTTTCTGCCTTCACTTCTAAATGAAGGTAAAATAACCTGAATGAGTCCGAATTTTTGCTCTCTTCTACTTCGTATAACTCTTGAGACTTGTGACTGTTATGGTATTCTTTGAACAATAAAAATCCATCAGTACATACAGTAGACGTAAAGGTACTAAGAATCGTTTCAGTTATACTTGTATTCCCAAACCCGCAGCTAACAACAGTATCCAATAGGCCTTTGACAAGCTTTAATCCTTGATCAAAATTCATATATTTTTTAGTGATTGATTCTTCATATTTTTGATCAAGACCTTCAGATTGTTTTTTAATCTTGCTCTTAGCCTTTTCAATAACTTTATCTTTAAAATCAGGATATTTTTTTGCTAAATCTGATACTGAAAAAATATTTCTGGCATCATTTTCATTGACACGTTTCGTCAATGATTGATAATAATCTACCCCAAAAGCCATTTTAAGAAGCTCTGCTAAAAATTCTAACACCATAATTTGACCTGATGTACGCATAATTTTTCTCCTAACAGTAAATCAATTTTGTCTAGGGCTAACTGCACAATTGAGCAGCAAGCGATCACCCGACTCAAAACCAGAATATCACAATACTGTCAGCACTAACGTTTTGTTACATAACACCATAACTATTGTAAACAAAATTTAAAACCAGGTGAGAGAACCTGTATTCTTTGTTAAGATTCATGAATAAATATGTTGTTTTCTATATCATTTTGTGTCAGATATAGGACAAAACCCCCACAGAATCCGAGTTTTCTGCTAAAAAACTCTTATTGCCGAAAATAATTGCAGTTACAAACGGCCATATTAGCCGCGACTAACTTCATGAGAACACGCCTTAAAGGAGCTTATTTGAATGTTTACCCAAGTCAAGTCCACGATTCGACATATTGCACCTGACGATTTACGGGGACGTAAATTAATCAAGGTTGTCTATGTCGTGCTAGAATCCCAATACCAAAGTGCATTATCGCAAGCGGTACGGGAAATTAACGCTAATCATCCCAGCGTTGCCATAGAAATCAGTGGATACTTGATTGAAGAACTACGCAACTCTGAAAACTATGAGGAGTTGAAACGCGATATAGCCAGTGCTAATATATTCATTGCTTCTCTAATTTTTATAGAAGACCTAGCACAAAAAGTAGTTGCCGCAGTCGAACCCCATCGTGATAACCTAGATGTGTCCGTTGTCTTCCCCTCCATGCCCGAAGTTATGCGCCTCAATAAAATGGGTAGCTTCTCTTTGGCGCAGTTAGGACAATCGAAGAGCGTTATCGCTAACTTCATGAAAAAGCGCAAAGAAAAATCTGGCGCTGGTTTCCAAGACGGAATGTTGAAGTTGTTGCGGACACTCCCCCAAGTGCTGAAATTCCTCCCCATGGAAAAAGCACAAGACGCGAGAAACTTCATGCTCAGTTTTCAGTATTGGCTAGGTGGTTCAGCCGAAAACCTGGAAAACTTCTTGCTGATGCTGGCTGATAAATACGTATTGAAAGGTGCAGAAAAAGAAAGCTTTGCTGCTGCTAAGTATGAAGCGCCAGTTGTTTATCCCGACATGGGAATTTGGCATCCTTTAGCGCCGACTATGTTTGAGGATGTGCGAGAATATCTGAACTGGTATTCTGCCCGCAAGGACATTTCCCAAGACCTGAAAGACCCCCTTGCACCCTGTGTAGGTTTGGTTTTACAACGGACTCACCTAGTTACCGGTGATGATGCCCATTATGTGGCAATTGTGCAGGAATTGGAATCTTTAGGGGCAAGAGTTCTCCCTGTTTTTGCTGGTGGTTTGGATTTCTCTAAACCGATAGAAGCTTACTTCTATGAACCAATTACCAAAATGCAGTTAATAGATGCGGTGGTATCTTTAACTGGTTTCGCTTTGGTGGGTGGACCCGCGAGACAAGATCATCCTAAAGCTATTGAGGCATTAAAACGGTTAAATCGTCCCTACATGGTCGCCTTGCCTTTGGTCTTCCAGACCACGGAAGAATGGCTAGATAGCGATTTGGGGTTACATCCCATTCAAGTGGCTTTACAGATTGCTATACCTGAACTAGACGGGGCAATTGAGCCGATTATCTTATCAGGTAAAGATGGGGCAACCGGGAGAGCGATCGCTTTACAAGACCGAGTAGAAATAGTTGCCCAACGCGCCTTAAAATGGGCAAATCTGCGCCGCAAACCCAAATTAGACAAGAAAGTTGCCATCACCGTTTTCAGCTTCCCTCCCGACAAAGGTAACGTGGGTACAGCCGCATATTTAGACGTATTCGGTTCTATCTTCGAGGTTTTACAAGGACTCAGAAACAACGGTTACGACGTGCAAGACATTCCTGCAAACGCCCAAGAATTGCTAGAACAAGTCATCCACGACGCACAAGCACAATACAACAGCCCCGAACTCAACGTTGCTTACAAAATGTCTGTGCCAGAATATGAAGCACTGACACCCTACTCCCACCGCTTAGAAGAGAACTGGGGACCACCTCCCGGAAACCTCAACAGCGACGGACAAAATCTGTTAATCTACGGAAAACAGTTTGGTAATGTATTCATTGGTGTCCAGCCCACATTTGGTTATGAAGGCGACCCCATGCGGTTGTTATTCTCCCGTTCCGCAAGTCCCCACCACGGTTTTGCAGCATATTACACCTATCTAGAACGGATTTGGGGCGCTGATGCTGTGTTACACTTTGGGACACATGGCTCATTGGAATTTATGCCTGGTAAGCAAATGGGAATGTCCGGTGATTGTTACCCAGATCAACTAATTGGCTCAATTCCTAACCTGTATTATTACGCAGCTAATAACCCCAGTGAAGCCACAATTGCCAAACGTCGCAGTTACGCAGAAACAATTTCTTACCTGACACCACCTGCGGAAAATGCTGGTTTATACAAGGGTTTGAAAGAACTCAGCGAGTTAATTGCTTCTTACCAAACTTTGAAAGACACAGGACGGGGTGTTTCCATTGTCAATTCTATCATGGATAAATGCCGCATTGTCAACTTAGACAAGGATATTGAGTTACCAGAAACCGATTCTAAGGATATGTCCTCGGAAGAACGGGATAACATTGTGGGTAGCGTTTATCGGCGGTTGATGGAGATTGAATCGCGCTTGTTACCTTGTGGACTGCACGTGATTGGTAAGCCTCCTAGTGCCGAAGAAGCGATCGCAACTTTGGTCAATATAGCTAGTTTAGATCGACAAGAGGAAGAAATTCAAGGTTTACCGGGAATTATTGCCAGAAGTCTGGGACGCACCATTGAGGATATCTACAGAAACAATGATGCCGGAATTTTGGCAGATGTGCAATTATTACAAGATATCACCCTCGCTACTCGTGCGGCTGTTAGAGCCTTAGTTCAAGAACAAATTGACGCAGAAGGTCGAGTTATCGCGGTTTCCAAGTTGAATTTCTTCAATATGGGGAGAAAAGAACCTTGGGTAGAATCACTGCATCAATCAGGTTATCCCAAAGTTGACACCTCTGCATTAAAACCTCTGTTTGAATATTTGGAATTCTGCTTAAAACAAGTTTGTGCAGATAACGAACTGGGTGGACTTCTCCAAGGTTTAGCAGGTGAATATATTCTCCCTGGTCCCGGTGGAGATCCTATCCGTAATCCTGACGTATTACCCACAGGTAAAAATATTCACGCTTTAGATCCCCAATCTATCCCCACTTCTGCCGCAGTCCAATCTGCGAAAATCGTCGTTGATAGGTTGTTGGAACGCAACAAGTCAGAAAATGATGGAAATTGGCCAGAAACCATTGCCTGTGTCCTCTGGGGTACAGATAACATCAAAACCTACGGCGAATCCCTCGCCCAAATTATGTGGATGGTGGGAGTACGTCCAGTTCCCGATGCTTTGGGACGGGTGAACAAGTTGGAATTGATACCTTTATCAGAGTTGGGTCGTCCTAGAATTGATGTTGTAATTAACTGTTCTGGTGTATTCCGCGACTTGTTCATTAACCAAATGAATTTGCTAGACCAAGGTGTGAAAATGGCTGCGGAAGCTGATGAACCTTTGGAAATGAATTTTGTCCGCAAGCACGCTTTGAAACAAGCGGAGGACATGGGCATAAATCTGCGTCAAGCTGCAACTCGCGTTTTCTCTAATGCTTCTGGTTCTTATTCTTCTAATATTAACTTAGCGGTGGAGAATAGCACTTGGGATAGTGAAGCTGAGTTACAGGAAATGTATTTGAAACGGAAATCTTTCTCTTTCAATTCTGATAATCCTGGGGTTATGGATGAGTCGCGGGAGATTTTTGAAACTACTTTGAAAACTGCTGATGCAACTTTCCAGAATCTCGATTCTTCGGAAATCAGTTTAACAGATGTTTCCCATTATTTTGACTCTGATCCTACTAAGTTAGTAGCAAGTCTGCGTGCAGATGGCAAGAAACCCGCATCTTACATTGCAGATACAACTACTGCGAATGCACAAGTCAGAAGTTTATCAGAAACTGTGCGTTTAGATGCGCGGACTAAGTTGTTAAATCCCAAATGGTATGAGGGGATGTTATCTCACGGTTACGAAGGTGTGCGGGAACTTTCTAAGCGGTTGGTAAATACGACTGGTTGGAGTGCGACTGCTGGCGCTGTGGATAACTGGGTTTATGAGGACACGAATGAGACTTTCATCAAAGATGAGGAAATGCAAAAGCGTCTCATGAATCTCAATCCTCATTCTTTCCGCAAGATTGTTTCTACTTTGTTGGAAATGAATGGACGCGGTTATTGGGAGACTAGCGAGGAGAATTTAGACCGGTTACGGGAGTTGTATCAGGAGGTGGAAAACCGGATTGAGGGAATTGAGTAAGTAAAAAGACTAAATAGTATTTAGACTTACACCTAAATCACAGTATAGAACGGAGCAAGTAAAAGCTCCGTTTTTTTTACATTTTTAGAACGAGAATGCTATTGTCCTAAATAAAGACAGAAATAATTTTTGAGTTGTCCTACTTAAAGACAGTGACTTTTTAGGAGATTGAGAATATGATGGATATTATTCAAATATATATACAGTTCCCAACCCGGAATGACTGTATCACTCACATTGAAAAATGCAGGTGGAATCAAAAGCCAAGTTGTCCATATTGTCACTCACAAAAATGTACACCCATAAAAAACGAACACAGGTATCACTGTAATGGATGTAATACCCCCTATAGCGTAACCGTTAGGACTATTTTTCATAAGACTCATGTAGACTTACAAAAATGGTTTTTAGCAATTTATATCATGATGAATACAAGAACAAATATTAGTGTTCGTCAGCTTGCTTATGAAATTAGAGTTAATAAGAATACTGCATGGCAAATGATCAAGCGTATTCAGATAGCAATTCTTAAAGAACGGGAACTACTAGAGAGACTGATAAAATTTGATAGTCAAAATCATTTGGAATAGAAATATGAGCAAAGAAATACTAAAAGCAACCCATAGTGGAGCAATAAAAATTGGTGATATATCTATTAAATGTGCAGTTTTGGAAGACCATAGAAGAGTCATAACGCATCAGAGTTTTTCCTATGCTATAGGACGTGCAGGCCGAGAGAGAGGTGGAGAAGGTCCATCAAACGAAGGGATAGCATCATTTCTAAATGCTAACAATCTACAACCTTTTGTTGATGAAGAATTAAAACAATTAGGAAAAGCAGTAAGATTTAAACCATCAAATCCAACTAGCGGACATCAAGGAGAAGCGTATGGATATAGTGCAGAACTACTTCCCAAAGTTTGTAATGTTTACTTATCTGCTAGAGATGCTGGCAAACTTTTACCAGGACAGGAACATATAGCAAGACAGTGTGATATTTTAATTCGTGGGTTAGCAGTAGTTGGAATAGTAGCTTTAGTAGACGAAGCTACAGGATATCAAAAAGAACGAGATAGAAATGAGCTACAAAAAATACTTGAGAAGTATATAGCTAAAGAACTTTTACCCTGGATAAAAACCTTTCCTGATGAATACTATCAAGAATTATTTCGTTTAAAAAATTGGCAATATAACCCACTAACAGTAAAGCGTCCTCAATACGTAGGCAAGCTAACAAATAAAATTGTTTATGAGAAACTACCGCCAGGAGTATTAAAAGCTTTACAAGAAAAAAATCCAATCACAGAAAATGGACATAGGAAAACTAAACATCATCAGCATCTTACAGAAGATTTAGGAAAACCCAACCTAGAAAAGCATCTAGCATCCGTTATTACGTTGATGCGTATATCACCAAACTGGAGAATATTTGAAAAACATTTAGAAAGAGCATTTCCTTCTCAGGAACAACAACTTGAACTTGAATTATTTGATGCTGATTCAGATGATGAAAATTAATAATTAAAAAAGAGAGTGAATCCAATTATGTATAATCAAATCAGTCTTTGGGATTATCTACCAGATACTAATAACCTGGTATTAGAAAATCAGGTTAACAAAAAAACTATTATTTCTACTGATGGAGAAGTAATATTATATCCGAATTTTTTTAGCACCAAAGAAAGTAATCAGCTTTTTTCAGATTTATATTCTAGTGTTAACTGGAAACAAGAAATAATCCAATTTTTTGGTAAGCAAATGCCTATACCAAGATTGACAGCATGGTATGGAGATCAAGGAAAATCGTATACTTATTCTGGCATAGAACAACATCCAGAACATTGGAATCCTACATTGAAATTAATTAAATCTAAAATTGAGCAAATTGCACAAGTTAGTTTTAATAGTGTTCTTCTCAATTTATATCGTGATGGTAAAGATAGTGTTTCCTGGCATAGTGATGATGAACCAGAATTAGGGGAAAATCCCATAATTGCCTCAGTTAGTTTTGGTGCAACTCGTCGTTTTTACTTACGACATAAGCATTCAAAAAATCACAAGATTGATATTGATTTAGCTAGTGGTAGTTTTCTGCTAATGCAAGGTGAAACTCAGCATTTTTGGCAACACCAAATTGCTAAAACAGCTAAAGAAATTCAGCCACGAATCAATTTAACATTTAGAATTATTCACTAATTTAACTCAGGGTGTATCAATTTGATGGAAAAACTATACGAGTATATTTTAGAAGGATTAAAAAACTCACCAGATTTTTATAATCCTAATCTTCATCAGACATTTGAGAGTTATCTTGCATCTCTACAAGAGTCTGCAAAATACCTATGGAAATCCTATCGCTCAACTCCGGTAGAAGTGCGTTATTCTGATCCTCAAGTTCAAGCAGCTTATTTAATTCGCTACTATCCGCACTATGTCCAAATGACTTTGGAAATTTTGCGACTATCTCCAGAAATATTCACTTTTCCAGAACAGATAAACGCTTGCTTTTTTGGTGCTGGTCCATGTCCTGAAGTAGCTGGTTTAGCTCAATTTCTCACAGAACATTGTCCAGAAACTAAATCTATGATAGTTAAGATTTATGATATCGCTTCTGAGCAATGGAAATTTAGTCGAGATATTACCAAAAATTTTATCGTTCCCCGACTCTGGAAAGGTGATATTTCTGGAACAGTTAGCAAGTTTGATCTGTGTTCAGTTAATGCTTTTGAAGTGATAGCAGACGATATTAGCAATTGTCATATTTTTATATTTCAAAATTGTCTCAATGAAATATGGAATACATCTGCTACTCAAGAAAATATTAAATTTTTACTTAATCGCGCTCCCCTCAATAGTTTTATTATTATTGGTGATCTTCCTTATGAGCAAAATCGTCAATTAATAGAAGACATTGCGGAAATTGCTAATCAAAGAAGTGATTATCAAATTATTTTGCAAAGTCAAGGAATCAAAATCCGTTCTTGCATACGCATCCCTTCTATAGTCACGGAAAATTTATTAACTGGTGTAGATGGTTTAATACCCAGAAAAAACATTAACTTTCTTTTTTTGGCTCTTCGCAAAGGTGAATATACTAACGAAGATTTATTAGATGATATTTTCTAGGTTAAAATAGTTTTAATTGTTTCACATCAGATTTATTTTTAATATCGAACGATCCAATCAAAGAAGGTGATTCAGGATGATGCTGTCTGTGATTTTCCCTAGCTTTATCAAAACTTGTAGTTGCATAACAATATTGACACCCAAATAAGCAAGTATCATACATACCAATGTCTTTACTTTTGATACAACCACAACTTTCTCGTTGAGTAGAATCTTTTTGATGATTAACTTCTATATTAAATACTTGATGAATATAATTATCATCTATGCACTTGCCATGATTTATACCATAAAGTTCTAAATCTATTGACTCACAACAAGTAAAAACTTGCATATTATATGTATTAGCAATGCTCACTATAGATGGTATAAATTTGCTAAAAACTTCAGTAATTTGCTCAAAATTTAAAAAATTAATATTTTTTTCTTTCTCTATTTTTTTAAGACGCTGATTATTTTTTTGATATGTATCCATAAAGCTAATTACACACCTCTGAGTATAACCAGACAATTTACTAGCAATAAACTCATATTGATGAATATGAAAATCTAGATCAATTTCATTTGAGTTACTGAAAATAATAGGATCATATCGCCAAATTATTTTTTGATTACCTATTAAATTAGTTAATTGCTGAAATGTTTTAATAGCATAAGATAACTCAGATTTATTATGATCTATAAAATTAGGATTGTTCATGACAGTAAACTGAAAATAATATTGATATCCTCTTTCATCTAATTCTGGTATATAAGAAAGCAAAGGTTTAGGGTTTCTTGTCCAGAAAACTATAATTTCTACATTTTCTGGAGTTAGATTTATATGAGAAAGTTGATTTCGATTAAAAGGATTTGGAACTACACAATAACCTGCTCTAATACGGTTAATAAACCACCTTGAGTAAAATGCCGGAATATCAGTACGTCTGCTAACACTAATAATCATTTTAGTTTTCCTATTGAGTAGACGTTTTCATACTTTAAGAGTAATCAATTTATGAAAATTTCTACAGAATTTAATAAAAAAATTAACTTACCGATGCGATCGCTTTTGGGGTGTGGGGGTGCGATAGCGTTCGCGGTAGCGTCCCGGAGGGAACTAGCGCTCCGTAGGAATCGCTGTTTGGGGTGTGGGATGCGATAGCGAAGCGCTCCGTAGGAATCGCTGTTTGGGGATGTGGGAGTGCGATAGCGTTCGCGGTAGCGTCCCGGAGGGAACTAGCGCTCCGTAGGAATCGCTGTTTTGAGGGTGTGGGAGTGCGATCGCTTTTGGGGATGTTGGGAGTGCGATTTATTTTTGGTATACCAACATATTTTTGATATAATAAGAGATTATACATACTCAAAAAAACCATGAAAATTGAATCAATATCTATTCAAAACTTTAAACGATTTGAGAATTTACCTCCTATTTCTTTTAAACATAAAACCTTACAAGAAGTTAGTGATCAATTTCTAATTTTAGGTGATAATGGTTCAGGTAAAACAACCATTTTGCAAGCGATAGCCTTACCATTAGCATTAGCTACTAAGAAAATTCAAAAAGTAGCTGATTTTAATTGGATAGGATTTTTAGCTAGTCGGTATTGGCGATGGGGAACACCTCACATTGAACTAGAAATATCTTTTGTAGATGAAGAAATAGAAGCGACAAAAGAAGTAGCTAAACTTTGGTTTGATTCTTTACCTGATTACTTCCGAGATAGAAGAGAATTCATTGAACCAGCAGATAAAAAAATATTGAGAGTTGTCTTAGATGGTGAAGATTGGGAAGTAGGAGATGATGAAAAAGATCGGTTACAATTTCAAGGACGCTATTATGTCCAAAAAACTCTCAAGAAAAACTCTAGCATTCGGTCAAAATTTGCTCAATTACCGGGAATATTTTGGTTTGATCAATATCGTTTAAAAACCAGTGATACTGGTAATACAGAAGATGGTAAAAAAGATGATATAGCCTCTATTGAAAGTATAGCCAGTTTACGTCCTTATTTACTCGATTGGACAGAAAAAAGAAAAACACCTAATTATCATTCTGAAAATGATTATTACCTCAAATTAGAAAATTATTACAAACGTATTTTTAAAGGACGTTCATTTGCAGGATTAGAACCATCTAATAATCAAGGAGATGAGCCATTTTTTGTTCTTAATGACGAAAACAGAAACTATGACATTGTAGAAATGTCTGGAGGTGAATATTCAGTTTTTCCAATTTTATATGAATTTGTTCGTCAACAAATTGCTTATTCAATTGTTTTAATTGATGAACTTGACTTAAATTTACACCCCCCTTTAGCTCAATTTTTCGTTAATCAATTACCTCAAATAAGTCCTACCTCTCAATTTATTTTTACCACTCATTCAGAGGCTGTTACCGAAATTATTAGTAATGATGAAATTTATCGTCTTAAAGGGGGGAGATTATGTCTGTAAGTTTATTATACTGTGAAGGTGGAAAGAAAATAGATAGCCGTGTTCTTGCTCTAATTTTAGGTGGGTTATGTCAAATTAAACCCGTTGGTTCTAAATACGGGTTTAAAGAAAAAGTATTAATCAGTAGAGAATTAAAACCTGATACAATTATTGCTGGTCTTAGAGATAGAGACTTTGATGATTTTGACCACAATCCATCTTCACCTCAATTTGCACCTAGAGAATGGACAACGAGAGACAACCAAAACTTAATCCAAATTGGTTGGTATTGGGAAAGAAAAGAAATAGAAAATTACTTAATTGACCCACAAATAGTTATTCCAGTTTTAGGTAGAAATGCACCATCATTATCTGAATATCAAAGTATTTTAGAGCAATCTGCTTTAAGAGTTTCTACATATACAGCAGCGAGAATAGCGTTATCTTCATCTCGTGTACGGTTATTACCCTTATCTAATTATTGGGGTGAAGAAAGATGGCGTATGACGTTCCCCTTTGGACAAATAATAGATGAAGAATCTTGTATTTTAGAAATTCAACGTATTCGTACGCACTATCAAAATACGCAAATACCTGAAGAGAACGATATTATTGACAGATTTACAGAAATACTCACTTATTGTCAACCTGGAGGATTATATTTTGACAATCATAATTATTTAACTTTTTTTGCAGGTAAAGATTTACTATGTGCTATAGAGCAAGATTTAGACCGTTTAGGATTAGGTACTCCTGCTGATTTTAAAGAAAGAATTTTAGTAGGAATGAAAAAACTTAGTGCTGTTTGGCAATATTTACCTGAATGGCAAAGATTACGACAATTAATCGAAACATCTTCAATGTAACAAAATTTATCAAGGGAAATGTAGGGAATGCGATAGCGAAGCGCGACCTAGGAATCGCTGTTTTGGGATGTGTGGGGTGCGACTGCGGGCGCTGTGGATAATTGGGTTTATGAGGACACGAATGAGACTTTCATCAAAGATGAGGAAATGCAAAAGCGTCTCATGAATCTCAATCCTCATTCTTTCCGCAAGATTGTTTCTACTTTGTTGGAAATGAATGGACGCGGTT
>Ga0208829_100016_pt1 | contig 80757 bp, 87 predicted proteins | sample LakMenEpi19Jul08_FD_150714 | JGI IMG/M metagenome (GOLD analysis project Ga0208829, IMG submission 150714) | Freshwater microbial communities from Lake Mendota, WI - 19JUL2008 deep hole epilimnion (SPAdes) | ecosystem: Environmental > Aquatic > Freshwater > Lake > Epilimnion/Euphotic zone ... | reverse complement strand
AGTGGTCTTATCGTCCCTCCATGTCCGTTTAAAGTCTCCCAATGCCATAAGGCGACTATGACCAAATTTTAACATAAAGCCGTCCTAGAAGGACGGGGCTTGTGTCCCGTCTTTTCGGTCAAAAGTAGCAGTCCATAATCAGCAGCCAATTATTAAATACCATATTCTTAACAACTGATCACTGACCACTAACTAAGAACAAAATTACTTAGCACCAATTTGGGCAGCAACTTCATCAGCAAAGCTAATTTCCTTCTTCTCAATGCCTTCACCGAGTATATAACGTACAAAGCGACTAACTTGAATTTCTCTGTCAACTTTAGATTTTACTTGCTTCACCAAGTCTTCTACCGAAATACTTTGATCACGGATATAAGGTTGATCTAGTAAAGTCATTTCCTTAAGGCGCTTGTCAATTCTACCTTGAACAATCTTTTCTCTGATGTTCACTGGTTTGTTAGCCAAATCATCCTTACCCATTTCGATGTCTTTTTCTTTTTGGACAACTTCCACAGGAATTTGATCTACACTAACATACTCCACATTAGGACAAGCGGCAACTTGCATGGCTGCATTTTTAGCTAAACCCTGTAAGTCTTCATTAGTACCAGCTAAAGCACCTGGAGTGGTCAATTCCACCAACACACCAACACGACCACCAGTGTGAATGTAGCTGTCTGCTATTCCTGGTGTGTCACTAGTAAAAGAGAAATTCACAAAGCGCCGAACTTGAATATTTTCACCAAGAGTCGCAATTGTTTCCTTGATAAATTCATCCACACTCACGCTCTCCTTGCCAATATAGGGTTGAGCTAATAAAGACTCAACACTATCAGTAGTTGCAGCTTGTTGTGCTAATTTCTTAACCAAGTCCTTAAAAGCATCATTACGGGCAACAAAATCAGTTTGACAGTTTACCTCTATAAGAACACCGACTTGTCCATCAGGTCGAATATAGGTGTCTACCAAACCTTCTGCGGCAATGCGACTGCTGCCCTTGTCAGCCTTGGCAATCCCCTTTTGACGTAACCAGGTTGTGGCCGCCTCAATATCACCGTCATTTTCCTTCAGTGCCTTTTTGCAGTCCATCATGCCAGCACCGGTTTTTTGGCGTAGCTCTTGGACGAGTTTTGCAGATATTTCCGCCATATTGCCTCAATTCCTAACTTGACAGATACAAATATTAATTAAGATTCTAAGATGAACAGGACTCACCTTAGAATCTTTTAATCCCGATTACAGATACTTATTCTTCGCCTTCTGATTCAGGTCCATCACCTTCATCATATTCGTAGTCTTCATCAGCGTAATCATCATAATCTTCTTCCACTTCTAGCTGACCATGACGGCCTTCGTAGATAGCATCTGCTAATTTACCGACAATTAGCTTAATGGATCTAATTGCATCATCATTAGCTGGGATAGGAATATCGACAACGTCTGGGTCACAGTTTGTATCCAACATGGACACAATGGGAATACCCAATTTTTCACATTCTTGAACTGCGTTATATTCCCGCTTCTGGTCAACAATAACCACGATATCAGGGACTTTCCGCATATTTTTAATGCCGCCCAAGTATTTTTGTAGCTTCGTCATTTCCCGACGTAGCATGGAGGCTTCTTTCTTTGGTAATAAATCCAGTGCGCCGGTTTCTTCTCTCCGTTCTAAATCTTTGAGACGCTCGGCTCTGGTTTTAATAGTTGCCCAGTTGGTCAGCATTCCCCCCAACCAACGTTGATTAATGTAGTGAGAACCACAACGCAGGGCTTCCTGGGCAATGATTCCCGCTGCTTGACGCTTAGTGCCAACAAACAGGAATTTTTTACCTTGCTCTGACTGGGTTCGCATATAGTTATATGCGTCATCCATCAACTGGGCTGTTTGTACCAAGTCAATAATATGTACACCATTTCGGGAGGTGTAGATATAGGGAGCCATTTTCGGGTTCCAACGTCTGGTTTGATGACCAAAGTGAACACCTGACTCCATCATTTGAGCCAATGAAACTACTGGCATATTTTGTTACTCCTATTCGGGTTAAACCTCCATCTAGGTGCATTTCTCAATTTAAGAAACACCCGAACTCCTAGATGTGCGGATTTTAGACAACTGTACTAGGGTAACACAAATATTTTCATTTTTGTAGTAAATTTAATATTAAATTAAATATTCCCTATTCCCTATTCCCTTTTTTTGGTGATAATAGAAATCGCGGATCTGTGGAGATATATAAAAAATGACTAAGTTAAAGGTGGGTTTGCTATTTGGTGGACGTTCTGGAGAACATGAAGTTTCAATAAGTTCGGCCCGGGCGATCGCTCATGCTCTCAGTTTACAAGAAAATGCTGATAAATATGAAATTTTACCTTTCTATATTCAAAAAGATGGTGTTTGGCAAGCAGGACAATTCGCACAGCAAGTTTTAACCTCTGGTGTTCCCCAAGAAGTCCCCTCTATCACCCCTAATTTATGGCAATTTCCACCCGAAACAGCACAAGTTGAGGTTTGGTTTCCCGTTCTTCATGGTCCCAATGGCGAAGATGGCACAATTCAAGGTTTACTCACTTTAACCCAAATTCCCTTTGTTGGTTCTGGAGTTTTAGGTTCAGCAACGGGAATGGACAAAATTGCTATGAAAATGGCCTTTGCCCAAGCGGGATTACCTCAAGTAAAATATATCGCTGTAACTAGATCACAAGTTTGGTCAAATGCTTGTGTATTTCCAAAACTATGTGATCAAATTGAAGCCACATTGGGCTATCCTTGTTTTGTAAAACCTGCTAATCTAGGTTCATCGGTAGGAATTGCCAAGGTGCGCTCTCGTCAAGAATTAGAAACAGCTTTAGATAATGCCGCAACCTATGACAGAAGAATTATTGTCGAAGCTGGAGTTATTGCTAGGGAAGTTGAATGTGCAGTTTTAGGTAATGATAATCCTAAAGCTTCTGTCATTGGTGAAATTACTTTTGATAGTGATTTTTACGATTATGAAACTAAATATACCCCAGGAAAGGCCGATTTATTTATTCCCGCAAAGTTACCAGATATGGTAGCACAACAAATTCAAGACATGGCTTTACAAGCCTTTGCTGCTGTTGATGCCGCTGGTTTATCTAGAGTAGACTTTTTCTATGTGGAAGCTACTGGGGAGATTTTCATCAATGAAATTAACACTTTACCAGGATTTACTTCTACAAGTATGTACCCCCAACTTTGGGCTAATACTGGTATACCTTTTGCTCAATTAGTAGATCAGTTAATTCAATTAGCAATTGAAAGATATTCTCCAATTAATTAAGGGGATTAGGGATAAAATATAGCGGATTAGGTAAGAGAGGAAAATATGTTTTTTCCTCTTATCTTAACTATAATTTGTGTGATTAATAGAATGGATGATAGACAAGAGTTAGAAAAAAATCAAGATCGTAGAAAAATTCTAGTAAATCTATTGAGAAAATACCTTGGTATCTGGTTCTTGACTTTATTCCTCATTCCTCTATGGGTGACAATTTTTGCTTATTATCAACTGAGTTATATTAGTTATGTTCCCCAGAAACAATCAGAAAAAACCCCATTTATACCTATAAAATCAACTATTTCTACATTTTCTGAGACTAGTAATCCTCTACCTCTATGGTTGATTATTGCTTTTATTTTCTGCTGTTCTAGTGGTTCATTTGTAATTTTCTACTTACTACATAACTCAAGAGAACGTACAAAATCTAGTCAACGGAATCACGAACATAAAAAATTTCATTCCCAAAAATCTAATAAATCCACAAATTTTCCGTCTCTACCGTCTAATAAGAAAAATTTGCTGATTATTTTACCTCCTGAAAAGGTTTATCCCCTCACAACAGAATCTATCAGAAAATTACTGAATATACAAGATTCACCATTTCTCTAAAAATTTGGCAATACAAGAATTTCCAGACTTTTAAATATCCTGAAAACTAGTAAATATGATTCTTTTATCCAGCATAATGCTTGACTAAAAATTCTTTGGCTTCTGCTTCATTCTTAATTATACCATCTACAGTCGCAATTAATAAATCATCAAGCATTTGCTTATATTGGGGACTAGGTTTATAACCCAATTGTTTTAAATCATTCCCATTTAACAGCGGTTGAATATTTCCCCAATTTGTTAAATATTGCCAAATTCCTCTTCTAATTTTTCGGGGACTTTGTAAAGCAATTAAAATTAAAGTTTGTAAATCATACTTTCTCAGTAAATAGACAGTTTGACTGGGTTTTTCAAAAGTGGGTAATAATCTTATTACCTCAGATTGAACTTGAGATAATTTTTCTAATCTGCTAATACTATCATCAGCTAATTGAAGATTTTTAGCAACTTTACCGCGATATTCTGGTTTTAAATAAGCTATTAATACCTCCAGACGTATTTGCCAATTTATCAAAGTTTGTTTTTTGTCAAATTTTCTTAAACAGTGTTTTAATAAATTTAATTGTCGGTTAAGTTCTATATCTAATTGTAGCGTAGGATGAATACATTGTAAAGCCCCTAAATTATTAAGTAATTCTAAAGCTGATTGCCAATAAGGTGCGGCTAATATATACTTTAATTCAGTTTTTAGTCGAGTTTGTAAAGCTGGAGTTTTACTATTTTCTTGACTAGTACGATTATAAACTCCGCTATTTATAGCATAACGAATATAGTTTTCTGTTTCTGATTCTAGGGAAAATCCCAACCGCACCGCAAACCGCACTCCGCGATAAATTCGCGTTGGGTCTTCAATAAAACTATTAGGATGTAAAATTTTAATTTCCTGATTTTGTAAGTCTATAAAACCACCAAAAAAATCTAATAATTCACCAGCACGAGGAGAAGTTAACCGCAAAGCCATAGCATTAATTGTAAAATCTCGCCGATATAAATCTTGACGAATAGAACTAGCTTCTACCTCTGGATTTGCTGCTGGATAAGGATAAAATTCCGTTCTAGCTGTGGCAATATCTACCCATAATGAATCTAATAATATATCTTTATGCCATAATAAAGCCGCAGTTTGAAAAGCACCATGAATTTCTAATCTCGCATTTTGATAAATGTGCTGTAAGGCTTTAGCTAATTCTACCCCTGCACCGACATTTGCTGTTTTATGAAAACCATCAACTACTAAATCAATATCATTAATTATTAAAGTATGATTTTCTGTTTCTGATAATAGTAAATCTCGTACTGCACCACCAACTAAATAAAGATGCCAACCTCGTTTTTCTGCTTCTTGAGAAGCGATATTAAGTAATTGCCAAAGTTGAGGAGTAAGACGTTTTTCTAACTCATCATTTAGTCCTAATTTTTGAGAATTATTTTCAGTTTTTAATTCTAAATTTTGAATTGTTAATTGATGTAATTCTCTCAAAACATCAGTGCGCGTGACAATACCCACCAATTGTCCATGATCTAAAACTGGTAATCTGCCAATATCATAAGTTACCATTAAAGACTCAATTTCTGGTAAAGAAGTATCCGGGGTAATAGTCTTTAAATTACTGGTCATATACCCTTTAACTGGTGCATGACCAAACCCATGATGTAAAGCAATATCTAAATCACGTCGGGAAATAATTCCAATTAATAAATCTTGATTATTAACTACAGATAAACCTGAATGTCCATAACGTAATAAAATCCTTTGTGCTTCAGCTATAGTAGTTTCTGGGCGAATTGTTCGGACTGGAGAAGACATCAAATCTCTAGCAATAGGAGGATGGGGAATTTGCGCTTTTAACTCAGCTAATAATTCCTGTAAAATCGGCTGAGAATCTGTAGTCCGGAGGTTAAAAGACGCAGCTTGAGAATGTCCACCACCACCATGAGTTTGAAATAAAGAATTAAGATTTGTTTGGGGAATTTGTGTTCTACCAATTACTGTTAATCGCCAATCTTCTTCACTTAAAGGATATTCATTTGCTAATAGTACAGCATCAGTTTCTGTTAAATCAATTATTTCTGAAGCTAAACCCGATAAACCTGGCACAAAATCATCAGTTTTTATCATCACCCAAGCAATAGTATATCCCCGCAAACAAACATATTCTAAATTTTCTAAAGCTTGACTTAATAACTGTTGTAATTGTGGTGATAAACCAGGATCTCGATAAGTAGAAATAACCGATAAATTCGCCCCTTGCTCCATTAACCAAGCCAAAGCAAAAGCATCTCTAGCTGTAGATTGTTTATAAGTCAATGAACCAGTATCAACATGAATCCCCAAAGCCATTACCGTTGCTTGAGCAGAATTTAAAGAAATATTATTTTTTTGCAATTCCTCCACCATTAAGGTAGTTGTCGCCCCCACCTCATCAAGATATAATTGAGTAGTAGGAATATCCCCTTCCTGTCCAAAATGATGGTCATAAACGATAATTTCCTGGATATTAGGTAAATCAAACCAGATAGCAGCCTTACCAAGACGAGCTCGCTTTTGAGTATCAACAACCATTAAAGAGCAAATCTGTTCAGGATTGACAGAACGTCTTTCAATTAAATGATACTCGTCACGATGTAACGCTAAAAAATCCCGCACTGGAGGATGAGCCCCACCCGTCAAAACAATTTTACTTCCTGGTTTAAGACAAGTTAACCCCACCGCAGCCCCCAAAGCGTCAAAGTCAGCAGTTGTGTGACAAAGAATTAAATCCATATATTTAAGTAGGGGCGCAAGGCCTGCGCCCAAAAGTGTAAACTTCAGATCAAAGGTATGGCCACAATTTCCATCTTAATCAATTCCCCAATCCTCAAAAGAAAAAACAGATTGCTAAAGATGTCACCAACTGTTACAAACCAGACGTAAAATATTAATTGATCAGGCGATACCTTGTGAGTTCATAAGGTTCACCGAAAACCCTAAACTGTTTATATAGCAGCAGTTACGGGACAAACTAAGATTTAGTTATGTTGGGAAAAACAAAATGAGCATAGTATTTCAAATCGCTTTAATATCATTAGTCCTGTTCTCCTTCGTGCTTGTGATAGGTGTACCTGTTGTTTACGCCACCCCTCAAAACTGGGTAGAATCTAAAAAACTGCTCTGGGTTGGTTCAGGGATTTGGGCAGTTTTAGTCGTGTTAGTTGGTATATTAAACTTTTTTGTAGTTTAGTTAAATGCTTTAACCATTTACTAGCTCATACCAGACACACACTTAGGAGCAGAAAAGCTTAGGTAAAGAGTCACAAGGAAAAAGAAAGTTTTTCCAGCAGACTTTTTCCTGATTGTGCTTTCCTGCTCTTCTATGTTGACGATAGAAAAGTATATTGGTTAAGCAGCTATTGTAAATTTATTTAGAGGCAGTAATGGCAGTTTTTGAAGGACATTTTCAGCAAACCGAGACTTTACGCTTTGCATTAATTATCGCCCGCTTTAATGATCTTGTCACCCTGAAACTAGTAGAAGGATGTAAAGATTGTTTAAAACGTCATGGTATAGATCCTGATCCTGAAGGTAATCAAGTAGACTATGTTTGGGTTCCTGGTAGTTTTGAAGTTCCCAATGTAGCTCGTCAGTTAGCCATGTCTGGCCGTTATGATGCCATAATTTGCCTTGGTGCAGTAATAAAAGGACAAACACCACATTTTGATTATGTATCCTCAGAAGTCTCTAAAGGCATTGCTGCGGCTAGTTTTCAAACAGGTGTACCAGTGATTTTTGGGATTTTGACCACAGATACCATGCAGCAAGCCCTAGAACGAGCCGGTATCAAGAGTAATCATGGTTGGGAATATGCAATGAATGCTATAGAAATGGCCAGTCTCATGCGTCAATTACGCCCAAATTTACAACTAACCACTGACCACTAACAACTGACAACCAACAACCGACCACCAAAAAAGATTTTTAATTTAGGGGTTGACAAAGCCAAATAAATCTGAAATAATAAGCTTATTGGTGAGTTCGCGGGTGTAGCTCAGTGGTAGAGCGCAACCTTGCCAAGGTTGATGTCGTGGGTTCGAATCCCATCACCCGCTTTCTGGTTGAAATTATTATGTTAGAATAGCTCTAGAAATTTTCATCTCTACTAAATGATGTATTTTTAGGTTAGGAGTTCCTCCCTAGACCTTTCAATCTATATTATTAATTTTAGGTTTTCCCATACTGATTCTCAGGAAAATTAAGGAATAATCTAAAAACCCGCCCAAGTTATTTATCTCGCTTGTGCAACCTCAAAAACCAGACAAAATTGATTTAAACACGGAGTATACTTGTCCTTGTCGTCGCAAGGGACAATTGATTCCTATTACGCTGACAGAAGCTTTTGGGTGCGATCGCTGTCAGCAGATTTTTGTGGTAGAAGAAAATGGATATGTACTAGAACAACTATCTACAACCTATCCCTATAAGCGGGCTTGGCGCTGGAAAGGCAATAATTGGCAAATTGTTCAACCTCGCTTAGGACAAAGCTATCTACCAATAGCACTAAGCATTATTTTTGTGTTAGTCATTATATGGCTACCATTAGCCCTAAGATTAGCTAATAGTTCCAGTATTCTAGTTTGGGCAATAGTGGCAGTCCTATTGGCAATTCTACCAGCACTAATGGTCTGGCTTACTTACAGACGTTAAACCCATGACAGATGAAGTGATTGATGATTACCCCGAACCCATGACGAGCGCTAAACGCGCTTTTCAAGCTTCTCTGAAATTGGGAACGACTAAGGGGATAGATAGGAGTCGCGCTGTGTTAGCAATGGCACAAGCGATAGAAAATGATTTTGATGAAATTCTCGAAGCTAATACCTTGGATTTAGAAGCAAGTCGAGAAATGGCAGTTCCTGAATTAATTTTGGACTGGTTGAAGCTAACTCCCTCTAGGTTAGAGAATACAATCAAAATTCTGCAACGATTGGGGGAATTATCCGATCCTTTGCGTCGGGTAAGAACTGCTGATTATCAACAGGAAGACTCCCAAAGTTATACCCAGTTAATGCCTTTAGGGGTAATTGCCTTTATTTATGAGGCTTTCCCCGATTTAGGGGCAATAGCCGCAGGTTTTTGTATAAAAACTGGTAATAGTATTATTCTTAAAGGGAGTACGGAAGCTAGTAATTCTAATACAGCGATCGCTAATTCATTACAAACAGCTATTACTAAAGTTGGTTTACCAAAGGGTTGTGTTGAATTAATTACTACTGAACATGGTGCTTCAGTGCGAGATTTAGTTACTCAAGACGAGTATTTAAGTTTAGTTATTCCCTATGGACGTTCTAGTTTAATTCAACAGGTCATTAGACAAGCAACCTGTCCAGTTTTAAAGTCAGCAATGGGTAATTGCTATCTGTATTGGTCAGTGAATAGTAGCTTAGAAATGATTCGCTGGATGATTATGGATAGCCATGAAAGCGAACCAGATCCAGTAAATGCTATTGAAAAGGTTTTAGTGCATCGTCAAGCTTTACCATCTTCCTTGTCGGTGCTGTGGACAAGTTTAAAAGAAAAAGGTTTTGAACTTAAAGGTGATGCTGAATTAGTTGCAGCATTTCCTCATTTACAATTAGCTAAAGATGAAGAATGGGGAATACCTTATTTAACTAAAACAGTAGCTTTTAAATTGGTGGATAATTTAGAAAGTGCGATCGCTTGGATTAACCAATATAGTAGCAGTCATGCTGATAGTATTGTTACAGAATCTTACCAAGAAAGTCGCCAATTTGCATTAGGAGTAAATAGCGCCTCCACTTATATTAATGCTTCCCCGCGTTTTTCCCGTCATTCTTCACGGGGAGAGGCTGTATTTTTAGGAATGTCCAATCAAAAAGGACATCGCAGGGGATTTATTAGTTTGGAAACATTGACGACGGTAAAACATATTATTCAGGGAAATGGACGGTTTTAGTAGTGAGTTGTGAGAAATAAAACTGTTATATATTTATAATAGTCATTAAAGATATTCAGCTATTTCTCACAGTCCGCACAATTTCGTAAACAGAGAGTTTAAGTTATATGTCAAACCGACTAAAGCTTTTTAGAGAAAGAATGGCAGCTTTTGAGGGTGCAGCAAATCCATCAGAAGCAATTGAAAGTGGTTATTATGTCCACGCACCAGGAAAATTACTTGTAGATACTATTTCAGGTCGTATAGCACTGCGTCCGTCATCTTCACATCTTCTTTTAGGAGGAATTGGATCTGGAAAAACAACTCAATTATTAGTTGCTTGTCAGCAAATTAATGAAATAGAAGATACTCATGCAATATATGTAGACGTTAGTTTATATACAGATATTTCTAAAATAACAAGTGGTGTTTTAACTGCGATTGCAGGATTAGAACTTGCTAATCTTATGAAAGATAGTGAAGATCAGAATATTATATACTCTATTAACTTAATTCGTAAGTTAGCATACGGTTATGAAGAGAAATGGACACAATATAAAACACCATATCAAAGTCTAGAAGTAGTCAAGGTAAAACATGAAGCTATTATTCCAAATAGCTCAGAGAGATATGGAATAAATTTAGAATTAGTAGAAACAGTCAAAAAATTAGCTAAATTTACCTCTGAAAAGTATGGAAATCTAGTTCTTCTATTTGATGGATTAGATAGGCTTGATGATGCTAAAATGTTTATGCAGCTTGTGTTTTCAGATGCAAAAGCAATATCATCTGCGGGTATTGGTCTAGTATTAGTAGGTTCTTTAACTGCAATTTATGGAAATTATCATGATACCATTAATAAAAGTTTAGACTATTTTTACTATCAGCCATTTTTTGATGTCGAAAATGATCCAGAAGCTTATAATTTCTTTGAAAAAATCATTCAAAATCGCTCATCTGAAGATTTTATTGAAGAAGCAGCAATTAAAGCCTTGATTCGCCTTTCTGGTGGGGTTTTACGAGACTTTATTACTCTGACACAAGCCTCCATTGAGGAAACATATCTATCAGGTGAAGATAAAGTACAAGAACAACAAGTTTTAAAAGCTGTTGATTCAATTGGTAGAAATCAATTACTTGGTATATCAGATAATGAACTAAAAATTATTAAGCAGATTCTAAAAACAATGACTTTTATTCCTAGAACTGATGAAGATTTGCGATTATTGGTAAGAAGAGTAATTCTTGAATATAGATATCCAAAACTACGTTATGCAGTTCATCCAGCTATTAAACCACTACTAGAACAAATACCAGTTTAAAACTATTTTTAAAATGAGTAATTTTATTAAATCACTTTCTATTGATGAATTTTTACAGCGAATTGGCCCACAGCCAAATGGAAATACCTGGTCAGCACTAATTACTTCAAATTTAGACAGTCAACAATTAGTAGATGATTTGCAAGAAACACTAACTATTTTTGCAGAATGTGAAGTGGGATGTTTCTCTGCAAATGATGAAACTAATACTCTAGTAAAACAAATTATTAATGCAACTGAAGATTATTTAATTCTTTGGAAATTTGAACAATGGGATAAAAATAATTGGTATGAATTTGATTGTATGAGGAGTTCCTTGATGAGAAAACGCGGATTAGTGCTGATTTTATCACCAGAATCAGCAAAAACTATGTTTTCTTATGCTCCAAATATTGTTAGTTGGCTCGGTTCTAGGGTATATTCATTTTTAAAAGATACAGAATTACTCAGCATTGAAGAAATTCAGGAAAGACTAGCGACACTTCGAGAATGGTCAGGTTTCACTGACTCTCAAATAATCGAAATGGCTGAAACGCGAACTTTACCATCTGAACCTGAATATGCTGAATGGCTTGTCCTTATGGAAAGAGGAGATTTAATTTGAGCAGTAAAGATGATTGGGAGCAAATTTGTCACAAGGTGCAAGAACGCTTATTAAAAACGACTCCCCTAACTGAAGAAAGTGCTAAAGATTTGTGGACTAAACTTCTTAAATCTTTAACAGCAGCCTGTGATGATAAGTTTTTGAAAACGGAACATCATGAAATTCGTGGTTTGCTAAAAATGACAAAAGTAAATAAATGTATTATTGAAATAACTGGAGGAGGGAAAAATCAAAAGCGACTTAGAGAAATTCCCCATTTTAAAAGATTTGATGGTTGCTGGTTTGATTTTGCGATTACAGTTGATCAAACAATTAAACCTGCTAAAGTTATCGCATTTGATTTTGAAATCAGATTTTCAGAGGATAACCCAACTAAATTTTTACGATTTGATCTGAATCCACCAAAACATAATAATGATGATCAAGGAAAACGATTTCATTTACATCCAGGTAATGATGACTTAATGATTCATGCTTCCCCAATGTCACCACTAGAAATTCTACATTTATTTTTATATGACTTAAAAATGCCTGAACGTCCTCGCAGTTCATGATAAAACTTTTTTATTATCATAGTCTTTCTCCCTTTGCACCTTAGCGTCTTTGCGTGAGAAACAAAATTAACTCAACCGTTCCCGCAACCATAAAGCCAACAAAGGCATAGCTAACCGATAACCATGTTCAGCATCATAAATCAAACCCTTATGCTGTAACCCAGTTAACGCCCCTTGTAGACTTCCACCCCGTGAAAGTCCATGCTTTTGAATATACTCCTTACTCTGAGGTTTATCAGTAGGATCAATAGCCAAAGACTCTAATAAATGTACCTGATTTGCTGGTAACAACATCAGCAAAGATTCATAAGTCATAGATAAATCTTTCAATAATCCGGCCATAGCATTTTGCACATCTTCCTCCCTAATTAAACCATCTGCACAACGGGACGCAGATAACCGCCGAATAATCGCCATTCCATCGCCAATATGTCCCTGTACCGCCTCTAGAAATAGCTGTAAAGCTTGACTATGACAATCAAAGGTGAAACCCTTTGTATGTAAAATTTCCCGCGCCCATAAGGCTACAACGTCCTTAGCTAAAGGAGCTAATTGAATAGTTTCTATCGGATAATTAGCATTATCTGAATGTTGGCTAGATTCAGCAATTGTGGCTATCAATACATAGCTAACATGAGGATATGCCTTAACTTCTTTTCTAAAAGTAGTTTCCCATAAACCTTGACGATCCCAAGAACGAATATGGGGAAAACTTACTAAAATCAGTAATATTCGTTGATTTAAATCAATCGCCATTATTTCTAATAAATCTAACAAACTGGCAAAAGCTTGCCATAATTGTTCTTGTTCCAAAGGACGAATTAGTTTGAGTTGACTTTCAGAATTAAAAGTAAAAAATGCCGACCGATTTTCATTTAACCAAATTTGAATTTTTTCTGCTTTCCAACTTTGATTAATCGCTTCTGCTAATAATTGCACAAATCTCTCCGCTTCCGTAGCGCGAATACAGTCTATTTCCAAGATAACCGTATTTACCTCCTGTGCTGCACCTCTAACTAAAGTGCGTCTCCCACTACCAGGAACTCCAGTAATTAACAAATCAGCATCTTTTGCGAGTATTTCAATAATCCGCTGAAACTCTATAGAACGCCCAATTAATTGTAAGGGAGTAGACAAATTTAAATTCACTCGTTTCTCACTTTTGCGTAATATATTATAATAATTATTAACCTAAATTTAAAGGCAACTATGGTTAATACAATTATTAAACCAAACAATATTACCCCAGAAACTACCCCCGCAGAACAGCGAGTAGTTTTTCACAATATCAGTTGGCAAAATTACCAACTAATTTTAACAGCATTAGGGCAAAATCGTTCTTCTCGACTCATTTATGATCAAGGAACATTAGAAATCACCATGCCATTAGAAGAACATGAAAGTGCTACCAGATTAATTGAACTATTTATCCGCATTTTGGTAGTGGAAATGGGTTTAAAAATTAAAACAATGGGTTCAACCACTTTAAATCGTGATGATTTACAAAGAAGTGCTGAACCGGATAATTGTTATTACATTCAAAATCAACCTCAAGTAGTTGGTAAAAAAGTTGATTTAAACGAAGATCCACCACCAGACCTAATTGTAGAAGTAGATATTACTCATACTGACATCAATAAACTTCAGTTTTATGCCAGCATGGGTGTACCCGAATTTTGGCGTTATAACGGTGAAATATTGCGAATTTATCAACTTCAAAATCATCAATATATTGAAGGAGAAAAAAGTCCCACATTTTCTATAATCACCAAAGAAAAACTTTATCAATTTTTGCAACATTGCCAAATAGATGAAGTCCAAGCTGAAAAATCTTTTCGTACTTGGGTACAACAGGAAATACAAAATTAAGACATCCCCAAATTAACCCTAGGGGTGGAGTTTTACCACCCTTACAATCTGCTTAACTAGCTAACAGTGTCTTTTCCAAAGGAGCCCAGCGGAAACTGCGATCGCCACCTCTCTCAATTACCACCTTAACCCGTGGTTCTAACTTAGGCAAATTCATTAAATACTCAACCTCCTGATCAGAAAGAATATATCCCTCAATAATCCACAACACCAACCCCTTAGACTTAGGTGGTAATTGTGCCAAATGAGAACCGATCATTGGTGGTAAATAATATACATCACCCACAGCCGCACCATTACTGTTACTTCTTTTACCTAAATGCGGCGGTCTGACACCATGAACTTGAGTCAGATACGCAGCCACATCACCCAGACCCCTAGCAGTAATATGGAGGCCAACATAGCCAGAAGCCCGTAATCGGCGGAGATACCGACCTTCATAGCCCCCCTCCAGAGGAACATAAACACCCAACGCCCCAAACTTCTCCAAACTGCGGATAAAACCGTTACCAGTGGTAATTAGTGCCATAGATTTTCTTCCTATCCCACTTAAATATCTCTATTATTCACCCTCTAGTGGTAAATTAAGTTAAATGAAAGCGCATATTTTCAACAATCTTGAGAATTAAAAACCGAAATTTGGGTAAAACCACCCACCCTCACCCCAACATCATAAAAAATCATCAGAAAAACACTAGACAAAAATTGATAAATGATTTATATTATTAGATTGTGACCGAACAGTAGAATTAGATAGCTATCCTTCTGATTGAAAGTTCCTAGTTAGTCCTAGCATCTGAGTTCCTAGTTAGTTTCCCTAAAAGAATAAAACTGGCTGAATCCATCAGAGACTGCTAAACTAAAAAAGCTTTTAGGTCAAATCAAGAGCCAAAGTCATATTCAAGCTCCCACAGCAAATCACTCCCGTAAATCCTAAAAAAAATTAGGCAACACCTCAAACAATAGTTTAAGGTATTAAAAGAAGTAGTTCTTGAGCAATAATGTTGATTTTAAGCGTTATGTTAAGCCTTGAGAAAATGGATACTGAGAGGGAACAACCACTTAAGTCCGACTACAACGGTAGAGTGCCAAAGCAACTGCTTGGACAAAAGCATTGCTGCACACAGCGCAAAGCCATTAAGCCTCGCATTGGATTACAGAAGTAATACCCTCTCAATAGAGTAGGAGTTATTCCTGTTATTGTGATTGAGTAAGTGAAAATAAACAAATTCACTAAAGCAAAAAGGACAAAAATTGTTGCGTCGCTAAGAATTTGCACTGTCTAACGCCAGTGAAAACTTCCGAAGTGGTGACAAAAAATGTCCCCATTTGACTTCCAGGTTTAGCCCAAAAAAATAAAACGAAAGGAGAACCAGTAACTGTGTCTGTAGGTATTCTCGGCACCAAACTGGGCATGACCCAAATCTTTGATGAAGCAGGAGTATCCATTCCTATTACTATCATCCAAGCCGGTCCATGCACCGTTACGCAAGTTAAAACAAAACAGACCGACGGTTACTCTGCCATTCAAGTTGGTTATGGCGAAGTCAAACCCAAGGCACTGAACAAACCATTGCTGGGACATTTAGCCAAATCATCTGCCCCAGCACTCCGTCATCTAAATGAATATCGCACCGACAGCGCTGGTGATTACACCCCAGGTCAAGAAATTAAAGCAGATATTTTTAGTGCTGGTGAAATTGTAGATGTAGTTGGTACAAGTATCGGTCGCGGTTTTGCAGGCAACCAAAAGCGGAACAACTTTGGTCGCGGACCCATGTCACACGGTTCTAAAAACCATAGAGCCCCAGGTTCTATCGGTGCTGGTACAACCCCAGGTCGTGTTTATCCCGGTAAAAGGATGGCAGGACGTTTAGGCGGTACTCGGGTCACAATTCGCAAACTGACAGTGGTACGAGTGGATACAGAACGTAATTTAATCCTCATTAAAGGAGCCATTCCTGGCAAACCAGGAGCCTTAGTGAGCGTCGTTCCAGCAACTATAGTTGGTAAAAAATAGTCATTTAGTCATTGTTTAGTAGTCATTGGTTAGTGGCAAAAAAAGACAACTGACAACTGACAAAAGACAACTGACAAAAGACAACTGACAAAGGACACAAAGATGGTAGAGAGTGTAATTAAAAATTGGCAAGGAGAACAAGTTGGCGAAACCAGCTTTGACTTACCAGTTGCCAAAGAAACAACAGCGGCGCATATCGTACACCGCGCCCTAGTCAGACAAATGACCAATTCTCGCCAGGGAACTGCCAGCACCAAAACTCGTGCAGAAGTTCGTGGTGGTGGTCGTAAACCTTGGCGGCAAAAAGGCACAGGTCGCGCCCGGGCTGGTTCTATCCGTTCACCATTATGGCGTGGTGGTGGTGTCATCTTTGGACCAAAACCCAGAGATTTCGACCTGAAAATGAACCGCAAAGAACGCCGTTTGGCATTGCGGACAGCCCTGATTGGACGCGCTGAAGACATCATCATTGTTGAAGAATTTAGCAACGAGTTACAGCGTCCTAAAACCAAAGACCTCGTAGCTGCATTAGCTAGATGGGGTGCTGTACCAGAACAAAAGACACTTTTAATTTTGTCAGAAATTGCAGAAAACGTGCTTTTATCAGCCCGTAACATCGAAAACCTAAAACTGATTCCTGCTGACCAGTTGAACGTTTACGACTTACTTCATGCAGACAAAATAGTTGTTACATCATCAACCCTAGAGAAGATCCAGGAGGTCTACAGTGCCTAAACTAGTTGCCACCCGTGATCTACCAGACTTAGTGCGTCGCCCCATTCTCACCGAAAAAGCGACCATACTTATGGAACAAAACAAATACACCTTTGAAGTCATTCCTAAAGCCACTAAACCACAAATTAGAGCCGCAATTGAAGACCTATTTGCAGTTAAGGTCGTCAAAGTCAATACCGCCAACCCCCCACGTAAACAAAAACGTGTAGGTAGATTTATTGGTTATAAACCCCAGTATAAGCGAGCTATTGTCACCGTTGCCCCTGGGGACGAAGAAAAAATTAGAAAAGTTCTCTTCCCAGAAGTTTAAGAATTTGAGATTTGAGATTACCAATAATCGAAAATCCAAAATCCAAAATTGATTAATCCAAAATCCAAAATTGAACCATGGGTACTCGTTCTTATCGCCCTTATACCCCCAGTACTCGCCAAGTTATCATCTCCGACTTTGCCGAAATTACGAAAACCGAGCCAGAAAAATCATTAACTGAATCAGTTCATCGTCCCAAAGGTCGGAACAATCAAGGGCGGATAACTAGCCGTCGTCGGGGTGGCGGACACAAGCAACTTTACCGCATTATTGACTTTAAAAGAGATAAGCGGAATATGACTGCTACAGTTACAGCCATTGAATACGATCCTAACCGCAATGCACGGATCGCTTTATTGTTGTATGAAGATGGCGAAAAACGTTACATCTTGCAACCAAATGGCATGACTGTAGGCACAAAGGTAATTGCAGGACCTGATTCTCCTATTGAAGATGGTAATGCCCTACCTTTAGCAAATATGCCCTTGGGTACTGGTGTTCACAACGTCGAAATGACACCAGGCAAAGGTGGTCAGATCGTCCGGGCTGCTGGCGCTGTAGCCCAAGTAGTGGCCAAAGAAGGCAACTATGTAACATTGAGATTACCCTCCGGTGAAGTTCGTTTAATTCGGCGTGATTGCTATGCCACCATTGGACAAGTTGGCAATACAGACGCAAGAAACCTGAGCGCGGGTAAAGCTGGACGGAATCGCTGGAAAGGCCGTCGTCCTAAGGTTAGAGGTAGCGTTATGAACCCGGTGGATCACCCCCATGGTGGTGGTGAGGGGAGAGCACCCATTGGTAGATCAGGTCCTGTAACACCTTGGGGTAAACCTACTTTAGGGGCTAAGACTCGTAATCGCAAGAAGTCAAGCACTAAGTTAATTCTGCGTCGCCGCCGCAAATCCTCTAAACGTGGTCGTGGTGGTCGTCAGTCCTAGAATTTTAGATTTTAAATTTTGGATTTTAGACTGGCTCTATATGAGACAACTTAGTAGTCCAAAATTAGAAATTCTCCATTTCCCATCCCAAATCCAAAACTGAACTATGGGTCGTTCTTTAAAAAAAGGTCCTTTTGTAGCTGACCATCTGCTCAAGAAAATTGAGAAGTTAAATGCAAAAGATGAAAAACAAGTGGTCAAAACTTGGTCGAGAGCTTCGACAATTTTGCCCTTGATGGTAGGTCATACTATCGCTGTTCACAATGGACGGCAGCACGTTCCTGTATTTGTCAACGAACAAATGGTAGGACATAAGTTAGGAGAATTTGCTCCTACCCGTACCTACAGAGGTCATGGCAAAAGTGACAAGAAATCAGGGAGATAATCGCATAAATTATGGCAACTGATACTACTGAAGTGAAGGCGATCGCCCGTTATATACGCATTTCCCCCTATAAAGTGCGCCGTGTACTTGATCAAATTCGCGGGCGTTCATACCGAGAAGCACTAATCATTCTTGAATTTATGCCCTACGGTGCTTGTGACCCCATTCTAAAAGTCCTCAGAAGTGCCGCAGCTAATGCAGAGCATAATGCTGGCTTAGATAGATCCAGTTTGGTGATTAGTCAAGCTTTTGCTGACCAAGGACCAGTGCTGAAACGGTTTCAACCCAGAGCACAAGGTCGAGCTTACCAAATTCGCAAGCCAACGTGTCATATCACTGTTGCTGTTTCCGCCGGCACTGCTGCTGAGTAAACAGCCGTACAGGCACAAGAAAATTGCGTACAGTCAGAAATTTTAGAGGAAGCTTTTGTGGGACAGAAAATTCATCCAGTCGGCTTTCGACTGGGTATAACTCAAGAACACCAATCCCTTTGGTTTGCAGAACCTGACCGTTATCCAGAACTTCTACAGGAAGACTACAAACTCCGTCAGTACATTGAACAAAAACTAGGTAGATACGCTCAAAATAACGCCGGCATTTCCGAAGTGAGAATTGAGCGCAAAGCTGATCAAATTGACCTAGAAGTTCGGACAGCTAGACCAGGTGTAGTTGTAGGTCGGGGTGGTCAGGGTATTGAATCATTGCGCCTTGGACTGCAAGGAGCTTTGGGTGGTAATCGCCAAATCCGCATTAACGTTGTTGAAGTCCAACGAGTTGATGCTGATGCTTACCTGATTGCTGAATACATTGCTCAACAACTAGAACGTCGGGTTTCCTTCCGCCGAGTTGTTCGTCAAGCAATTCAACGCGCCCAAAGAGCAGGTGTACAAGGAATCAAGGTTCAAGTCGGTGGTCGGCTCAACGGTGCAGAAATTGCCCGCTCCGAGTGGACTCGTGAAGGTAGAGTTCCGCTCCATACATTACGCGCTGATATTGACTATTCTGGCTGCACAGCTAAGACAATCTACGGGATTCTCGGTATTAAAGTTTGGGTATTTAAAGGAGAAATTATTCCTGGTCAAGAACAGGCTCCCGCTCAACCAGCCAGAGAACGTGACCGTGACCGTGACCGTGGAGACCGTGAACGCGAACCCCGTCGCCGACAACAACAACGTCGCCGTCAACAGTTTGAAGACCGCTCCAATGAAACCTAAGTCAATGGTCAATAGTCAGTAGTAAAAAACTGACAACTGACAACGGACAACTGAGAACCGATAACTGACAAATCATGTTAAGTCCTAGAAGAACTAAATTCCGCAAACAACAACGCGGACGCATGGAAGGTCTGGCCAGCCGTGGCAGTACCCTCAACTTTGGGGATTTTGGACTCCAAGCCCAAGAACCATCTTGGATTACCTCACGGCAAATCGAGGCTTCCCGTCGGGCAATGACTCGTTATATTCGCCGGGGTGGTAAAATCTGGATTCGGATTTTCCCTGACAAACCAATCACCATGCGTCCTGCTGAAACCCGGATGGGTTCTGGTAAAGGTAATCCAGAATTTTGGGTGGCTGTGGTCAAACCAGGCCGGATCATGTTTGAAATTGGCGGCGTTACTGAAGAAATTGCCCGCGAAGCTATGCGCTTGGCCGACGCTAAGTTACCAATTAAGACCAAATTTATTGTACGCTCTCAACCACAGGAGCAGGAGTAGGTTATGTCTCTTCCCAAGATTGCGGAAGCTAGAGAATTAAATGATGAACGGCTGGCTGAGGAAATTGTTGCCGTTAAAAGACAACTATTCCAGTTGCGCTTGCAAAAAGCCACAAGACAACTAGAAAAGCCTCACCAGTTCAAACACGCACGCCATCGACTCTCCCAATTACTGACAGTAGAAGGAGAACGGAAACGGGCAGCAAGTCTTTCAGACCAAGAGCAAAAGTAGAAGATTATGGCAGTCAAAGAACGAGTTGGCTTGGTAGTGAGCGATAAAATGCAAAAAACTGTGGTAGTAGCCATAGAAAACCGCGCTCCTCACCCCAAGTACGGCAAAATCGTAGTTAAAACCCGCCGCTATAAAGTTCACGACGAAGAAAATACGTGCAAAATAGGCGACCGGGTGCGGATTCAAGAAACTAGACCCCTGAGCAAAACCAAGCGTTGGCAAGTTACGGAAATCCTAAACACCAAAGCTACAGCGTAAACAGTTGTATTATACAATACAACAACCCCAAAAGAGAGACCAGTTGTGATTCAACCCCAATCTTATCTGAATGTCGCAGATAATAGCGGTGCTAAAAAACTAATGTGCATCCGCGTATTAGGTGCAGGTAACCGCCGTTATGGTGGCGTAGGTGATAGAATTATCGCCGTTGTCAAAGAGTCTTCACCCAACATGGCCGTCAAAAAGTCTGATGTTGTAGAAGCAGTAATTGTGCGTACTCGTAAAGCCATTAGTCGTGATAGCGGTATGACCATCCGTTTCGATGATAACGCCGCAGTGATTATCAACAAAGAAGGTAATCCTAGAGGTACACGGGTATTTGGACCTGTAGCTCGAGAACTGCGCGACAAAAACTTTACTAAAATTGTTTCTCTGGCTCCGGAGGTGCTGTAATGGCAAAGCGCCCACAACCCAAAGTTTTTCATAAAATGCACGTCAAAACTGGTGATACTGTGCAAGTTATCGCTGGCAAAGATAAAGGTAAAGTTGGTGAAGTGATTAAAGCACTGCCACAACTGAGCAAAGTTCTTGTCAAAGGTGTCAACATTAAAACCAAGCACGTGAAACCCCAGCAAGAAGGGGAATCAGGGCAAATAGTCACCCAGGAGTATCCCATTCATAGCTCCAATGTGATGCTCTATTCCACCAAACAAAACGTTGCTAGTCGCATCTGCTACACCTTCACTGCTGAAGGTAAGAAGGTGAGAATGCTCAAAAAAACAGGTGAAATTCTTGATAAATAGTTATTAGTCATTGGTCATTGGTCATTAAGTAAAAAACAAGTGACAACTGACAACTGACAACTAGCAAAGAACTTTCCCTGACCAAGCCCAGGGAATATAAGGACAAACACTATGGCCATAACACGACTGAAAACTGTATATCAAGAGACGATTACTCCCAAATTGATTACTCAGTTTCAATACACCAACGTGCATCAAGTGCCGAAGGTGACTAAAATAACTATCAATAGAGGTTTGGGAGAAGCTGCTCAAAACGCTAAATCACTAGAGGCCTCAATTAGCGAAATAGCCCTGATTACTGGACAAAAACCTGTGGTAACACGGGCAAAGAAAGCGATCGCTGGCTTTAAAATTCGTCAAGGTATGCCTGTAGGGATTATGGTGACGCTCAGAGGCGAACGGATGTACGCCTTCTTAGATCGTCTGATTAACCTCACACTACCCAGAATCAGAGACTTTCGTGGTGTCAGTGCCAAAAGCTTTGACGGCCGTGGCAACTACACACTGGGTGTGCGCGAACAGCTAATTTTTCCAGAAGTGGAATACGACAAAATCGATCAAGTCCGAGGGTTAGATATTTCAATTATCACCACGGCAAAAACCGACGAAGAGGGCCGCGCCTTACTCAAGGAAATGGGAATGCCCTTTCGTGATCAATAAGTTCATCTAAAGAGGGAACGATGGCGGCTAACGACACAATTGCAGATATGCTGACGCGCATCCGCAATGCCAATATGGCGAAGCATCAAACTACGCAAGTACCAGCTACAAAAATGACCCGTAGCATTGCTAAGGTACTGCGGGAAGAAGGCTTCATTGCGGAAGTTGAAGAAGCAGGAGAAGGGGTAAAGCGTAACCTAGTTATTTCCCTGAAATACAAAGGTAAAAATCGCCAACCTTTAATTACTGCCCTCAAGCGAGTCAGTAAACCCGGTTTACGAGTTTACTCCAACAAAAAAGAATTACCAAGAGTGCTAGGCGGTATCGGTATTGCCATTATTTCTACATCCAGTGGGATTATGACTGACCGCGAAGCACGTCGCCAAAATCTAGGCGGTGAAGTGCTTTGCCACGTTTGGTAATCGTCATTGGTCATTGGTCATTGGTCAGTGCCAAAACAACGAACAACTGACAACTGACAAAAAACAACTGACAAAGAACAAAAAATCATGTCTCGTATTGGTAAACGTCCAATTACCATCCCCGCCAAAGTACAAGTGGCGATTGATGGTGTCAAAGTAGTGGTGAAAGGTCCAAAAGGTGAACTTTCCCGGCAACTACCTAACAATGTCATAGTCTCCCAAGAAGGAGAAACACTGTTAGTTACCCGTCGTGATGAAACCCGCACCTCCAGACAAATGCACGGTTTGAGCCGCACCCTAGTGGCCAACATGGTGGAGGGAGTATCCCAGGGTTTTCAACGTCGCTTGGAAATCCAAGGGGTTGGTTATCGCGCCCAACTTCAAGGCAGTAACCTAGTCTTAAATATGGGTTATAGCCATCAAGTGCAAATTGAACCCCCACCAGGAATTAAATTTGCAGTAGAAGGTACTACTAATGTCATAGTCAGTGGCTATGACAAAGAAATTGTCGGCAACACAGCCGCTAAAATTCGTGCTGTTCGTCCACCTGAACCTTATAAGGGTAAAGGTATTCGCTATGCAGGTGAAGTGGTCAGACGCAAAGCTGGTAAGACTGGTAAGGGTGGTAAGAAGTAAATATGAAACTTACACGCAAAGAATCAAAACAGCGTCGTCATCGACGCGTTCGTGGCAAAGTCAATGGTTCACCGGAACGTCCACGCTTGGCTATATTCCGATCTAATGAGCATATTTACGCTCAATTGATTGATGATACCAAACAGGAAACTATAGTAGCGGCATCAACTGTAGAACCCGAATTAAAATCCAATATTGCTTCTGGCGCTAATTGTGAAGCGTCCGTACAAGTTGGTAAATTGGTAGCTGTACGCGCCCTAGAAAAAGGCATCACTAAAGTTGTTTTTGACCGGGGTGGTAACCTCTATCATGGTCGCATTAAAGCACTAGCTGAGGCGGCACGCGAGGCTGGTTTAGATTTCTAAGTCCGTCAGTAGTCAGTAGCAACTGACAACTGACAACTGACAACTGACAACTAAAAGAGAGCATTGATTATGGTAACCGGTCGTCGTAAAGCAAGCCGTACAAAAAAAGAAGAAACTACCTGGCAAGAGCGAGTTATCCAAATCCGCCGGGTGAGTAAAGTCGTCAAAGGTGGTAAAAAACTCAGCTTCCGTGCCATTGTCGTCGTCGGTAATGAACGTGGACAAGTTGGAGTCGGAGTTGGTAAGGCATCAGATGTTATTGGTGCAGTTAAAAAAGGTGTCGCTGATGGTAAAAAACATCTAATTGACATCCCAATCACTAAATCCAATTCCATTCCTCACCCCATTGATGGTATTGGTGGCGGGGCTAAGGTCATGATGCGCCCAGCCGCACCAGGTACAGGGGTAATTGCCGGGGGTGCTGTACGGACTGTATTAGAGTTGGCAGGAATACGCAATATTCTTGCTAAACAATTAGGTTCAAACAACCCTTTAAACAATGCCAGAGCCGCAGTTAATGCTCTATCTACCCTGCGGACATTAACTGAAGTTGCTGAAGATCGCGGTATCGCCATTGAGAAACTCTATATTTAGTCACCCTTTGTATCAGATTCTCAATCTAAAATCCAAAATCTAAAATCTAAAATCCCCAACCAAAATGAGACTGAACGATGTTAAGCCCCAAAAAGGCTCGAAAAAACGCCGTAAACGCGTAGGTAGAGGTATTTCTGCTGGACAAGGCGCTAGTGCTGGTCTAGGGATGCGTGGTCAAAAATCCCGCTCTGGTAGTGGCACAAGACCAGGTTTTGAAGGTGGTCAACAGCCATTGTACCGCCGGATACCTAAACTCAAGGGCTTCCCCCTGATTAACCGGAAAGTTTACACGATCATTAATGTAGAGAAGTTAAATGATTTACCTCCTAACTCAGAAGTAACTCTGGAATCTTTAAAAGAGGCTGGTATTTTAACCGCTGTTAAGGGTCCATTGAAAATTTTGGGGAATGGGGAATTAAATGTTCCTCTTCAGGTAAAAGCTGCTGCTTTCACAGGCCAAGCTCGTACCAAAATTGAAGCTGCTGGTGGGAGTTGTGATAGCGTAGCGTGGCGTACAGCCATAGCTGCATAAAAGATGAAGGATGAAGGATGAAGCATAATCAAGCACCTCATACTTCACACCTCATACTTCACACCTCATACTTAAAAGGTAAAACTCTATGATCAGTCGAGATAAAGCCCCAACGGCTCAAGAGACTTTTATGCAGATGGCACAAGCAGCCGGACTGAGAGGTAGGCTGCTTGTCACCGTAGGTATTTTAATTTTGGTTCGTCTGGGCATCTTTTTACCTGTACCAGGAATTGATAGACCTAAGTTTGCTGAAGCTATATCGGGCAACAATTCCATCTTCGGCTTATTGGATATATTCTCTGGTCGAGGGCTTTCTACTTTAGGGGTCTTTGCTTTGGGGATTTTGCCCTTTATCAATGCCTCCATTATCATCCAATTACTCACTGCTGCTGTTCCCTCTCTAGAAAATTTACAGAAAAATGAAGGGGAAGCAGGTCGACGGAAAATATCCCAAATTACCCGTTATGTGACTGTAGTTTGGGCAATTATTCAAAGTGTGGCTTTTTCGACATTATTCCTCCAACAATTTGCCCTCAAACCAGGTCCAATATTCGTAGCAGAAACCGCAATAGCTCTTACTGCTGGTTCAATGTTCGTTATGTGGGCTTCGGAACTGATTACTGAACGGGGTATTGGCAATGGTGCATCTTTGTTGATTTTTGTCAACATTGTGGCTTCTTTACCCAAGTCTCTAGGGGATACCATTGACTTGGTACAAGTTGGTGGACGGGAAATTGTTGGGCGTGTCATCGTCCTGATACTGGTTTTTATGTTCACAATCGTGGGTATTGTGTTCGTACAGGAAGGAATGCGCCGCATCCCCATTATTTCTGCCCGTCGTCAAGTAGGCAGAAGGGTTTTAGCAGAACAGCGGAGCTATTTACCCCTACGTCTTAATTCTGGTGGGGTAATGCCAATTATTTTTGCAGCAGCAATCCTGAGTTTGCCACTTTTAGTCGCCAATTTTACTAAAAATCCCGAATTAGCAAACATTGTTAATACCTATTTAACTCCTGGTGGTTCTGCACCTTGGGTATATGCCCTTGTTTACTTAACTTCCATTGTTTTCTTCAGTTACTTCTATTCTTCGTTGATTCTCAACCCAGTAGATGTGGCTCAGAATTTGAAAAAAATGGGTTCTAGTATTCCCGGAATTCGTCCCGGTAAGGCTACTAGTGAGTATATTGAACGGGTGACAAATCGCCTCACTTTTTTAGGAGCTATCTTTTTAGGTTTAGTGGCAATTATTCCTACAGCCGTAGAAAGCGCTTTGAAAGTTCCCACCTTTAAGGGGCTGGGGGCAACATCTTTGTTAATTTTGGTTGGTGTGGCAATTGATACGGCTAAACAAATCCAAACTTACGTTATCTCTCAGCGTTATGAAGGAATGGTGAAACAATAGTGACGCGATTAATCTTCTTGGGACCACCGGGTGCTGGTAAGGGAACTCAAGCTAAAATCTTGGCTGAATTTTTACAAATTCCCCATATTTCTACAGGTGACATTTTACGCCAGGCTATTCAGGATAAAACAGATTTGGGTATTCAAGCCCAATCTTATATGGATAAAGGCGAATTAGTCCCCGATAAATTAGTAGAAGATATGGTTGAGGAACGTCTGAGAAAATCAGATGCTGAATCAGGTTGGATTTTAGACGGATTTCCCCGTAAAGTTACACAGGCGGAGTTTCTCGCAAAATTACTCAAAGGTCTAGGACAGGGTGGTGAAAAGGTAGTCAATCTGGATGCACCAGATGAAACTGTGATTAACCGATTGCTAGGACGCGGACGTAAAGACGATACTGAAGAAGTCATTCGTCGGCGCTTGGAAGTTTATCGTGACGACACTGCACCCTTAATTAACTATTACAGCGATCGCCAAAAACTCCTCACAGTCAACGGTCATCAGTCCCAAGAAGAAGTTTTTACTGAATTGAAAGATATCATAGCTGCTTAAAGAAACTCAGGGGCAGTGGTCTATGTCGCCAGAGGGAAAAAATCAAATTTTCCCCGGAGAGAATTACCCCGCCCCTATCTTCCAAGCCAGGGGCAAGTCAATTTTAGCTAAGATATATTAATAAACTGTTGATATTTTCTCTAATTGTGTTCTTTATGCCCCTGAAAGTGTACAAGAACAATAGGAGATTGTTGAGTTGAGGAAAAAACTTGTCTAAGCAAGACCTAATCGAAATGGAAGGGACTGTCACCGAATCATTGCCTAATGCAATGTTTCGTGTTGACTTAGATAACGGCTTTAATGTTCTAGCACACATTTCTGGGAAAATTCGCCGTAATTACATCAAGATTTTACCTGGTGATCGCGTCAAAGTTGAATTAACACCCTACGACTTAACCAAAGGTAGAATCACCTATCGCTTGCGGAAGAAATAAATCAATAACAGAGAATTTTACCATACATAAATCAACTGGTCTTTTTCTAGTTACATAACTGAAATATTTCTTCTAGAAATGCTATAATTTACTATTTGGAGTCAATTTTAAAAGGCATGAAAGTCAGAGCCTCAGTTAAGAAAATTTGTGAGAAGTGCAGCGTGATCAAGCGTCGTGGTCGTGTGATGGTGATTTGTGAAAATCCCAAACACAAACAACGCCAAGGATAGAAACTATCTATCAAAGCAAAGTTAAACCCGCGAAAATTAACCGGACAAGTCCAGACTATCGCGCTTTGCTAAATGCAACTACGAAAACAATAGGGAGAGATTCATTGTGGCACGGATTTCCGGAGTAGACCTTCCACGCGATAAGCGTATAGAAATTGGTCTAACATACATTTACGGAATTGGCTTAACTAGATCACATCAAATTCTCGCAGCTACTGGAGTTAACCCAGATACACGCGTTAAAGACCTATCCGATGCTGATGTGACAGCCCTGAGAGGAGAAATCGAAAGCAACTATCAAGTTGAAGGAGATTTACGCCGTTTAGAAGGACTAAATATTAAACGTTTAGTTGACATTGGTTGTTATAGAGGTCGTAGACACCGCATGGGCTTACCAGTGCGTGGACAAAGAACCCGGACAAACGCTAGAACCAGACGTGGTAGAAGACAGACAGTGGCCGGTAAGAAGAAAGCCCCTGGCAAATAATTTTTCTAAACTTGCAGCAATTAGCAAGTTGTACCTTAAATTCACTAAAGAAATATGGCCAGACAACCGACAAAAAAAACCGGGAGCAAAAAGCAAAAACGGAACGTACCCAATGGGGTTGCCTACATTCAATCTACCTTTAACAATAGCATTGTCACGATTACTGATCAAAATGGAGATGTTATCTCCTGGGCAAGTGCTGGTTCTAGTGGATTTAAAGGGGCAAAAAAGGGAACTCCCTTCGCCGCACAAACTGCTGCTGAAAGCGCGGCTAGACGAGCCACAGATCAAGGAATGCGGCAAGTTGAGGTCATGGTGAGCGGACCTGGTGCCGGTAGAGAAACAGCTATCCGGGCACTTCAAGGTGCAGGATTGGAAATTACACTGATTCGGGATATTACCCCAATTCCCCATAACGGTTGCCGTCCACCTAAGCGCCGTCGAGTTTAAACTTTTCTCATCTAACAGTTAACTGTCAACTTTTGACTGTTGACTGTTGACTTTTGACTTTTAAATTTTGACTTTTGACTTTACGAAGTGAGGGAGGCTACTCCGTGGCGCAGTTTCAAATTGAATGTGTAGAGTCTAATGCTGAAGAAAGTCGGAGCTATTACAGTAAATTCGTTCTAGAACCTCTAGAGCGTGGTCAAGGAACAACTGTTGGCAACGCGTTGCGGCGGGTTTTACTTGCTAATTTAGAGGGAACATCAGTGACAGCAGTGAGAATTGCTGGTGTCAGTCATGAGTTTGCGACCGTTCCAGGGGTAAGGGAAGATGTACTAGAAATGCTCATGCGAATGAAGGATGTCATTCTCAAGAGTTATTCTCCTCAACCCCAAATTGGTCGGTTACTCGTTAACGGACCTGCAACAGTGACTGTGGCACATTTCGATTTACCTAGTGAAGTAGAAGTGATTGACCCGACTCAGTATATAGCCACCATCGCTGAAGGTGGAAAACTGGAAATGGAATTTCGGATTGAGCGCGGTAAGGGCTACCGGACTGTAGAACGAGGTAGAGAAGAGGCTACATCTTTGGATTTTCTCCAAATTGACTCAGTGTTTATGCCCGTGCGAAAAGTCAACTATAGTGTTGAAGAAGCTCGTGGTGATGGCTCTTTGAAAGACCGACTTTTATTAGAAGTATGGACTAATGGTAGTATTTCTCCTCAAGAGGCACTATCATCTGCCGCTGGAATTTTGGTAGATTTATTCAACCCATTGAAAGATATCTCCTTAGAACCAACGGATACAGGTTCATCTATTCCCGATGATCCTACCGCCCAAATTCCCATTGAAGAGTTGCAGTTATCTGTCAGAGCTTATAACTGTCTAAAACGGGCCCAAGTAAATTCCGTAGCCGACTTATTGGATTATACCCAAGAAGACCTTTTAGAAATCAAAAACTTTGGTCAAAAGTCAGCGGAAGAAGTTGTGGAAGCGTTACAGCGTCGCTTAGGTATTACTTTACCTCAAGAAAGAAGCTCTAAACCCAGCTAAATCAAAACCCAATAAATGAAACTTCATTAGTGCCTTGTTATGCGTCATCGTTGCCGAGTCAAACAACTTAGTAAACCAGCGGATCAACGTCGCGCTCTTCTCAGAGCTTTGACAACAGAGTTGGTACGTCATGGTCGAATTACGACAACTTTAATCAGAGCTAAAGTTGTCCGCAGTGAAGTAGATAAAATGATTACCCTGGCGAAAGATGGTTCTTTAGCATCGCGTCGGAAAGCATTAGGTTATATCTACGACAAAACCCTGGTTCATGCACTATTCGAGCAAGCTCCTACTCGGTATGCTAATCGTCAAGGTGGTTATACTCGCATTCTGCATACCGTCCCCCGTCGCGGTGATCATGCTGAAATGGCGATTATTGAACTAGTTTAAAGTTATTGGTCATTGGTCAGTAGTACAAAAAACAATTGACAACTGACAACTGACAAACGAGTATGTTAGAAAGCCGCCAGCAACAAGCCACTCAGCGAGTAGCCTTGATTATTCAGTACATAGGTACTCATTTTCACGGCTGGCAAAGACAAAAAGGACAGCGCACTGTCCAAGAAGAGATAGAAACAGCTATAGCCACTGTTCTAGGGTATCATGTAACACTACATGGAGCAGGGAGAACCGATTCTGGAGTCCATGCTGCCGCCCAAGTAGCCCATTTTCAAGCTGCAAGTTTAATTCCTGCTCACAGGTGGGCAAAAGTTCTTAATGGCTATTTGCCCCCAGGGATATTAATTAGGGCATCAGCGGGTGTAAGTGAAAGTTGGCACGCGCGGTTTAGCGCAGTTTACCGACGATATCGCTACACCATCTACACTGAAGAGTTACCGAATTTATTCGTGCAGCCTTTTAGTTGGCATTATTATTATGCCCCCTTGGATGAATCCTTGATTACATCTGCCCTGAAACCACTGCTGGGAAAACACCATTTATCTGCTTTTCAACGGGCTGGATCAGCGCGATCGCACTCCTGGGTAGAAGTGCAAGCAGTACAATGTAGTCGTAGTGGATCTTTTATCCATATTGAAATTCAGGCTAATGGATTTTTATATGGTATGGTGCGGCTGTTAATAGGAATGGTCGTAGAAGTAGGTTCTGGTCAGCGGACTCTAGATAACTTCACCGACATTTGGCGACAAGAACGGCGGGAAGAAGTGAAATATTCTGCACCTGCTCACGGGCTATGCTTGTTGAGGGTCGGTTATCCCGATTTTCCCTTTCCGCCAAAAATTTGGTATGACACCCAACCATACCTAGTCATGGGTCATGAATCATGACAACTAACAACTGACAACTGACAAAGGACAAACAATGAGTAGTAAAACCTACCTTCCCCCTCAAGCATCTCTTGAGCGCGATTGGTACTTAGTAGACGCTACAGATAAACGTCTAGGCCGTCTGGCCAGCGAAGTAGCAATGATCCTCAGGGGCAAGAGAAAAGCTGAATATACCCCCCATTTAGATACAGGGGATTTTGTGATTATTATCAATGCCGAGAAAGTGGCAGTTACAGGTAAAAAGCGCACTCAAAAACTTTACCGTCGTCATTCTGGCCGCCCCGGTGGTATGAAAACAGAAACCTTCGCTAAGTTACAACAGCGATTACCAGAAAGAATCCTGGAACACGCTATTAAAGGTATGTTACCTAAAAATAGTTTGGGTAAACAGTTATTTACTAAGCTGAAAGTGTACGCAGGTCCAACTCACCCCCATGAAGCACAACAACCCAAAGAAATCACAATTAGTACAATTCCTGGAGAAAACTAATGCAGATAGCAGAAATTAATAGCGGTCGTGCCGTTTACTGGGGTACTGGTCGCCGTAAAGCCTCAGTGGCAAGAGTTCGTCTAGTTCCCGGTGAAGGGAAAATGATTGTTAATGGTAAAGACGGAGAATTGTATTTCCAATTCAATCCCAATTACTTAGGATCTATTAAAGCACCTTTGGAAACTTTGGGGTTAGAAAATGAATATGATATCTTGGTGAAGGCTGAAGGTGGTGGACTAACTGGACAAGCTGATTCTATCCGTCTAGGAGTGGCTCGTGCGTTATGTGAACTTGACCCAGATAACCGTTCACCTTTGAAAACTGAAGGCTATTTAACTCGTGACCCACGAGCTAAAGAACGGAAAAAATACGGTTTACACAAAGCCCGCAAAGCACCTCAATACTCCAAACGTTAAGATAGGAATCAGGATTTCACCGAGTATGGCTAACGCCACGCTGCGCTATCAGGAGTTCAGGCGGAAAACTGAAGAGGGAAAAAGGAAGGAAAAAAACTTTTACCTAATCCCCCTAGTCTCAATCCCCTGCCCTCAGTCCCAATTTATATAGATTCGCAACAAAAAACAATGGCTAAACCTGATATTCATCCCAAATGGTATCCAGACGCTAAAGTCTACTGCAATGGTCAAGTTGTTATGACCATTGGTTCTACCAAGCCCGAACTCCACGTAGATGTTTGGTCTGGAAATCACCCCTTTTACACTGGTACTCAGAAAATGATTGATACTGAAGGCCGTGTAGAACGCTTCCTCCGTAAATATGGTATGTCCACCACTCAAACTAGCGACAGTAATCAAAAGTAGCTGGTTGGCTGTAGCTGTTGATAGCGTGGCGGCGGCCACCGACGACCCTGCATAGTGTAGGGTCGCTTGTCATTTAATGCTTGAGCCAACTTGTTATTTTTTAGGAGTATTTATAGTCATCATGGCAGAATCATATTTACTGGAGAAGCTTAAGTCCGTTGAACAAACTTTTTATGAATTAACACGCCGTTTAGCTGATCCTGATACCGCTGGTAATCCTGATGAGTATCAAAAAATTGCTAAGTCTCGTTCTTCTTTGGAAGAGGTAGTTAATACCTATGAAACTTGGAAAACAGTCCAGGATGAATTGGTAGGGGCGCGTCAAATACTCAAAGAGTCCAATAGTGATCTAGAGTTACATCAAATGGCTGCATTGGAAGTCAGCGAATTAGAGGAAAAGCTAGAATATTTAGAAAGTCGCTTAAAGGTATTACTACTACCCCGTGACCCCAACGATGATAAAAATATTATGTTGGAAATTCGCGCTGGTACTGGTGGTGATGAAGCTAGTATTTGGGCAGGTGATTTACTACGAATGTATTCCCGATATGCTGATGTCCAAGGTTGGAGGGTGAAGCTAGTCAGCGAGTCCTTGGGGGAAATGGGCGGTTTTAAGGAAGTAATTCTAGAAATTCAAGGGGATAGTGTTTATAGTAAGCTGAAGTTTGAATCGGGTGTACATCGTGTACAGCGCGTACCAGCGACGGAATCGGGAGGAAGGGTTCACACTTCTACCGCTACTATAGCGATCATGCCGGAAGTTGATGAAGTAGAAGTCCATATTGACCCGAAAGATATTGAAATGAGTACAGCCCGTTCTGGTGGTGCGGGTGGACAAAACGTGAACAAGGTGGAAACAGCCGCTGATTTATTCCACAAACCTACGGGTATTCGGATTTTCTGTACGGAAGAACGAAGCCAGTTGCAGAATAAAGAACGGGCGATGCAAATTCTCCGGGCTAAATTGTATGAATTAAAACTGCGAGAACAACAGGATGCTGTAACTTCTATGCGGCGCTCCCAAGTGGGTACGGGTTCTCGTTCGGAAAAAATTCGTACTTACAATTATAAAGATAGTCGGGTGACTGACCATCGTTTAGGTCAAAATTTTACCCTTAACCCTGTTTTGGAAGGTGATATAGAAACTGTGATTCAATCTTGTATATCTCAAGATCAACAAGAACGATTAGCAGAATTAGCCGCCTCCGGTTCTAGTAGCTAAGTCACTTGTTGACACTCCCCGGTTTAATTTAGCTGATTTTTCAAAAAAGGCGACACCCGGATTTGAACCGGGGGATGGAGGTTTTGCAGACCTCTGCCTTACCACTTGGCTATGTCGCCGCACTTACATTCAATAATGTTAGCATCATTTTTCTAAATTTGCACTATCTGAAAGAAATTTTTTTGAAGATTCATGTTTTTACTTAGCTGGACAGACGCAAAGCCTGTCCTACAGTGGAAATTAGGGACTTAACTTAACTTCCTCGGCAAAATTTCCCCAACGCACAAAGTAAAAAGGACCGGCAACAGAACCCCAAATATGCTCATCTGTTTCAGGATTTCGCCCTCTGTCCCGACTGATGAACCTTTCCCCATCGATTTCAAAATCACTATCCAAATAGGTTCTTTGTCCGTCACGGATGACAATACAGCCCTTTCCCGGTTCAACTGAGCCTTTAAATTTGCCACCAGTCCATTCTACAATCATGTTACAACCAGAAAGCCTTTCTAGGCGATCGCTTGTCAAAGTCTGTAACCGGGGTAAATCACGGGAAGCACCATAAAAGTCCTTTTCTTCCTTAACTGTATAGTTTTCAATATGGATTTTATCCCCTACAGTCGTCAGATGCAACACCCGTACCCGATAGGGTTTATTCAACATATAATCATAAGCTTGTTCCACGAACAAGCTCACCCCTGACAATACCCCCCAATCAAGGGGACGCATACACACACGAATATGGGCAAAAAAAGCCGGATTCTCAAAAACTTGGGCTTGATTACTGAAATCAGCCGCCATCCACCTGGCTAAGGTGGTAATATCTGTAGAGTGAGTCATACTAATTATGGATTTAGGAATAGCAATGCTATTGATTTTAAATCCTGATTGCCCTCAAACTACGCCTTTCTGTTGTATTTAACCGAATCTTCCCGAAACATAGTCATGGGTACGAGCATCTAGAGGACTACGAAAGACTTGACCAGTTTCCCCAAATTCCACCATTTGACCAACACGACTTTCATCAGTGCTGAAAAATGCAGTGAAATCAGAAACACGAGTTGCTTGCTGCATATTATGGGTGACAATCACAATCGTAAATTCTGAACGTAATTTGTGAATCAACTCTTCTACCTTCATAGTAGCAATAGGATCGAGGGCTGAACAAGGTTCATCCATGAGCAGTACCTTGGGTTTAACAGCTAAAGCCCTAGCTATACAAAGACGCTGTTGTTGTCCACCAGAAAGGCCTAAAGCCGATTGATTCAGTTTATCCTTGACTTCATCCCACAGAGCCGCACCTTTGAGTGCAGATTCCACAATTTCATCTAATACTACTTTCGGTTGTCTACCGGCAATTTTCACACCGTAAGCAACATTTTCATAAATGCTCATGGGAAAAGGATTAGGTTTTTGGAATACCATGCCAATTTCTCGACGGAGACGATTAATATTAACTTGAGGATCATAGATATTTTGACCAAGAAATTCTATGCGACCTTCAACTTTAACCTTTCCTTCTAATTCACTAATCCGATTAATAGTTTTGATAAATGTAGATTTACCACAACCACTAGGACCAATTAATGCGGTAACTTGGTTTTGATAGATATCCAATGATATCCCTTGAATAGCTTTATAGTTTCCGTAGTAAAAGCTCAGATCTTTGACTTTGATGGTAGTGGTTAGATTACTCATGATTCACCTAAAAATACGACAGAAAATTTTTTAATTGACCTTACTTTTTTTAGCAATTAAGCGAGACAGTAAGCTGAAAAACAGAACTAAAGTTAGGAGAATAATGGAAGTAGTCCACACTAATTGGTTTACCGCTGGGTCAGGATTATTATAGAGATTAAAAATCAATACTGGCAAGGAAGCAGTAGGACTTAATAACCCATCTGACCAATTCTGACTAAATAAGGCGGTAAAAATTAGTGGTGCAGTTTCACCAGCAGCCCGAGCTATGGCTAAGGAAATACCCGTAGTAATTCCAGGGATTGCAGAACTAACAATAACACGAAAAGTGGTTTGAAAACGAGTTCCTCCCAAAGCTGCAGACGCAAGACGCTGGGAAACGGGAATTAGCTTTAAAGCCTCTTCCGTTGTTAATACTATCACTGGTAGCATAATTACAGCTAAAGCAAAACCCCCAGCAATGGCACTAAATCCCTTAGTTAATAAAACAATTACACCATAAGCGAACATTCCTACGACAATGGAAGGGACACCTGTAATAATGCTAGTAACAAACCTAACATATTGAGTAATTGGGTTACTTTGGCTAAATTCTGCTAAAAATATTCCCGTCATTATGCCCACAGGAATACTGAGTAATGCACCGATACTTACCATAAGTATAGTACCAAGAATAGCATTAGCAAACCCATTTTCAATTAATGGATTAAATAACATCTCCAATTTGAAGCCTATTGCCCCCCGCGACATAATTTCCCATAATATGGATAATAATGGCAGGAGTGCTAAACCACTTAAACTAAAGGCAATGCCATTCATCAAGTATGTAAATACTTGTCTGCTTTTCGGTAAAGGTTTACACAATTCAGCCGCTATAGATTGATTTATTTTCGCACTTGGATAATCACGCATATTAATTTTGGATTTTAGATTTTGGATTGTTAATTAGGGATTTGGTGCGATTTAGAATGATCCGTACTTTTATCTATTCTTTTTACCAACCCACTCCACAAGTAATACAGCCGCAATATTTATTGCTAAAGTTAAGGCAAATAAAATTAAGCCTAAATAACTTAATGCTCCAATATGCAAACCTGGTTCAGCCTCAGCAAACTCATTAGCTAAAATGGCAGGAATGGTATATGCTGGATCAAGAAAAGATAGACTTATTTGGGCAGAATTGCCAATTACCATGGTTACGGCCATTGTTTCCCCTAAAGCTCTACCCAAAGACAGCATGGCCGCGCTGACCATTCCAGAAAATCCTGCTGGTAATAAAACCCGAAAAATTGTTTCCCAACGAGTCCCGCCTAAAGCCATAGATGAACTACGTAACTCTTTAGGAATAACCAATAATACATCACGAGAAATAGCTGCCATTGTCGGTAAAATCATAATGGCGAGAATAATTCCCGCTGTCAACATATTATTGCCGGCTGGGTCTTGGGTGTTAAAAAACGGTATAAAGGCAAAGGTGTTACCTAACCATTTTTCTAGAGGTTGTATAACAGGAATAAATATGAAAATCCCCCATAAACCAATAATGACGCTGGGGATAGCCGCAATTAGTTCTACCACAAAAGCTATGGTACTTTTGACTGGATTTGGTAAAAAGTCTTCACTGGTAACTAAGGCGATGGATATGCCTACAGGTATAGTTAATAAAATAGCGATCGCACTACTTACCAGTGTTCCATAAATATAAGGTAATGCACCAAAAATCTGATTACCCGTATCCCAATCTTGACCCCATAAAAAGCTGAATCCAAATTGACTAATAGCCGGTTGTGCTTGCTGAAAAATTACCCAAGTCATCACAAATAGGACGACCACAGTAATACTAGAGAAAATATATACTATCCATGTAAATCCTTTGTCAAACCAGAAATTAACGCCACCCGTAGAGGTTAAATCAATATTTCCATCACTTAAATTCCGGGAATTATCATCTGGTGTTTCAAATAAATTAGCCATGATCAATAAAAAGTTGATGGAATCAGAATATGTAAATTTAGATGTAAATGTTCAGCAATCAGCAGAAATAGTAAAAAAGAGAAAGTTTTAACCATCTGCATTTTCACTGAGAAAGCTGACGGCTGAATGCTTGCGTAAAAATTACTTAACAGTGCTATTCACTGTTTGTAGTACGCGGTTGACAACATCACCAGGAATTTTTGTGTAGTTGAGGTCATCATTGTATTGTTGACCGTCTTTGAGTACCCAGTTAATCCATTTTTTCACAGCGTCAGCCTTTCCTGCATTAGCATACTGTTTGTAAATCATCATCCAAGTCAAACCCACAATCGGATAACCTTGGCTGGGATCTCCGATAAAAACGCGGTAGTTACTAGGAAAACTTACATTAGATAAAGCTGCGTTAGCAGATGCTAAAGAAGGAGCTATAAATTCACCTTTCTTATTTTGCAATTCTGCTGATTTGAGGTTGTTCTTAGTAGCAAAGTCATATTCAACATAACCAATAGATCCGGGAGTGCTTTTCACCAAAGCAGCTACGCCAGGATTACCTCTACCTTTGAGAGCGTTGGGTAAATTCCATTTGGGAGCACTATTAGCTCCAATTCTGTCTTTGAAATAACTATCGATAGTGCTTAAATGGTTAGTAAAAATGAAAGTTGTACCACTACCATCAGCGCGAACTACAAATTTAATCGGTTGATTTGGTAGATTCACACCAGGGTTATCCGCTTTAATTTTTGCATCATCCCAGTTTTTAATTTTTCCAGAGAAAATTGCTGGTAATGTCGCGCGGGATAATCTCAGCTTGTTGACACCTGGTAAATTATAAACAACGGAAACAGCACCACCAGCAGTGGGTACTAAGATCACACCATTTTTCACTTTAGCGATTTCATCATCTTTCATCGCTGCATCACTACCACCAAAGTCCACAGTTCCAGCAATGGTTTGGCGAACACCACCACCACTACCAATTGCTTGGTAGTTAACTTTCAAGTCGGGGTATTTTTTCTTAACTTCACGAGCATACTTTTCATAAAGAGGAGCGGGAAAGGTTGCTCCAGCACCGTTCAAGGTTTGAGCTTCAGCAATTGCTGTCAAAACTGGACTTAATGCAACAGCCCCGGTTATGACTGAAGTGGCAACAACACGATTCAAAATGGTGGATAAAAAAGTCATACTGCCTCTTAAGCTTTTAGAAATACTTATTTAGGGAATTACATCCTGTTACTAAGTTTGATCTGAAATTATTAAGAAGAGATTAATAAATCAGCAACGCTAGTTTAAATTTAACTTAAACATTAGATATTTCGGAAGAAAATTAACCCATGGTTTGCGGATATTTTTACCCCTGAACCCTCAGAAACGGTAAATTCTACTCTTATTATCTGTGGAGGGAACAAGATAGAAGTCATTATAATACAGCGATGAAGCAGAAAGTAAACGCCAAGACTATCTATATCCAGATGTGTCTAACCCATGGTAGTTTTGGGTAAGTTTTATAGAACCGTAAGAGAAAAGAAGATTGATTTAACAGATTATAGCAATTGGATACTATCACTTTTTATACTAATTACCACGATAATTTGCAGTATAAATCAATCGCTATTTTCAGTATCAACCAAAATATACTCGCTAATGGCTCAATCGGAATGTGCTGTAAAACCTCATGAGCCTGGGAACTGATATATCATCAATACTACCTAAGGATAATGAATTAAATTAGAATATAATCCAGAGTATAGATCCTGCACCCCTATAGTAAGATATCAGTGTTTTGTAATACTGTTTCATCTAGGCTTTCCTTGACCCTGCGGATTGGTAAATTAGCGATTAAAGCCGTTGTGCGTTGGCTGCTTTCTAGGGAAAACTCTAAACCATCTGTTTCTATTTCCACATAGCGACAAACGATTTCTAGGATTTCCTGACGCATTTTTTCTAAGGTTTGGGGGTCTAAGTCCGTACGATCATGGGAGATTACCACTTGCAAACGACGTTTAACATCATCGCGGCTATTATCGGGACTACGAGTAAAAAGTTTTTCTAAAATTTCAAGAATCATTGCGGGTATGTGTAAGGCAGAAAGGCTCTTCATGTAAATTAAACAATCTTTGACCACAACATCTTTCTCAAGCGGGAAAAGATATTTTTATTAGATGAGTCAAGCTCCAGAAATTCGACAGTTTCCCCTTCCAATCTCCGGGCAATATTCTCAAAAGCTGTGGCCGCTAAAGAGGGAATATCGGATAATACTAATGGTTCGCCACGATTGGTGGAGACAATCACACGCTCATCGTCGGGGATTACTCCAATGATGGGGATAGCAAGAAGTTCCTGAACATCTTGTACAGACATCATATCATTTGCCTGTACCATTGCTGGTCTAATTCTGTTAACTATTAAGTTAATATTTTTTACACCTTGAGCTTCTAACAATCCCACTACCCGGTCAGCATCACGGACTGCGGAAATTTCGGGAGTAGTGACAATCAGAGCTTCTTTAGCTGGTGCAGTAGCATTTTTAAACCCCATTTCAATCCCTGCTGGACAGTCAATGATCACATACTGATATTTTTGTGCCAAAGCATTTACTAGTAATTTCATTTGATCAGGTGTAACTGATTCTTTATTACGATGTTGAGTAGCTGGGAGGAGTACCAAATTTGGTTGTCGCTTATCTTTCACTAAAGCTTGTTCTAAACGACACTCCCTTGCTAAGACTTCCACCGCTGTATAAACAATGCGATTTTCTAGACCCAGGAGTAAATCTAAATTTCTCAGTCCAAAATCTGCATCAATCAAGGCCACTTGCTTGCCTATTTTGGCTAAAGCCATTCCTAAATTAGCTGAAACTGTGGTTTTACCGACTCCCCCTTTACCGGAGGTAATGACAATAATGCGAGTCATGATTATGTTGTATGAAAGTTCTTCAGAACAATAATAAAATGTTTTTATTGCTATTGATTGATTCTAATTCAGTAATCCCAGGGAATTAATTACTTACAGATTTTTCACTAAAGGAAAATCTTAGATCAGATTTTGTGTAACTAATTGTATTCGACTACTTAATTGACTACGGGAAAAATCAACGGCTTTAACAATGCGAATTCCTGCGGTTGTAATATGTGCAACTTCAGGAAAGAAGCTGGTTAGGGACTTTTCTGGGGATCTAGCGACAGCATCAGCTATTCGCAATTGGGTTGGTTCCATTTGTAAGGACATGATCAGAGATTCCCGATTACCACCGGCACCAGCATGGGCAACTCCTCGTAATCGTCCCCAAACTAGAATATCCCCATCAGCAATGACGATACCACTAGGATTGATATCTCCTAAGATAATTACCGTACCAGGGTGACGAATTTCTACACCTGATCGGACTGTCATTTGCAAGTACAGAGCATCTGCTAGGGGTCTGGAAGTCGGTTGAATTTCGGTAGTGAGGGATGTTTGAAATTGGATTTGTTCTACAGAATAACCGAGAGTACAAGCGGCGATCGCTGTTTGTCTTCGACTAGTCGCTACAGATTTGAGTTGAATTTGGTATGTATTTAAAGTTTCTGCTAACTCCTGCAGTTGTCTATTATCTAACAACCGATCTTTAGCTACTAGATGCAGGGCTGTGTTTGGCTTGCGTAAGCGATCGCCAGCATTTAGACGCTGTTTCATTTGTTGCCAAATTTCCCACCAATTAAATTCTGATGGTGGTACTTGTAACTCAGTGGGTAAAATTAATAATAGTCGCTCTCCTTCAGTCTTTAACTGAACTTGAATATTATGATCTACCTTTTGTTCTAGTAATTCTAAATCAGTATTGAGGACATCAGATAAACCAAAACTAGATTCCTCCTCATTGGCTGATAACCTGGGTGGTGTGGCCATATTTTCGGCAGGAGAATTACCGTTTAAATAGACAGTTACAGAACTTAACTCTGAATTAGGGATAATAGGGGGAGATTCTACCTTTTTATTGGTAAAATCTGGATTTATTTCATCAAATTCAGAACTATTTACCTCTTGATCAATCTGATGGGAAATTGATTCTGACTTAGGCAACTCAGAGTTTATTTCATCAGGTTTAGCAGAATCAGAATTCATGTAGCACTAGCCAAAATACACCAATATTAAGATTTTCATAAAAGTTTGAGAACTGGCAATTGGAAATAGATTGCCTTTTACCTCTTGCCTATCAATCTTTGGTAAACTGTTCTCAAAGCATCAGCATCACCGACATTACCTGGGAATAAAACCACTGGCAAATTAGGAAACAGAGGATGATCAGATGGTGTAATTACCATTGAACAACCTGCTAAAATTTGACCAAGTAATCGGGCTGAAGTTAACGCCAGACCCGTGCTTAACACATCGTTAGAAGTAATACCTCCCTTACTGATGAGGAAGCCCAGATCAGATGGTAAACCCTGGACAACATTCATAAGTAAAGCTGAAACTGTGCTGCCAAAATCTAACCTAGTTTTGACATCTTTAAAAGCCAATTCCTGACGGCTAGTATAAACTACTGGTGTTTTACCAGCATTATGTACTAATTTGACATTTTCTAGAATCTCCGTTAGCAGTTTAGCAGATTCATTTACCCCATGTTCTAACAATAGGCGGACATTAACTTCTATACCTACTGTTCCCTCAACTTGTAATAATGATTCTAACTGTTGAGTTGTCTTTTTGACGTGAGAACCAACAATAATTGCCCCAGGTTTTCCACCGCGCACATATTCTGCCATATTTTCAGGGGCAATGGGTTGGGGTGGTAAGGCGGCCAAAGCTGTTAAAATACTAGCAGCAGAACGGAATAGAAAGCGTTTTCCCTGATTTGCGGCCGTTAATACATCTACCGCAAAGTTATTAAGATCTTGCTGATTTTCCCCGTCTACGACACCACACTGATTATTGTCAAGTTGCAATAAGCTATCCAAACTACTAGCACGGATATCTGCAAGTAGAAATCTAGTCACAGTATTTTCTTTAATCCGGCCTTTGGTTTTTTCTTCTACATATTTAGGAAGATAACTATCATTGTAACCAAAGACGGAATCACGGGCAAATTCTGTTTCATGTACGGGAGTGGGAACACCATCAATAATTAGATAATGAATACTGTCGCGGGTAATTCTTCCTCCTTCAAAAAATGCCGGTACAAGAAAATGAGCATTAAAAGGACCAAGTTCCTCGGCAATGACATCGGTTTCTATGGGATAATGACCGCGTAAAGTGGAGTCAGAACGACTAACTACAAGAAAATCGGTAATTTTTTCCGCTGCTAATGCAAGTTTGAGATGATGACAAACTTCTCTGGTAACAGATGCGGCTGCTTCTGGAGTCAGGGACCGAGTATTAGTTAAAATAAAGAAAATAGGGGCATCATCTTTTAATCCTAAACGTAAAGTTTCTACATCCCAGCGCATTAACAGTAAACAACTGTGGACGGTTTGCGAACCTGTAGGATCATCATCAAGGACAATTATTTTCGGTTGGTTATTCATACTTATTTTCTTTAGGTTTTTGTCAGTTTTCTGGGCAGGGAATAGGGAATCTTGCTTCAATTTTGGTTACTGGTAAGCAATTTTTTATTATGGCGCAAAATCTGTTCTTTTTTTCAACCCCGGACTAGATTTTCTCTAATTAGTTGATTTGCGGATATTACAGCGTTTTCCGCTGAAGATGAGGTACAAAGTTGAATTATGAAACTTTTGTGGTGCTGGCATCTTGCCCGCTAGATATGTACATCATAATACCGGGAATTGCTGTATTTTATTTTTGTCGCTAATATTACCTTGGATTTGACCTGAGTTAGTTAGTTGATTATTAATATCTTAGGGTCAAAATCCTTTTATTTCTAAACCTACTCAATTCTCTACCATGAGACATTTTGTATTTAAAGTGTCTATTTTCACTAGCTGGGAAAACTCCAGTTATTGACTAACAGGAGGTTTAGTTTTATAAACTAACTAAGTAGGTTAACAGCATAAAACCAAATTATGTAAAGATGAAAACTTTTCTAATCATGCTTCTTACCTCTTGCCTTAAGCAAATGTGCTATAACGACAATTTTGAACACCGACTTACTTAGGTTATCATGAGTTGTCTTAAAAATCTCTGATAATTTTTGTAACAATCCCCAGGATTTCTTAAATTTGCTCTGAAAGTGAATTAATCAGGTAGTAGTTGCGACTTTAATTAATTGATGGAAATCACAGCTATTCAGGAAAGAAAGTGCTATAATATAGTAGATAGTTGAGCATTTACAAATCACACTCATCTCAATATCACCTATTTCTCTGTGTCGTCATGTAAAAAATAGATTAACTCAAACCGTATTTATGAACTAATAAATACAATATTTGGTTGATCACTGACATTCATACCAAAATACGGATGAATCGTCAAGGTAATTAAGATAAAAAACTGGAAGAGATCAGAAAAATCTGATTGATAAACTGTCAAAAACACAACTATTTCAGCTAATATACATGAACCAATCTGCGAAACGTTACTCACCGCTCCAAGTTGCCCTGATTGGTGGAGCGATCGCCACAACTGCTACTATATCTGTATTCAGTCAAGCCTGGACGCGCAGCGCTAATGCTGCTTTACAAGATAGCCCTAAAGCATTAGTTGACCAGGTTTGGCAGTTGGTTAATCGTGAATATGTGGATGAAAAATTTAACCAACAAGACTGGCAAGCAATCAGACAAAGCCTATTGACAAAAGAATATACTTCTAACAAGGATGCTTATGTAGCTATCCGCGAAGCTCTACAAAAATTAGGTGATCCCTATACCCGATTTATGGACCCTAAACAATATGAATCCCTAACTAACCAAACATCTGGGGAAGTTTCCGGGATTGGTATTCGTATGCAAATAAACGAAAAAACCAAACGTCTGACTGTTATAGAAGCTATGGATAATTCTCCAGCCCTGAAAGCTGGACTCAAATCAGGTGATGAAATTTTGGCAATTGATGGTAGATCTACCCTGAAAATGACAGTGGAAGATGCGTCAAAATTGATTCGTGGTCAGGTTGGTACTTCTGTTAAATTGGATTTGGAAAGACTCAGTAACAAATTTAATGTTAAATTAACAAGGGCGACAATAGAAGTGCCTACTGTTAAGTATACCCTTAAACAAGAAACTGGTCGGCGAGTTGGATATATTAAATTACAAGAGTTTAGTTCTCACGCTGCTGATCAAATGCGTGTAGCTATTCGCACCTTAAAAGACCAAAAAGTTGATGCCTACGTTTTAGATTTACGAGGTAATCCTGGTGGTTTGTTAAATGCGAGTATAGAAATTGCCAGAATGTGGTTAGATGATGGTCATATTGTCAAAACCGTAGACCGTAAAGGATCTAGTTCCCAAACACAGGCCAATCGCACAGCTATAACTAAACTACCTTTGGCCGTGTTAGTTGATGGTAATTCTGCTAGTGCGAGTGAAATTCTCACCGGTGCACTCAAAGACAATAAACGGGCCGTGGTTGTTGGTAGTCAAACCTTTGGTAAGGCTTTGGTACAATCGGTTCATGAACTGAATGATGGTTCAGGGTTGGCTGTAACTATTGCTCATTACTATACACCTAATGGTACAGATATTAATCATAAAGGGATTGCACCTGATATCAAGCTAGACTTAACACAAACACAGGAACGCCAATTAGCTTCTAATCCAAATTTAATTGGTACAAATAGTGATCCCCAATATACTCGCGCTATTGTTGTTCTTTCTGGTGGCAAATTAGCAACAGATACAAGTCAAGATCCCCAGTCTATTAGTATTAGTGCTAAAGACTTGGAATTTTAGGATTTGAGGTATAATTCCACTCTTAGGGCTGGAATGAAGTTTAATTTTCAGTGATTAGCCCCTACCTAAATTATACATTATGGGTAGGGTGCTTTAAATGCAGAAATTTTCTATCTTCTTCTGCTACCGAAACCGGAAGAACGGCGACTGGAAGAACGGCCACCACTACCAAAACTACTACCAGAATTGCGGTGGGTAGAGCTAGAATTATCAGAAGGTCTGAGATTACTACCACCAAAACCAGAACCGGAAGCTCTTCCGGTTGGGTTATTATTAGTTGTAGCGCGTTCTGAAGCAGAGTTTCTGATGTTTCCTGTGGTACGGAAAGTAGTACGATTTCTTACTGCTGCGGGTGGTTCATTGTAGCGAGAACGATAATTAGAAACAGCGGAATCATAACTAGAACCATAACCACCATAACCGGTCATGACCCCACCGGGTTGATAAACAGGGGGAACATAGTATTGAGGTCTAAACAACATACTACCAATAGCTTGACCAGCAACGTTCCCAGCTAAAGACGCAGCAAAAGGTGTCCAAAAGTTAGATTCTTGACGAACAATGACGGTTTCTTTTTGTCCGTTTTGGGGATTGGTTTTTGTCTCTGTGACATTATGGACGTACTCAAGTTTAAAGTCTTCTGTCAGGTATAAAGCTGGTTGACCATTTTCTACTTTTAAGTAAGTTTTCTTACCAGCTTTGATTTCTTCTTCAGTTAATCTGGCCATTTGTAGCTTTTCTGTGGCAAAGCTTGGGGGGTTGTTGTTGAGTAAAAATAGAGTATACTCACCATTGGCATCATTATACGTGCCTTGTTGTACTTGATACTCTCCATCATTTAATTTGGTGGGGGTAGCAGTTTTGCTAACATCGGGTTTTACGGAATTAGCTTGGTTTTCACCTCCACAGGCTACAGTGGTTAAGCACAGAGTTAGGGCTAAACAAAAAACTGTAAATTTACGCAGCATGGTCATAATCATGGTATTCATGTTTTGTGCGGTTAGTAATTACAGGTTAACAAATATAAGACTTAGGTAAGATTTGATTGGGGTAATTCATCAATTATCCCCACTTTCCTGATATTTTCCGTAAGTCCTGAATTAATTTACAATGGGATCAATTCGGGGTAATATTCCAATAGCTGATCACTAGAAAGATCATCTCCTAACTGAGCGGGTGAAAAATGCACTTGGATAGCGCGGAGTTTATGTTTGTAGTGTAAATTAATCAAGGCCTTTAAGGCTTCTTTTAAGGCGGGAATATTAGCCAAGTCTGTTTCTAACTCTGGAATTTCTCCTTCCGTAGCGACTATAATCATAACAATGACGTTACGGGTCGCAGGAAGTGATAAAGGCTGGTTTGAGGAAGTAGAACTAAAATCAAGATTAGCGCCATATCTTTGGGCTGAGTCTGTGAATAGTTCATTGACGTAATTTCCTGTCTCCCCTTCGTCCCAAAGTACATCACCTTCGTTAGCAGCAGATAACCAATATTCATCGTATTGTAGTAGAGTTTGGCATAATTGCGCCAATTCTTCTCCTAAAACTTCTATATCACCATCAGCGTTAATTGCTTCCCTTGCAGTCTGATTCAAAACGCCTAATATCGGTGCTACGTCAGATCCCCCTAAATGCAAGAATAAACGACAGACAACATATCTGGTTCTGCCTATCATCCGATTAAATGTATCACGCATTCTTTGTCTCCTGTAATTTGAGTAGATTTTGTAAAAGTTCAAAATTATTGCTTTTCTACCAAATAACCAATATATTAAAATTCTGTGCTACTATCCACAGTCCCAATGAAATTAGGCATAAGATATCCTGATGGACTGGATATATGATAATTATCATTAATGCTGTTTAAATATTGCTAACTTTAGGAATTGGAGTCAGGTATCGAAAGTATAAATTAAATTTTACATATTTACAGGTGACAATGAAAATTGGTATTTTAGGTTTAGGATTGATAGGTGGTTGTTTGGGTTTCGATTTACGTTCTCAAGGACACCATGTTTTAGGTGTGAGTCGTCGTGAATCAACTTGTGTCAGGGCTGTTGAAATAGGTAGTGTGGATCAGGCTTCCTTGGATTTAAGCTTATTAGCATCAGCCGAAGTCGTATTTATTTGCACCCCTATAGGATTAATAGTTCCCCAAATCAAAGACTTAATTGGCTATTTGCCTAAGACTACTATTATAACTGATGTTGGTTCAGTCAAAAAACCTATAGTTGAGGTAATTTCCCCTTTGTGGGAGAATTTTCTTGGTGGTCATCCTATGGCGGGGAAGACAGATTCAGGTATAGAATCAGCACAGCGGAATTTATTTGTCAATCGTCCTTATGTATTAACACCAATAGAGACTACAGCTAGTCATATTGTTACGATTATAGAGGAAATTGTGCGATCGCTTGGTTCGGTTATCTACCATTGTCAACCAGAACAACATGATCAGGCTGTGAGTTGGATTTCCCATTTACCCGTGATAGTAAGTGCCTCCTTGATAGCAGCTTGTTTAAGTGAAACAGATCCAGAAATTGCCAAATTAGCCCAAAATTTTGCTAGTTCAGGGTTTCGGGATACGAGTAGGGTGGGGGGTGGAAATCCCGAATTAGGGGTCATGATGGCGCAATATAACCGCCAAGCATTATTAAATTCATTATATCAATACCGGGAAAATTTAGAAGAATTTATTCATATAATTGAGGGGGAAAACTGGGAATTGTTAGCAGAAAAGATTAAATTAAATCACCAAGCACTTCACAACTTTCTAGAATAGGGGTTGCTGAAAAAGTTGTAGGTAAGCTGTTACGCAGCCAAATTGTACAATCCTAATATGGCTGAATTTTGTGATGCGGGGATCATTCTCGCCATGAGGTGTTGCTGTACAAATTAAATGCGTTACAGCCTAATAGCGATATCTGCATTAATTGCACTTATCGGTAATTCCAAAAATGATGATCAAAACCTAGGTAAAAGCTGAAATAGTTATTGCTTCATGAGTTGAGATAACCTGAGCATAGGCAAAGCTGAGTGCTGACATGAAGGCACAGTGAACTTCCAAAGCAGGTGTAATATGACCATGAAATTCAAGATTCTTAGCTGCACAAGCATCGTGAGCAACAATACAGTCGAAACCTAAATCATTAGCAGCGCGAGTTGTGGCATCTATGCACATATTACTCATAGCCCCACAAATCACCAATCTTTTCACCCCAGCATTATGTAGATCATCAAGAAGAGTAGTCTGACGAAAACTGTTCGCAAACTCTTTGATAATAATCTTTTCGTTTTCCTGGGGTTTCACAGATTCATGAATCTCAGCACCATAGGTATCAACAACAAAAAATGGTGCGTCAGGATTCTTGGCAATATGTTGAACATGAAAAATTGGCTGCTTTCTTTCACGAAAGGCAGTCAAAAGCCCTCCAGCATTGAAAGCTGCTATATCCATACCGACAAGTTCCCATTTACCACCGGAAAAATAATCATTTTGAATGTCAACTAGAACTAGTGCTGTGTTCACGTCATTATCTCCTTAAAATTTGATGTAACTATTTTTAACACAGAAGTTATCAATCATCTATCTTTTTTTCTCTCGGCTGATGATATGATCCCAAATTTTATTTTTACCAGATGTCTTCATCTTAGCCCAGTTAAATCCTATATGACATTAACTTACAACTTCTAGATTCTTGAATAGATGAAAATATTTTCTCACCTTCAAAGATATAGGAGTCATAGCTGAGTGTTACCTCTTCTTGAAAACCTATTTTCCGAAATAGATTTTGAGATACAATTCCAGTTAGTTCAGAAATAACCACAGAAAAATAGTTCAGTTTAGCTAACCTTAAATTCTCCCTGATTAAATTCGTGGCAATTTTTTGATTTTTGTATTCATCTTTAACCCCTAATAGAAAAATATGTAAAGTCTGAAATAACTCCCAGTAATAATATTGATATTTACCAAAATAACTATATTTTAAATCCTGGGAAAACTTGTGAATTGCTGCAAATTTATGACTGAGTTCCTGAGTATAAGGGGGAATAGTCATCAAATGTTCTGAGATAATAAAACCAACAATAATTCCATTATCTTCAGTCGCAACAATAGAAAGTCTATCCACAATTGCTTTACTTAAATAAGCTTCAGCTAATTGTCGAAATTCTTGATAATTTATCTGCAAACTTTTAGTTATTGGTTCATTATTCACAAATAAATTAGAGCATAAATCAACAGTTTGTTCAAAGTCCTGTGATTCAATAATGCGGAATTTTACCATTTATGGATTATCAATAATTTTAGAATTTATAACACAAATCGTTAAAGCTAAATAGCAAGACTTGAACAACCCAAATACTTAGAAATTTAAGTTTTGTATTGTGGGCAAAGATGCCCACAACCTATGTAAAATCAGATGCAATTTAGCTCATCTAATCATTAAATCTGCCTCTGATTATGTCATTTAATATGACTAATAAACCAGAAATACTACTAACAGAGATTAGTATTGTCCTGCGGACAGATCAATTACTTTCAAAGAGGGCTTTTCCTGAGTATGCAAATACAATTTCTCCTTTTTACCTTCTTGCTCAAGTTCAAGGACAAATCTGTAATTATAAACACCAGGTTTCAAGGTACTTAATACCGCTCCTGCCCAATAATAATAAACTGGGCAATAACGATGACGCATCATATCAGGACCACCATAAACCTTCAACTCAGTGCAGATTTTGGTTTCAGAAAATTCCTCAGCGTCGCCTTCTTGTTGACTGTCTAGGAAAACAATGTTATTAATTTTTGGCATAGGTGGCCATACGCCCTCTGGACTCTTTTCCATATCCATAGGATAGATAATCCAGTTAATAACCTGACCTGGTTTACAGACAGTTTGTAAATGATCTGTTCCCTGTCCTTGGCCCCCTACGCTGTTGTCCATCATGTATAGGGTGTTTTTCAGGCTTCCCGTTCTCACAGCTTTATGAACGTCTATGACAGTGACTATATTCAGTTGCACTGAATTTAGCTGTCCAGGATTTTGCTTCTTGAGAGTAGACTTATCTGACATGGTTTTCCTCTTGCTTAGTTAAATTATGATTCTTGGCAGTTTAGGCATCTTTACCCACAAGATGGAGAGGGGAAGCGGTAGCTATAGACTCTGCCCGAGTTCCTACTTTAAATTTGATAGTGTAAGGAATTGATTGAATGCCCTTTTTCACCGTTCCAGACCAGTAGGAGACATCTGTACCTTCATAAACCTTCTTTTGTGGTTCACAGTATTTCTTGTCAATGATGATTTCATCAATGGCGGCATAGGCTTCACATTCTAAGAATGTCACTGTCCAAACCAATACATCTCCTACTGACACTATGGTTTTTAAATTCTCTGTACCATGGCCTGTAGAACCAGATGCTTTCTCAGTATCTGTAAAATAGACTTGTCCGCTCAAGGAATCAGTTGCCAATGCACCCACAACATCTATTACACTGGCGATTGTTATTGTTTTTGCCATAATCTGTCTTCCATTTTTTGAAATTGCGTTTGAAAATCAAGCAGTTGACTAGGCTTTGGGAATTGGCAAGTATCCAATACCTGCATTTGTAAACCCATTTTTCTTAGGATCATTGGAGATCTTGATATAAGCATCATGGGTAAAATCTACTGGTACCCAAGCCCAAGCCCCATTCTCACGAGATAGTTTATACAACTGTATATGCATTGTGTAAGCATAAGTTCCTGGTCTGGATGTATCTATAGATGCAGCCCAGTACCAACCGTCTGTCACCATATCAGGAGAGCCATAGGCAGCAGGATAAATGACATTTTTATCAACTGCTTCGCCGGTGATGTTTGTAATGATTGGATTGAGAGAATTGATTTCAGGAATTTTCCCATCGACCTCAGTCACAAGGTTTCCTGTGACATCCATAATTTTTTGTCCAAGATGGCCAATGTCCTGATTAACGTTACTCTTTTTACTCTGAACTTGAGTCTTAACACCGACAGCTTTCGAGATCTTTTGTAATTCCTGGACGACACTAGAGATGTTTTGTTTGTCAGCATTAGCACCGGTCAGTCTATCTGTAAGGGCTTGTATCTCTTCAAGTACCTTAAGATCGCTATTTTTCGACTTGTCTGATAAAAAGCTCTTGGGCAAGGTAGGGGGTAAAGAACCAACTCCATAGGGCAGCCAGTTCAAAACCTGCTCATTAGCTTGAGAACCATCACAGTAACTAGTACCATTAATTGCAGAAATCAATTTGCCAGTGCCTAAACCTTCAGACCCCTGCAATTTCATGTTGTCGAACAGGTAAGTATTACCTTCCAAAGTGTTAGCTTCTATGGCCGCTACCACATCAATCAACAATATTATTCCCAACTGTTGGCTCATAAAGGTTCCTTTTTCTTTGAGTTCAAGTTTGTTTTCACTGTTTAACGCCTAGTCCAAACTGTCTATAAAGTGCTATTTTTACAGGCGTTTTTGTTGTTTATGAAGCTGAGGTTAAATGCACTTTAAAGCAGGAGTATCTACATACATCAGACAGTTCTTACCTTCATACATTTGCAACTCAAATCTATAGCGATAATCTACGCCAGGTACAAGGTAATATGGGACAACTCCAGACCAAACATTTAAATGCAGCTTATCGCTTTCCAGTTTTGTAGGGTCATCTGGAAGCGGTTCAACACTAGTACCATCTTGGTTAAGAAAGGTAATCTTTCTGATAGCTACTGGTGTCTGCAAATCAAGAGCTAAAATTGTCCACTGAATAGTTTGTCCTGGGTGACACAGGGTAACTAAATTGGTTGTTCCCTGATTTAGACTACCCAGAGGGCTATTGTCCATCATGGAAAGATTACCATTTAATAGCGTTCCACCCGAAAGTGATTCAATGACATCAACAACACAAAATATGCTGATCTTTGACTCCATAATTTTCCTCGTTATTTTACTTGAAAAAAAAACAGTCGTTGACACTCCCCTCAAGTGAGAGGATTCTTGTTAAGCTAACCTGAAAAAGTCCAAGATTTACTGTTTACAAGCTTACTAGAATAATAAATCTAGGGTTCGGGCGTGACATTCCCTACCTTATTATTCATATCCTGCCGACTTTAGAAAATATCTCTGATTAAAGGTACTTTACTTAGTGGAGTTCTATAAATCTCTTCTGACCACCTTTTTACAAGTTTTATCTCAAATTTATAGCCACTATTTTCAGTGTAATACACATTAGCTTCTCCTATATTAAAAATAGATAAGGAGTGCATTAAGGATTGAATAAATAAACGCTTGATTCCTTCAATTCCCAGCATATTATCCATTCTGATAAACAAGGTTTCTATATCGTCTACCGAAGCGATTAACTGCAAGGTTTTTGTTGTTCGATGGTTAACAAACTGCATTTCGTGAGCCAGTGCTTCCAAGTCAAAAATACCAATTGCTTTCAATTCATGACAGAGAGAAGCGTAAACTTGGGGAGCAGAATATTGTGTGTCGTTAATGTGAATAATATCTCCACTGCGACCTAAAAATTCAAATTGTTGGGTTTTTAATTCTGGTTTATCTATATTAGGACGACGTATTACTCTATCTCCAGATTTGAACCTCAGAAATGGTGCTTCATGGCCATGCAGTCGAGTTACAACCAACTCACCTTCCTCTCCAACTTTAACCCAACGACCCTCACTATCCACAACCTCAACCAAATGTAACCCTGGAACAGTAGCTAAATAGGGAACTTCATGGCGCAACTGTAAGCCAATAGCTTCGTTTTGAACTGTAGCAAAGTAACTCAAAATCTCCAGATTAGGATAAAGCTCTTTTAACTCAAGTCGTTTGCGATATGGTAATACTCCACTACCGTACATTGCTACACGAAAACTTTTTCTAGCTTCTTCATGTAAACCAACACCAAGGTCACTCAGGATTGCTATTCCTGCAGAAATTGCCATAATTGCCTTTGGACCGGGATAGGACATAATGTGGTGATAAACTTCCCTCATGACCGGACCTGCACCAAGATAGTTAATTCCTGGTATATTCTGTAAAACACCTCCAACCATTGTTCCGCTACTCCACATTTGAAAATCCGCTAAGGTGGTAGCAACCCACTTAGGATCATCTCCTGCTAAGTAATCAGCTAACATATGTTCGCCGATGAATTTACCAGCAATTTTGTATGTATCTTGTAATTCTCGTAATGAGTAAACCATTTCTGCTGGTAAACCAGTTGTAGTTCCACCACTGGCGACAATTTCAAAACCGCCATGACTTAAAGGAACAACTAAACCTGGTCTTGAGGATGAGAATAACTCACTCATGGTGGTCTTGTCAGAAATCGGTAATTGCTGCCATTCTTCAAAATTGCGGGGAGCTTTTTTTAACCCTGACTTCTCAATCATGTCTTTCCAAATAGGATTGAGCATGAGAGTATTTGTCATTTGCTGTAAACGCCGCAATACTAAGGCATTTTGAATTGTCTCTTCAAGTCCACTGTATGATCTATCTAATAGGCTTTCACATTTGTTGATTTTCTCGAAAAATGAAGGCAGTTTGACTACTTCATCAATTGATTTTGGCTCTAGTTCATCAAGGGGAATTAATTTATCGATTAACTCTTTACGAGAAGTAGATACTGTCTGACTTTCGGTATCTATACTTGTTTCTCTCTCTTGATATTCTAACACTTTTTTCTCCTGTTATTTATTAGATTTACAAAAAGCTATAAAAGCAGTTTTTCGATATTTTTCGCCTGTTTAAGCCTAATTATTGAAAATTTATAGCTTTTTACAACAGTCACCCATTTACTGACTATTAATTTTTAACTAAGTTCCGCTAATTAATTCCAATCCAATTTTTCTAATTTCATCTAGCAATTCATGAAAGTGATTAGTATTAATTCTGTGATTCATGAAAACGACACGCAAAGAGTTAATTCCATCAATTTCTACCTTGGAGATGAAGAATTTACCTCCTTCCCTAATTCTATTTCTAATTGCTAACTGAAAATCAGATAACAGATTATCGCTCACATTAGAAGGTACATATCGGAAACAAAGGATATTCACCTCTGGTTGATGAATGGTCTGGAAATCTGGTTCCTGTTGGAGTATTTGATAAGCTTCTTGGGTCAACTGACATAAATACTCGATCTTGTTGGCAAATATGTCCTTTCCATAAAGTGCCCATAGTACCCACAAGTTCATGATTAGAGGCCTTTTAGTGCATTCAAAATTCTGTTCTGCACTATCGAATTGAGTATAGATATCAGGAACTTTTTCAAAGACATAACTAGCGTTCTGACGAAATGCTCCATAGCTCTTTTCTTTATTCTTATAGAAAAGAAGGGTACACACCCCAGGTAAAAACATCATTTTGTGAGCGTCTAAGACAAAGGAATCTGCCTTTTCAATTCCTTTTAATTTGTGACGCAACTGGTCAGAAACCAGCAAACTAGCACCATGAGCGCCGTCAATATGAAGCCAGATATTTTTCTCTTTGGCGATTTGTGCTAATTCATCAATTGTATCAAAAGCACCTACGGAAGTAGTTCCTGCTGAAGCTACCACACAGAAAATCTTTAGCCCCCGTTTCTCTGCTGCTTCTAGGGTAGGACGTACCTGGTCTATACAGATTTGTTTTTTCTGATTAATTGGTAAACGGATAATTTGATTTTCTCCGATTCCCATAATCCCTGCAGCCCGACAAATGCCATAATGTGCATCTTCACTCACAGCAATGGCCGGACGATATTGATCTCCCAATGCAGAAATACCTTCTGACCAAATCTGGGGAAATTTTTCGTTTCTAGCTGCTAAAAGAGCGGTTAAATTACCTAATGTCCCCCCGGAGGTGGTCACCATGGCAAAAGTATCAGGATTCCAACCAATAAATTGGTTAAACTCATCGGCCATAATCCGCTCAACTACGTTGGGTAATTGCCCTGCTTCATAGAAGGAGGAGGGTTGACTGACAATGGAACTAATTAAATCAATCAGAGCAGCTAAGGGAATTACACCAGAAAATTGTCGCCCCATATAACCGGGTGAGTACACTTGTATTCCGGTTTTAATGTATAAATCAATAATTGCTTCTAGCTTTTCTTGATTGCATAAAGCCTTATCGTTCTGTCCCTGATTCATAATCTCTTTTGCTGTTTGGGACAAGTCATAAGGATTACTGAGTGCTAGTCCTCTGATTGATGAGTCAGCTAAGTATTTTTCTAATTTGGATACAACTATCTCAGCGCTTTGCCGAAATAATTGATCATCAAAAACCCCCTCCTTGGTGATCAAGCTTTCTGTATCTATATACTGCATAACTATCTAGCCTTAGTCTTAGTAATTGTATAGACGATAAACTTTTTTTGAGTAACTTGAATTACAAGTCAACTTTTTATAGATTACATAGCAATTATCAGTTTGTCAAGTATATTTACTAAATTTCTCACTAATAAACGCAAAATTTGTAACTAGTGCTAATATGAATGGTCTGTACTAATCACACTTGCGTACCACCCGTAGATAGGGGTTTAAAAAAATGACTGCATCTGTTTATAGATGATATTAATGTGATTTTGTACACTATTGGCGGGCAAGATGCCCGCACCACAAGAGTTTAATTATTCATATCTGTACTTTATAATAGCGGGAACTGCTGTAAGTTATTGGGACTTGTTATTAAAGATGAAGATTGAGAATTGAATTTAAGCTGTAAAAAAGACCAGGGAAGACATATATTTTCGGTGTTAGGTAGGCAGAAACCCACCAGACAAGAATTTATTTGGATATATGTCTTGGCTAATTTAAACTGTGTTAATTCATTAATTGCTAGACATTAAATCGGAATAACATTACATCACCTTCTTGAACAATATACTCTTTTCCTTCACTTCTAACTAAGCCTTTTTCTTTGGCTGCATTCATTGAGCCGTGTGTTACTAAATCGTTATAAGCGACGGTTTCTGCGCGAATAAATCCCCGTTCAAAATCAGAGTGAATAACTCCTGCGGCTTGGGGTGCAGACATTCCGGCATTAATTGTCCAAGCGCGGGTTTCTTTTGGTCCACAGGTGAAATAAGTCCGCAAACCTAAAAGGGTGTAAGTTGCACGAATTAAGGATTTTAAACCACCTTCTTTGACACCTAAAGATTCTAGAAAATCAGCTTTATCTGCTTCTGGTAATTCTACTAATTCTGCTTCTACTTGAGCAGAAACAATGACAACTTGGGCATTTTCAATCGCAGCGACTTCTCGAACTTTTTCGACAAAATTATTACCTGTTGCTAGGTCTTCTTCAGAGACATTAGCAGCGTAAATAATTGGTTTATTAGTAAGTAATCCTAAGCCTTTAATAATTTCGGATTCTTCGGTATTTAAACTTATTTGACGAACGGATTTACCTTCATTTAAAGTAGCGGCTAATTTTTCTAAAATTGTCACTTCAAATTGTGCATCTTTACTAGTGCGTGCAAGTTTGCGAGTTCTATCAATGCGTTTTTCAATTTGGGATAAATCTGATAAACCAAGTTCTAAATTAATGATTTCAATATCTCGCGCTGGGTCAACAGAACCGGCTACGTGAATGATATCATCATTTTCAAAACAACGGACAACATGAACTATGGCATCAACTTCTCGAATGTGGGATAAAAATTGATTACCTAGTCCTTCTCCTTGACTTGCACCTTTGACCAAACCGGCAATATCCACAAATTCGACACGGGCGGGTACTGTTTGTACTGAGGTAGCAATTTTTGCTAAAACGTTTAACCGGTCGTCGGGGACTGAGACCATGCCAACATTGGGTTCAATGGTACAAAATGGGAAGTTAGCGGCTTCAGCCTTAGCGTTAGCGACTACAGCGTTAAATAAGGTTGATTTTCCGACGTTGGGAAGTCCGACAATTCCGGCTCTTAGCATTGTAGATTTTAGATTTTGGTGTCAAGTATAAGGATAATTCAAACCGGTGGAGATGGTAGAGAAACTGGGGAGAATATTTTAGGTATCAGGATTTTCCCATAATTCTAATAAACCAACTGTACCGACAAAAAATGTATAAGTTGCATATTTGATTGCTGTCTGATTGCGTGTTGGGGCATAATAAGCGGCAATTAATGCTTCAATAAAATGAGCAGATAGGGCAATATGGGCAATGATTAAAGCTGGTGTTAAGATACTGGGTAGTTGGTTATTGGTTATTGATGTTTGGAGATTCCATAATTCTAACCCAATGGCGCTGGTGATCAATGGTATGGAGATGATTTTGATGATAGGGAATAGTTTTTGTTTGATATCTTTGAAGTTCATGCTATTCATATTATGAATTATCTATAAATTACAAAAAACCTAAGTTTAGTTTCTATGAAAAAAGTAACACAATTAGTTCATTTTTGTCAAAATTATGATGAGATGCAATATCTCTAATTATTGCATTCAGAGTTCCTATTTTAATAGGATCATGGGCAGGAACTGTAACATGATGTTCACCATTCAATTGGGTAGTTAATCTAATGTGACTACCTGTTTGATGACTAACTTTGTACTCTAAACGGGTAAGAGCTTTTACTAATTCTGTACCTGACAAATCTCGTGGAAGTTTCAAGAAGCTATTACCTCATCTCGAACTATATGTAACCGAATAATTTTAGGACGTTTTTCTTCATCAGGAAAATGACAGTGAACAGCGTCACGAATCATTACTCTCAGTGTTTCTATATCATCAGCTTGAGTAAAAATTGATTGGCCTAATGCTGTGGCTGTATAACCACCATCTGGATCATCTTCAACGAGAAATACAATTTCAATCATGGGGATATTTTATTGAGGTAAATTAAGCTGATCATTATTAGGAATAATTTTTTGATATATTTAATTCCATATCATTCTGTAGACAAGCCTCCTTGTATTTTTGCTTGAAATTCTATTTGTCCATCTTTATCTATTGATACCCATGAGTCAGAACCGGAGCGGTTGTTTTCATTAAATAGTATATGTCTTACCCATACACAAGTTTCTTGTAATTCTTCCATAGATCCATTCGTAATAACAACTAGATCCCACGGATGAAATAAGGAAATAAGGAAAATTGAAAATTGTTCGAGTAGACGGTCAAACCCATTAATAATAGTTGGTATTTCTTCACGAATAAGGTGCTTAAATGGAAGAGATGAAACTGATTTATTGTAAATTCTGTGATTAGGATGCTGCATTAGATACAGATCAGTTGATTTTTCATCAAGTAACGCAACAATCGCTCCAAATGCGTGACTAGAGTTAGCACGTCTAAGTCGAAACTGTTCATACCATTTCGCTTCTTCAAGAATTAAACGCAAATCGTCAGTCTCTTTATCACGATTTTTATGTAAGTCATGAAAGTTATCTGAACGATCTTTACCTGTACGAATTTTTTCAAAAATGTAGAAAACATGAGTCAGTTCTTCCAAAGTCGCATACATACAAGCAAGAAGTGCATTGTACTCTGCACTTGCACAGACAAGGAGATAATAGGAAGAGGTAGATTGTGTATCCAATTTTTTAAGTGCATTCATCAGGTTTTCCCGATGATATCGGATTGTCCATAACTTCTGTTCTAAGGATTGATTATGCTGTATTAAATCCTCTCGAAGATGTTTACGTTCTTCTAGCAACCGAGTCAAATTAAACTTTGTATTTTCGTTCTGCAAATTCCGATGTTTTGAACTGAAGCGGAAGCGATTCAACCAAAATGAAGGTAGAGATTGAATAAGGACTACTGGAGCAGTAAATGGAGAGGTGACAAGCCAATCTGTGATAGGTTTATTGAAGTTTACGTTCATGCGTGCATCTTGTTTCATAGGAGTTACTTGACCAAATACCTCAAGTTGTTCTTCAGCAACACGCGCATATCTGAAGCTACCTAGCTTGAATTTCGGAAGATTTGATGGAGCATTTTCACCAAGATTTACATCTTTGACATTGCTCTTTAAATCATAAACACCAAATGAATCATCATCGAAATGGACTATATATTCTGCTTTTTTGGATATAGTCATTGATCTAAATAAATATTAGCTTGACTTAACCTCACCATGATAACAGAAAATATTAAGTAGGTGAACGGAAAAAAACCGAAATATGTAACGAAAAGTAAAATCGCCCAAACCCTCTTCACTCTTGCCTCTTGCCTCTTGCCTCTTGCCTTGCCATAACGACGATTTTCAATGCTAACCTACTTACAGCGTTTTCATACAAACTACTACTGAGGATTAAGTAAGCACATATATTGAATAAACAGACCTACGCTATAAACAGTAAATAAAAGCGTGTTATTTCCCCAAAAATGCTAAATCAAAACCAAACCCCCCTTATAGATGCCTTAAAAGCCTGTACAACCCGTTCTCATGCACCATTTTACACCCCAGGACATAAACGCGGTGCGGGCATTTCCCCACTTTTAACCGATTTAATCGGTAAAGATGTCTTTCGTGCCGACTTAACAGAATTAGCAGAATTAGATAATTTATTCACACCTCAAAGCGTAATTCTCGCAGCACAAGAACTAGCAGCAGAAGCTTTTGGTGCAGAGAAAACATGGTTTTTAGTTAATGGTTCTACCTGCGGAATTGAAGCTGCAATTCTCGCTACTTGTAGAACGGGAGATAAAATTCTTCTCCCGCGCAATGTCCATTCTTCAGTTATTTCTGGTTTAATTCTTTCTGGTGCAATTCCTATTTTTATAAATCCTGTATACAACTCAGATTTAGATATTGCATATAGCATTACACCAGAAGCATTAAAAGCAGCATTAGTACAACATCCAGATACAAAAGCAGTCCTGATAGTTTATCCTACTTATAATGGTATTTGTGGAAATTTGCCAGCATTTGTACATCTTACTCATCAATATAATATTCCCCTAATTGTAGATGAAGCACATGGCGCTCATTTTCATTTTCATTCACAATTACCAATTTCTGCTTTAACCGCAGGTGCAGATTTAACAGTACAATCAATTCATAAAACATTAGGGGCAATGACACAAGCATCAATGTTACATTTTCAAGGTAAAAGAATTGATATTGATAGAGTTAATAAAGCTTTGCAATTAGTTCAATCTACAAGCCCTAGTTTTATTCTTTTAGCTTCTCTAGATGCTGCGCGTCAACAAATGGCAATACATGGAGAAAAATTGATGTCTCAAACCTTGGATTTAGCTGAGGAAGCGAGAATTAAAATTAATCAAATTCCCGGTTTATCTACTCCTTTAATTAATAGCAAAAAATCACCAGGATTTATGGACTTAGATCAAACTAGATTAACTGTAAATGTTAGTAAAATAAAATTTACAGGCTTTGCGTCTGAAGAAATTCTAGATAAAAAATTTCATGTTACTCCAGAATTTTCATCTTGGCAAAATCTTACTTTTATTATTAGCTTAGGAAACACAAAAGCAGATATTCAAAAACTAATTCAAGGATTAAATAATCTTACCCATGTCATCCCCTTGACATCTGAGTGTCAACCGTGTAATAATATAAACGATGCTATGATTGCTAGTATTATGTCCATTTCTCCCCGTGAGGCCTTTTTTGCTAATAGCGAGGTAATACCTATAGCGGAAACCCAAGAAAGGATTTGTGCGGAAATTATTTGTCCTTATCCTCCAGGAATTCCTGTATTAATGCCAGGAGAAATAATTACAAAATCAGCCTTAGAATATTTGCAGGAAATTCAAAATATGGGTGGTTTTATTAGCGGTTGTGCTGATGAAACTTTACAAACTGTCAAAGTTGTGAAATAATAAATTCAGATGGAATTAGGTCTTAAATCAATGCAGATAAAACTTCTTTTTTTCGCGGTTTCACTTTCCTTTCTCTCTACTGTCAATATACCTGTTTTTGCTCAAACTCGACCTCTTCCAACTTCAGCTACTAATAAAGTTGAAGAACAAGAAAAAATCAGTAATATCAAGAAATTGTTAGATGTAACTGATTTTAAAAATACGGTAAAATTAGAAATGATGAAATTCAAGGATAGCTTCAAAACTGAATATCCTCAAGTACCTGCAAAGTTTTTAGATACTTTTTTGGATGAATTCAAACTAGAGGAAATAGGAGATGAATTAATTCCTATTTACAGCAAATATTTTACCAATGAAGAAATAAAAGGACTTATTGCATTTTACGAAACGCCATTAGGAAAGAAAACATTAATTCTGAGTCCTCAAATTGCTAATGAAGCTGGAGAAATTGGCCAAAAATATGGGATAAGAGCAATGCTGAGAGCATTAGAAAAATTGGGATTAAAAGGATTGAAATCAAAATGATATCTCACTCCTAATTAATCAGATACTATCTTTATATTGATGCTAACATTGCTGGTATAGCAATCCTAAATAATACGTAGGAGTTCAACAAGGTTCAAATGCTTATAAAACAAGAGTTGTTGTCTACTTATTTTCTCACGCCTGGGATAAGATTGCTATATTTCTTCCTCAATTTCATAACCATGACCTAATTTTTCTATTGCACCATCAATTAAATCTAAACCTTGTTGGACAGTTTCCATTAAACTTAATTTACCTCGTAAATCAGCAGCACCAGCAAAACCTTTAGCATACCAAGTCATGTGTTTACGGGCTTGACGAACTCCCCTATCTCCCTTGTATTCCCATAAAGCAAAAAGATGTTCTCGCGCACATTCTAAACGTTGAATTGGGTTAGGTGGTGGTAATAATTCTCCCGTTTTTAAAAAATGATCAACTTCACCAACTAAAAAGGGATAACCTAAAGTTCCCCGAGAACACATTACCCCGTCCGCACCAGTTTGTTCTAGACATTTTACCGCAGCTTCCACAGAGAAAATATCCCCATTACCAATTACCGGAATTGATAAAATTTCTTTGACTTTAGCTATCCATTCCCACCGTGCATTACCATTATAACCTTGAGCGCGAGTCCGTCCATGGACAGTAATCATTTTTGCTCCCGCGTCTTCCATTCTTTTAGCAAAATCAAGAATAGTAATTTCATGTTCATTCCAACCAATGCGGGTTTTCACGGTCACAGGAACATCTACCGCTTTTACCACTTCTCGCACAATTGCTTCTGCAATTTCTGGTTGACGTAATAAAGAAGAACCACCACCATTTTTAGTAATTTTATTAACCGGACACCCCATATTAATATCAACAGTATCCGCACCTTCCGCGACTGCTTTTATCGCTGCTTCCGCGAGAAAATCAGGACGACAATCAAATAATTGAATACTAATTGGACGTTCGTTCGGGTCTACTTCCATAATTATTGGTAGCTGTTTAACATAATGCAAACCTGTAGCATTTACCATTTCTGTATACAGCATAGATTCTGGTGCATAACGACGTACTAAACGACGAAATACCAAATCAGTCACTCCCGACAAAGGAGACTGTAAAACACGGCTTTTAACCTCAAATGAGCCAATTTTTAAAGGAGTGGAAAGTCTAGTTTTAAGTTCAGGAGAAAGGTAAATCATGGTTAGAATTAAAAATAAGTAAGACTGGCAAAATTTGTCTATTTGCTAATTGATAAATTTATTATAGTTGATGTTTACAGTGATATTGATATCCATTGACAATTGACAATTATAAATTATCAATTATCAATTTAATTACCTCTCGAATATTCCCAGGTTTCTAAACTACAACTTTTTCCAAAATCAATTTAGAACGCTTTACTTGTTCAGGAATAGCAACAGGATAATTACCAGTAAAACAAGCAGAACAGAAACTATTAGTATCTTCTCTGGTTGTTTCTAACATTCCTTCCCAACTTAAATAAGCTAGACTATCAACTTGTAATTGTTTGGCTATTTCCGCTACTGATTTTGTCGCAGCAATTAATTGATCTTGGGTATCAGTATCAATACCGTAAAAACAAGGGTGCGTCACAGGAGGAGAAGAAATTCTCATGTGCACTTCTGCTACACCAGCATCACGCAAGGCCTGTACAAGTTTACGGCTAGTAGTTCCTCGGACAATGGAATCATCAATAATTACAACTCGCTTACCGAATAAAACATCTTTAAGGGGGTTAAGTTTCATTTTAATCCCTGATTCGCGCATAGCTTGGGTAGGCTGAATAAAGGTGCGGCCGACGTAGCGATTTTTAATCAGTCCCTCACCATAAGCTATACCAGAAGTTTGGGAAAAGCCAATGGCCGCAGGTATACCAGAATCAGGAACACCAAAAACTAGATCGGCTTCTACTGGTGCTTCTGCTGCCATTTTCCGTCCTAACCGCATTCGATAACTGTATAAAGTTTCATTGTGCATGAGGCTATCGGGACGGGCAAAATAGATCATTTCAAAGATACAAAGTTTACGTTCTGACTGTTGATGCCACTGAAATGATTCTAAACCAGTTTCGGTAATCCAAACTAATTCCCCAGGTCCCACATCACGCAGATATTCCGCACCGATAATATCTAAACCGCAAGTTTCGGACGCGAGAACGTAACGCACAGGTTCACTATCTAATGTGCCAATTACTAAGGGACGAATCCCGTTAGGATCACGGACTCCCATTATACCTGCGGTTGTAGCAATAGTTAGGCTAAATGCGCCTTGACAACGTTTAAAAGCACTTATCGCACCTGTAATCCAATCTGCACCAGCATTGACTTCTTGAGCGATCGCATAAGCAATCATTTCTGAGTCTGTTGTCGTGACTAAGTTAAACTTATCTTTGATTAACTCAGAACGCAATTGTACAGTATTGACTAAATTCCCATTGTGTGCTAAAGCTAATAAACCCAACCTAGTTTCCACCACAGCGGGTTGAGCGTTAACTTTGCGACTAGAACCAGTAGTAGAATAACGGGTATGACCAACTGCCAAATTTCCGGGTAATTGCTCTAAAATGGTTTCATTAAATACCTGAGATACCAAACCCATATCTTTGTGCTGGTAGACGCGTGAACCTTCAAAGGTAGCAATACCAGCAGATTCTTGACCCCGATGCTGGAGAGCATATAATCCAAAGTAGGTTAATTTAGCAACATCTTGTTCTGGAGCATAAATGCCAAAAACACCACAAGCTTCTTCGGGTTTATCACTGGTATTTTCATAACTGTTGATCAAGTTGTTAGCAATTTCGGGATATTCATCTAAGGTGACGGAATTAATGGGAATCATGCTGGTATTGCTCCTGGTGGGGATTTTGTTCAAAAGTCACAAATCAAAAGTCAAAAGTCAAAAGTCAAAAGTCAAAAGTCAAAAGTCAAAAGTCAAAAGTCAAAAGTCAAAAGTAAAGAAATCCTACCTGTCACCTTACTTTATGGATAGTTCAAACCTTCTTAATAAATCGTTAACCATCCATTAAAACAGTACCTTAAATTGGTGAATTATCAAGTATGAATTGTAAATTTTTATGTTCAAAGCTTGATTTTTGATCTGGTTCAGATGTTACTATGAACTGCTAGGCGTTTAGAGATTGCTAAAGAATAGCGATCGCGCATATCTTCAATACTAACCTGAACTAACTTATGGTTATCTGCGGTTAAAATCTGCAAATTTCCAGAATTAGCTACAATACCTATTTTTTGCCAATATTCCCCCAAATGCTCTTGTAAATAACATTCCCAAATTTGTTGACTTTCCCCACTCACAGAAACTAAAATCCTTGCACCACCTTCACCAAAAAGCACTTCATCAAATCTTAAATCATGATTTGTCGTGATTGGGAAATTAATTTCTGCCCCCAAATTTCCAGAAAGACAAGATTCTGCTATAGCAACAGTTAAACCACCTTCAGCGGAATCATGGGCAGATTTTACCCAACCAGCGCGAATACCATGACGACAAGCATTTTGTACACACCGTTCTAAATCAAAATCAACTCTGGGGGGTCTGCCAGCAATTGTATGATGAATTGTTGCCAAATATTCAGAAGCTCCTAATTCAATTGTAGATTGAATTGACAAACCTAAAAGGTAAATTACATCCCCGACATTTTGCCAACCTTGTCCGCAAATTTTCGTCAAGTCTTCAATTAAACCCACCATACCCACAACCGGAGTCGGATAGATTGGCTGAGGATTTCCCTCTGTGTCAAAAGTTTCATTATAGAGAGACACATTCCCCCCAGTGACCGGTGTTCCCAACTCCCGACAACCTTCGCTCAACCCCCGACAAGCGGACGCTAATTGCCAATAACCAATGGGTTTTTCTGGACTACCAAAATTGAGGTTATCTGTTACAGCCAGGGGTTCAGCACCCACACAGCTAAGATTCCGGGCAGCTTCTGCTACTACTGCCTTAGCCCCTTCATAAGGATCAAGATAGACATAGCGAGAGTTACAATCTACGGTGGCCGCAACAGCGGAGTTGCGATTTTGGCTTTGAGATTTGGGATTTTGAATTTCTACTAAGGGACGAAGACGAACTACAGCAGCATCAGCCCCTCCTGGTAATAATACTGTGTTATTTTGAACTTGATGATCATATTGACGATAAACCCAGCTTTTAGAAGCAATGGTGGGAGTATCTAACAAAGTCAATAAAATTTGATTCCAATTTTGCCAATTTCTGCCAATTTCAATCCCTGTAGCATCACAAGCGGGTAAATTATCTTTTGTCCATTGCCAAGCTTTGATAGCATATTCTGGTGCTTCTGTCAATAATTCTCTTTCATACAGGGGCGTATTTTCCGCTAAAGCATCTGCGGGAATTTCAGCGGCAATTTTTCCCTCAAACCAAATCCTGACAATGGGTTCAGCAATTACTGTACCTGCAACTACCGCTTGTAGTCCCCAACGGTGAAAAATAGCAATTAATTCCTGTTCTCGCCCTTTTTCGGCAACAAATAACATTCTTTCTTGAGATTCCGACAGCAGATATTCATAGGGTATCATTCCCGACTCCCGCACCGGAATTTTATCTAAATCAAAGTCAATTCCGACACCACCTTTAGCGGCCATTTCTGATGTTGAACAGGTGATACCCGCCGCACCCATATCCTGTGCTGCCACTACCGCTCCGGTTTTAAATGCTTCTAAACAAGCTTCGATTAAGGACTTTTCTAAAAATGGATCTCCCACTTGTACAGCGGGACGGTTATCCATAGACTCCTCGGTTAATTCCGCACTGGCAAAACTTGCTCCACCCATACCATCTCGTCCGGTGGTTGAACCTACATACAGCACGGGATTTCCCACGCCTGAAGCCCCTGATTTGACAATTTCCGAAGTTTCCATCAAACCGAGAGCCATGACGTTAACTAGGGGATTTCCAGAGTAAGCGGGGTCAAAATACACTTCACCACCCACTGTAGGAACGCCAACACAATTACCATAATGACTTATACCTGCGACTACGCCTGTAAACAGTCTTTGGGTTTTTGGGTCATTCAAATCACCAAACCGCAAAGAATTTAATAAAGCAATAGGACGCGCTCCCATGGTAAATATATCTCTTAGTATTCCACCTACTCCAGTTGCAGCGCCTTGAAATGGTTCAACAGCGGAGGGATGGTTATGGGATTCTATTTTAAACGCTAATTGTAGTCCGTCACCGATATCCACAACTCCGGCATTTTCCCCAGGTCCGACGAGAATCCGCGGTCCGGTGGTGGGAAACTGTTTAAGTAAGGGGCGGGAATTTTTATAACAGCAATGTTCTGACCACATGACCCCAAACATACCTAGTTCGGCTTTGTTGGGGTGACGACCTAAACGGCGAACGATTTCTGCATATTCTTCTGGTTTTATGCCTTCTGAGGCAATTTCTTGGGGAGAAAAGGGATTTTCACCAAATGTGGTCATGGGAGTTATGGGTCAAGAGGACAGAGAAATATTCTACCTGTTTACGCATCAATTGAAGTACAATATTCGTTCTGCTAGAATTATTTCAGTATTAGGGGTTGTTAAAAATGAGGTTATAAAAGTTTTGGTTTAGCCTCATGTTTGCTAATATTGAAGTTAGAAGGGCAGATTCTGTATCTTTGAATTTGACTGAAGATGGGATATTGTAATTGATAATTTAAAAAATAATTAGTATATTTAAACATGGCAATTTTACACGGAAGTTGGATAATAAATCATCAAAATAGTTATTTCTTTATTTGGGGGGAAATTTGGCGTTCTTCACAGGTGCATACTGAATTATCCGCTGAAGTTCTTTTACACCCATTGGCTATGACAGCAGGGGAATTAAATGAATGGCTAGAAGTATCTAATTTATCAATTACTAATAAACAAAGGGTTAAGAGTAAACTACCAACGGAAATAAAATTACCTATTCATTCAGAAATAGTTTCTTTACCGACCTATTTTTTAGAAAATAAAAAATCAGAACTAACAGCAATTTCACCGGTGCATTCTGTCAGTGTAGATATAGATTTCCCGTCTGCACAATATTTGCATCCTTGGAAAATTGATGGTTTTTGTTTGACTCCAACATTAGCAATTGAATTTCTTACTTCTTTACCTCTGAGTACAAATGATAGTCAAGCAAGTTTATTAGGAGCAGATATTCGTTTTTGGGTACATATTTATAGATGGCATTTAGATTTAATTTCCCGTTGTAAATTTTTACCAACTGTTGAAAAACAAGATAGCAATTTAATTGCGAAATGGCAGGTACTTTTAGATAGTGCTATAGATGTCAATAGATTAGAAAAATTCTCCTTACAAATGCCTTTAGCTTGTCGAACATATCAACAAACTAGGGAAAATTTAGCAATTGATTTACCATTATTACCTCAAGAAATAATATTATCATTCCTGAACAGAATTACTGATAATCAATTGCGGTTAATGGTTGCTTCTCAATCTTCCTTTGAACCAAGAATGATGATGTCTTTACCTGCGACATTACAGCAGTGGTTACAGGGGTTAATTAATACAAATAATACAATTGATACCGTCAGTGGAGAACGTTTACAAACTACTTTAAAAGCTTGGACTTTACCCTTACAATATCAACTTACAGGCAAAGCTTCATTTAGAACTTGTTTTCAATTGCTACCTCCAGAAAATGAAGAACCAAATTGGATTTTAAAGTATTTTCTTCAAGCAGTGGATAACCTGGAATTTTTAATAGAAGCACCGATAATTTGGCAGCAACCTGTAGAAAAATTAGTTTATCAAAATCGCACCATTGAACAACCTCAAGAAACATTTTTGCGAGGTTTGGGTTTGGCTTCTCGATTGTATCCTATAATTAATTCAAGTTTAGAAACTGCATCTCCCGAATTTTGTCACCTTACCCCCATGGAAGCTTATGAATTTATCAAAGCTATAACTTGGAGATTTGAAGATAGTGGTTTAGGAGTAATTTTACCTTCTAGTTTAACAAATCGGGAAGGGTGGGCAAATCGGTTAGGCTTAAAAATTAGTGCTGAAACTCCTCAACAAAAATCAGGACGTTTGGGGTTACAAAGTTTATTAAATTTTCAATGGCAATTAGCAATTGGTGGACAAACAATTTCTAAAACTGAGTTTGATAAATTGGTGAAATTAAATAGTCCTTTAGTGGAAATTAATGGAGAATGGGTAGAACTTCGTCCTCAAGATATTAAAACTGCCCAAACCTTTTTTACTTCTCGCAAAGAACAAATGTCTCTTTCTTTAGAAGATGCTTTACGTATTAGTAAAGGAGATACCCAAGTCATTGAAAAATTACCTGTTGTTAGTTTTGAAGCTTCTGGTGCATTGGAAGAATTAATTGGCGCATTAACTAATAATCAGGAAATTCAAATTTTACCAACTCCTGTCAATTTTACCGGACAATTAAGACCTTATCAAGAACGTGGTGTAGCTTGGTTAGCGTTTTTAGAACGTTGGGGTTTGGGTGCTTGTTTAGCAGACGATATGGGATTAGGTAAAACCATTCAATTCATCGCTTTTATACTTCATCTTCAAGAAGAAAATGTCTTAGAAAAACCAACTTTATTAGTTTGTCCTACTTCGGTTATGGGGAATTGGCAAAAAGAAGTAAAGAAATTTGCTCCTAGTCTCAAAGTTTTAGAATATCACGGTGATAAACGTCCTAAAGGTAAGGCATTTATGGAAACTGTGAATAAACATGATTTAGTCATTACTAGCTATTCACTCATTCACCGCGATATTAAATTATTAAAAATAGTTGAATGGCAAATAATTGTTTTAGACGAAGCCCAAAATATCAAAAATTCAGAATCTAAACAATCTCAAGCAGTTCGGCAATTACAAACAACATTTCGGATTGCTTTAACAGGAACACCTGTAGAAAATAGATTACAAGAATTATGGTCTATTTTAGATTTCTTGAATCCTGGTTATTTAGGAAATAAACAATTTTTTCAAAGACGGTTTGCCATGCCCATTGAAAAGTATGGTGATACTGCTTCTTTAAATCAATTACGTTCTTTAGTTCAACCTTTTATTTTACGACGATTAAAAAGTGATAAAGACATTATTCAAGACTTACCAGAAAAGCAAGAAATGACGGTTTTCTGTGGTTTAACTTCTGCACAAGCTACAATATATCAAAAATTAGTAGACGATTCTTTAGTAGAAATTGAATCTGCGGAAGGTTTACAACGTCGAGGAATGATTTTAGGATTATTAGTGAAGTTAAAACAAATCTGTAATCATCCTGCCCAATATTTGAAATTATCAACTTTAGAAAAACATCATTCTGCTAAATTACAAAGATTAGAAGAAATGTTAGATGAGGTTGTAGCAGAAGGAGACCGGGCTTTAATTTTTACACAATTTGCTGAATGGGGTAAGTTATTAAAACCTTATTTAGAAAAGAAATTAGGACGGGAACTCTTTTTTTTATATGGTAGCACCAGTAAAAAACAAAGAGAGGAAATGATTGATAGATTCCAACATGACCCCCAAGGACCACCAATTATGATTTTATCATTAAAAGCTGGTGGTGTGGGTTTAAATTTAACTAGAGCAAATCATGTTTTTCACTTTGATAGATGGTGGAATCCCGCAGTGGAAAATCAAGCTACAGATAGGGTATTTAGAATTGGTCAAACTCGCAATGTTCAAGTCCATAAATTCGTTTGTACAGGAACTTTAGAAGAGAAAATAAATGATATGATAGAAAGTAAAAAGCAATTAGCAGAACAGGTTGTAGGTGCAGGTGAAGATTGGTTAACAGAAATGGATACTGATCAACTTCGCAACTTATTAATATTAGACCGGAATGCAGTAATTGAAGAAGATGAAGTTTAAGGAAGATATGACAGAAAATATAGACCATGACCGCTTATTCAAAGAGCTAATATCAACCTTTTTCATAGAATTTATAGAATTATTCTTTCCTCAAGTTCTCGAATATATAGACACCGAATCAATTATATTCTTAGACAAAGAAATATTTACTGATGTCACCGCAGGAGACAAACATGAAACGGACTTAATAGCCAAAGTTAAATTTTTAGGTCAACCTTCTTATTTTGTGATTCATATTGAAGCAGAATCAGGTGCGAGACCGAAATTTAATCAAAGAATGTTTCGTTATTTTGCCAGATTAGATGAAAAATTGGACTTACCAATCTATCCGATAGTGATATTTTCCTACGACTCACCCAAAACTGTAGCCGTCAATAACTATCAAATCAACTTTCCTGATTTTGAAGTGCTAAAATTTAATTATCAAGTAGTGCAACTCAATCAACTCAACTGGCGAGACTTTTTAAATCGTCCAAACCCAGTTGCATCTGCTTTGATGTCAAAAATGAGCATAGTACCAGAAGATAGGCCAAAAGTTAAAGCACAATGTTTAAGGTTATTAGTCACCTTAAAATTAAATCCAGCCAAAATGCAATTGATATCAGGTTTCATTGACACATATTTGAGATTAAATAAAATAGAAGAAGAGAAATTTCAAACAGAAGTAGGTACATTAATTAAAGAAGAAAAGGAGGAAGTTATGCAAATTGTCACCAGTTGGATGGAAGAAGGAATTGAAAGAGGTATTGAGAGAGGTATTGAAAGAGGTATTGAAAGAGAAAAAGATTTAATTCTTCGTTTAATTAATAGAAAATTTGGACAAATTCATCTAGAATTAGAAACCAAAATTAGAAGTTTAAATATAGAAATAATTGAAGCTTTGGGAGAGGCAATATTTGATCTAGATAATGTGGAAGATTTGCGAAATTGGTTAGAGAATTGTTGATATATGAATCTTCCATAACAAAACAATATCCGCGACTTCTCAAAGAAGTCGGGGATATGAAACTCAGAAAAATCATTAAGAAGTAGCTTTTGCAATGATATAATCTAGAGCCTGTTTAACTATAGTAATCCTTTCCGCAGCTTGATCAGGTATTTCAATATCAAACTCTTCTTCTATAGCCATCACTAATTCAACAGCATCAAGAGAATCAGCGCCTAAATCTTCAACAAAGTTTGTATTTAAGTCAATTTTGTTTTCATCAACATTTAATTGCTCGCAAATAATTCTTTTTAACTTTCTAAATACTTTTTCATTGATATTACTATTATTAGCTATAATCATTGGTTGAGACACTGAATCTTCAACGCTTGATTGTTCTTCTAGTTCTTCCTGTGATTCATCTCTAATATTAAAATAGTGAAAAAGATTAGCAACAGTTAAATCTGATGCTTGTTGTAAATTAGATGTGACTAATGTTCTATATCCAGAATTTGCGGCTTGTTGACTCACATAAATTTCATATTCCCGGCGTAATTCTGGCGCGAACATAAATAATAATTGATCACGTAAGGAATAAAAATGAGATTTTTCGGCTATATTTTCATAGCTGATTTGTTCTGGTGGTATTTCTGAATTAGTTATGGTTTGGGTAATTTCTGAATTATTAAAATCTGCACTATTTAAAAGTTTTACTTCTGCTGGAGGTAGAGATTTTACCCAATCTACATGATTTTGCCATGATTCGATGATTACTAAATCATGATGATGAATGCGGGTAAGTTCAGGAAAGAGAAAATCAAGTTCGTCGTGGGATTTACATTGATTAATTACAGTATAGGCATCTTCACATATTTTATTTTGAAGTTGGTGCAAGCGATCGCTCACTGCGGAAACTTCATTTTGCACCTGATAAGTTGTAATAATTGCTTGTTCAATAGCCCAAGAACATTCTAACCGGCGCAGTTGTCCAGGCGCACAGGTTTCTGCTAATAAATGGGGATTAGTATAATCTGGTAAAGCCGCAAATAACATTCCTCTAGCAGCGTCAATTTCTGCATTTCTGCGGCTAATATCTTGTAATTGCATAGCAGAACGTAAACGGTTAATTGCTTGCACAAATAAACCATAAGCTCTAATTAAAACCGTGCGATGTTGTTCAAATTTGATATCTTGGGCTACCTGTTCAATTAATTGTCTAATTTCTGCTCCTTGGTCTTTTAAGGCTTGTTTCAAGTCAATAAAGCCATTTTTGACCTCTAACCGCATTTGCTCAACTTCTTTCCTCAATTTCAGGGTTTGGTGTAAGTTCACTGCTGTTAATGCTACACCTGCAATTGTTCCTACACCGATGAGGGCGGTTGTTGCTTGTAATACTCCTAAGCTGTTTTGGATAGTTTGTAAGCTACCCATGACTGCTGTAAAATTTTGCTGATTTTGATACATCTGCAACCCAGTCATGAGAAAATTAGGAGCGGATACAAGTGGTGATAATGGATTGACAACACCAATAGCATGAGACACAAACTGACCTGTAACAGCATCTCTAGCAATGCTTAGGGGTACTCCATTACTAAAGACGGGAATATACTTACCAGCTTCAATACCAGCTTGAATGAGAGATGGAAATTGATAAATCATAAAATTCCTTCTATTTACGGCTATATGCGTCATTTAATTCATTTTATACTACAATAAAGCAAGCAAAAAGAATACTTATCATTATGAGTCATCAAAAAGATAATCAGTACCGCGTCTCGTCCTTCGCAGAATTTAAAAAATATCGGGAAGAAATATCTGATAATATTTGCCCTCAATTAATACAAATATTTCAAGAGTGTGCTAGTCATGAATTATCAACAAATAGCTTAATTACAGAAATAGAAAATCTTTGTCAAAAATTACAAAATCAAAATTTTACTGTAGCAGTTGTAGGAGAGTTCAGCCGAGGAAAATCAACATTAATTAATGCCCTCATTGGTGAACAAATTCAACCTGTAAGAGCTATTGCCTGTAGTAGCACAATAACATTTTTAAAACATGGATTACACAAACGGATTATATGTCACTATAAAAATGGAGATGAAAAAGAGATATCTTTTGAAGAATATAAAGTTTTAGCAACTCTGTCTAAAGAAGCAGTCCGTAAACATCGTGGTAATGAATTAGCAAATTTTGATATTGACCAGATTATTTTTGAGCATCCTGATTTAGAGTTATGCAAACATGGTGTATTACTTGTAGATTCTCCAGGGTTAAACGAACACCCTGACCGCACTGCTATTACACAAAAACTTCTTAAAAATATTGATGCAGTAGTTTTCTTAACTATTGCTTCCTCTGCTCTCAGTGAAACAGAATGTGAGTTAGTGCGGGATGTTATCACTCAAATCAATAACGGTGAAAAAAATCAACCTGCAAACAATCTTTTTCTCGTAGTCAATCAAATAGATGCTTTAGATTCTGAAGAAGATCGGCAAGATGTAAGTGAGTTAGTAGAGGAATTTGCTTATGGTGAAAACCCTATTATTTTAGGTAAAAATCGCGTTCATTTCATTTCTGCTAAAGAAGCAATAAAGGCTTTTACTAATAAAACTGAAAATGAATACTCAAAAACATTTAATCATTTTACACAATCTCTTGAAGAGTTTTTAACATCTGAACGTGGTGCAGTGGAAATTAACAACTGTGCCATTAAAATTCAGCAACTCAACAAAAATTGTTTAATGCTATTTGAAGAAAGATGTGATGAACTTAATTTAAAAATCAAAGAATCGGCAGCAGAAAAGTACATATTGATAGAGCAGATTGGTGAATTAAGTGGATATGGGGTAAAAATACGTATTTGTTCTAAAAACCTAATGGATGAAATGCTTAATGAAGTTAAATCAGATGTTAGGGAATCTTGGAATAATTGGGTAAAAGAAGGCTCATGGCAGAGTCGCTTATCTGAAAAATCTGAAAATTGGAGATCAGACAAAAATATTATTTTGGAACAAAAAGGTATAGTTGAGGATTATGTTAAGGAATTTACCGAAGATTTAACCAAAGAAATAGAAGGATTTGTAGATAGAGACATAAGGAAAATAATTAAAAATAAACTTCAGATTTTAGATGTAAAATTAGAAATAGAAATTCAAAAATTTGTCAAAAATTTTGATAATTCTAAAGGAATCAAGCAATCCTTAAAATATGAATATAAATTGAGTAGTAGCTATACTGGAGGATTTGTAGGGGATTTTATTAACTACTTAATAGGTGTAGTCGTAGCAGTAGTCACAGGGTTAATAGGATTATTAATTTTACAATTATTTAATCCAATTGCAATTGGTATAGCTGTTACTACAGCTATAACAGCAATATTTACTGGAGCAGGATTTGGTATTGGTAGTATATATGATCAAATAAAAAAGGCAGTTTTGGAGGAATGTAAAAAACAGGTTCGCAATGTTGAAAAAGACATAATTTTGCAAATAATTGAACAGTTAGATAAAGTTATCCATAAAGATATCTTTGAGCCTCGACTTAATGCATTAGATGAAATGATTACACAAACAATTTCTAGTTATGATGCTTCTCTAGCGCAGAAAGAAAATGAACACAACACGCTACTAGAACAAATTGAAATTGAAAAAGCATTTATTAACCAAAAACGTCAAGAACTTGAACAAGTGCAGAAAGAATTACAAACTATAATCAATAAATCTACAACCCTGTAATTACACAATCAAACCCACCCAAAAATTAACCAACATGAAAGCATCGACCGACAGACAACGCACTCTAGAAATGGCTTGTATTTCTCAACTCGCTTACGTCGCCTATAAACAAGGAAATGATATAGTTAGCGATATCCTGAAAACAGGTTCTCCATCATTTTTTCCACCGTATAAAACAATAGAATTTATCTCAGCACCACGTCCTTTAAGTGATACCGATGAATTAGTTTGTTGTGGTTTACTACTATCCACAGAAAATGATATTGTCATTGCTATTAGAGGTACAGAAAGATTAGACGATTACTTCTTTAACTTACTTGCATTCCCCAATTCAGAAGCAATTCACTCCGGTTTTAATCTTTATGTTAAAAGTTTCTGGCAACAATTACAAGACTTTATTCAAAGAGAAGAAAACGCCAACAAAAATATTTTCGTCACTGGACATAGTTTAGGCGGGGCTGCGGCTACATTAATTACTAAACGAATTAGTGAAACCGAATTAAAACCTATTGCACCTTATACCTTAGAAACTTATACATTTGGCGCACCACCAGTTAGTACAATAGAATTAGTTCTGGATACTCCTATATATAGATTTAGAAATATCGGTGATTTCATTCCTAACTTACCGAAAATCATCGCTGTTTTATTAAATAGAATCCCAGGAATCAAACAAGTAATTATTAATTGGAAACCAGAACTATTAAAAACACTGGCTGATTATTCTCATATAGGTAATGAATATTGTCTTAATAAAAAGTATGAAATCATTGAACAAACCGAAACTAACTTACCTAATCTTCAATTGATATTGCAAATTTCCAGTTTATTAGCTACACAATTAAAATCACCGTCTCAAGCAGATATTAATAAATTTCGCTTGTTAATAAACACCTTAATTCAAACCTCATTAGAGGAACATCGCGCCATTAAATATGTAGAAAGAATTAGTTTTGGTAAACTTCCACCTTATATTTCTAGTTTGCATGATGATGAAGATTAAAATAGAGATGATGAAAGATGAGAAAATCCATAACAGAAATTTCACCTGTACAAATAGATGTTAATATGAAAGTAAGAATAGTGATTCAGCGACTAGAAGCTGATGGTTGGTATTTATCCAGAACTAGAGGAAGTCACCGACAGTTTAAACATCCTGATAAACTTGGTACAGTTACAGTTTCCGGTAAACCTAATATTGACGTACCAACTGGTACAATAAAAAGTATATGGAAACAAGCGCAATTGGAGGAAGAATAATGCGTTATACAGTAGTAATTGAAAAAGGAAATACTAGCTATGGTGCTTATGTTCCCGATTTACCCGGTTGTATAGCTGTGGCTGAAACATTAACAGAAGTTCAACAAATGATTGTTGAAGCAATAGAATTTCATATAGAAGGTTTAATAGAATCAGGTTTACCAATTCCTCAACCTACAAGTATCGCTCAAGAAGTTGAAGTTTTAATTTAAGTAGTAAATGCTGATATCAATTGGTAATTTCCTCAAAATTATTTATTATCCCACCGCAAAACCTGTAAATTGCCGTTTATAAGGAGCATGAAATCCTAAAACAATATCTTCTTTAGGGACACTAAAAGATTTCACTTCTACAGCTATTTGTTGACCTTGTTTTTGCGCTGCTAATAGTCTTTCTGCTCCTAAATCTACAAAAAATTCGATATCATCAACTTTAATATTAGGAGTAAAATAAAAATGTACCTAAAAATAGAAATAATCAAATTACTAACACCACAAAAAGATCAAAGATTATGAGTAACGAAACCTTACAAGCAAGTCGGGAATGGTGGTCACAAAGATGGTTAGATTTACTGGATTCTTACCGATTTAAAAAACGCTTAGAACGGGCAAGAAATTATTCTCGACAAGGAAATGTTCTCAGTATTAAATTTAAAGCTGCGAAGGTCTTAGCGAGGGTGCAGGGTAGTGAAGCAGAACCTTATAAGGTTTCTTTGTCTCTTGATGCTTTTAGTGATGAAGAGTGGGGTTATGTGGTGGAAACAATGTCCCAAAAAGCGATTTTTGCAGCTAAGTTATTAGCAGGAGAAATGCCACAAAATATTGAAGAAGTTTTTATCAGTAACGGTTTATCATTATTTCCCTTTACTCTGACTGACATTCACAGTAAATGTTCTTGTCCTGATCAAGTTGTTCCTTGTAAACATATCGGTGCGGTATATTATCAATTAGGCGATCGCTTTAGTGAAGATCCTTTTGTATTATTTCAATTATGTGGACGCACCAAAGAGCAAATTATCAGCGATTTACGTCAATTACGCAGCAGTAAAAATGTAGAAACAATTCAAGAAACATCCGAAACTCAACCAGAAGTTTCTGAACATCAATATCCCGTTAAAATAGATAATTTTTGGCAATATAATCATTCATTAGAATCCTCCTTAGTGGTAATTTCACCTGCTGTCAGTGAAACAGTATTAGATGTATTAGGAACAATTCCTTTGGCAAAAGATGAAGAAAATACAGCTAATTTACCTACTGGAGATTTAGTGATGAAATATTTAAAAGCTGTTTACCAAGATGTAAGTCAAAAGGCATTTTTAGCAGCGATGAATGTGGGACAATAATTTTTTATTCTTTCACTTTTTACTCCTTACCCATTCCCTCACTGCTTTTCTAATTGCCCGTCTACCATTTACCCGATTTTGATCAATCAATTTTGGTAAATCTCGAATTTCTAACCTAGGAAATACTAAACTTTTCTCAGATTCCAAATATTCCCCATCTTGCAAAAGATAAATTGTCAATTCAACAGCATCATAACACCAAATCTCAGGAACTCCCAAACGAGCATAAATAGGAAACCGATTTAAAGACTTATTAGTAATATCAATTTCTAAAGCTAAATCAGGAGGTGGATCTTTTTGTAAATCTAAATCTAACCTACCTCTAACTAATGGTTCATTTTGAAAATAAAAACAATTATCTGCCTCTATTCCTGCCATTTTCCGTTCTCGCTTCCAGGTTGTTGAACCTAAACTTTCATAGTCTAAATCCAACTCTTCAGCAATATCTTTAACTGCATCACTAATTACTTCTTTATATTGTTCATGTTCTGGTAAAGGTGTCATAATTTCTAAATTTCCATCATCATAAGCTACTCTAGCCGCCCGATTTTCTCCCAAATCTTGCAGCAGATTTTCAAACTGTTGCCAACTGATGTTATAAAGCATAACTCTATCAGCGCGATGTTTGGTAATAATCATTTGGATATCTCAGCATAAAATACAAGTTAATTTAATTATAGCAAATGAAAATTCGGATTTTTTTAGGGTGCATCAAATCTCATAAATCTGTAGTAATAAACAGATTTTCAATACCTGACACACCCCAAATTATTATCTAAAATTGATAAGAAACACCAAGGGAAAAAACAGGATAAATATTCAACCAATTAAGATCACTTTCTTGTTTTTTCCTTTCCGCTTCGATGTTATTGTTAATTTGGTCTTTTAAAGCGGGCGTTGCACCAGGACCAAATTCAGGTGTTAATACTACTTTTGGGGAACCTGCAAACATTAAACCTAAACTTGTGGAAAATCCCCAATGTTTACCAGGTTTCACAGCATTACCCCAACCAATACCAAGATATGGGGCGACACTATTGCCCAAAGAAATCTTGGTTTTCACTGATGTCAGTTGAGTTGTAGTATCATAATCCACACCATTGATATTAATTTTTCCACCATTTTTGGCCTTTCCAGTTCCTTCTATATTATTGTCCTTAAATACTAAGCCTCCAGTCAAACGGAAACCGCCATTTTTCCAGGGATGGTAGTCAGCGAGGGTGGATACATTGAAGAGGTTGAGATCGGCCTTATAATCAACATCAGACAAGCTAACATCTCTACTTATGCCTAAGCCATTAATACCGATTTTAGCATTGATATTAGGTGTAATAGATTTGGTAACCGTTGCACCGACACCTAATGTACTAATTTCAGGTGTAATTGCCCAACCACGAGTTTTTGCAGAAGTTTCACTGTTTTCCTCCGTAGATTCAGGTTTAACTTCCTCTGGTTTTGTTATTGGTGTGGTGACAGGCTGATTAGTACAGCGGGAATTTAAAGGATAATTTTTACAAAATACATCTAAGTCCAGTGGTCTTTGGGCGAGTAAATCACCAGCATTGTAAGTAAAAGTCCCTGGTTGAGGAGAAGCCTCACTTTTTTCAGGGGTAATTGATGTGGCAATAACTTCATTTGTAACTGCTGGCTGGGTAATTGATTCTAGAGCAACTTCCTCAGCAATAACTACTTGATTAATTGATACCCCCATTACCAAACCAGCAGTAACTGTCAATACAGATGTACCGAACTTTAGCTTATTCATGATTTGACTCTCAAGTAAAATGTATTTGTTACATTGTATATTAACAACAATGTTTAATTATTGTAAGTAGTTGTGCAAAATTTATTTTGTATTTTTACTTTTATTTAACAAAGGTTAATGTGTAAAATTATCCATAAAACCACAAAAAAAGCCCTTGCCATTAGGCAAGAGCTATCAAGAAATCAAGCCAAAAATAACCTAGTCAAGGTCTGGCATAAACATTACTGGTTCTGTTTCCCGGTTAATACCCTTCTCAAAACCACCAGCCGCAGCACGGGCGCGGCCTGCGTGCCACAAGTGACCAATTAAGAAGAAGAATCCTAAAACGAAGTGTGAAGTCGCCAACCAAGCGCGAGGAGACACATAGTTAAAGGAGTTAATCTCCGTAGCTACACCACCTACAGAGTTCAAAGAACCCAGAGGTGCGTGAGTCATGTATTCAGCAGCCCGACGAGCCTGCCAAGGCTGAATATCATTCTTGATTTTTTCCAAGTCAAGACCGTTAGGTCCACGGAGAGGCTCTAACCAAGGACCACGGAAATCCCAGAAGCGCATGGTTTCACCACCAAAGATGATTTCACCAGTAGGAGAGCGCATCAAGTATTTACCTAGACCAGTGGGACCTTGTGCAGAACCGACGTTAGCACCCAGGCGTTGGTCACGAATCAAGAAGGTTAAAGCTTGTGCTTGAGAAGCTTCAGGACCGGTAGGACCATAAAATTCACTGGGGTAAACGGTGTTGTTAAACCACACCATAACACAAGCGATGAACCCCATTAAGGAGAGCGCACCCAAGCTATAGGATAGATAAGCTTCACCAGACCAAATGGAGGCACGACGTGACCAAGCAAAAGGCTTGGTGAAGATGTGCCAAATACCACCGGCAATACAAGTTAAACCAATCCAAATGTGACCACCGATAACATCTTCCATGTTATCAACGCTGATAATCCAGCCTTCACCACCGAAGGGAGCTTTAATTAGATAACCGAAGATCACAGCAGGGTTAAGGGTGGGATTAGTAATCACACGCACATCACCACCACCTGGAGCCCATGTATCATAAACTCCACCGAAGAACATAGCCTTCAGCACCAACAACAACGCACCACATCCGAGAATAATCAGGTGGAAGCCGATGATATTGGTCATCTTGTTCTTATCTTTCCAGTCATAACCAAAGAAAGCAGAATACTCTTCTAAGGTTTCAGGACCACGAACGGCATGATAAATACCGCCAAAGCCTAGAACTGCTGAGGAAATGAGGTGAAGTACACCAACAACAAAGTAGGGGAATGTATCAAAAACTTCACCACCTGGACCAACGCCCCAACCCAGGGTGGCGAGGTGAGGGAGAAGAATCAAGCCTTGTTCATACATAGGCTTTTCTGGGACGAAGTGAGACACTTCAAACAAAGTCATTGCTCCAGCCCAGAAGACGATTAAACCAGCATGGGCAACGTGAGCGCCAAGTAGTTTACCAGACAAATTGATTAAACGGGCGTTGCCAGACCACCAAGCGAAGCCGCTTGATTCTTGGTCGCGTCCACCACTAATAACTCTATTAGAGAGCGTTACCACGTGGAAGTACCTCCTCTGGGAATACGAACTGTTCGTGGGGTTGATCTTGAGGAGCCATCCAAGCGCGGATACCCTCGTTCAGTAAAATGTTTTTGGTATAGAAAGTTTCAAACTCTGGATCTTCTGCTGCCCGTAATTCTTGGGAAACGAAGTCATAGGCACGGAGGTTTAAGGCTAAACCGACGATACCGACAGAACTCATCCATAAGCCTGTCACTGGTACAAACAACATGAAGAAGTGTAACCAACGTTTGTTAGAAAAAGCAATCCCGAAA
>Ga0208829_100015_pt1 | contig 85480 bp, 76 predicted proteins | sample LakMenEpi19Jul08_FD_150714 | JGI IMG/M metagenome (GOLD analysis project Ga0208829, IMG submission 150714) | Freshwater microbial communities from Lake Mendota, WI - 19JUL2008 deep hole epilimnion (SPAdes) | ecosystem: Environmental > Aquatic > Freshwater > Lake > Epilimnion/Euphotic zone ... | reverse complement strand
CAGCGGTTTTCTTAGCAATGAGTCTAGTTGTGGGGGCTATTGGTGTCTGGACTTGGCAAAATACTCGGCGGGTATTGCAAGATGTGACCTAAAAATCGTACAATCAAAATCATTCTTAGTGCTAATCAATAAAGCTTCGTCTACAATTGTGAGAATTTTTAACTTAAAATGAAGTTTTAAATACAGAATCTAAGCGTTAATTTTAGCTATAATTTGAGGTTAACTGTGGTTTCGTCTTCTCAAATCAGTCTCCCAAAATCTGAAAATAATCAGCCCTCTCCTGTATCTAATTCGTCAGTTCCCTCACCAAAACGGGCATCTGGCGGTTTTGCATTGATAGATAGTCTAATCCGTCATGGTGTTGAGCATATTTTTGGTTATCCCGGTGGCGCAATTCTACCGATTTATGATGACCTCTATAAAATAGAAGCTGGGGGTACGGTTAAGCATATCTTAGTTAGACATGAACAAGGTGCATCCCACGCCGCTGATGGCTACGCCCGTGCTACTGGTAAAGTGGGAGTATGCTTTGGTACTTCAGGTCCTGGAGCAACCAATTTAGTTACGGGTATTGCTACAGCTTACATGGATTCTATACCCATGATTGTAGTCACAGGACAAGTACCACGAGCCGCAATCGGTACAGATGCTTTTCAGGAAACAGATATTTATGGGATTACCTTACCCATTGTTAAGCATTCTTATGTGGTTCGTGATGCTAAAGATATGGCGCGGATTGTGGCTGAAGCTTTTCATATTGCCAGCACTGGTAGACCTGGACCTGTTTTAATTGATGTTCCTAAAGATGTGGCTTTAGAGGAATTTGATTATGTTCCAGTTTTACCGGGTTCGATTAAATTACCTGGCTATCGTCCTACGGTCAAGGGCAATCCTCGTCAAATTAATGCGGCTATTCAATTAATTCGGGAAAGTCGTCGCCCTTTGTTGTATGTTGGAGGAGGAGCGATCGCTGCTAATGCCCATGAAGAAGTTAAACAACTCGCAGAATTATTTGATATCCCCGTCACTACTACCTTAATGGGTATCGGTGCATTTGATGAACATCATCCTCTGTCTTTGGGAATGTTGGGAATGCACGGCACAGCCTACGCTAATTTTGCCGTTACAGATTGTGATTTATTAATTTGCGTTGGTGCGAGATTTGATGACCGAGTTACAGGTAAATTAGATGAATTTGCTTCTGTGGCTAAGGTTATTCACATTGACATTGACCCCGCAGAAGTGGGTAAAAATCGCGTTCCTGATGTCCCCATTGTGGGGGATGTTAAAAATGTCCTAAAGGACTTGTTACAGCGATGTCAAAACGCAAATAGTCAAGCAGCACCTAATCAAACCAAAGAATGGTTAAATTTAATTAACCGTTGGCGACAAGATTACCCTTTAATTGTCCCTCATTATGCTGATAGTATTTCTCCTCAAGAGGTAGTTGTTGAGGTTGGTACTCAAGCACCGGACGCATTTTATACTACTGATGTGGGTCAACATCAAATGTGGGCGGCCCAGTTCCTCAAAAATGGTCCAAGACGCTGGATTTCTAGTGCGGGTTTAGGTACGATGGGCTTTGGTGTACCGGCAGCCATGGGTGTCAAAGTTGCCTTCCCTGATGACGAAGTGATTTGTATTAGCGGTGATGCCAGTTTCCAAATGTGTTTGCAAGAGTTGGGGACATTAGCACAATATGGTATTAATGTCAAGACTCTAATTTTAAATAATGGTTGGCAGGGAATGGTGCGACAATGGCAGGAAGCTTTTTATGGTCAGCGTTATTCGTCTTCTAATATGGAGGTAGGAATGCCTGATATTGAGCTTTTAGCCCAGGCTTATGGTATCAAGGGAATGGTGATTACTAAGCGGGAAGAGTTAGCAGCTAAAATTGCGGAAATGCTGGCACATGATGGACCTGTGATTGTGAATGTTCATGTTACCAGAGATGAAAACTGTTATCCTATGGTAGCGCCTGGTAAAAATAATTCGCAAATGGTTGGGTTGCCTAAACCGATTCCAAGGACTGCTGTTGAGTCAATTGTTTGTAATAATTGTGGGACTCAAAACCAAGCTAATCATAATTTCTGTTCTAACTGTGGGACAAAGTTGTAGTTAGATTTTGTAGGGGTTTAGCTTTATGCTTTACCCTTACAGGTTGTTAGTTGTTCGTGGTCAGTTATTTTGATAAATATTTCTAGAAAAAGATTACCAAAAACCAGTTGCGGAAAATACTGTATGTGGGAATCTGAGTAACTTGCTAAAGGATGAGTTCCAGGTAGTGAATAAATATCCTAAATAAATAGATTTGTCTTGAGAAGATTCTCAACCTACTAATAATATCTCCAATTTCTTGTTCATGAATCTGTGCTAAAATTATCTCACAACTAATAACTGCAACCAACCACTGACCACGAACTACTAACAACTCACAAATGAACGATTTTTGGAACACAATTTTAGACTTTGCAGAAACCACAACTAAGAAAGTTGGAAAACAATTAATGCAGGATTTTGGACAAGTCCAAGCTTCACAAAAAGCAGATGGTAGTTTAGTCACAAAATCAGATAAATGGGCAGATAGAGAAATTCGAGATGCTATTGTTTCCACCTTTTCAGGTTACGGAATTTTGAGCGAAGAAAGTGATAGCGACGGACTGCTACAATCAGGTCAAACTTTTCCGAATACGGAATGGTGTTGGGTTATTGATCCTTTAGACGGTACAACCAATTTTACCAGAGGCATTCCCATTTGGTCTATTTCCTTAGGCTTACTTTATCAGGGAACACCAATTTTTGGCTATGTTTATGTACCACCATTAAATCAAACATTTCATGGATTTTGGGCAGGTTCATCGGGCTTAACAACGCCAACAGGAGCATTTTTAAATAATCATCCTATTCATACTAGTAAAGATGCTCCCAGCAAAAACCACCTTTTTAATCTTTGTTCTCGCAGTACCAACATTATTCAACCGGGTTTTCCCTGTAAAATTCGGATGTTAGGAGTTGCTAGTTATAACTTTCTTTCAGTCGCTACTGGTGCGGCTTTGGGAGGAGTTGAAGCCACCCCAAAGGTATGGGATATTGCAGGTGCTTGGGTAATTGTTCAAGCTGCGGGTAGTATATGGGTATCGCTCAATTCTGAGTCTTTTCCATTATCGCCGGGAATGGATTATAGCGATCGCTCTTTTCCCACAATGGTTCTGAGTAATTCAAGTTTAGTACCGATATTTACACCATTTCTAGAAAGTGGAAAATTTTGATAACCGAAAATTAACAAAATTATGAAAGGACTTTGGCTAGAAAATAATCAATTACAATTACGCACTGATATTCCCCTTCCTGAACCACCTGCGGGAGAGGCTTTAGTCCGAGTTTTACAGGCAGGAATTTGTAATACTGATTTAGAATTAATTAAAGGTTATTATCCTTATACTGGTGTTATCGGCCATGAATTTGTTGGTGTTGTGGAACAAGGTCCAAAACAGTTAATTAATCAAAGAGTCGTTGGTGAAATTAACGCCGCTTGTGGTAATTGTCGTTTTTGTGATCGAGGACAACCAAGACATTGCGAAAATCGCACCGTTTTAGGTATTGTTAATCGTCATGGTGCATTTGCAGAATATCTATCTTTACCTGTCAAAAATTTGCATCTTGTCCCGGAAAATGTTTCTACAGCGGCTGCAACTTTTACCGAACCTATAGCCGCAGCACTGGAAATTCAACAACAAATACAAATATGTAAAAATGACCGAGTATTAGTAGTTGGAGATGGTAAACTAGGACAATTAATAGCCCAAACTTTAGCCTTAACTGGTTGTGAATTATTAGTAATAGGAAGACATCAAGAAAAATTAGTAAATTTAGCAGCGAGAGGAATAAAAACTGGTTTAGCTAATAGCGTTACCGATAAATATTTCGATATCTCCATTGATTGTACCGGAAATCCTGAAGGTTTTAATATTGCTCGTCGGGCTTTACGTCCACGGGGAACATTAATTTTAAAAAGCACCTATGCAGGAAATCTCAGTTTAGATGCTTCCTCTTTAGTGGTAGATGAAATTACCCTCATTGGTTCTCGTTGCGGTCTCTTTGCTCCAGCATTAGAATTATTAGCAACAGGAAAAGTAGAGGTTCAATCTTTAATTCATGCTTATTATCCTCTTTCTCAAGGTTTAGAGGCTTTTGAAAAAGCCAAAACCAAAGGAGTATTAAAAGTTCTATTAGAGATAAATTCCTAATTATTATCTGCACAATATCTACAGCATAACATCATGGAAATCATCAAATAGCGGAGGGTAAACCCCTCCCCAGATTGTATTGCTAAACCTTCAACAGCTTTTCAGCTTGGAAATGTAACAATAAACCATATTCCAAACCTTCAACTACAGCTTGATAAGAAGCCTCCAAAATATTACTAGAAACTCCTACAGTCGTCCACCGTTGTTGACCATTACCCGACTCTACTAAAGCGCGGGTTTTAGCAGATGTTCCCCTATTTCCGTTGAGAATTCTCACCTTATAATCAGTCAATTCAAAATCAGCAATTTGAGGATAAAAGTTCACTAAAGCCTTACGTAAAGCCGCATCTAAAGCCGCAACTGGTCCATTACCTTCTGCGGCTTCGAGAATATTTTTACCATTAACAGATACTTTCACAGTTGCTAAAGAATTAGTAGTTGCTTCCACCTCCACCAAATCACAATGAACTTGAAAACCTTGAACCTTAAAAAACTGTTGACGACATTCTAAAGCCTCATACATTAATAATGCAAAACTAGCTTCTGCGGCTTCAAATTGATAACCTTCACTTTCCAATTTCTTCATACGTTGGAGAATTTGTCGAGCTTGGGGATGATCCTTATCTAATTCAATTCCACAAGTACGAGCTTTAGCTAAAACATTACTTAAACCAGACTGTTCAGAAATAACAATGCGGCGTTGGTTTCCTACCAGTTCCGGTTGAATATGTTCATAGGTCAAAGGATTACGTTCTACCGCTGAAACATGAATCCCACCCTTATGAGCAAAAGCCGAAATTCCTACAAAAGGTGCGTGTTCGTCAGGTGCGAGATTGACAACTTCACTCACAAACCGACTAGCTTCTGTAAGTTGACTTAGCTGGTGTTCACCGATACAACTATAACCCAGTTTTAGTTGTAAATTGGGAATCACAGAACACAAATTAGCATTACCACAGCGTTCCCCATAACCGTTAATTGTCCCTTGTACCATCTTAGCTCCAGCCATAACCGCTGCTAAGGCATTAGCAACCGCCATTTCTGAATCATTATGAGTATGTATACCGATTTTGTGAATTTCTTGACAACTGACATCTTTAACAATTTGCGAAACTTCATGAGCTAAAGTTCCACCATTGGTATCACATAAAACTAACCATTCTGCACCTGCTGTAGCTGCTGCTTTGAGGGTCTGTAAAGCATAATCAGGATTTTGCTTATAACCATCAAACCAATGTTCAGCATCGTAAATTACCCGCCGTCCTTGAGAACGTAGATACTCAATTGTATCCCCAATCATCGCTAGATTTTCCTCTAGATTGGTCTTGAGTCCGGCTGTAACGTGCAAATCCCAGGATTTCCCGAAAATAGTCACCCAGCGCGTACCAGCCGCCAAAATCGCCTGGAGCATGGGTTCATCTGCGGCTTTGGTATGTGGACGACGGGTAGAACAAAAAGGGACCGCCTCTGCTTGTTTGAGGGGATTTTGTTGAAGTTGCTGGAAAAATTGACCATCTTTAGGATTTGCTCCGGGCCAACCACCTTCAATAAAAGGAATACCTAATTCATCAAGTCTGTGAGCAATGCGTAACTTATCTTCTATAGACACCGATAATCCTTCCCGTTGAGTTCCGTCACGGAGAGTAGTGTCATAGAGCCAAAGTTGATTTAAGGGGGTTGTAATCATAAAAATTTGGTGAACCTTTAATTGAACACTGACACCTAAAAGACAACCTTGTAGTATAAATATACAACACAAAGCTATCTTAGTAATTTCCATATTCCCTAGTTACAGCGTTTTCCGCACTGATGAGGTACAAAATTAAATCATGAAACTCTTGTGGTGCGAGCATCTTGCCCGCTAGATATGCACCTCATAACACCGGGAAGTGCTGTAGATAAAAATTAAACCAATTTACACAAAGTTCCCCGATAACATGGTATTGACCCCTACAATGGCTCTGGAATTATCAACTCTCAAGCCATGGCGCTTGTGGTACTTCTGCGGTTAATGTAGAAGTTGAAGTATCCACAGGGAATTGGCGTAAGCAAACTCGACGTTCTCTTCCTCCTTATTCTCCTACAATTAGTCTGGGTTTAGCTTGTCAAATTCAGGTTTTAGGTGATATCAAAGTAACAAAATTTCATGGGTTTTAAGATCAAAGTCCCCAATTAGTTTGGACACCAAAAGGTTAACAAGGAGAGAAAAAGATGGGTAAATGGACACCCTTGATTTTAATGGCTGGCGGCGTAGCAATTTTATTAGGTACATTATTAGGAATTAACTTTCCTATGGGTGGACAACAAACTGCTAATGTTCCCCTAGGACGTAAAGCATCTAGTGTTCTTCCGGCTAATATTAATGTTAATAGTGCTGCAAATGGTAATAATTCGGAAAATATTAGTAATAATGACTCCAAAACCACAAGTAGAAACAATTCTCGCAATGAAGGCAGCAATACTAGTGTAGCCCAAAGTAATTTTTCTACGGGAACCACAAACAATTCTTCTACTACTGCACAGAACACTAGTAATGGTAGTGACAATTCCAGTCCTACAGATGAAACTTTTGCTACGGAGAGTAATTCAACTACTAGTAGTAATGATAGTCAGGGAAAAGAACCAATTCGGGCTTTGTGGTAACTGGGGAAAAATCCAGTCAAAGGTCAAAAGTCAAATTTAAAGAACCAATGACCAATGATTAAGACATCTCCGAAAAAGAATGTAGAGACGTTCTATGTAACCTCTCTACAAGGGTTCTAGAATACTTATATTTTATTTCTGGAGATGTCTATTAATTAAATAACTAATGACTAAATGACTAAATGACTAATGATGTTTTAATTATTGGTGGTGGTATTATCGGGTTGGCTTGCGGTGTCGAACTGAAATTACGAGGCGCGAATGTAACTGTGCTTTGCCGTGATTTTACTGCCGCAGCCAGCCATGCCGCAGCGGGAATGTTAGCCCCTGATGCGGAAAATATTACTAATGAAGCGATGTTGACTTTATGTCGGCGATCGCGTAACTTATATTTAGACTGGACGGAAAAATTAACAAAATTAACAAGTTTAAATACAGGTTATTGGCCTTGTGGTATTCTTGCACCAGTTTATAAACAACCTGAAAACAAACAATACAAAAACGCTAACTGGTTAGATAAACACACTATTAACCAATATCAACCAGATTTAGGTGCTGATGTGGTCGGTGGTTGGTGGTATCCTGAAGACGGGCAAGTTGATAATCGAGTCTTAATTAAAGTTCTGCGGACTGCGGCTGAAAATCTGGGTGTTATATTTGAAGATAGAATTACAGTAGAAGCAATTTCTCAACAACAGGGAAAAGTTACTAGTATACAAACTAATGCTGGTTTATTTCACGCTAACCATTATCTTTTAGCTACTGGTGCTTGGACAAATCAATTATTACCTTTACCAATGCGTCCCCGTAAAGGACAAATGTTGAGTTTAAGAGTTCCAGATTTTGTGACAGAATTACCGTTAACTAGGATATTATTCGGTGAAAATATTTACATTGTTCCTAGACGCAATCGTTCCATTATTATCGGTGCAACTAGTGAAGATGTGGGATTCACTGCCGAAAATACACCGAAAGGTATTCAAGATTTATTGCAATCAGCGATACAACTGTATCCGCAATTAGAAAATTATCCTCTTCAAGAACTGTGGTGGGGATTTCGTCCAACTACACCCGATGAATTACCTATTTTAGGTAATAGTCATTGTGATAATTTAACCTTGGCTACTGGTCATCACCGCAACGGGATTTTACTTACACCAATTACAGCCACATTAATTGCTGATTTGATTTGTGAACAAAAAGCAGATCCTCTTTTAGCTAATTTTCATTATTCCCGCTTTTCCACTGTGTCATCTACTACTACACCGATGTTAATTCCCGCTACTATTACTAACGGACACCGTACACCAGAATTCCAAACTACTGTTCAAGATTCACCATTAATTATTGCCGGAAAAAGCTTTAAATCTCGGTTAATGACCGGAACTGGTAAATATCGCAATATTCAAGAAATGCAGCAGAGTGTCGCTGCTAGTGGTTGTGAAATTGTGACGGTAGCTGTGCGACGGGTACAAACTAATGCACCGGGACATGAAGGTTTAGCGGAGGCGCTAGATTGGAGTAAAATCTGGATGTTACCTAATACTGCTGGTTGTCAAACTGCGGAGGAGGCCATTCGGGTGGCCCGGTTGGGAAGAGAAATGGCGAAATTATTGGGACAAGAGGATAATAATTTTGTTAAGTTAGAAGTTATACCTGATGCTAAATATTTACTTCCAGACCCTATAGGTACTTTACAAGCTGCGGAACAATTAGTTAAAGAAGGTTTCGCTGTATTACCTTATATTAATGCTGATCCTATGTTAGCAAAGCGGTTAGAAGAGGTAGGTTGTGCCACTGTGATGCCTTTAGCCGCGCCCATTGGTTCTGGACAAGGGCTAAAAACCACGGCCAATATTCGGATTATTATTGAAAATGCTAAAATACCAGTGGTGGTAGATGCGGGTATTGGTGCGCCTTCACAAGCTGCTGAGGCGATGGAATTGGGGGCGGATGCGTTATTGATTAATAGTGCGATCGCTTTGGCTGAAAATGCTCCAGCCATGGCTTATGCGATGAATTTAGCAACTGTGGCGGGTCGCATAGCTTATTTATCCGGTAGAATGCCTATTAAAGAGTATGCTAGTGCGAGTTCACCTGTAACGGGAACGATTACTGGTTAGTTTTGTTGTACTTAGATCCCCGGCTTCTTCCAGAAGTCGGAATCGCTGTCTAATTTCAATGGCAAATATTGTCTCCTTCTATCATACAGCAAGTAGCTTTGAGTGAGGTACACCTTGTGCGGGCATCTTGCCCGCACCACAAGAGTTTTATTATTAATATCTGTACTTCATAATATCGGAAACTGCTGTAATTCACCTCAATCTAATCAACTGTAATAAACCAATTCTCAATTATCAGATCCTCAAAATCCTGAAAATCTGCCATATTGTTTGTTACTAAAATCAAGTCATTGCAGAACGCAATACTCGCAATTTGTCCATCAATAAAAGCAGGTGTTTTACCAATTTTTGATAATCTAGCTCTTTCCTGTGCGTGCCATTTTGCAGCATTGATATCATAATCAAACACAGGCAAATCTAACACAGAATCTTTAATGTATTTCCATAAAGAATCCTTGCGTTTAGATGCTGGTAAACGCCAACAGCCATAAAGGATTTCATGAACAACAAGACTTGCTACTACTACTTCTGAACGATAGCGATTTAATTGATCTAAAACCTGAGTATTGGGAATTGGCCGACTCGGTTCTGAGATAATATTAGAGTCTAGTAAAAAGCGAACTGTCATAAATCAATCTCGCGTCCTGGACTACGATCTCTTAAATTAGCAAAATCTTCATCTGTAAATTCAATTCCTTCTCTTTCAATTGTTTCTCGAAACCTTAAAACCCCTTCCCAAAAGCTATCTCCTTTATTCTGTAATGGTTCTTCCTGTACTTGTTCTTTTATTTGTGACAGTTTATGTTTGAGAAATTGAATAAAATCTAAAACTTCTTGTTGTTTATCGGTTGGTAACTCTCGCAGGTTTTCTAAAACTGCTTGTTCAATGGTCATTGTTTCACCTCTACTACTAGGCTATAATTCTATTATAAATGACATCAGCATTAATTTTTATTTTCTTCTCCATTTTTGAGATCAATTTAGGAATGGTTTTTAACTTAGTTTCTTCTTCTTGATACAATGGGTTTTTTTGGCATAATGGAATATAATATTTCTGGAAGTGTAAAATAAATATAGTAAAGAATTGGAGTACCAACAATATCTATAGTTCCATATCTACGAGGTAAATCAGAGTTCGGTATTGTCAGATTAGGAACTTTAATAGGAGTAGAGTTAATATGAAAAGTAATACACCATTTGGTTTTCATTTTTAACTTTCCATTTTGATCTCTATCTTCTTCTTTTTCACCTAAATCATAAAATAAATTATCATAAAAATAATCTATTTTTACTGTCTTAAATTCTTCATAAATTGTGTTAAATTCTTGATGAATAATACTTTCCGAATAGGGAAAGTAAGATTCTACAAGATTAGGAATATTTACTTCTATTTCTTTTTTTATTTCTTCAAAGAATTTTTCAACTTCTTCAATAATATAATCTGTAGCAACTTTCCTTTGCTTCTCATTTTGAAAGGAAATTAAAGGAACATATTCACTTTTTAAGGTTTGATTTTCTAGCAAAACAATTTCTGTCTGTTTTCTCGAAGGGTTACTATGACGAATTTGCTGAGAATAATTTTCCGAACGGACTAAAACATCTGATGCTTCAATAATTCCTAAATATACCTTTTGTATTACCTCAAAATCTGCTTTAAATATTTTAATACCTCTAATATTAAATCTAGATTCTATATTTCCCAAAGAATTTTGATCATATTCCGTTTTGTCAGTAAAATAAAAAGGAATAAAAAATTGGTTTTGTATCAGAATATTAGGAAACTTTCGCTGTAAAGCTAATTGTAATGCTAATTCGTAACCAAGTTGTTTTTCTAAAGCTACTTTATAGCTATGACCTGAATCCGTTTTTTCTAATTCTTCTAAAGATTTATTTCTATAATCTTCATATTTTTTCAAAGGAATATTTTTGAAGTCAATAATTTTGAAGTATTCAGAACCGTTGCTTTTTTCTCTTAAAATTAGATCAGGTGTTGGATAACGGCGTAAGAATTCACTACTATCAGATTTATTTCTTTGATATTGTAAGTTAGGAAAGGTTCTAATTTTTAAATGCCATTCAATACAGAATACCTCTCTCCAAGATAATCCCTCACCAGTATTGAGATGGTTGACTTCTGGATATCCTTTTCGATATAACCACTGATTACCAGATTTGTCTAATTCTGTATCTTTACCCCACCAACCAACTCTATTTTCTTCTGTTGCTGCTCTATAAAATTGAGGGTTTTTACTTCTATCATTTTTATAACCCTCTATTGGAATATCAGTATCCGCAAAACAGATATTATCAAAATCATTCTTATCTCGCTTAAAATTTTTCTTAAAGAAATAAGTTTGACACATATCCTCCCAAACTTTATCAAAACCTTGTTCTCCTTGTATTCCCCAAAAATCACCATCATTTAAATCTGGGTTTAATCCTCCATATAAAAAAATCTCAATAGCTTCATACAGTCCCCAGTAATCAGCATCTTTATAATGAGTATTTCTATCTATATTATCAAGAGCTTCTTTACAAAATGTAATGGTTTCCTCAAAAGTATCTTGATTAAAAAGAGAGTGATTAATAGTTAAATAATTATCTCTAAATCGTTGGGAAAGAAATCGAATATCTTGACTTCTAGCATAAACATGATCCGGTACATCTTCCTGTAATTGTTCAATAATTTCATTCAGAATAAAACAATAAAGATTAACTATATCGGTACTTTCATAACTAATCATAGGACGTGGTAAGTCCATGACATCAATATAAATTGCTCCATTATCTAGATAAATAGCTCGATCTAAATATTTATATATTTTAGAATGGTCTATTTCTTCACTACGTCTAACTTTCTTTTCAATAGAATTAATAGCTAAATCATCATAAGCTTCTAATATGCGTTCAATCATAGAAAGTTTACTGTATAAAATACACTCACTTTCTTCTTCATATTCTAAGCTAATACCACCTGTACTCAAAGTTGGTTGATCTTGATTTTTCTCATTTTTAGCATCTTTTCTGGTAACTCTGGAATTATTTTCATTATCACGATCAAATTTTCTGAATGTGCGATACATTAAAAAGAAAAAATCACGCACTTTGTTAAATTTACTACTATCCTCAGAATTAGTTTCATTTTGATATTTAGCAATAAAATCATCAAAACCTTTTGGTAAATAAAAAGCATATCCTTCAGGTTCAGATTTAATACCTACAAAGTCTGAAGTTATTTTAAGATTGAGTTTTGAAAAGTCCCACATAATACATCAACAACATTATTGAACAAAGAGGAAATTATGATGATTATCAATTAGATCATTTTGCTTTATAGTCTAAAAGTTTTTCAACAAATTCTTTATGAGATTTAATAAAATCTCCAAAAGTTACCAATTGTTTATCATTCTTGTCAAATCCTAACAGTTCTCGAAGTGGATTTTTGTCTCGATTAAAAACACTATCCCAAATAAAAAACATCAGTTTATTTTTTATCTGATCTTCTGTAACTTTACCTGTGTTTATAAAACGATAACCTATCTGCATATCTTCTATTCTTCCACTTCTGACAGAATTATGGTTATCTTTAATAAAGTCGTTGAATTGTTTAACTAAATCTTTCCATTTTAAATTACCATTTCCATACCCTTCTAAAATGACAGTATCTAATTTTTTATCATCATCTTGACTCCAATCTACATATTCCCATTCCCAACGTCTTTTAAAAGCGTTATCCATAAAGTAGATAGAATTATCAGAAGTATTCATTGTTCCAAATATGGAAAGATTGGGAGGAATACGAATTGAACTACCAACGGCTTTACTTTTGTGGACTTTAATATGGATTTTATTAAAAATATGAGGAAAGCTGACTAGTTCTTCAAGACTTCCTTTATCTTGATATTTATACACAATATCTTTATTGGAATCAACTGTTTCATTTGTAAAACCTATTAGTTCTACAAGTTTTCTAAATTCTAAATCAGAAATATTAATTCCATAAGCTGACCAACCTTTCTCAACACCATTTTTAGATCGATCTAATCGATCTAAAAGTTGAAAAACTGTACCAAAAATTGCTGAAGAATTACCTCGATTAATTTCATCAATTACTAAGGCAACATTTTGAGGTAGTTCTCCTTCCTTTGCAGCTATAATGTTTTTGTATGCTTGTCCTAGTGCTTTTAGAAAATGACCTTCATAAAATTGATAATAAACATTTCCATCTTTATTAGTCTGTGGCATTAATTTTCCCATAAAATCGCCATAGGTGTATTCTGGATGAAAAACTGTTTTAATCAGATTCTCAGCATGAACATCTTTATCAATTCCTAACTCTTCTTTAACAACTCCACCAAGATCATCATTAGAAATTTGGTAGCTTTTACCAGTACCAGGACAACCGAAAAATATTTTTTGAATTGGACTTGTCATAGTTTTATCATTACCTTGCTTTTGTAAAGATTGAGGATTCTGATCAGGTTGCTTTCCATTAGCAAGCTTGGGTGGAGTAAATTGACTCATTTGATTGATCTATAAAAGTTTAGCTAAATTTTGATTATACTAAGTATTTTGAAAAATTACTAACTTCTTTACATATCTTTATACATCAAAAATAACTACACCAAGACATTAATCAGGATAACACTGGGTATCGAATTTGTCTGTAAAGAGGTATGTTTTTAAATTACTGATATTTTTTCGATCTAAACAAATATTATTAAATATTATTTAAAATTCATTTATTTAACTCTAAACTTACCCTATCTTCACCATAATTAGCAACTAAAACAAACAACTTCAACCATCGAGAACCCAGTAAAATTTCCTGTATTTCATCTCCAGCAAATACAGGAAATTCAAACTCTTGACCATCTATAATTACCCTACCATGATAAACATCAAATTCAGTTTCTCCTTGAGCAGTTCTTAATTTATTCTGACGTAAAAAAGGCCAATCAAGACTTTGTACATCTTGTTTATTCATGGCTAAATATTCAGTAAATCCTGTATCTAACATTGTTTCTACAGGAAAACTGAAATTATCTCCATCAATTAAATCAATGTCCAAATAAATTTGTCCATTTTCTCCAAATCTTCCCTCTATCTTATGCTGCCACTAACTCCCGTTTCATTAATGCCATAAATATGATGAATAACATGAGGATACTTTTCTCTGGCCATTTTACTGGCTACTTCCTTGTCCTGATCAATAAAATAATCCCCACTATCAGGTTCAATAGCAATATACCAACCATAGTATTTATCGAGTATTTCCGGTTTTAACCGCTCAAAAATTGCCCAACAACGATCAGAAAAAGCCTGTCTTCTCGCTTTTTCCTGAGCTTTTTGTTCTTGAGTCCACTGAATTTCGGGAAATACTCGACCACGACGGACAACCCTTTGCGGTGTAGATTTTGTCATGATAATCACCTGATTAAAGTGTATTCTCTATTGTAACCTAAAAAACAAATATTAAAAATCATCCAGGCTTTTGCTTTAGGAATTAAAGATTAACATTTATAACCAATAATAAGGCAGTTAAAGACAAAATGTAACAATATTTGAGATAATCAAAGTATAAAAAAATAGGCACAAAAAAGCCCCCAGCACAACAAAATAGTAGCACTGACTCCAACGCAGTTAAAAAGGCTGAATGTATTTATAATGACATTAGTATAGAGATATTCCTGAATTAGTAGTCAGGTCAAACAAAATAGTATAAAATTAACCATGAAATGTCTATTTTGTCAAGATATCAGCCAAAATACTAGGAATTTTAATTCAAGTAACTATTTGTCTATTTTTATGAGAGTGATGTAAAATTTATGTAACATTAAATCAACAAACATAACAAGGAATTACTTCATGCCCTATACAAGTGAAGAAGGCGGTCGGCTCAATAACTTTGCTAAAGAGCCCAAAGTTTATCAAGCCGAACCTCCAACAAACTCTCAAAAGCGTAATTATATTATCTTAGGAGTTGTAGCCATGCTTTTAGTCGCAGGGGTAATCTTTGTGGCTTTCACTGTTTCCAATGTTAGTTAATTGGAAAACAGTCCTTTAAATTTTAACTTTTCCTGATTTCAGGTTCTGATATTGATCAAGAACCTGATTTTTTGTTAGAATGCCGAAATAAAAAGATAATATAGTCTTTTTTTAACATTCTAGCTCGTAAAACTTGATTCATCCTGAACAAGAAAACATCTCCGGGAAAATCCAAATTATGAGATGTGACATTAATACTTAATTTAATTTATTCAGTCGGGATGTATACAGAAAAAAGGGCAAAAACCCAGCCAAATACAAGTGTGAATGAAACTGTACACACAGAAAACGTCAGTTTGAATCAGCAAGTATATAAACGTCTAAAACTAACCCTGAGTCTGGGTTTACGTAGACAAATTTTATTTGCTATATGTGATGATTTACATTTAAGAAACCGGATAGCAGCACGTTTACACTCAACCCTCGCTTATCCAGTCGGCAAAGTATTATACCAGCAAGTCCGTGGAGACATTAGTACACCAGCTTATCCACGGTTAGTTACTCTACGTCTAAATTTAAGCGATCCCAATCCTATAGCGCAAATTAATCAATGGTTAGCTAATTATCCACCTCCACTGATTGGAGGATCAACAGAGAATCCCCTCCGTTCCTTACCAATTCCTGGATTTCAGATTGTGGGGGTGGAAATGCTCACTAAAGAACCAGTTGCAATACAGCGGTTATTTTTGAATTATCTCCATTTAGGTCAACAACATTTATCTGGTCATGAATCTAGTCACTTTTTAGAATCTAGTTTATTATTTTGGGTTTCTCATCCTTGGTTATCTGCAATTCAGCAATCAGCACCCAAATTTTGGCAATGTCACACCGGTGTATTTGTCTTTGCGGGAGAACCGACACCAACTATAGATAATCGAGGTTATTCAGAGGTTGTAGCTGATTCCCGTAGTTTAGAGCGAGAAAATCTGACTCATTTAATTGTTAATGAAGAAACAATTTCTCAAGACACCAAACTAACAAACAAACCTGATTTATTTGTAACTAAAACCACAGATTTAATCACAGAAATACCAGAAAAATCTCCGGTTCTGTCCCCTCAAATTACTAATGATCAGAGTTCATTTACCTTAGCTCATATTAACCAAGAATTACAAGGATTAATTAAGGCAAAAATTAATGCTGATGATTATGATCAAGTTCAACAAATGCTCTGGGAAATTGAACAATTACATATTCAAGAATCCAAAGCAGAAGAATTAGGAAAAGCCTATTATCATCTTGGTAATTTCTATCGGTTGCAGATTGAGCAAGGACAAGCAACGGTAGAAAAATTAATGATTGCAATTTTAGCTTATCAAGAAGCAATTAGTCATGATGAAAATTCTCCACAACTTCCAGATATTTTAAATGATTTGGGGACACTTTACTGGATATTACACCGTGCCCCTGATAATTCTGAAGAGTCGAAAATTTATATTCAGCAAGGAATAGATTTTTATAAATTAGGACTTAAGCTGATTACAGTTGATACTCACCCAGAAACCTATGCCCGTATTCAAAATAATCTTGGAACTGCCTATGGTGATTTAGCTAGGTTTGCTGATACCGTAGAAAATTGGAATTTTGCAGTTATTGCTTACAGTGAAGCACTACGTTATCGACAGGAGGAGATAGAACCTTTAAAATATGCTGCTTGTCAGAATAACCTAGGTACAGCTTACTGGCATTTAGGACAGTATGATCAACCTGTGGAAAATCTCACAAAAGCAATTACTGCTTATAAATCAGCGGTTGTTCACTATCAACCGACAGATCAACCCCTAAAATATGGGATGATTCAAAATAACATTGGTACGGCTTATTGGAATCTTTCTCAGTATGAACAACCAATGGAAAATCTCCACTTAGCAATTCAGGTTTACAATGAAGCATTAAAATATCGAACGTCTATTGATGTTCCCCAGGGTTATGCTGCTACTCAAAATAATCTGGGTATCGCTTATTGGCATTTGGCAAATCAGCCCCAAACAACAAGCCAAGATCAACAAAAACTTATAAAATTATGTATTCATGCTTATCAAGAAGCTGTGAATACCGCTCACTCACTTAGTAATCTAGTTTTAAATTTTGATTTATATATGGCACATAATAATTTAGCATTAGCTCATCATGACTTAGTGAAAAGTGTACATTTTAATGGTGATAAAAAAACACTCTCTCAACATTTACAAGCCGCTTTAGAAAATCATTTGTCCGCATTAATTGGCTTTGATAGAGAAACAGAAAATTATCAAACAACAATCGGCTACATTATCAGTATAATTCGTGTTTTTCATAATGAGTTAGGAATCCAAGGACAAAATTTAGCTCTATCTAAACTTCCAGGACAATTACTACCAGATATTTTGCAGAAGTTATAACAGAGAAAAAGCCCAAGGTAAAGAGACAGAGTTAAAAGTGTTTTTTCATTTTTCATTTTTCATTTTTAATTAATTTGTTTGCCAATTTTATGAAAGAAACAGTTTTAGAGGTTCGCAATCTACAAGTTGAATTTATCAGCAATAGTAGCAATGTAAAAGCTATTGATGATATTAGTTTCCAGTTAAATCAGGGTGAAACTCTAGGAATAGTGGGAGAATCAGGGAGTGGAAAGTCAGTTACAGCTTTAGCAATTATGGGTTTGTTGCAATATCCCGGAAAAGTGACTGGAGGGAAAATTTTATTTTCTCGGACAAATGGTCGACCACTGGATTTATTAACATTATCACCTGAAGAAATGCAGCTTTATCGAGGTGGTGATATTGCTATGATTTTTCAAGAACCAATGAGTTCTTTAAATCCGGTTTATAGTATCGGTTTTCAGTTGCAAGAAGCAATTATGCGACATCAAAATGTCAATGCAATTGCAGCTAAAAAAATCGCAATTGCAGGTTTACAAGAAGTTAACCTTTTACCTAGTGATGAGCAAATTAAAACACAGTATCTTGATCATAACTATTCGGAATTAGATAGTTTTAAATTAGCACAGTTGGTAAAAGAACACAAAGAAGCAATGCTGGAAAGATATCCTCATCAGCTATCTGGAGGACAATTGCAACGGGTTATGATTGCAATGGCTATTTCCTGTAATCCATCTGTACTAATTGCTGATGAACCAACTACAGCTTTAGATGTGACCGTGCAAGCAACAATTCTGACATTGTTGTATGAATTACAACGAAGTCGCAATATGGCAATGATTTTTATTAGCCACGACTTGGGGTTAATTGCGGAAATTACTGACCAAGTAGCAGTCATGTATAAGGGTAAAATTGTCGAAAATGGTCTAGCAGCACAAATTTTTAATAATCCTCAACATCCTTATACCAAAGGACTTGTAGCTTGTCGTCCTAATCTTAATCATCGTCCCCACAAACTGCTGACTGTTTCTGACTACATGAGTGTCACAGAAGATGAATTTGGTAAAGTCACAATTCAGACCAAAGAACCCGCACAACCAGCGGAAATTACTAAGGAAGAGACCAACGACAGATTAGCAAATCTTAGTAGAAATCAACCTCTGTTGAGAGTTAGTAACCTAGAAGTCGGTTTTCCAGTGCGGGGAGTATTTGGCAGCACCAAACGTTATCATAAGGCAGTGAATGGCGTTTCCTTTGATGTTTTTCCTGGAGAAACCTTGGGATTGGTGGGAGAATCTGGTTGCGGTAAAACTACATTAGGTAGAACCTTGCTGCGACTAATCGAACCGATGAGCGGTCAAATATTGTTTGCTGGACAAGATATTACTCATCTAACCGGGAAAACCTTGCAGCACTTACGACGGGAAATGCAAATTATTTTCCAAAATCCTTTTAGTTCCCTCAACCCCCGGATTAAGATTGGGAAAGCCATTGTGGAACCCCTGTTAATTCATGGTATTGGTAACTCCCAACAACAGCAACAAGCTAGGGTAGTAGAACTGTTGGAAAGAGTGGGTTTAAGTGCGGACGACATGAAAAAGTACCCTCATCAATTTTCAGGTGGTCAACGTCAACGAGTTTGTATTGCACGAGCTTTAGCTTTAAACCCTAAATTTATTATTTGTGATGAGTCAGTTTCAGCCTTAGACGTTTCTGTACAAGCGCAGGTTTTAAATTTATTGAAAGAATTACAAGCCGATTTTCAACTAACTTATATCTTTATTTCCCATGATTTAAGTGTAGTGAAATTTTTAAGCGATCGCATTTTGGTCATGAATCAAGGGAAAATTGTCGAATCAGGGACATCTGAAAGTATTTATCTTCAACCAAAAGAAGAATATACTCAAAAATTAATTGCCGCAATTCCTACCGGTAGTCCTGAACGAGTGAGACATCGGAAAAATTAAAATAATTGTAAACACTCAGGTATGTGCAAAATGGATATCAAAAATGGATTTGTTGGTACAATTGGTAACACCCCATTAATTCGTCTAAACAGTTTTAGCGAAGAAACAGGTTGTGAAATCTTGGCCAAAGCCGAATTTCTTAACCCTGGAGGTTCGGTAAAAGATCGTGCAGCGCTGTACATTATCGAAGATGCAGAAAAAAAAGGACTGCTCAAACCCGGTGGTACAGTAGTTGAAGGAACTGCGGGAAATACGGGAATTGGACTAGCGCATATTTGCAATGTCAAAGGTTACAAATGTTTGATTTTTATTCCCAACACCCAATCTCAAGAAAAAATAGATGCTTTGACTACCTTGGGCGCTGAAGTTCGTCCCGTTCCTGCCGTACCTTACAAAGATCCTAATAATTACGTCAAACTATCTGGTAGAATTGCAGCAGAAATGGAAAACGCCATTTGGGCTAATCAGTTTGATAATTTAGCCAATCGTGTTGCCCATTATGAAACCACAGGTAAAGAGATTTGGCAACAAACCGATGGTAAAATTGATGGCTGGGTGGCCTCTACTGGTACGGGTGGTACTTATGCTGGTGTAGCAATGTATCTAAAAGAACAAAATCCCGGCGTAAAATGTATTGTTGCTGATCCCTTGGGTAGTGGACTATACAGCTATATCAAAACCGGTGAAATCAAAATAGAAGGTAATTCTATTACTGAAGGGATTGGTAATAGTCGCATTACCGCCAATATGGAAGGTGCACCTATTGATGACGCTATCCAAATTGATGATTCAGAAGCCTTGCGTGTAGTTTATCAGCTATTAAGAAAAGATGGTTTATTAATGGGCGGTTCAACGGGAATTAATGTAGCCGCGGCTGTGGCTTTAGCTAAACAATTGGGACCAGGACATACTATTGTAACTATCTTGTGTGACAGTGGTTCTCGCTATCAATCACGAATATTTAATAGTGAATGGTTAGCAAGTAAAGGATTGATAATCAGTTAGATTGACACTCTCAGCGGCTTTAGCTGCTGAGATTCTTAAGAGATTTTCACTCTTAAAGGCTGTACCAAACAGCCACTAGACACTCCGCTGAAAGCATTGTGCTTACTTTTTCTGACCATGGGACTATCCTAGCGAAAAATATGGAGGCTGTCAAGATGCACCAAAAACCACAGCGGTTAAAACCCCCCGTGTCGTTTCCCACTTACCGCGAGGTCTTATGAAATGGTAAAAGGGTCAAGAAAATGCTTTATTATCAGTTTCATTAGGAAATAGGCAAGAGAGAAGAGTCAAGAAGTTTTCATTTTACTTTTCTTTACACAGTTTGGTTTTATTGTGTTAATCTACTTAAATTCCGTAATTTGGTGCAAAATAAGAAGCGAGGGAATGAATGGATATTCAGCATCTACGTCAATCATTAAAAACGAAGTGGCTGAGTTATTATGAACAAAATCGCTCTTGGCTGGTGAAAATGCGAATTTGGAAAGATTACGATGGTATCCGCCGTCCTTCTTCTGGTTACATTTTAGCAACTTTATCTACTTTAGAACCAGAGCTAAAAAAAATCTTGCCTTTCATTTTGGATTTAAATAATAATCCTGATCAAATCATAGCGGCTTTGTATTTGGATTTCAATCCTGAACAGGAGTTAAATTTATCAAAATCTCAAGACTTTACAGCGAAAAATGAGATAATTAGCACCTTTCCTGCTTACATGGCCTTGACGGATTCACCTGTATCTAAAGAACGAAAACAGGTGTTATTGAAAATGGCTACGGGTATTTCCGTAATTGCAGTAGCTACACCGATTCACCCTCATTCCTCAATGAAGCTACCTGTAGAACTGGAAAGGGAACAAATAGACAAGGGATTTACAACTATGGGAATTTCCGTCCAAAATATTCCCCGTGTTTCATCTACTAATAGTAGTATTTTTCCGTCTTGGCTAGATGAATTGTGTCCAGGTAAAGGAAATGGATAATTGAATATTAGCCATTAGTTAATGGGTATTCGTGTGAGACAAAGGGAATAGAGACTATTTCTCCAACTGTATCCCCAACCTGCACTTTTAACCCCACACCACCAGCTTTACTCCTGATGTAACCTAGTCCAAAATGACCATCAGGGGTATTTGTATAGCTAGTAAGTTTACCTACCTTTTCTTCTCCAATGGTAATTAATGTTTCCGGTTCAGCAGCAGCACTAAGACGAATCCCCCAAAGGTATTGTTTTACACCTTTGTATGTATTAAGTCTGGCAATGGTTTCCTGTCCGATATAACAACCTTTATTAAAGGAAACTGTTTGCCATAAACCAACTTCTAAGGGGTTGTAATCATCCGTAAGTTCCCGATCTGGTGTGGGACGACCTTGTAATATTCGTAACATCTCCCAGGAGCGATCGCTCAATTCTACAGCCCCCCATTCCAGTATTTTATCCCACAATAGTTGTTTTTCTGCAATGGGTAAAATCAGGGTATATCCGGGTATAGCTAACCCGCTACCTACTGCAACTATCACCCCATCAACTAAAATGTGATTACCATCAGGTTGACCAATTAAATTACCAGCGCCCAATTTTTCTATAATCCCATGACTTTGGGGGCCAATTAGACTCAAAGTGGTGGTTTCTTCTGTGATGTCAGTTAACTTAACTTTGTCCGCAAAAAAGATATAACGATCTAACCATTGCATAAGTAGCTGACAACGGTTAGGAGAAACCAACAAAATAACAGCATCATCTAACACATAGGCAGTCACTAGATCTATCGTTCGGGCGGTAGATGTTACCATAACAGTATCACAGCCCTGACCAGATTTAAGAGATTGAAAATCATTAGTGCTTTGATTGTGTAAAAAACGAATGCGATCATCATCAGAAATACGTATGCGTCCCCAGTGAGTGCGATCGCTTACCGCCACCCCTTCCCGTGCGGCTTGGATAGCACTTGCGTTTTTATTATCAATTGCAGATGTTAACATAGTGATGTATAATGCCTTAATGTCAATATTATCATAAGATAGACAGAGACCCTCGAAAAGAACCCGTCAAAACTTTTGGGGTTCTGACGGGTAAGCGTCCTTTAAATCAGGGATGAAAACAAATTAGGCGGGATTATTTTTTGGGTGAAATCAACATCATCATATTTCGCCCTTCTTTCTTAGGTGCTTGCTGAAGCTCCCCAAAAGGCTCTAAGTCTGTAGCCATACGCTTCAGCAACGTTTCGGCGAGGTCACTGTGTTGAATTTCCCGACCTCGGAACATCACAGTAGCCTTAACTTTATCGCCATCTTTGAGGAAGCGTTCAGCTTGTTTAACGCGCACATTGTAGTCATGTTCTTCTATTTTGTAGCGCATTTTCACTTCTTTCACATCAGCCGTGTGCTGTTTCTTCCGGGCTTCCCGCGCCTTTTTTTCCTGCTCAAACTTATATTTTCCATAGTCCATTATTCGACATACTGGCGGATCAGCCTTGTCACTAATTAGCACTAGGTCTAATTCCTTTTCCTCTGCTAATTGTATCGCTTCCTGTGGAGTTATGATTCCCAGTTGTGCACCATCAGTGTCAATTACCCGAATTTTCGGGAAGCGAATCCGTTCGTTAATTTGGGGCAGATCGCGAGTTCTTTTTTTCTCAATCACAGGCATTATGATTAGTGGCAGCTTTTTAGTTAAGGAATGTGAATTGGTCTGGATTTAGTTGGTTTAGTTTGATATGCCAATGAAGGCAAAATACAAGAATAACTCAGAATTGAAAAATGAGTATCCATCTCTAGTGTAGCTAATTCATCAGAGAAGTTTGATTAAGTCTTTGACTATCCAGCTTGACCCTGAGATAATTACAATGCATTAATTAATCTAAATTACATGATATTTGACACTAATAACTATTGTTACGATTTTTCTTCATGGATACATAGATATATGATATCTAGGAAGATGCCTCTATGATAACAAAATTAGGTATACATTGAAGCTAATCAAATATAATGTAACATATTGGGAAAGAACAAACAAGGTTAGCAGTAATTGTGACATAGATACTGAGTATATTGCTGACATTTATTAATACAAGTAATCGTGCAAAATAAATTTTATAGTTAGAAGATGAATAGTAAGGATGAATTTAAGGAGAGTAATTCGTGATTAAGAATTACTCATTACCCATTTTTACAAAATATTGAGAAGATACACCAAACTGAAGAGAATAATCCAAATAATGTCAACAAAGTGCCAGTAAATTTCCGCCATTTCTATGCCAGTATGTTTAGTAGCAGAATAATGACCACGACGGAAAGAACGCCATAATACCCCTAAAATTAATAACAAGCCAATAAAGACGTGTAACCCGTGGAAACCCGTCATTAAATAAAAGCAATTGGAGAAAACATTGGTAGTAAATCCATAACCTAAATTCATGTATTCATAAACCTGACCAGCTAAGAATACAGCCCCCATAATCGCGGTAATAAAATACCAAAAACGCATCCAACCTAGACTATTTCTTTTAATAGCCATATCACCAAAGTGAATGATAAAACTACTAGAAACTAGGATAATAGTATTAATTGCGGGGATAAATAATTCTACATCTGTTCCTGCTGGTGGCCAAACTGCGGTAGTCCCCTTAAAAAACAAATAGGTAGCAAAAAATCCACCAAACATCAAAGATTCAGAAGCGAGAAACGTGATTAAACCCCACACTCGTAAATCTGGATGTTCTTCATGTCCGTGGCCATGGTGTTCATTAGGTGTAATTGCAGTCATATTTATTCTTCCTAGTGAATGATGAATAGATGTAGGTTGGGTTGACATAAGGAAACCCAACTTTGGGAGGTGTTGGGTGACACTGTCGCTTAACCCAACCGCCAATTTCTCTTAATTTCTCTCTGTGACTCTGCGACTTTGTGTGAGACAAAAAGAATGTAGTTCATTGACTTTGATCATGGTTATGTCCATAGTCATAGGGTCCATGGGTGACAACAGGTAAAACTTCCCAGTTTTCAATAATAGGTGGGGAAGAGGTTGTCCATTCCAAAGTTAAACTTTCCCAGGGGTTGTTACCTGCGAGTTCCCCTTTTTGCCAACTGTAAATGGCGTTTAAAGCGAAGGGAATCACGGAAATACCTAAAAGAACTGCGCCAATGGTGCAAAGCTGGTTTAAGCTGGTAAATTGGGGGTCATACATGGCAACTCGGCGGGGCATTCCTTGTAAACCCAGTTTGTGCATGGGTAGGAATGTGAGGTTTGTACCAATGAATGTAAGTATAAAATGAACTCGTCCCCAGGTTTCGTTCATCATTCTGCCGGTGATTTTGGGAAACCAATGATAGATACCTGCGTAAATCCCAAAAACTGAACCACCAAATAAAACGTAGTGGAAATGACCGACTACGTAATAAGTATCATGAACGTGAACGTCAAAGGGGGCAGTTCCCATGGTTACGCCGCTTAAGCCGCCCATGACGAACATTGATAATAAACCAATGGCGAATAACATGGCGCTGGTAAAACGGATTTTTCCACCCCATAATGTTGCTACCCAACCGAAGATCTTTACTCCTGTAGGAACAGCCACTATGAGTGTGGAAATGGTAAAGAACATCCGCATCCATCCAGGTGTACCACTGGTGAACATATGGTGAACCCAGACGAATAAACCAACGACGCAAATAGCAACGGTGGAAAAGGCAATGGCTTTGTAACCAAAAATGGGTTTTCGGGCGTGGGTGGGAATAATTTCAGACATAATTCCGAAAATCGGCAGAATCATTAAATAAACCGCCGGGTGGGAATAAAACCAAAATAAATGTTGGTAAATAACGACATTACCACCGGCATCTGGTTTGAAAAAGGATGTGCCGAAGTTAATATCAAATAACAGCAAAACTAAACCTGCTGCTAATACTGGGGTAGATAAAAGTGCCAGGATAGAAGTGGCTAAAATTGCCCAACAAAATAGAGGAACTTGATCCCATTTCATGCTGGGAACTTTCATCATCAAAATGGTGATGACAAAGTTAATAGAACCTAAAATTGAAGAAGTTCCGACTAAAACAACGGACAAAATCCATAAACTTTGGGCGTTATTGGCGGTAACTAAACTTAATGGTGGATAAGCTGTCCAACCTGATTGAGAACCACCAAAGACAAAGCTTAGTAATAGTAATAATCCCGCGACTGGATTTAACCAAAAAGCGATCGCATTTAATTTAGGAAAGGCCATATCTCTAGCACCCATCATTAAGGGAACTAAATAGTTACCAAATCCACCAATGGCGCTGGGAACAATCCATAGAAAAATCATGATTGTGCCATGATTTGTCATGAAGGCATTGTAGAGATTAGGATCAAGAAAATCCGCATCTGGTGTGGCTAATTCTGTGCGAAGTGCGATCGCCATTAAACCACCAATTAAATAAAACAGAAACGCTGTCACCAGGTATTGAATCCCAATAACTTTGTGATCAGTATTAAATGTGAAATAATCTCGAACTTTCCAAGCTGTAGGATGAGAATTGTGGGTAATCAACCGCGTTGTTGATTGACTTTCATCGGGTGGGGGATTAACTGGAAAATTTACTTGTGTCATATTTTTGTGAGTTGTCTTTTGTCAGTTTTCAGTGATTAGCTAATAATTACTAATGACTCATAACTAATGACTTAAGAGTTGCTGGATTTACATCTAAATTATCAGTGTAGGGAGCAAGAAATTCTGATGGAGATAGGTTTTCAGAATTCATAGCTACTGCATGATTCATTTCTTGATTGTCAGCAATTTGGTTTTCATTCATCCAAGCATCAAAATCTTGTTGTTCATGGACGATTACTTGTGTTCGCATTGAACCATGATAACCACCACATAATTCTGCACAAACTACTGGATAAGTACCAGGTTTTGTAGCTGTAAATCGTAGTTGTGTAGGAACACCAGGAATAGCATCTTGTTTAAGACGAAATTGGGGAACCCAAAAAGAGTGAATCACATCATCTGCGGATAAATTCAACTGCACATCAGCACCAACAGGAACGTGTAATTCTCCTGCGGAAATACCACTTACAGGATAATTAAATAACCACGCAAACTGTATACCTTTAACATCTACAACCAAATCAGCAGGTTTATTTTTAGTTTGGGGATTTTCACCAATTCCAATATTAGCGGTTTGACTAATATTCATGATATTTGCTGATTGATGATGGGGATGACTTCCGACACCAAAACCACCCATTTGGTTATAAACATCAACACTGTAAATACCTAAAACAATCACAATTACCGTAGGAATTGCTGTCCAGAAAATTTCTAAACTCAAGTTACCTTCGATGGGTACACCATCGGTAATATCTCCTTTGCGTCGTCTATAGACAATTAAGAAAATAATAATTGTGCCTTCAACAACTAAAAAAAGAGCAGTCGCAATTGTCAACATGATATTGAAAAAACCATCTACCAAAGGTGCTTGTTGCGATGCTGCCTCCGGTAATAAATGATGATTTTGTCCAACCCAGATACTGATAGGGGCAATGATCATCCCAGCTAACAGTGTCCATAACGAAACGGGAACTTTCTGCATGAATACTACCTGCTGTGTAAATAGTAATCAAACAATAGTCTGTGAAGATAGACTTTGTTTGTGTAGCTACAGAATTGCTTTCTGAGGATCAGATTATTTTTTAGATTTTCACTATTACTGTTCTAACTTGTAACTAATAAAAAATGGGTAAACTTCCATATTTTTTTATATTGATAACCACAAAATCCCCAACTTTTTGAAAAAATTGAGGATCTGAGATTTGATATGTTCATAAATCAAATAAAGGCAGAAAAATATGAGCAAGTATGATTTTTTAGATAATAACAACTGACGATTTACGTTTCTGTTAGCCGTGAACTTTTTAACCATTTATGGTAAATATTGAGATTCCCCTCCAATTACCTTGCTGATTAATTTGACTTGCGAATAATAACCGATGTTTTGCACTGCATCACACCATGGGAAAAGTACCAAGAATGTTATTTATCTAATGTTCCATGACTATAACAATTCTTGGGACAAATCCGAGAACAAGCTTCACAGCCAATACAGTTTTCTGGGTGAGTAACAACCATTACTTTCCGTTCCACTTCTTCCTCATCTTCATCTTCTACAAATTCACCTTCTTCATTTAAAGGCATTAAACCCAAAACTTTATGACCACAAACTTTCATACATCTGCCACAACCGATACATTTATCTTTGTCTATCTCTTGGGCAAATTTAGGAGTCCAAGCATTACCTCCAAAGGTCAATCCTGTTAATGTAGCCATGAATAAAACCTCAGCAATTTTAGCTAGATATTAGTTAATCCTTTAATATTCATACTAGCCTGATATTTCATTTTTTTAATCACAAAAGTTAACTTTTTTATCAAATTTTGATGACTTGCTAAATAATATTATTTATTTTTGCTTGTTTCCAAATCTTAAATGATATTATTTATTGATAACTTTGGATTATGTACTTAGATAAAAAGCTTATTAGTCAAATATTTCCAGGATTGTGTTTAAATTTATTTTCTCAATAAGTCTTAGTAAATAAGCCTAAAATTATTTCATTAATAATAATTAAAATCAACTATTAAATATTATTATTAGCCCGATTGACTTCCTATTTGCCAATATTTTTTAACTAGATCACAAGATCCTGCCAAAAGTGTTTACAAATACAAACTTAAAACACAATTTTGTTAATGTTTGACCTCTGTTATTTTCTATTCCCTATTCAAGATGTTACTCAAAAACATTCAGACTAATTTATATAGCCCAAAATAAACATTATGACAGTAAATATCCAGGTAAATATTAAGAAATCCTGCCAAGCTCATACTGAACAATCTTATTGAAATCTTTATGAAAAGTATAGTTAATGAAGAAGCAATGAAGCCTAACTTTGCCAAACATCAATAGATACAAAATCTGGCTTCATTAACCCCTATGAGTAATTAATTAGACGAGCAAACTATGTTCTCGTTATAGAGGTAATTTGGTAGCCAGTTATGAATCAAAAGGGCAAATTCAGGGGAGACTTGAGCCAAACATCTCAACAATTCAAGTAGGAAGACGGACTATGCCGCATATAATTCCTAACCACAGTTGTGTGGGATGTGACAACTGCCGACCCCTATGTCCTACGGGTGCAATTAAAATTGCAGATGATGAATATTGGGTTGATTCTACTCTTTGTAATAATTGTCATGGCTATTATTCACAACCACAATGTGTAATTGCTTGTCCAACAAATGCGCCCATACCTTTACACGCAAAAAAAGGAAGATGCAAAGTTGAACCACGAGATGCTACCAGTCCAGATTTATTTTCTAATGGCAAGAATAACCCTTTCGCTTCAGCCATAGTTATCTGGGAAGCTTGCAATTTACTCGCACAACGAACATCTTTATCATGGGAAAAAGATCAGCAAGGAAATTTACATTACAGTCGCTCAGTTAATCAAGGACGAGGGAAAATTTCCTTTCACATCCAAAACCTATTTCCAGTTAATAACCCGACTAATAATTTACAAACAATTGATTATTTAGACATTCGTGCTGCTTGTATCCATCTCATTTTTGCTGCTCAAATTACAGCCCTAGACCAACCTTGGGAAGAAGAATTTACAATCGATGAACGACAAATTGAACAGTATTTGGGCTTAGAGAAACGTAAAGATCTTAGCAAAAGTACCAAACTCGGTTTAATTAAAAACATCGTTTATCAAACTTGTTCTCTCATGGTTTCTATTGACTGGCCACAACAAGGTAGAGTCCCCAGTTTTGCAATTAAAGATACTTATCTATGGAATTTGATAGATACTCAACATCATTTTCAAGAAGATGATCAAGGTTGTAAATATTTAATTGGACTGACATTTACAGTCAAAGCTGGAATTTGGACTAAACATTTTTTCAACAGACAAGGATGTAAAGAACGCAGCACATTTTATCAATATGGTAGTCTTCCTAAAACCTTATTAACCACAGTTATGAGTTTGTGGCAACAACATGAAGGTGCGGTAAGACTCATGCTTTGGTTATTATTTAAAACCAAAATGGGTAGAGAACAACGCATTACTATTCCTACCTTACTGCGCGTTGCTTATGGTGAGGAAAAAGTCAACCAAGCTGCTAGACATAGGGAAGAACGCAAACGCCTAATTAAAGCTTATGAAAATGATTTAGAAGTTCTCAATCATTATGGAGTAAAGCCATTATTTGATCCTGTCACCTATCCTCCAGAAATTCAACCTTTATGGGCAAAATTAATTGATATCCCCGAAGATCCAGAGGAAGCTTTAGAATTTTGGATTAATGATGGTAGTGGTGAAAATCGTCTCACAGACAGCGGACCACGTGGTAAATGGAATTTGCTAATGAATGCACGAATTTCATCTTTTGAACTCCCCCTAGACTGGGATAAACGTTCAGAATTAGATAAAAAACAACGTCGCACGACCAAAGCCAAAAGTAATAATCAACAAACGGGTAATTTACTGGGGGAACAGGTAATAGAAGGACGCAAAAAAATGAACCTTTCCCAAAGAGAATTAGCAAAGCTCATGGAAAAAAGCCAAAGTTGGATTCGTGATGTAGAGAAAGGTCGTTTAAAAGCTAAACTAGATGATCAAATGCTCCTAAAACAATTGCTAGATATTTCTTAAAATATAGGGGTAAATCAGAAAATCTCTGATCCACAGAGGTCGCGCTCCCAATTGTATAGCATTCTATTAATTACCGCTATAGCTTTTTTCTGGAATTATTCCCTAATACAATTTTGTCAATTAAACAAAATCAAGATGCAAATTTTGTTTTTTTGTGTTAAATGGTGAATATTAGCGAAATTTGTTAACTTGAGATTATATCTAGATAGGTATCAATCTTAATTTATTGAGGAGTGAACATGACTGATATTATTTTTCGTAAAAGTTGTTTAACCGCACCTAGTTTTACAGCTTTGGTAGTTTTAAGTAGCGCACTTTCCGTAAATGCTCAGACAGTCTTACCAGAAACCATTATTCCTCCTAACAACCAAGTATCAATATCTACCGTTGCTACAGAAGAAATAGCCTCTCGGACAATCACACCCATACCAGGAACAGTAGAAACTTCATCACTCATGCTCAATTCTGGTTCTCCAGAAGCTACTGAAAAAATAGAACCAGCTAATCACATAGCACAAAGTCCAATTGGTATAGGTAGAACCACTCGTGGTGGTAGTAGCTATATCGGTGTTGGTACAAATATTGGTGCTTCTGGTAACTATTCAAGCTTGAGTGATGGTAACTTCACCATTATCAGTAAAGTTGGTCTTACCAAAACCTTATCCGTTAGACCATCCGTAATACTAGGAACAGATACAACATTTCTCGTTCCTATTACTTACGACTTTTCTTTTAAATCACCAGACCCATTTACCGAACCCTTACCTATAGCTCCTTATGTGGGAGTAGGTGCAGCCATTAGAACAGGTGATACATCTAACACGGCTGTTTTAGTAACTGGTGGTATAGATGTACCTCTTAATAGTAGTTTAACCGCTACAGCCTCCGTAAATGCTGGATTTTTTGATAAAACCGATGTTGGGGTTTTGTTAGGAGTTGGTTATAACTTCCGGGGGTTTTAAAAGCTAGTAGGGGCGCGGAGACTGCGCCCAATCAAGGTTTAAACAGGAAAGGAAAAAAATTTCTCCCCTTTCCGTTCCCCTAACTCATCTACTTAGGACTAACTTTTTGACATACTCACTGTCCTAAAGGAGCGGTGATTCTTGACACTTCACTGGAACACGCCACAAGTGGTCTTATCGTCCCTCCATGTCCGTTTAAAGTCTCCCAATGCCATAAGGCGACTATGACCAAATTTTAACATAAAGCCGTCCTAGAAGGACGGGGCTTGTGTCCCGTCTTTTCGGTCAATTACCTTAATTTTACCATCATCACCCACAGTCCAGACATCGTAAGTACCAATGACATCGCCATTAGCATCAACATCTACATCACCGCTTGCGCCTTGGTAATTAATTTGTTTTCCTTCTTTCAGTAGCTTCAATCCTTCACAGACATCGCTAACTGGTGTACCACTACCAGCGGCTACTTCCCGCAGTTTACCAGCAATAGCAACCCCTGTATTTTCCTTAGCAGCTTGGGCAGCTAATACCAATAAGGCCGCAGCGTCCCAAGCTTGAGGTGCGTATTCCCCTGGGGAAGTTCCTTTTTTATCTTTCCAAAGTTTATTAAAGTTTTCCAAACCTGGACCACTAGAACCGGGAACTGTACCAATTGCTCCAGATAGGATATATTTACCATCACTACCTTTGCCAACTTGATCGGGGAAAGTAGGGGATTTTACGCCATCTGTAAGTAAAATTTGTACTCCTTTGGTTACACCTTGCTGATAAGCAGCTTTCAGGAATAAACTTCCAGTTTCTGCATATAATACTGCTAAAACTGCATCTGGTTTCCCAGCAAATGCAGATGCTGCTTCTGTATCAAAAGTTTGCGCCTTGGGATCATAGCGAACAGGCTTATCTTTATTAACTACTGTGCCGCCTAATTTCTCAAAAGTTTGCACAAATGCTTTTTCAAAACCTACACCATAATCATTATTAATCACTACTGTAGAAACTCGTTTAAAGCCTTTTTTCCGAGCGAGTTGGGCTAAAGCTAATGCTTGGTAAGTATCAGGAGGAGCAGTTCGCGCCCAAAAGCCTTTAAAGTCGCCTTTTTGAGCTTTTTCAGTAAATACAGGGCTGGTGCTACCGGGAGAAATCAGCATGACTTTACTAGGTACAGCTACGGAAACCGCTGCGGTAGAAACACTACTAGCAAAAGAACCGACTACACCACCAACTTGATCTAAAGTGGCTAATTTGGTCATTCCCGCAGCACCTGCTTTGGGGTCTGTTTGGTCGTCTACTTGTATTAAAGTGACTTTTTCACCATTGACACCCCCACAAGCGTTAACTGTATCTACCAGCAAGGGGACAGAACCAACCATTTGCTGTCCAATGGAAGCTAAGTCACCAGTGGTGGGTAATAAACTACCAATTTTCAATCCTTTAGTATCACTGGTTGTCGTGGTAGCTGTTGGTGAAGCGGTAGTAACTTCCGTAGAAGGCGGTTTAGAACTTTCACAAGCAGCTAAAAAGAAACCGCTGGCTATTGTAGCTATACTTAAAGCTAGAGAGACACGAATTTTAGACATAGTTTAGTCACACTCCTCAGATATTTAGAAGACTTGATGTAGTCAAATTGATATCAAGTGCTTCAACCGCAAATAATAACATCTTTGTAACTTACCTACCAGAAATCAATTTCAAGCCTTATTTCTTCGTTTTATCGGTGTTTTCTATAGTTAATTTTTCCATTATGCAAACACTAACTTTTTCACCGGGGTGAGGATTTATTACCTTTGTTGTTAAATTGTTATTTTCCAATAAAGTCTGAAATTCTGCCGTATTTCCCCTAGTTTGCAGAAATTTTATCAATATTCCCTCAAAGACAATATCCCCTCCGGCTGCGGTAGGGAGAATAAATTCGGGTTTTACGGATTTTACCAGTTCTAGGGCACTATTCATACCTTTGATAATCGGACCAAGTAGAGTTAAACTTAAATCAATGATAGGTGTAATTACTACGTCAATGGGCGCTATTTCTTGGAGTTGGGGGGAATGATAGCCATGAGGTTCATAATACAATGTAGAATTATTGGCTAGGTCTTTGAGCAAATAGCCATTTTCTAATAAAGTAGGTCCTATGGGAGAACCGGGAAAAGCTTTGATTTCTATGTGATGATTTAAGGTGAAGGTTTCACCATGATTGAGATTGATAATTTGTTGATAACCCAGTTGTTTGACAACTTTAGCCGCATTGGGAGAAGCGACAACGGGGATATTTTTGTTAAGCTGTTTTAAGGTGGGTGGGTGTGCGTGATCTTCCAAGCCTTGAGAAAGGAGAATTAAATCTATTTTATCTGGTATTGACCGATCTTGAGTACGAGAACCTTTAAATAACCAATCTAAATTATTAAAGGTTAAATCACCAATTAACCAGGGGTCAATAAGTATTCGCTGTTCACCAATTTCAATTAACCAACTATTACTATCTAACCAAGTAAAGTTCATATTTACAAAAATTCTCAGGTTTTAACTTTTAATATTTGATCATCTACCAAATTAGTCAAAAATTCTTTCTTTTTTTGGTTCTTATTCCTGTTTAATTCATTGTCCTGCTAACATTTGTAAAATTTTATCCACATTATCCAAATTACCAACCATCCGTCGAATAGGATGGGGACAAACCTTAACTAAGGTAGGAGTAGCGGAAACTTGATCAATTTCTGCCTGTTCTGGATTTGTGAGCACATCAATCACTTTAAGAGTATAAGGATATTTTAGCGATCGCTCCAATAATTCGTGTAAGTTTTGTAAAATTTTTTCTGTAGTCACACTATGACCCGCAACAAACAAGCGCAAAATAAAACCGGGTGCACCTGAGATACTTTCTAGCACTGGTTGGGTATTAATAGCTGATGGCTGTAAACGCACAATTAAATCATGATCTTGCCAAAGCTGAGGAAATACAGTGCGATAAGTTGATAATACCAAGCGATCGCACAATTGATCCTGCCAAGGTGCTGATTGCCAGATTAAATTCCTAGTCCCAAAAATCGCATTGAGGACAGCTTGATGACGCATAACTGCGGGATAAGCCTCCGCAAAAACTTGAACTTTTTGAGTCTGAGGATTTAACCAGTGATCAATAGTTGCAGTATAACAAGGAACTAAAAAATGTGGCGGTTCTGGCAAATCGAGGATTTCCTGCAAAGCCGCACACAGATTTAAATGCCATCGTCCTTGTTTACTAGAATCAATACAATAAATTAGATCTCCCCCAGGTGTAAACAAGGCAATACCCTTGAATAATTGGGGTTTAGATAGTTTGTCTACATTTAACTTAGTCACAGGTACTGAGAACAGAGAGCAGGGAAAGATATTTCCCACGGACAACTAACAACTGACCAAGGACAACTGACAAATTAAACACGACCTCGGAGAAATTGCGCCATTTCATTAGGAGTTGGCGACATTTCTAAAGCAGTTTCTTCCGTAATCCGGCCTTTTTGATAAAGATTGAGCAATGACTGATTCATTGTCACCATGCCATCAAAACCAGCTTGTTTCATTAACTCTGCAATTTCATCATACTTACCGTCCTTCACCCAGTCCTTAACAGCTTCAGTATTAATGAGAATATCATGGAAAGCTGCCCGTTTACCATCTGTAGTCCGGCACAAACCTTGAGCAATGACAGCTACCAAGGATTCAGCAAGTGCTATCCGCATAGCATCTTGTTCTTCACCTGAATACAAATTAAGAATCCGTTCAATAGTTTTAACCGCACTATTGGTGTGCAGAGTTCCCATTACCAAGTGACCCGTTTGCGCTGCCTTCAGTGCCGTATTTACAGTTTCCTTATCCCGCATTTCCCCCACCAGAATCAAATCTGGATCTTCCCGTAAAGCCGCTTTTAAGGCGTGATCAAACTTGTGGGTATGCATTCCCACTTCCCGCTGTTTAACCAAAGACTTACGACTTTGGTGAACAAATTCTACCGGATCTTCAATCGTAATAATATGCTTAGGCATCTCCCGATTAATATAGTCCACCATGGCTGCCATTGTCGTGGATTTACCTGAACCAGTCGGACCTGTCACCAAAACTAATCCTTTGTGATAATGACAAACATCTCGTAACACTGGTGGTAAGCGCAACTGCTCCATAGACAGAATTTTCAGAGGAATTAATCGCAGTACCATGGCATAACCACGCAGGGAATCAAACACATTAATCCGTACACGGGCAAAATCATACTGCGTCGCACCATCAAATTCTAACTGTTCTTGAAACCTTTGAATTTCTGCATCAGTGAGAATCTCCCGCAACCAACTCATAAAAGTCGGTTTATCAGTTTCGGGGTAATTTGTGGTCAGAATCTCCCCACGGTTGCGGAAGCGGGGTATTTCTCCTACTCCTAAGTGAACATCAGAGTAATCTTTATCAAATGCTTCTTGAATAAGCTGTGCCAGCCTGAGTCCTGAAGGGTTATTTTTGGGAGTAGTTGAATTTACAGATCCTGATGGTGGCGCTGGTATTCGTGGTTTTGTTAATACATCTGTAGTAATTATTGGCAGTGGTGGCACTGGTATCTGTAAATCCTTTGCCGGTTGACGCTGTGTCATTGGCAATGGTGCTGTTGCCGCTGTTGGTAATGGTGGGGGTGGAGGAGGAGGTGTCATTCTCCGTGTTTGTGGTTCTGTCATATATTTTACTTTTGCTGATTGTGATTTTTAGTGGGTAATTTGCTTGTTAGTAATTAGGAAAAAAATATTTTTCTTTTATGTCTTATCCCTGCCTTGGTTATGCAGCTTTTTTTGTCGGTTATCCACTAATATACACATTTTTTAACACCTAGGATCTAACCTGAGTTTTCTGTAATCTCTATGTAATAAATCGGTAGCTAATAGCAAATATGATTACATATAAAAATACGGATAAAGTTCAGAAAGATTCCGAATAATCTACTTTTTGCAACCCATTTTTGATCACCTCTTGATGAATTATGAGAAATTACCCTGTTTCTTATAATAAATGTTAAGCATATCAGCAATAAGATCGCGGGGATCAATATTTAGTTCTCATCTATCCTTAGTCCATATTTCTGAAGACATACACCAAAACTCTTTTCCCTCCCTGGGGGTATACATGAATTGCCATTCGTCAGCCGAAAAATTAATTGTAAACTTTAGTAAAGAAATGCTCATTTTGCAGCCAAGATTTTATATACTAAATTTCAATGAAACAAAATCAGTTAATTCGCTTTCGAGTGATAAACAACTGAAATTTAAACTTGCTGTGTATTTAGGAGGAAAAGTCATGGTTTCTGCCCAAAGCTCTAATCTAGTTCGGACCCACTCCTTGTTAATGATGAGAAGCTTTTTAATCTGGACATTTACATTGGCAGTGTGCTTGTTAGTCGTCGGTTTTCCATTAGTTGTATTAATGGCTACTGTTGGCTGTTTATTGTCCATCGTTTTGCAATCTGTTATCCCTGCTAGTGCTGTATTAGTTGTGGCAGGTGGTTTAGTAATGTTTAATGTCATGGCAGTATTAGTTACTGCTGGAGTGCTAACCGCTAAAGGAATTCATCCTAAGGAAATAAAATGGTTAAATTGGTTACATGATAAAGGTGAAAAAGCCCAAACTACTGTTTATGCAGCTTGTCCCCTAACTTGTGAAATTAACCAATAATTACATTAGCTATAACTCGACAACAGTACATCTGCCCGGTTCGTCCGGGTTTTTTGATGGCAGTCCTAAAAGTCCGTATTCTGACAATCAGTAATAACTTACGAAAGACTGACGGAGGATTTGTATAAACTTTTAAAAACACTTGACACCTGATTGTACATACTGTACACTTAGTTTGTAGCTCAGATAGAAATGAAAGACAGAAAACAAAAGACGGGCGGGGGTGCTTTTAGACTTTTGTTCTCAAAATGGAATAAAATCTGAGTAAATAGGTCAAATTTGCATTGTTAAACTCATAGGATTAACCATGAATAAACTTATCTTGGCTTTACTAACTGTTGGCGCTATTGCCACTGCTGCTATTCCTGCTAATGCTGATGAGATTGGTAACGTCCAAACATCAGACCAAAATTCTGTAATTACAGGTACTGGTAACGTCACTAATCAAAGAGTCGACCAACGCGGACAAGTAAACCGAAAAGTTAACAGATCTGGAGATGGAGTCGCTGGAGACTCTGCAAATATCCAAGATGCTCGTCAAAATTCTGATGTGCTTGGAGATGGTAACCTAACTAACCAGCAGACAAGACAAGGGTACAAAGAAAAACGCACCCTCAGACAGAGACAGTAAGCTCCTTAGGTTGGTAATTACTGCTTATTGGTAGATTGAATGTAGGGGTAATACAATTATTGGCTTTATCTCTACTTTTTCTCTGTAAATTTAGTTTAGGTACATTACTCGTGCAATTTGGCAAACTTAAACTTTTACTAGTTACATTGGCTTTGCTATTCCCTATGGTAGCTCAAGCGGGTGAAATGAATATGCAAGTGGGAAAAATCAAAATTAATAGAGACTATCGAGGAAATACTACGGTAAATACAGGGAAAACGAAGTTAAATTCTCGACCTGATATATCCCGTACCCGGAGAACTGTAGATTCTGTGAATAGAAGTAGAAATATCAACACATTGAGACGGAATTGTACTGAGTCTAACAATGAAGCTGTGAGCCAACAAACTATAAAAACTAGAGGTTCTAACCAGCAAAGAACTCAAACAAATACTGTATCCGTTTCTTGTAATTAATTGTGATTAGGAGGGTATAAATGCAGTGCAATCTTTTGTCTACAAGTAGTATATCGGCCTTATTAGTTCTGACATTGACAACAGTATTTACAGAATCTGCCTTTGCTCAGTGTGTAAATTCTCATGTTGGTGTCCAATTAAATATTTCCCGACTTCCAGCGAAACAAGGTTCTAATATCGAAATGGAAAGTACAGGACCTTGTACGGGAAATGTTAATTCTTCTACTGCAACACAAGTGAATATTGGCGGTAAAGGACAAGCTGAACAACAACAAAATGTAAATAAGCGAATACAAGGTGGTAGAGGTAATCCTACAGGTGTTAATGGACCAACTATTAACAATAGTGTAGTTATACCCATAAATGTTAAAACACCTAAGAATTTTAATCGCTAGAAATTAGGAATTTTTCCTTTTTTGTGATTTTTATGTAAGGGTTTAGTTTTGCTAAACTCTTCCTAAAAAATTCAATGTTTAAAAAATAAATATTTTAATTACCCACACAATAGGACAAAGGAAAAATGAATATTAACCAAATAGTTAACATAACATTTTGTTCTGTTATTTTAACTCTGAGTATGTCTGTTTTCATGCCTAATTTAGTTTTTGCTAATTCTCATTATCTCAAGGATAGCAAACAAGAAACGACTATTAATTTAACTGAGGATGATCTCCAGGAAGACTTGCTTTTAAAAATTAATACTGCGAATAATTTCGCTGGAAATATTAAAATAAATGGCAAGAATATTCAAAAAATAGAAGGTAATAGTACAAAAATTTCTATTTTTAAGCTTTTACAAAAAGGTAAAAATATTCTAGAAATTAATGGTGTTCAGAAATCTACTGGAGCTAATTTGCAAGTAGAATTAATAGGAACAAATACACAGATTTCTCAAGAAAGTGGAGGTAGTGGTAATATTCAGCATACTTTAGTTATTAATGTACCTTAGAAAAATAGTTTTTTTGATAAAGTCAAAATTTTGTCTTCAATATCAGGGGTAAAAAACAAAATTATGTTCACAAGAAAAATCTTCTTATTTACTACTAGCATTAGTTATCTGCTAATATCGGAATTAATAGTAAATAGACCTGCTTTCTCTCAGTCTGCTCCCCAAAGCACTAATAGCAATTCTCAAATAACAGGGGAGTACAATAATGTTTTTCAGACTCCTAATCAAAATAGCAATCTTAATGTATTTAACTTTCCCAATATATACCCACTGAATCATTCTATTAATACTCCTGTGAATACAGAAAATGATTTTGGGTTTAATGTTTCTGCGGGTGTAAATACTCTTGATTCTAATAATGTAACAGTGTATTTAGGGGTTATTTTTCAGCCCGGTAGAACTGATTCACATAAAATCAGAATGCAAAAAATTGTTAGGGAAACAGAGTTATTAGAAACACAAAAAAAGATTGCTGAAGGACAACTTTTATTAGTGCAAAAACAAATTTCCGAAGCAGAATTGAAATTACAAAAGTTGTCACCCACAAATAATCAAAATGAGTAAAAACATAATACAAAACTAGGGAAATTTATTTAATTAGGGTGGGTAATAGTATTACCCATTACCCATTACCTATTACCCTAACTTAATAGTGTTACCAATGAGAGTGAGACTTTCCTCAAATAAAGCTTCCCGTCCCCAGCGTTGTACCTGTTGACTTAATAAAGCTTCTGCTTTTTGTTCGGAAAGAGAACTTACCTGTTGAAACAAACCAGCAGATTGAGCGCCTCCATGGGTTTCCATTCGCATACAACCGCCTGTTTCTGAACAAATCACAGTACCACAATTGGCTTGAGGATTAGTAGAACTTAAGCGTAAACCAATTAAATCACCGACAATTTCCCCAATATCAGCAATGGGAACCCCTGCTAATTCAGCTTCTATGTGTCTTTGGTCTGGAGAGAGGAAACTAATGTAGGTGATATCATAATCACCCTTTTCCTCCCTATAGGAAACTGGTCGCCATTCCAAGCGACTAGCTAACCAACCCAGATATAATAATGCTTGAGCAGCATTACCTTTTTCATAGTCAATATTAACACGATCAATATCTTTCAGGGCAGCACGACGATTAGGCGCGTCATAAGCTTCTGCGGCTAGTTCTTGCCATGCCGATAAACGTCGCCAATTCAAATCAGCCAGAGGTATACCAGACTCTACCAATTGTTGCAAGCTGATTAAATCATCTTCTGGTGTATTAAAGTTGCAAGAGTCAACAATGACATTATTGCAAACAGACGCTAAACGTCTAAACAAAGTATTGTCAGCATCAGGTGTAGCTTTCCACCAAAGGAACTTAGGCAAACCACCAATTAATAAAGCGGGAATCATGCCGCCAATGCGTTCTAAAGCTGTAACAGTACCAGTAAGGGTAATGTACTCACAACAGATAAGAGTGCTGGAAGATTGCTTTTGAATGGGACAATAGGCAGAAACTTGGGCTTTTACCCCTTCATCATCGCCGGCAATGGGACATAAAGCAATAATTCGGCAAGGGTTACGGGTAGCAATTTCGTCAGCAATCGTGGGACTGGTAGGACTAAAAGTATACCCCATAGCTGCACCATGATTATCTCCATTAGGTCCAGTGCGCTGCTTTTGGAAATATTCAGCCCGTAAAGCCGTCAGAGTTTCGGGTGTAGCAGTACCGGTTTCTGGAAGGTGGTGCTTTTTCTGGACTTCCTGTAAAGCTGTTTTTGTTTGGGGTCCGAGAATACCGTCAACTGGACCCTTGTAAAAGCCGGTTGCAGTTAACAAATACTGAGTTTCTTCGGGTTCATAAACTACTAAAGTAAATGTTGTGGCGCGGGTAGCAGCGGGTAAACCACCGTCTTCCCCTTGAATACCGTAACTTTGCCAAACTTGATTAAGTTCCACCTCAATTTCTGTGAGGGAAACATCCTTGGGTGCTTGCAAAGAAAAAATCGTAGAAACCATAGTTAATATTGTGTCTGTTGTTAGTTGTCAGTTGTTAGTTGTCAGTTGTTAGTTGTCAGTTGTTAGTTGTCCGTTGTCAGTTGTCCGTTGTTCGTTGTCCGTTGTTTTGCTACTTACCACTGACTACTGACCACTGACCAAGGACTAATTAAAGTCTGCGCCAGCGGCGACCGTCTTGGTTAATTAATAATTCTGCTTCTTCTGGTTCCCAAGTACCGGCTTCATACTGAGGAATATTCGCAGGATTGGCTGGTAAATCCCATACAGATAAAGCCGGTGTAACTACTTGCCAAGCCGCTTCTACTTCGTCCGCCCGTGTAAACAAAGTTTGGTCGCCCATCATACAATCAAGGAAGAGACGATCATAGGCATCGGAAGTAGCAGAAATACCTAGAGAGCCATAACTAAAATCCATATCTACAGACCGGGTACGGAAATCACCACCGGGCATTTTCACATCAAACCGGAGGGAAATACCTTCATTGGGTTGTATTCGCATGGCCAAAACGTTGGCGTTTGTTTGTTGAGCCGCAGAGGGGAACATTCTCGAAGGAACTTCGCGGAAATGAATCGCAATTTCACTGACTTTTTTCGGCATCCGCTTACCAGTTCGTAGGTAAAAAGGAACACCTTGCCAACGCCAGTTATCTACCATGAACTTCATGGCTACGTAAGTAGGGGTAGTAGATTCAGGATTAACACCTGGTTCAGTTCGATACCCTGCCACCTGTTGACCCTTCATCCAACCCGCGCTGTATTGTCCACGAATTGCTGATTTTGACAAATTATTAACATCAGCTAAACGAGTCGCTTGTAATACTTTAACCTTTTCCGTGCGGATACTATCAGCATCCATAGAGTTAGGCGCTTCCATGGCGGTTAAACAGTAAAGCTGCATGAGGTGATTTTGCAGCATATCTCGCAACGCGCCGGCAGTTTCATAATAACCCGCCCGGTCTTCTACTCCCACGGTTTCGGCTACAGTAATTTGTACATGATCTACAAATTGCCGATTCCATAAAGGTTCAAAAATGGCATTAGCAAAGCGGAAAACCAGCAAGTTTTGAACTGTTTCTTTCCCTAAATAGTGGTCAAGACGATAAACTTGGTTTTCTTTACAAACCTTTTGTACGACTTGGTTGAGATTTTGAGCAGAAGCTAAATCACGACCAAAGGGTTTTTCAATGACTAACCGCTGTTTTTCGGGGTCTTCTAGCATTCCCGCTAACCCTAGCTGTTTAATGGCTTCAGGAAAGAAATTAGGGGCAACAGAGAGGTAAAACATCCGGTTTCCCCTTGTTCCCCGTTTCTCGTCCAATTCAGCTAATAGGGTTTTCAGTTTTTGGTATCCTGCGGGATCATCTATATTCCCAGGACAGTAAAATAAACCTTGGGAAAAGTCTTGCCAAAGTTCACCTAATTCTACATTAGCGTGAGCTTCAGCCATGCCTTTTTGCATTTGCTCGCGGAAGTATTCATGACTCCATTCCCGACGCGCTACACCCACAATGGTGGTTTCTGCGGGAATACGTCTTTCTCTCCGCAATTTGTACAGTGCTGGTACTAATTTACGCCAGGTTAGATCTCCAGAAGCACCAAAGATGACGATAATTTGTGGTTCGGGCATCCCTTGCTGCTGTAGACCTACGCGCAATGGATTTTCTAGCAGACTGACCATAGGATTTTAGATTTTAGATTTTAGATTTTGCCAGAGGTAAAGGGTAAGAAGAAAAAGATCTCTACTTCCTGATCTTTTCCTAAATTCCGCAATCTCCTCTATAGGTGAGAATAGCTTGACTTGACCTTTGAAAGAGTTCATGAATGACACGGAAAGGACACAGACAGGTTATTGCAAGTACATAGAATACAGAATCCTGGATTTATTCCTGTCTGATGGTTAAATCGGAATTTTGTCTAATTACCTATTTTGATAAAAGACATCACTTTTTCTACATTCTCTTTACTACCAATAATCAAGGGTGTCCGTTGATGCAGTTTGGTGGGGACTACATCTAAAATATCCATTGTTCCTGTAGTAGCTATACCTCCAGCTTGTTCAATTAAAAACGCTAAGGGAGCAGTTTCATACAATAGACGTAATTTACCTTCTGGTTTTTGTAATGTTCCTGGGTAGAGAAATACCCCACCCTGTAATAAAATTCTGTGAATATCGCTCACCATTGCTCCACTGTAGCGAGAACTATATCCTTCTGTGCGATGAACATAACGAATATATTCTCTAAAGGGTTCATCCCATTGCCAGAAATTGCCATCATTGACGCTATAGGTCGCGGCATGATTGGGCATTTTAATATTTTCTTCACAGAGAATAAATTCACCCAAACTAGGATCAAGAATAAAGGAATGTACTCCTGTACCGATGGTATACACAAGCATGGTACTTGGTCCATATAGAATATATCCTGCCGCTAATTGCTTGCGTCCATTTGCGAGTAAGTCTTTAGCTTCACCATCAATATCTGCTCCTTCCTGTTGACGAATGGCAAAAATAGAACCTAAACTGAGATTATTATCTGTGTTAGATGAACCATCAATGGGGTCATAAAGAAGAGTATAACGACCAATGGGGCAATTTTCCGGGATATAGTAGGGTTTTTCCATCTCTTCGGAAGCGAGACGACAAACTAAACCGCTTTGCTTGAAAACAGAGATAAATACTTCATTAGCATAAATATCCATCTTTTTGACGGATTCTCCCTGGATGTTGATTTCTCCAGTAAATCCTAGAACCCCTTCCATTAAACCAGCGCGACTCAACCGACGAGCCACTAATTTACCCGCTAAAGCGATACGGTTCATCAGCGCACTTAAATCCTGGGCATGGGGTCCAAAACTATGTAGTTGCTGAAGGATATGACGGGATAATGTTGTACAATCACGGTCTAGAGCTTTATCTGTGGACAAATCTACTTGAGTCATGTTAGTTACTTCCTAGCAATTTGCTGTGAGATTATGTTCATCTATGACGATTGTTGGTCGCTGCTTCTATTTTAGAAAGGGAATTTGATAACTTAAATGTGATTTTAGATAAACTAAAGAATTGAACTTTTGATTTGAAGACCCTTTACCTCTTTCAGGGGTCGGAGGCTGGGTATGGAGTTCAACTTAATAGCGGTTCTGCTTTGATTAAGATACAACAACTCCACCCAAAACCGTTGGGGTAGGATATAATTAATTCAATATCACTAGTACCGCAGGGCGGAAGTCAAAAGTCAAAAATAATATAGAGTAAGCTTTTTGGCGATTGAGAATGGCCATTTTATTTACGCCGCAGTGTACTAGAGGTTAATTACATAAAAGATTGATCATGTTACAACGGGCAGAAATTCGTGTTCCCATTGCTATTAGTCTGGGAGCAATAGCTGGGGCTTTAAGTCGTTATTATTTAACTTTGTGGTTGACAAATCGCTTAGGTTTTGGTTTTCCCTATGGGACTTTTTTTATTAATATTAGTGGTTGTTTAGCAATGGGCTTTTTCGCAACTTTGGCTATGGAAAAAACAGCACTGATTTCTCCAGAAGTTAAGTTGATTGTCGCTACAGGATTTTTAGGTGCATATACTACCTTTTCTACCTTTGGTTTAGATACAGTTGGTTTATTACAACGTGGTCATTGGTTAGCTGCTACTGGTTATTTTTTGGGTAGTACAATTTTGGGAATTATTAGTGTTCTATTGGGGATGATGATTGCTAGAATCTTTAATTAAAAATTCCGGTTTTGCAAAATGATCCTCCGGTCTCATTTACCGGAGAGATCCTGTCTATATAGGCAATTAAAGGATTTTTTTCTCCCGCAGAGGTGATCTACAGAGATTCTTGATTTGAACTTTATCCTGCAGCATCAGGTAATGGTTTTTTGGGTGTTGCCAGTTGTAAGATGATATCTAGCAACCAAGGGGCGAGACGTTGACATAATACAGCTAAGTGAGATTGCCAACCTACTAGGATTTCTGCTGTATCTTTTTCGATTCCAATTACGAGGGCTTGGGCGACTTGTTCGGGTGTCATGGGGATCACTCCGCGAAATGATTTCAAGTCGCGTACCATGTCTGTTTCGGTGAGAGAAGGGAGTAAAGCAATAACGCGGATATTGTGTTGGGCGAGTTCTTGACGTAGTGCCTGGGTAAATCCGACAATAGCAAACTTAGTAGCAGAATATGTGGCCATGGTCGGTGCGGCAACTTTCCCCATTAAACTGGAGACATTGACAATGATCCCTTTCTTTTGACTAACCATGCGTTTGGCTATCAAGCTGGTGAGGGTGTACATTCCCAATAAATTGACGGAGAGTTCTTCTTGCAATTGGGGGAGTTTTGATTGCAGAAATGAGTTTTGATGTGCGACTCCAGCGCAATTTACGAGTAGATGAATTGGACCATAACTGCGCCAAAGTTGGGCTACGGCTATATTGACGTTGATTGAGTGAGTTAAGTCTAAGGCCATGATTGTAGTTTCTACGCCCAGGGACTCGATTTCTGCGGCTACTTCGGCTAACTTTTGACGATCGCGTGCTAACAATATTAACCTTTTCATGCCTTGTTTGGCTAATTCTAAGGCGATCGCTTTGCCAATGCCACGGGAAGCCCCGGTAATGAGTGCAACTTTTCCTTGAATCTTCATCGGTTTTCACCTCTAAATTATTGATTTTTTGTCTCCATGCATTGCCTTTTTTGCAATTGGCAGGTAAGACAATTGATGAACGGTAAACAAAAATCAAATCTCAATTGAGTGACAATAATCGCTATATTTGGCGTGATAACTTAGGAGTCATCCGCCACATAATCGGGGCTAATTTTTCTGCTCATTTGCAATACCCCTAAAGCAGAATTTCTTGATTGTCACCATGAGAATCATCAACATAAAAGACTTTTGGCAGGATGGATAAGGCTCATTGATTTTACCTCTCTATTTTTCCGAGCATTCACCAGTGCTGTCGTACCTACACACATTAGCAACTAAATCCAGTTCTGGCAATCTTTTCTCATCAGGATTTCTTAACAGTCACTTTCATAAAATATATATTGCCATCTTCATTTATATAAGTTTTTCTTAATAGTGAGACGTTAATATCTTGATCCCCTCACAATTCCTGATTTTTTGTGATCATCAATACATTTTAATAACTTATTTAAGACAAAATATTCTAGTTAATTTGTCATGTATTAGTGATATTTTTCGGTAAAATAGGACTAATTTATCAAAATACGACAATTATTATTAATCAAGATCAATACTATATTTCTGCAACAGAATATTTAGAAGATGAGAAATCTAGCAAAATTAAACATAAATACAGCACTTATTGATGTTATGAGGTATATATATAGCGGGCAAGATGCCCGCACCACAGGAGTTTCATGATTGAACTTTGTACCTCCTTAGAGCAGAAAATGATGTATATAGCATAACATCAGGAAAAACTATAGTTTTCTGCGTCTATAGGACAAACATAAAAGCACAAATAAAAAATAAATTGTTACCTTGATCTTAATATCATAGTGACTTGTGATCCCCGGGATCAAGAATTTGAATATTTTAAAAAATGCCCTCCAAAAATACGGACAGAAATTAAAATTACTATAGAAATATCCAAATAAATTCCGTATTTTATCCTGATTAAAAACCAGGTTTTTACCTCCTACTATCTGCGCTTAGATCACCTCTATCTAAGCTAAATTTCCTTTCGCTGGACTGGGGTCAATTCCAACCTTTCCCCCGAATGCCATAAATACCGAGAATGTTGCAATACATCTAAAGTTGACCCCTTCGTAAAAATCAAATACTGGGAATTTTCCGTATCATCTAACTGCAAATTTCCCTGTAATAAAACCGTCATCATTCGCCGGTGGGAATCAAAAGGAATTTCCCGAACCCTTGGGGCTTGGTGTTGCAACTCCTCCAACTTCAACCCCGCCTTAATAGCAGCCACCAATAACGCCCCTTCCGTAGGATCACCCAATACTTGCCATTGATTAGAATCGGGAGGATGATTTAACCGCGCATTAGAACAAAGTGCCGCACCAGCCAACATTAACCGCACCTCATTTCTCCGCGTCCTCTGCGCCTCCGTGGTTCGTAACTCCTCCGTAAGAATTTCCACCTCTCCCTTAGGTTCATAACCCACCCCAGTGACGTTAATATTAGTATTGGGAATCCACAATTGGCGGACAGTCATTTCATTTTTAGTCAAAGTCCCCGTTTTGTCAGTGCAAATTACAGTAACTGCACTCAGAGTTTCTACCGCAGATAAACGCCGCACCAAAGCATTTTGTTTAGCCATGCGTTTGACACCAATAGCTAAGGAGAGACTGACAGTAGGTAATAAACCTTCGGGAACAAAAGCCACAATAATACCAATGGCAAAAATGAAACTTTCTTTAAGTTGCATTCCTACCAGCAACTTAGTTAATAAAAATATCACCATCCCCATACTCAAAGCAATGATGGTAATGATGTGAACTACTCTGGAAATCTGCACTTCTAAAGTGCTGGCTTCCCGCTTGACATTGGCTGTAAGATGGGCGACTTGACCAAATTCCGTATGAGTGCCTGTGGCATAAACTACCGCCAAACCCCGACCAGCGGCCACGGTAGAACCTGCAAATACTAAGTTACTAGCCTCTGAAGCATGGATATTGGCGGCGGTAACAGGTTCACTAATGCGGGGAACGGGCAAAGATTCCCCTGTGAGTACGGAAACATCTACATATAAAGATTGACTTTGAATAATTCTGGCATCAGCGGATATTTTATCACCTTCTTCTAACTGCATGACATCGCCGCTAACTAATTCACGGGCAGCAATTACAGATAATTTTCCGTCCCGATAAACTTTAGCTTGGGAAGGTAAGATTTTTTTCAGGGCTGATAAAGCTTTTTCGGCTTGATATTCCTGCCAAAAACTAAAGATAGCATTAATCCAAATTACTGCCCAAATTGCCCAACCTAATTCTGGTGTTTGGGAAATAAAAGCTAATATTCCCGCTACCCATAACAGTAAGGCCATAAAATGGGTTAATTGGTCGGTGAACCGCAGAATTAAAGGGCGTGTTTGTGGTTCGGGAAGTTCGTTATAACCAGATTGTTTTAATCTTAAATTTGCTTCGGCCTCGCTGATACCTTGGGGCGTGGTTATGAGGGTCTTGTAGACATCTGTAGGTGTCAGCGTCCAAATATGAAAGTTTGAATCCATACTTTTGGTATCAATCGGGCTTTGATATTTTAGATGCTGAGTCTATACCTTTTCATCTGTCTGAGGTGTGGGGTGGGTTTTTTGGGGTGGTTAGATGGTAAAATGAGTCACTATAAAAATAATTATCTTTATATATTTCTGAACCGATGATAATTTGGCGACCAGGGCAACCAATCAACAAAGGTAAATATATCATTCAAGGCAAACCCTTGGGTATCGGTGGTTTTGGTATTACCTACAAAGCTTTAGAACCCAAGACGGGTAAATTCTACGCCATTAAAACTCTCAATCAGCAAATGCAATTGCAAGATGACCAACAAGTTAAGTTTATTAACGAAGCCCTGACAATTAAAGGTTTTGAACATAGGCATATTGTCAAAGTCCATGAAGTTATCAAAGAAGTAGAAGTAATTGAGGAAGATAAATTTGAATTGTTTGGCATGGTGATGGAATATATTGATGGGGTAACTTTATTTAAGTATGTCCAGAATAAAGGACAACTTTCCGAAAGTGAAGCACTACTATATATAAATCAAATTAGTCAGGCTTTAGAATATATTCACGCCAAAGGAAGTTTACACCGCGACGTTAAACCCGAAAATATTCTCTTACGCCAAAATGAACAAAATCAACAAGAAGCGGTTTTAATTGATTTTGGTTCAACTCGCAGTATGGCTAACACAAGCATGACTAAATCATTCACAGATGGTTATGCACCTATTGAACAATATCGGGATAAAGGCAATTTTGGAGATCATACCGATGTTTACTCTTTAGCTGCAACTTTATATTATCTTCTCACTGCTGATGGACTGAAACAAGACTCAAAATCTACTCCAGCACCCGCATACGAACGTCAACAATTTGACCTTTTAGCAGAACCAAAATTTTATAATCAAAGTCTTAGTCAGAGGGTGAATGATGCTATTTTGCAGGGTATGGAATTAGAACCGGAAAACCGGACTCCGACAGTATTGAAATTTCGGGAAAATTTGGGTTTGGTTAATATTGAAAACGAGCAAGAAATACAATTAAAATCAGAAGTAGGAATGGAATACAATAACCTGCGTGATTTACTCAAAGCACAGAACTGGGAAGAAGCAGATAAAGAAACTTACGAAGTTATGATTAAAGCTGTGGGTAAAAAGTCAGGTGACTCGTTTACAAGTGATGAACTATTAAATTTTCCATGCCAAGACCTTCGCACAATTGACCAATTGTGGGTAGAATACAGTAAAGGAAGATTTGGCTTCAGCGTCCAAAAGGAAATTTATTTGAGTGTCAGTGGTGAGTTTAGTAGCGATGAATATAATTTTTTAGCCTGGAATATGTTTGTTCACGATGTGGGATGGAACACAAAGTATGATGTTCATAAAAATCATATACCAAGAGGACACTTACCCTTTAGTATCTTTAGTATCTATGGAAGGGTATTTTTGTTAGGGGATTTTCAGAGTCGCGTTGTTCGCGTAATTTCTCTTGTATCGAGACTTGTAAACTGTAATATTTAAAGCTTTCAGAAAATTATTAAGTCTGAATCAGGATATCCAGGATTAAAGGATTTACAGGATTTTATTTTCTGATGAAAGCTCCCCCAATTCTGAGATAATTAATTAGATGAACGAGAAAATTACTCCCTTCCCACACAAAGATAACTGATATTTTTTCTCTGTGTCCTCTGTGTCTCTGTGGTTCGTTTAAAAAAAATTAGTAATCTAACAGTAATATCAAGAATAATTGAACGCAGATAAACACAGATAAAGATGGACAATCAAAAATCAAAACATGAAACTTTCAAACAACATCCTGTAAATCCTAAAATCCTGGACATCCTGATTCTGACAAATTAAAATATTAGTACAGCACAAATAAAATCAACATCCCGTAAATCCTAAAATCCTGATTCTGACAAAAAATGCTATATCTCCAAGTAGAAAATATTACTAAACGATGAGACACCCAAAACTAGAAGAAATTATGCAGGAATTGTGTAATAACTTGCTTGAAACATACCAAGATCAACTAATTGCAGTGATTCTTTTTGGTTCTCAAGCGCGTGGTGATGCTACTCCTGATTCGGATTTTGATGTATTAATTATACTTAAAGATTTAGTGCAAGCAACCAAAGAAATTGAAAAAATTGGCTTTTTTCTTAGTCCCCTTTGTTTAAAATATAGTGTAGTAATTTCTAACCTGTTTTACTCCCTCAGTCGTTTTGAAAAAGAACAAACAATGCTAATCCAAAATATCAAAAAAGAAGGTATTTATTTTTATGAACAAAGAACAAGAGTTTCTAGTGCAAAAAGCCCAAGATAGTCTACGTGCAGCTAAAATTTTAGCAAGTGAAAATCTACCTGATTTTGCTGCTTCTCGTGCTTATTATGCCATGTTTTATATAGCTGAAGCATTCCTAGTAGGTGAAAATCTCAGTTTTAGCAAACACTCTGCTGTAATTAGTAAATTTGGCGAACTTTTTGCCAGAACTGGTAAAATTGATCCTAAATTTCACCGTTATCTAATTGATGCAGAACAGATCCGTTTAAAGGGAGATTATGATCGCTCTGAACGTTTAACTGCTGAAGATGCAAAACTAATGATTGAAAGAACCGAAGAGTTCCTAGAATTAGTAGACTATCTATAATCTCGCTAATTCAAATAAATCAATAGTTAAATAAATAATGCTAATGTAACAGTAATACCAAGAATAATTGTAGCTTGCTTCCCGAAGGGTACGCAGATAAACGCGGATAAACACAGATAAAGATGGATAATCAAAAATCAAAACAAGATATTGTTAAAAAACATCCTGTAAATCCTCAAATCCTGGACATCCTGATTCTGACAAATTACAAGATAAGTACATCATTTTAATAACTGATATTTTTTCTCTGTGTCCTCATCGCTTTTCATAAACCCATACATAAGTTGACTTTTAATCTTTAAACAAGATGAGAAATCCCTCTTGTGTAAAATGTTTATCATGGGTTAAAATATCTATGATATTGAGATTTTTCTATGATATTGAGATTTTTCATTGTTATCATAGAAATACAGTCTGTTAAACTATATCCTTTATCAAATCTTTGTTGAAATAACTCTAAACTAGCTATAAATGATTCATGGGTTTGAGGTATTACTTGAATATTATGATCTTGAATAATTTGAACTACTAGCTGATAAACTGCTCTCATTGGTGCGGGAAAGGAAGCAAAAAAATTTATGGTTTCTGTTAAAACTTCCTCTGTTGTAATAATTTCAATATTTTCAAGATTAACGCTATAGCTTTTTACACGCTGATACCATGAATCACTTTTATTAATCAACGCTATCCAATAAAACGTATCTGCAAAAACTCTTTTCATTATTTATTGTCTATTATTGTATGGATTTTTGTTGATAAATATAGTAATCATGTTTTTCTGCTCCATCACTAGGAAGTGTTTCTAAGACTTCTTCAGGAATGTCTTTAATAATATCATCAGCTACTTCCCAAATAGGTTTATATTCAGTTGGGTTCGCGTTGGTTTTTTCTTTGATAGCACGAACGAAATTAAGTATTTGGGTTAGTTCAATTTCTGGTATTTGCTGTAGTTCTTGTATAATTATTTCTTTGGTTTGCATAAATTAAGATGATGGTATTTTAATGGATGTCTAATACGATTTTAGCAAAAGTTTGGCAAAAAGTATAAACAAAAGGCAAGCTAGAAAAAAGAAACTATTGGGGAAATCTGTTTTTTACCCTGCCTAGCGAATCCTGATTCAGACAAAATATGATTTTAAGGAATTTTACATTTTTAGACTTGACAAGACGCAAAATTTCTACTATACTTGTGTTATGAGTGGAAATCTGTCCGCGCATATATGGTAAAATTTCGTGTTATTAAAAAAGACCATTATTGAGTAGTTTCATTTGCGGCTAAAATATGCTAATTTTTAGGTACTATGATTTAGATATTTATTTCCAGTAGTCGTTTATGCCCAAGCACGACCCCGCAAAATTAAAAAAAGTCGCTATTAGTCTTCCTTTCGGTATTGGTTCTGCGGAATGGGAAGCCGATACAACGGAACGAAAAGCCGCTTGGTCGTTGTATGTGGAACTGGTGACACGCATTGCTGTCCAGTCCTTAGAAGTTGACCAAGGGTTAGTACGGGAAGCGTTGAACTCTTTGTATAGTTTATTCGGAACTACCCGCGAAGTTCTTAAAGCTGCTGGACCTGATGTGGGTGCTTCTAAGAACTCGGTCGGCGGTATTGCTATTGCGGTTTTGAATAATGGGTTAAGACCATTTTTGGCTAAATGGCATCCTGTGTTACAAGCGTGGGAAGCAAGACGACCTGTTGGGGTGAGTCCTAAAGAACATGAGGTGAGTTGGTCTGAGGAAGCAACGTTGCGAAGTGAGTTGGCTGCTTTGCGAAGTGGGTTGGAACAGTATGCGAAGGCTTTGGCTGTTATTGCGGGTGTAGAGGAGTAGAATGGGACAGTTTAAATTTGATGTTTTCCTTTGTCACAATAGCCAAGACAAGACTGCCGTAATAGAAATTGCCCAGCAATTAAAATTAACACAAATTAAACCTTGGCTTGATGATTGGGAACTACAACCTGGTCTTCCTTGGCAACCAGAACTAGAAAAACAAATACCAAATATTAAGTCAGCAGCAGTTTTTATTGGACAGAGTGGTATCGGTCCTTGGCAAGAAGAAGAAATTAATAGCTTCTTGCGCGAATTTCATCGAAGAAAATGTCCTTTAATTCCTATATTGCTTCCCAATGCACCACAGGAACCAAAACTACCATTATTCCTGGAAGGTAGAACATGGGTTGATTTTCGGACAGGTAGCACTGTTCATACAGACCCATGGAAAAAATTGGTGTGGGGTATTACTGGAATAAGGCCAGAGTCACAACCCGTTGTTCAGACTCAACAGCCACAAATTTCCTCACTACCACAGAAAATATGGCTTTTGAGCGACTTCTCCTCAGAAAAAGGCATAGATGACCTTGGCTCAGAAAAAGGCGTAGACTATACCAGATTGCGTGACTTACTCAAAGCAGGTAACTGGAAAGATGCCGACTATGAAACCTATCTGGTAATGTTAAAGGCTGTAGCCCGTGAGGAAGGCGACTGGATTAGAACCGAAGAACTATTAAAATTTCCTTGTACTGATCTCCGCACAATTGACAAACTATGGATAAAACATAGCAATGGTCAATTTGGCTTTAGTGTCCAAAAGCAAATTTACTTGAGCGTCGGTGGCATAGCTGACGGCAGGTATTATAAAGAAACCTGGGAAAAATTTGGCGATAAAGTGGGATGGAGAATGAGTGAGGAATGGATAACGTATGATAAAGTTATTTTTAGCACATTTACGAAAAAGGGACACCTGCCCAGTGAGTGTGGGTTGGTGGTAGGTGAGGATAACGGTATGGAGGCTCTTCTCTTAAGACTTGTAAACTGTAACATTTAAAGCTTTCAGAAAATTATTAAGTCTGAATCAGGATATCCAGGATTTGAGGATTTACAGGATTTTATTTTCTGATGAAAGCTTCCCCAATTCTGAGATAATTAATTAGATGAACGAGAAAAATACTCCCTTCCCACACAAAGATAACTGAAATTTTTTCTCTGTGTCCTCTGTGTCTCTGTGGTTCGTTTAAAAAAATTAGTAATCTAACAGTAATATCAAGAATAATTGAACGCAGATGAACGCAGATAAACACAGATAAAGATAGACAATTAAAAATCAAAACATGAGACTTTCAAACAACATCCTGTAAATCCTCAAATCCTGGACATCCTGATTCAGACAAATTAAAATATTAGTACACCACAAATAAAATCAACATCCTATCCTGTAAATCCTTAAATCCTGGATATCCTGATTCTGACAATTAGGGTAGGCAATGTTGCCCACCCCAGATTACTTTGCGTCTTTGCGCGAAACTACCTTAAACTAAGCACCTTCCCGCAACTTATCCAACACACTGCGATCCTCTAAAGTCGAAGTATCCCCCGATATTTCCTGTCCTGATGCCAAATTCCGCAACAAACGCCGCATAATCTTACCAGAACGGGTTTTCGGCAAAGCATCAGTAAACCTGATTTCACCAGGACGGGCGATCGCTCCAATCTCATTCACAACGTGCTTTTTCAGTTCCTTACTCAACTCCTCACTGGCTTGATAAGTCCCCTCCAAAGTCACAAAAGCTACAACCTCCTCACCCTTCAATTCATCCGGTTTACCCACTACAGCAGCCTCAGCCACCGCTGGATGAGACACTAGGGCAGATTCTACCTCCATCGTTCCTAAACGGTGTCCAGAGACATTCAGGACATCATCCACGCGCCCCATGACCCAGAAATAGCCGTCCTCATCCTTTCTTGCACCATCACCAGCAAAGTACGTATAATTACCATCTGTGGGCGGAATATGTTCCCAATAAGTCCGCCGGAAACGCTCAGGATCACCGTACACCGTCCGCATCATTCCCGGCCAAGGATGACGAATGGCTAAATAACCACCTTCGTTATCAGGGACAGAATTACCTTCTAAATCGACCACATCCGCAATAATACCGGGAAAAGGCAGGGTAGCTGAACCTGGTTTAGTAGCAATTGCCCCAGGTAAGGGTGTAATCATAATTCCACCGGTTTCCGTTTGCCACCAGGTATCCACAATCGGACAACGGTTACCACCGATAATTTTTTGATACCACATCCAAGCTTCGGGGTTAATGGGTTCACCCACGCTTCCCAGTAATCGCAGAGAAGAAAGATTACGAGATTTAGGATGGTGTTCACCCATTTTGATAAAGGCACGAATCGCTGTTGGTGCAGTATAAAAAATATTAACACCGTATTTCTCAATTACATCCCAGAAGCAACCAGGATTAGAAGCACGGGGCGCACCTTCATACATGAGAGTCGTTGCACCGTTGGAAAGGGGTCCATAAACTATATAGCTATGTCCAGTAATCCAACCGACATCGGCAGTACACCAATATACATCAGTATCTTGAAGATCAAAAATCCATTTGGTAGTGATATGACTGTATAAGTTATAACCTCCCGTGGTGTGAACTACCCCTTTCGGTTTGCCTGTACTACCGGAAGTGTAGAGAACAAACAGCATATCTTCGCTGTCCATTGGTTCTGGAGGACAATCCGCAGAAACGCCTTTTTGTAAATCGTGCCACCAATGATCACGACCGGCTACCATTTGTATTATTTGATTTGTGCGTTTGACAACTAGCACATCTGTAATACTGGGAACTGCATTGTTTTCTAAAGCTTTATCTACCTGTTCTTTAAGGGGTACAATTGCATCCTTACGCCAACCACCATCCGCTGTGATTACTATCTTTGCTTCTGCATCATTCAAGCGATCGCGTAAGGCTTCAGCACTAAAACCACCAAAGACAACGCTATGAGGTGCGCCAATTCTAGCACAGGCTAACATAGCTATTGCGGCTTCGGGAATCATTGGCATATAAATACCAATGCGATCGCCTTTTTTCGCGCCTAATTGTTTTAGTACATTAGCAAGTTGACAAACTTCTCGATGTAATTGCGAGTATGTAAGAGTGCGAGAATCTCCCGGTTCTCCTTCCCAAATCAACGCAGCTTTATTTTTACGCCAAGTGGTAAGATGTCTATCAAGACAGTTATAAGAAATGTTAATCTTACCATTAACAAACCATTTGGCAAAAGGTGGTTGCCAATCTAGCACAGTATCCCACTTTTGAACCCAGTGTAACTCACTTTCCGCCAATTCTGCCCAAAATTGCTGAGGATCGGCTTTGGCTTTGTCGTAAAGACGCTGATAATCTGCTAAACTCTTGATATGGGCATTTTGCGAAAAATCACTGCTAGGCGGAAATAGCCGCTTTTCCTGTAAAATAGATTCTATGGTTGGTTGAGACATGATGATGGATGCAAATGATATGATGACTGAAAACTGTTTTTAACGAAGTTGTAGCAAACAATATTTAGATTTTCATGAAGTTGTACCCCATGTAAAGATTATTTACTGATTTGCTCGTCTGTTCCTACTTTAGTACGACAATGGATCAATGCCAAATTGTTCAGTACCACAATAAGGTAAAATAATGATAATGTTGTTAACAAACTCATTTACCGATTTGGTAGGATATCACTCTTTTGATGCTGTGTTAGTGTTTTACAATAGGGTATAGTTTGCAAGCTAAAGAAATTAAGGATAAACTAAATTTATTAATTGAGCAAGCCTCTGACATAGATCCGAATCTCACAAGAAAATTAAGGGAGATAAACCGTTGGATTAAATATATCAAGCTTGGTTCGCTGATGTCTAAACCTATCGTTGTCGCTTTTTTATTAGAAGTAATTACCGATTCTCAGGTTTGGTTGGCAATTAGATCTCTACCTTCGGAAGAAGAGCAAAAATTGCAGTTTGAGAAAATGACTGCCAATGAAAAATATTGGTATGGTTATCTATTTCCTAAATGGATAAATGCCACAGATACCAAATTTCATATTTGGAAGAAAAAAATGATGTCCGGGGAATTTAATCAGGCTGATAGTGATATTATTAAGTATATAGCGCAGGATGTTGTTGATAGAAAAGGAGATTTTTGGCGACGTTATATAGCTGACCTTTCTATGGCAACAGACCTAATTGTTAGTAGTCATCAAAATAAACCTCTCTGTATTCAAGTTACAAGTGTTAGCGAGGAATTTCATGGCCAAAAATATCAAAAGTGGGAAAATGCACTGCAATTGTGGAAAATAGAAAGGGGATTATTCTTAAGTTACAATCCTCAAGAAAATGATTTTGTTCATCAATTAGTCAATGTTGCACTGTATAATAGTGATCATCTTGCAGACGGTAAATATATAAATTTTTCCTGATTCCTAAATCCTAAAATCGAACTCTGTATCTTACCCAACATCATTAATCCGCCAAAAACACCATTTATGGTTAATCAACAACAGACCAATAATAGCGCTCAACTCGAAAATCTGACAGAAGCGTTAGCAGCAGCCCGGAATATGCAGCAAGATTGGCTAAATTATGGGCTAAATTTTGTTCATATTTACGTAGAAGATGTGGAGAGTGACTGGTTAGAAACTTGGGGAGATGATGAAATATCTAATCCTTTATTTAATGTTATTAAGGATTTTTTAGTTAGTGATGATCATGTAGCAACGAAAATTAGAAAGTATGTGGGGGACATATCGTTATTTGATTTAGCGGTGGATTTAGAAGAGTGTTTAAGAATTACTCAGGACAGTGATAAAATATCTGCGGTGAAGGATGTATTAGCAAATGATATTGATATTGATGATCTGCAATTATTGGATTTAGCACATCATTTTGTAGATAAATGTGTTCACGAAAATTAAAAGCCTAAAATATCCCTCTTCTATAACTTTCCGGGTCTATCAGAGAATCAAAAAATCAAAGTCTACAAGTGCAAATTCTCAAACATTTTATCGCTAACTTAGATTGGTCAGTAAATAAATTAAAGAGCCGAAGATTAAATAAATGAAGTACACACTAATCTGTTCCCTATTCCCTAAAACTAAAAAAATTTTTTCCTCACAACCACGGGAACTACTATAGAATCAAGAAAGTATTGGTTAGCGTAGTGATAGATAAAATACAAGATAGGAAAATCGGATAATTTAGTTTATTCACTACTTGCTTTATTCTAAAACTAACGGAAGAGGGGTATAATGTCTATCCCCTATGCTCCCTACAAGTAATATCTAACAGTTGTGACAATGCGACTTTTGTTAGCTCGTAAAGCATTCTTCAAAAACAAAGTTGTTTGATTATGTAAAATACTATCCCACCAATTCCGAGGCACAAAAACGGGAATAATGATAGTTGTAAAAACATCTGGGTGAGATTTTTGGAACTGACCAACAAAATCAACAATTGGGTCAATTACAGAACGATAAGGAGATTCGATAATTTCCAAGGGAATATCTGATTCTAGATTCTGCCATTTTCTTTGCAGTTCTTTCCGGTCTGTAGAACCAATATCTACGTGAATAGCAACAATTTCATCAGCAATGGTACGTGCATAGTCTAAAGCTTCTACAGTTCCTCGGTTTAGTTGTCCTACCACTACCACAGCAGGGTGAGTGATAACTGCTGGTTTGAGAACGGAGATATAACTCCGAGGGGCTAAATCATGGATACTTAGACGTTGACTTACATATTGATAATGTTGATGAATAGCTGCAAATAAAGTCACTACTAAGGGAATTGCTACAACTACTAACCAAGCCCCTAATAGGAACTTAGTACAAATGATTACTATTAATACCACTAAAGTAGCAAATGCGCCTAAACCATTCATTAGGGCACTTGCACGCCAATTCTCGGTTTTTTCGTGAAACCAGCGACGTACCATACCCGATTGGGAAAGGGTAAAGGAAGTAAAGACACCAACTGCGTACAGAGGAATAATGGCGTTAACTTGACCTTTGAAAATAATTGCTAAAATGCCTGCACAGGTACTCAGAAGGATAATACCATTAGAATAGACCAAGCGATCGCCCAAAAGGGACAATTGGCGAGGTAAAAACCCATCTCGTGCTAAAAAATAGCACAGTCTAGGAAAATCCGCATAACTGGTATTAGCAGCTAACATTAAAACCAACAGGGTAACAATTTGCAAGAAATAGTAAATAGGTCCTGTTCCCACAATGACTCTACCCAAAAGGGAAACTACAGTTTGTCCTTCTTCGGGAACAACATGATAAATATTTGCTAAGTAAGTAATACCTACAAACATGAATCCCAAGATTACTCCCAAATACAACAAAGTGAGACGAGCATTTTTCCATTCTGGGGCTTTAAAAGCTAATACCCCATCAGATATTGCTTCTACTCCTGTTAATGCTGTACATCCAGCCGAAAAAGCCCGTAAAATGAAGAATATACTAATGCCTTCCGTCGCAGGAAGAGAAGGATATTCTGTAATCACTTGTCCAGTGCTATATTTAAACAAGCCAACGCCAATTAACAGAAAAATACTCACAATAAAGGCAAAGGTAGGAACCATAAATATCTGTCCCGACTCCTTAACACCCCTGAGATTTGCCAGCATTAACAAGAAAATAAAAATCAAACACAGGAGAACTGTGTGAGATTTAAGTACAGGAATTGCTGATGTTAACGCGGCTGTACCAGCAGATATACTGACGGTTACAGTTAAAATATAGTCAATCATCAGCGAACCACCAGCCACCAGCCCTGGATAAAGACCCAGGTTTTCCCTCGCAACAATGTAAGAACCACCACCTTGTGGATAAGCGCGAATGGTTTGTCTATAGGAAAGAACAACTATACCTAAAAGGCCAATAATTGCTATAGCAATAGGTAAAGACAAGCCAAGAGCACCACTTCCTGCTGCGACTAAAACTAGTAAGATCTCTTCTGTTGCATAAGCCACGGAGGAAAGAGCATCTGAGGAAAGCACCGCTAAAGCTGCGGCATTACTCAATCGTTCTTCACTATGGGCACTGGTTGGTAGAGATTTACCGAGAAAAAATTGCTTAATCTGAGGGTAGAAGAACATAGAACGTCCATCTGACAAATGTGTTTATTCTTACTCAGTTGAGAATTAACTTTAATCTGAGCTTATAGAATATAGTAATTCTGACAGATTTGTTACCAATTAAATGTTAAATTTTAGCCTAAAATTTTTCTGACAAAAATAAGCTCCCTCAATTTATCTTTAATGGAGATAGCAATATTAAAGACGCTAAAATTCTTTGTTTAACGAGTCCACTTAGCTTAGACCCCTTGCGGTATTTTCCCAAGCGTTAACTTTCCTTCTACTCTAAGGTAATCAATGGCTATACTTAACAAATAACCGCATAATTCATCATTTGTTCAATTATTAATTCATTTCATCAAGACACCATGACGAGCGAACTGGAGCGATACTACAGAATCTTAGAATTAGAGCTAGGGGCTACACTCGAAGAGATCAACCAGGCCTATAAAGATTTAGTGTTTGTTTGGCATCCAGACCGTCTCCCTAAAGATAACCCGCGCTTACAACACAAAGCACAGGAAAAGCTGAAATCCTTTAATGAAGCTCGTGATCAGTTACGCTCTTTACGAGATAGACAGCCCCCTTCCTCCTATTCTCCACCACCTCCAGCCCCTAAACCATCATCTACTTATGCTTACTCACCACAAAAGCCAAATTCAGATTTAAGTGGTAAAGATTTTAGCCACGCTAATTTAAGTAATCGTGACCTATCAGGTAGGAATTTGAGTTATGCAAACTTAAGCGGCTCTAACCTTAGTGATGCTTTTATGCACAAGGTGATTCTTAGGGGTGCAGACCTGTCAGAAGCTAATTTATTCAGAGCTAATTTACTTTTAGCAGATTTAAGAGATGCTAATTTACGCTCATCCAATTTGATTGGTGCGGATTTTAGCGGTGCTGACTTGCGGGGGGCTGATTTGACAGGAGCGAGAATTCGTTCAGGCGATCGCCTACTGGTAAAATTGATTGGTGCTAAATTAGCGGGAGCGATCATGCCAGATGGTATAATTCACACTTAATAATCATATCACGGGCAAAAAGTATATCGTTTCCCAGTCTAATCAAATACACACTAATTTATTCTCTGTTCCCTGTTCCCTGTTCCCTGCTCTGATTATTGATTGGTAATTGTTAAAAATAATTTATTTTAGTTCTATTAATCATCATGAAAATTGCAATTATTGGCTGTGGTTATGTAGGTTATGCAGTTAGCAAATATTGGCAGTCAAATAGTAATTTGATCCTAACTGTAACTACAACTAATCCCCAACGTGTCCCTAGTTTAGAAACAGTAGCGCAAAAGGTTGTAGTCACTTTAGGCAATGATCTAGAAAATTTGCAAACTGTATTAAAAGATCAGCAAGTTGTTTTGTTAAGTGTAGGGGCAAAAACCGCTGATTCTTACGAAGAAACCTATGTAAATACTGCCAAAACTTTAGTTTCTCTTTTACCCAAATTTCTGAATATTCAACAAGTTATATATACAGGTAGTTATTCAATTTATGGGGATAGAAATGGTATCTGGGTAGACGAAGAAAGCCCACCAGCACCAGCTAATCGCAATTCTCAACTACTGCGAAAAACAGAGGATATATTATTATCAGCAAATAATGAGAATACTCGCATTTGTATTTTACGTTTAGGGGGTATTTATGGATCGGGTAGAGATCTGGAAAAAATATTTGGTAGAATCGCAGGAACAACCCGTCCCGGCAATGGAGAAGATATTACCAATTGGATTCACCTTGATGATATTGTTGGGGCAATAGAATTTGCCCGTAAGCATCGCTTAGAAGGTATTTATAATCTTGTAAATGATAGTCATTTGACAAATAAAGAATTAATTGATAATGTGATGACAAAAAATAATTTACCTAATGTTATTTGGGATGCAGATAGTAAAAGTATACGCCCATATAATGCCTGGGTATCCAATCAAAAGCTTAAAGATGCTGGATATCAATTCATTCACCCACAAATAATTTTTTAGTCACTATGCAAAATTCTCATCATTTCACAGCATCTCCAACCCAGTATTATACCTGGCAAAACTACAGTTGTGCCTATGAAATTCATCAACCTGTTAATTCTCCAGCAACTGGTATTCCCCTACTGTTAATTCATCCCATAGGAGTAGGATTATCACGGCAATTTTGGCAAAGATTTTGCAGAGAATGGTATGATAAAAACCACCAAAATCCTATTTATAACCCCGACTTATTGGGATGTGGTGAAAGTGATATGCCAGTTTTAGCCCATACACCAATTAACTGGGCAAAACAGTTACAATGGTTTTTGAAAAACGTCGTTAAACAACCAGTTATTATAGTAGTACAAGGAGCTTTGTTGCCAGTTGCGATTGAATTAGTAAAACTCGAACCAGACTTAATTTCCGGGTTAGTATTTTCTGATCCTACATCTTGGCCTGTAATTACTAAAAATGCCCCTAAATGGCAACAAAACCTACTTTGGAGTATTTTTATATCTCCCATAGGTAATGCATTTTTTCGCTATGCCCGTACCCGCAAATTTTTGTATTCTTTCTCATCTGAAAAATTGTTTGCTGTTCAGGAAAATGTTGATGATGAATGGTTAAATACTCTTATGGCAAACGCTAAAAATATGAATGGACGTTATGCGGTATTCGCCTTTTTAGCGAGATTTTGGCAAAGAGATTACAGCCGTGATATTGCCTCAATTCCTCAGCAAACATTATTAATTGTGGGAGAACAAGCTCGTGGTATTAGTAAAGAAAGTAAACAAGAAAAAATTGATGAACGATTAGCATATTATCTGAATTGCTTACCTCAAGGTCAGGGAGTCAAAATCATTGGCAAAAATGTCATGCCCTATGAATATACTCAAGCATTTGTTGAAGCAGTTTCACCATTTATCACTGCTATTTCCGATAATTAAGAGAAGTTTTTTGTTGCCATTGCTATTAAAAATTTCCGGTTAAAAATTCATGATTTATGCACAGTAGGAGTAATGCTGATTAAATCATCAATATTCCGTTTCATCACTTTGCAAATCGTGTCTAAAGGTAAGTCGTTTGCATCATAACCAAAGGGGTTTTCAATTTCTAAACCAATGGCTTCAATCCCTAGCAAAGTAAAGCTAACTAAAGCAGAAATTAATCCAGTCCACCAATGAAGATCATCTACTATTTGAAATGGCAAGAGAAAGCAATATAGTAACAATAATTGTTTGAGGTGAATAGCATAAGCTAGAGGCATGGGGGTTTTTAAAATTCTTTCACAAGTTCCTAAATTATCTACTAATATATTCAATAATTCTTGCATATTTGCACATTGATAATTATTGATGCAATGGCGCTGATACTGTTCTTGCAAATAATCTCCAATCCAGATAGATATATCTAAGGGAGGATTATTCATCATCTTTAACTTGGTATACTTATTTTCTGGAATTAGTGCTTCTAAATCACTATTAACAGGTTCACCTCGTAAATGTAGTTTTGTCGCTACTCCAAAGGCCACAAGTAAGTTTAATGCAGCAATTTTATGATCTTTATCTTTTAATTCTTTTTCATCAACAGATATCCAAATTTGTCGAGCTAAATTACGGGTAGTATTAACTATTGCACCCCAGGATTTTCTACCTTCCCAAAACCGATCATAAGCTGTATTGGTACGAAATACTAATAATAAACCTAAAACAATACTGGGAATTACTGTACTTAAAATAGGTTGAGAAACAGGGATTTTAAAATGATAAAGTATAGAAACTAATACCCCAAAAATACCAGACAAAAGCACCCGTTTGTAAATAGCAGAAATTACTGAACCTTTCGTTTGTAAAGCAATTTCAAACCACTGCGATTTTTTCTCAGCCATAAAATTCCCTCGTGATTTCCAAGATTAAATAAAATTATACAAAATGTCCTAAAATCTAGCAATACTTCATTAGTTATTCAGACCTCACCTTTATGACCCATTGTGGTTGGTAATATTTACCGCTACAGGTGGCACAGGAGGCACGGGGGAATCAGTATCCTGACACAATTTCCGATTATGGTACTAATTTTTGCGGATAAGTCTCATTTTCGACTGTAAAAGGGATTGTGACAGATTATGTGATTACCATAACAGTGTGAATTGATTTTTTATGATCTTTAATTTAGAAAGATTTTATCAAGCCTGTAATCCTTCCCGTCCGTTGATGATTGAGAATGTAGACGACCGGATGTATTATACTGATTTTACCTTAGTTCGTGGTGGTAAAATTATTGAGGCTTTGCTACGGACTATTACTAAAATTTCGCCAAATATACCAACTTGTCAATTATTTACGGGACATTTAGGTTGTGGAAAATCTACGGAATTGTTACGACTCAAAGCTGAGTTAGAAGCGCAAGATTTCCATGTTATCTATTTTGAATCTACCCAGGTCTTAGAAATGGTAGATATAGATGTTACAGATATCTTGTTAGCAATCGCTGGTTTAGTCAGTGAAAACTTGGAAGCGATGAAACTAAGTGTTCAACCTAGTTACTTCACCAAATTATTTAGGGAGGTGCTAGAATTTTTACAAACGCCCCTAGAATTGGGTTTAGAAGCGGAATTGTCCGTAGGTATTGCTAAAATCACTGCAAAAACCAAAGAAAGCCCACATTTGCGAAGAAGGTTAAGAGACTATTTAGAACCACGGACAGAAAATATATTACAATCAATCAATAAGGAACTATTAGACCATGCCAATGCAGAATTTAAAGCTCGGGGTAAAAAAGGATTAGTGGTTATCGTTGATAACCTGGATAGGGTGGCGATACGTCCCTTACCTTCTGGGCGCTCATTACCAGAATACTTATTTATTGATCGGGGGGAACAATTACGCAAGCTAAATTGCCATATAGTTTACACAATTCCTCTAGCATTGACATTTTCTAACGATAGCGCCGAACTACAACATCGTTTAGGGGGTGGAGTCGCGCCGAAAGTATTACCAATGATTCCCGTACGAAAGCGCTCTGGAGAAATTAATCCTGAAGGGCTAGGACTAATGAAACAAATGGTATTAGCAAGAGCCTTTCCTGAAATTTTACCAACAGATCGTTTAAATTTAGTTACTCAATTGTTTGATCATGTGAACACTCTAGATCGTTTGTGTCTGATTAGTGGTGGTCATGTCCGCGACTTATTAGGACTATTATTTGATTGTTTAAGAGAACAAGATCCACCTTTTGATCGTAAGTGTGTTGAATTGGTGATTCAAAGACAAAGAGATTACCGATCTAATGCTATTGATATGGATGAAAGTGAATTAATTTTTCAGGTAATTCAAGATCAACGAGTCAGAGGCAATGTAGAGTATGATATTTTATTAAGGAGTTTATTCGTATTTGAATATCGTGATCATCAAGGTGTTTGGTTTGCACTTAATCCGGTTTTAGCAGAAACTGAAAAATTTCAATTATGGTTAAAAGACAGCAAGCAGAGAATATAATTACTGCTAACGAACAGTCTTTACGTAGTTTAGAAAGAGCAATTACCTTTTCTAAAAATCAGTTTTCAGTCATCTTTCTGTGCTGTAACTACGAATTTTTGCGAGAGTTGATCTTAGAGCAACTAGCAGTTAAAGGTTGGGGTAATCAGAGGATTCAAAGTATTACCCTAGCCAAAAATACCACCAGTTTATATAACATAATTCAATCACAACTTACTATTAATGAACCTGCAGGATTAATGATTATGGGGTTTGAGTCAGTCTATGAAATAGATGACCTCCTCCGTGCCATTAATCAAGTCCGGGATGAATTTCGTAAATGTTATCAAATTCCCATGATTTTATGGGTAAATGATGAAGTCTTACAAAAAATTCTGCGGTTAGCTCCAGACTTTGCTAGTTGGGCTGCTACACCAATTAGATTTGAAATGACTTCTCTGGGGTTACTAGAATTTCTGCAACAGGAAACAGAGGATTTATTTACTAGATTTTTACAAAATAATCATCCTCAAGGTAATTATTTTACCCTGGAAAAAATATGGGTTAGTAGTAACCAACTCAATTATGCAATTAAAGAATTGCAAGACCATGGTATGACAATAGAAGCTGAATTAAATATCAGTTTAGAGTTTATCTTTGGTATAGATAATTATATTAATAATCGCATTAGTTCTGCTTTAACTAATTTTCAGCAAAGTTTGCAATTTTGGCATTTACAAGAAAGATTAAACGAGATAGAAGATCCAATTCTCAGAAAAGGATATGATTCTTCCCTTGATCATCTTTATCGTTTTAAAAAGGCAATTTTATTACTGCATATTGGACTATGTTTTTGTCGTCTTGCTGAACAAGACAAAAGAACGAGTGAGGGATATTGGCAATCAGCAAAAATATATTTTCAAGAATGTTTAGAAATATTAGAAATCATTGGATATTTAGAATTAGTTTCTGAATATATTGGGCAATTATCAGAGGTTTTATATACTTTAAAATCATGGTCTGAATTGCAGGTTGTCGGTCAAAAATCTCTAGAATTACATCAAATTTATGGTAATAAAATTCAATTAGCTTGTGATTATGGTTTCTTAGCACAGATAGCTGTACATAATTCAAACTGGATGGAAGCTAGTATTTTAGCTCATATATCATTACTCCAATTAGAACAAGCCAAAAATCAATATGAATTAGATCATTGTTTATTTCCTTTACTATTAGAACAAATTTGGTTATTAACTCTAGCTAAAGCCCTCAAGAATATCACACGAATAACAATAGCAAAAGAACATATAGATAAGGCGGCTGAACAACTATCATTAGCTTTAGAAAATAGTGAACATCAATATGATGCCCATCGTTATATTCGCTTATTACATATTCTCAGATCATTATACTTTCAAGCAGGTCAATATCTTCAAGCCTACATTATTAAACAAAAACTTCATTCTGTAGAACAACAATATGGGTTTGTGCCATTTATTGGTGCTGGACCTTTACAACCTCAAAGACAAGTCACTAATCCGACTTTAATGTCTACATTTGGAAATAGTAGTATAGCTTTAGAAATTACTGGTTCTGGCCGAGAATATGATGTTAATAATTTAATTGGTAGAATTAGTCGTGCTGACCAAAAATTGATCGTTATTCATGGACAATCAGGTGTAGGTAAAAGTTCTATTGTTACGGCTGGTTTAGTTCCCGCGCTGCAAAACCGCGCTATAGGTGATCAAATTGCTATCCCAGTGGTGTTACAAGTGTATACGGATTGGTTAGGAGAATTAGGAAAATCCGTAACCAAAGCCATGTTAGAATTGCAAAAAATATCAGCTATAGAAACAGAATCTTTAGTAAGTTCTTCTCCACCCACAACTATTAATTTGATTTTGCAACAACTACGGAAAAATGCAGATAATCATTTAATTACAGTCTTGATTTTTGACCAATTTGAAGAATTTTTCTTTGGTTATACAGATATTCATAAAAAACAAGAATTTGATCAATTTATTAGTGATTGTTTGGGTATATCTTTTGTAAAAGTTATCTTGACATTGCGTGAAGATTATTTACATCGCCTCCTAGAATTTCAATATCTTTCATCAGTTGAAGCTATTAATAATAATATCCTTGACAAAAATATTCGTTATCAAATTAATAACTTTTCTCCTGAAAATGCGAGAAAAATTATTCAAAAATTAACTGAACGTTCACATCAAGAATTAAAATTTAAATTAGAACCGGATTTAATTGATGCTCTAGTTGCTGATTTGTCCTCAGAACTTGGCGAAGTTCGTCCCATAGAATTACAATTGGTAGGTACACAATTACAAGATAAATATATTACTACTCTTGCACAATATCAACCCTATCGCCCAAATCAGTTAATTATAGGATATATCAAAGAGTTAATTAAAGAATGTGGAAAAGAAAATGAACGTGCTGCTCTGCTAGTTTTATATTTATTAACTGATGATCATAATAAAAGACCTTTTAAAACTCGTGCAGAATTAAAATCAGAACTCTCAGAAGTAGAAGATGCTAAAAAATTAGAGTTAATCTTAGATATTTTAGTGCGCTCAGGGTTGGTTGTTCTCTTTCCTAATATTCCTGAACGCTATCAATTAATTCATGATTATTTAGTAAACTTAATTCGTTATCTGCAACAACAGGAATCTGGACTCAAAACACAAATTAATAGATTACGGGATAAAGTTAGAAATAGTTTTGAAGAAATCGAACGTCTTAAAAGTGAATTAAAGAAAACGCAATACAGCGTAACTTTAGGACAGACTTATAACCAAGAAGGAGATAACTTACTAACAGAATTGAGAGAATTACGCAAACGAGAAGAAGAAAGTCAAATAGAAATTGAACACCTAAAAACAGAACTAAAAGAAAAAGAGCTAATTACAAAATTAGCCGATAGTCAAGAAAAACAACGCTTGAGTGCAATTAGATTAAATATTGCTCTGAAAATAGCTTTAACCGCTTCTATTATTGCTATGTTTGGTTTAACTATTTCGGTGATTACAGCCAAAGATAGTGAAATGCAAACCCTTAGTGCATCTAGTGAGGCTTTATTTGCTTCTCAAAAAGGTCTTGATGCTCTCAAAGAAAGTTTAAAAGCAGGGAAAAATTTAGAAAAAACTCTATGGATAAATACTTCCACCAAAGAAAAGGTACTAAGTGCACTGTATCAAGCGGTTTATGGAGTCAAAGAACGTAACCGTTTAGAAGGTCATTTATCGGGAGTGAGAATGGTGATATTCAGTCCTGATAAATCTTTAATAGCTTCGGCTAGTGCAGATACAACAATTAATATTTGGAGTCCTAATGGTCGTTTAGTCAAAACTTTATCAGGACACGAAGATATAGTCAATAGTGTGAATTTTAGTCCTGATAATAAAATGTTAGTTTCTGCTAGTCAAGATACAACAATTAAATTGTGGAGTAAAAAAGGTAAACTACTAAAAACTTTATTAGGTCATAAAGATTCAGTAAATAGCGTTAGTTTTCGTCCTGATAGTCAAATTATCGCATCTGCAAGCACAGACCAGACCATAAAATTGTGGAGTAAAAAAGGTAAATTACTAAAAACTTTACTAGGTCATAAAGGTGCTGTTTTAGCTGTAGCTTGGTCTAGTGATGGTGAAATTTTGGCTTCTAGTGGTGCTGATAAAACAATCAAATTATGGAGTCGGAAAGGTGAATTATTAAAAACTTTATTAGCTCATAAAGATGCTGTAGTCGCTATAGCTTGGTCTCCTAATAGGAGAATTATTGCTTCTGCAAGTTTAGATAAACAAATTAAATTATGGAATCAGGAAGGTCGATTACTGAAAACTCTCTCTGGACATAGTAACGGTGTTATTAGTATCAATTTTAGTCATGATGGTAATACTTTGGCCTCTGCTAGTATGGACGAAACAGTTAAACTTTGGGGTCTTGATGGTAATTTACTAGGAACTTTGCGAGGACATAATAGTTGGGTATATAGTGTTAATTTTAGTCCTGACGGACTAACTTTAGCCTCTGCTGGTAGAGATAAAACTATTATTTTGTGGCGTTGGGATAATCTAATTTTGCGTGATCCCCAAGTTAATCATGATTGGGTAACAAGTATTAGTTTTAGTCCTGATAATAATACTATTGCTGGTGCTAGTCGAGATCAGAAAATAAAAATTTGGAATCGAGAAGGTAAATTACTAAAAACACTCACCGGTCATGATAATCAAGTTTGGGGTGTAGCATGGTCGCCTATTCCTTTAGGATTTCGTAAAAATGGAAGCATTTTAGCCTCTGCTAGTGAGGATAAAACAGTCAAATTGTGGAGTCAAGAAGGTAGGTTACTACAAACATTATATGGTCATCATGATACGGTTTTAGCTGTAGCTTGGTCGCCTGATGGTAATATTCTCGCTTCTGCTAGTAAGGATAAAACAATAAAATTGTGGAATCGAAATAGTAAATTACTAAAAACTTTAAATGGTCATACTGATGCTGTTAATTGGGTTAGTTTTAGTCCGAATGGTAAATTATTAGCTTCTGCTAGTGATGATAAACTAGTGAAATTATGGACAATTGATGGTCAAATAATCAAAGATCTAACTGGTCATACTCGCAGAGTAAATGGTGTCGCATGGTCGCCTAATGGTGATGTTTTAGCCTCAGCTAGTCTGGATAGTACCGTCAAAATTTGGAGCACGACTGGTGAATTAAAGCAAACACTGATGGGATATGGTGATGGTTTTATTAGTATTAATTTTAGTCCAGATGGTAAAACTTTGGCGGTCAGCAGTGATAATCAGCTTAGGTTGTGGAATCAAGAAGGTGTTTTACTCATGGCTTTAAAAGGTGATGAAGAAGAATTAACCAGTGTTAGTTTTAGTCCAGATGGTAAAATATTGGCTGCTGGTAGTGGTAAAGGTAATATAATTTTACGTAGGTTATCAGATATTACTTTAGAAAGATTACTTAGAAGTAATTGTGAGATATTAAAAGACTATCTACTATATAATCAAACTATGACTAGAAATAATGGTTATGGCGATAAAATTCATAAAAATTTGTGTGAAAATGATTGATAGAATTACTATTTCTTTACCCATTTTTTAGCGAATAAAAATTTACCTATGACTATGCAAATTAATTTTTTACCAGATGATGTTACTGTAAATGCTCAAGTGGGAGAATCCTTATTAGATGTAGCAGAACGGGCTGGAGTATCAATTTCTACGGGTTGTCTTATGGGGAGTTGTCACGCTTGTACTGTAGAATTAGATAATGGGGAAATTGTCCGGGCTTGTATTACCGTAGTTCCACCGGGAAAGGAGAAATTAACGATTCATCTTTTTAGTGATCCAACTTGGTAATGATCATATAGCACATTCCGCTTGAGTGAGGTAAAATTTATGGATAAGTGCCCGCACCACAAGAGTTTTATCATTTCTAGACTAGTTTTAGAGCTTACATAGGTAATTAGATAAAACCTCTTAAATTAGGGTGAATATTTGACTCCAGGGGTGGGTTTATGATGTCAAATACTGATTTACGCGCTCCCATGTTTCCTTTATTTTTGCCCAAATATTAAAACGAACTGTGAGAGATTTTGGGAATTTAGTTCCTGATTTAGTAGTAGAAATTAAATCAAAAACTGATAGAGTTTCTAAATTAGAAGATCAACTTAAATTGTTTTTAGAATTAGGTGCAAAAGTAGCAATTCTCATCAATTCTGATGAATTAATTGTTAATCTTTATCATCCTGATGGTAAAATTACATTATTAACAGAAGATGATCAATTAACACTAACTGAATTATTTCCTGGTTGGGAAATTGCTATTTCTGAATTAAGTCCTCCTGTATTTGAATAGGTGTTTATGTCCGCAATTTTTGATCTTAAATCATAAATATTAACCATTCTTGGTTTATAGCTTTACCACAAATTGTGAACATTCCTTAACCTAATTTTTGGCTCTTGTACCAAACGTATTGTATTTTACAAATTATCAATTTCCTGCAACCATAGGACAAACTTAGTTAAAATTATCCATTGACCCTAAAACAGAAACACACAAAAACTCATGTCAGATCAAATGCAGTGGACAAACGCCCTATCAACTCGTGCTTCCTTAGAAGCAGCAATTAATGATGTCGTAGAACAAGCAACAGCATCTTTAACCGCACCTGCGGATTTAGGATTCGTATTCATTTCTTCTGCCTTCATGAGTGAGTATCCCCGACTTTTACCCTTATTGGCGGAAAAACTTTCTGTACCTGTATTAATTGGTTGTAGTGCTGGAGGTATCATTGGCAGAAAAAAAGCAGAAGAAACTGAAGAAATAGAAGCAGAATCAGCACTCAGTCTGACCTTAGCCCATCTTCCCGGCGTGGAAATCCGGCCTTTTCACATTCTAGTCGAAGACTTGCCAGATTCCGATAGTTCCCCCAAGGCTTGGATTGACTTAATGGGTGTACCAGCGTCACCAGCACCCCAATTTATTCTCTTGTCTAGTCCTTTTGGTTCAGAAATTAATGATTTGTTAGCAGGTTTAGATTTTGCCTATCCTGGTTCGGTAGTCGTGGGAGGACAGGCCAGCAGCGGCTTTATGAATGGCCGCATTGGTTTATTTTGTAATGATCAGTTATTAAGGGAAGGTATCATAGGAATAACTTTAACTGGCAATATTGTCTTAGATACTATTGTTGCCCAGGGATGTCGTCCTATTGGTGAACCATTGCAAATCACTAAGGCTGAACGGAATATTATTATCGAGTTGGATGAGAAAAAACCCTTAATGGTATTGCGGGATTTAATTGGTAGTTTGAGTGAATATGATCGAAATTTAGCCCAAGATTCTTTGTTTGTGGGTTTAGCAATGGATGAATTTCGGCTGAATTTACATTCAGGAGATTTTCTAATTCGTAATATTTTAGGAGTAGAACCTAATGCTGGGGTGATTGCAATTGGCGATCGCATTCGTGTTGGTCAAAGGTTACAATTTCATCTCAGAGATGCCTCTGCTTCCGCCCAAGATCTAGAAATTTTACTCCAAAAATATCAAAGTCAAAATACCGGAACTTCCTCTCCTGTGGGATCTTTGATATTTACCTGTTTAGGACGAGGAAAAGGACTTTATGGCCGACCTAATGTCGATTCTCAACTATTCAGCCGTTATCTCCATAATCTGCCCATAAGTGGCTTTTTCTGCGACGGTGAAATAGGTCCTGTTAGCGGTAGAACTTTTCTACATGGTTATACTTCTGTATTTGTTATTTGTCGTTCCAGGGAATAGGGAATGGAAAAATATCTTTTTTATTTACCCTTGTCTATTTTCCAATTAAAAGCGTACTATGATTATCAATCAAAGACTTATTCCCATCATTAACCGCGCTATATTTTTCAATGTAACGACGCACATGAATGGGAAAATGAGGATATTCTAACATTGCATCACCATCGGCAATAGTTGCCCAAAAGTCCCGTAAACCCGGCGCTAGTGTTTCTGCCTGTGCTAGTGGTAAACTTAAAGGTGGTAAAGTTAATAACTTCAACACAAAAGGATAAGAGCGATCGCCCATCCATTGCCGTGATAATGTTTGTAAATCGGGGAAATCTGGAAGTGATTCTACACGGTGAGAAACCACTTTCAACGATTCACTACCCAATTTATCGCGGTTAAATTCCAATACTCGATAAGGATGAGGATAACTAACTAAAGAACCAGTAGTAATATCATATATACCTTCTGCGTAGGCCACATCTTGAACGTGCAAATGTCCCGTAAATACTAATTTAACTCCATAGCGTTGTAATAATTGCCGGAGTTCTGGAGCATTTTTCAGCATATAACGATTGGCCATCGGATGACATGATTGATTCGGTAAATGTTCAACTACATTGTGATGGATCATTACTAAAACTAATTCATCCTTAATTGCGGCTAACTCCCCTTCTAGCCACTGAAATTGTTGACTGTCTAACTGTCCTATTTGCTGCCCTTGATGATCATAAGAGTTAGAATTAAGACCGATTAACCTTACCCCTGGGAATATCTGAAGATTGTAATAATGTTGTTGAGGATTTTCATAACCAAACTGCTGGTAAAAATAGGGAAAATCTGCAAAGCCAATAGATTGTTCATTAGCTATTAACACAGGGATATCATGATTACCAGGAATCACATAAGATGGAAAAGGTAACTGAGACAATCGGTTTTGTAACCAACGGTGATTTATCGGTTCACCATGTTGGGTTAAGTCTCCAGGGATCAACAGAAAATCTAGATCTAATTGGGTTAAATGTGCTAATACACTATCAAAAGCCGGAATACTCACTTCCACCAAATGGAAGCGACTAGGATGATCCCAGATTGTTTCAGGAAGTGCAATGTGTAAGTCACTAACTATAGCAAACCGAAAATTGAGTTTCATTGGGTTAAGAAAATGTTAAAAATCTAGTTGGAAAAAATTATTATTCTCAAAGTATAACCCTGACTGTGTATACTAGTGTGGGAATATTTAGACTTAATAATATTTGTATACATTTATTAAAGATTTTATTTTTTTAGGAGAGTAAATTTTGTCACCTGTTCGAGTTCGTCAGCACGTTAACCCCCTTGCGAGTAAATTTCAAACCCCAACCGCTTCTCCAGACTGGGAAAGTATTTATACACAACCAAACCTACCACTACATTTAGATATTGGTTGTGCTAAGGGTAGATTTGTTTTGAAAATGGCGCAAATAGAACCAAATTGGAATTTTTTAGGCTTAGAAATTCGAGAACCGTTAGTAGTAGAAGCCAATAGAATCCGCGAGGAAATGGGTTTAAAAAATTTACATTATATGTTTGCGAATGTGAATAATTCCCTAGTTTCTTTGTTATCCAATTTACCATCAGGAAGATTACAAAAAGTGACAATTCAATTTCCTGATCCTTGGTTTAAAAATCGTCACGCTAAACGTCGGGTAGTCCAACCGGAATTAGTTACAGAATTAGCTAATTATTTAGCTGTGGGTGGTGTTGTTTTTCTCCAATCTGATATACAATTTGTAGTAGTGGAAATGTGCGATCGCTTTTATGAACATCCCGCATTTGAAAAGCTAGGAACAACAACATGGTTAGCGGAAAATCCCCTTCCAGTTCCCACAGAACGGGAAATAGCCACCTACAATAAAGGTGAACCAGTATATAGGGCTTTATTTAGAAAGAAAACTGAAATTTTAGATTCTGGGGGTACATGAACAACGGAAAAAGGGTAAAAGCAGTAAAAATAATTAGTTATTTGGCTTTAGCTATAGGGTACAGGATGTAAATTCAAAGCCAGATAGCAAGCCAGTTTTACTCATGATTCCTGACTCCTGCTGTATCTTGGAACTAACGAATTAAGCCAGCCCGTTGAAAGATAGCATGAGGAGTAATTTCTAATCCTGGTAATATTTCATGACTGATAATTTGATGTTCTCGAAAAGTTACAGGAAGAGAAGATAATGTAAAAACAGTGATAGTTTGAGATATTGTATCTACTATCCAAACCAATAAAATCCCAGCTTGTAGATAATAAGTAGCTTTATCAATCATATCTCCGAAAGTTTGACCAGGAGAAATAATTTCGATAACTAATTCTGGTATAACAGGACAAACTTCATCTTCAAGCCAGTCAGCAGAAAGACGGTGATAGGAAATATAAATTAAATCAGGTATGGGTATCCAAATTTCTTGATTTCTGGTTAATTTTACCCCCCATTCTACAACAACACGACCTTGATATTGCGCCCATGTAGATAATAATATAAATAACGCTCCTGTGGTTGAGCCATGAAAGAATTTAGGAGACATTTGCTCATTTTTATATTTAGGTACAGCTTCACCGTCAATAAACTCATAGGTAGTATCATTTTCAGGAAGTGCGAGAAATTCTTCAACAGTCAGCTTAAGTTTTACTTGATTCATAGTTAGTTTGAAGGGATTAATCTTCCCGACTTTTATAATAACTAAATTTGGGGATCTTTGGGTGTGTGAGATCCCCTAATTCCCATTTTAACGGTCTTAATTCCTGATTTCAAGGAAGTTTATATTTAATGTTAATTATCAATTAATTATCAAAAAATAATCCTTGAAGAATAAATTAAGCACCACGTCTTAAAGATAGTTCTACTTGTTTAAATTCTGTATCTAGACGTTTTTTCAGCTTTTCAGGAACGGGACGATTAGGATAAGAACTGTAGTGTCCTGCGAGAGAATTTAGGGCTGTTCGCATAGTTGTAAAAGAGCTAAGATTTGCTACAGAACTATTCCGTTGATAGCGAGCCGAGAAATCATTAATTTTCTCACGGGCTTCTGCTTGTAGAGCGGCTTTATCAGGAGAATCCTGAGATACTTCTAGGGCTTGTCTCAAAGTATTGACTACGGCTAAAGTATCTTGACGATAATCACCACTTAAACTATCTGGACTCCCACCACAGCCAACTAAACCGATAACTAAAATTAAAACCAGAGAAAGCAGACGCGACCAATAGCTTTTCATAAACATTAAGCAAAAAAACAAGTAAATCAAAATCCATCCTATCTTGGATTGGTATATGGAGGATATGGGACAAATCAATGCAAAATTAAAAATTCCAGAAAACCCTTACCCATTACCAATTAGACTATATAAAGTATCCCGTTGTTGGTAAGGTCTTTTCAAAGAAGTTATTGCATTTTGTAAAGTTTCCACTTCCATGCAAGTACCACCAATAGCCCCGGCCATTGTGGTAATGTGTTCCTCCATTAATGTGCCACCAAGATCATTACAACCCCAATTTAAGGCCGTTGTAGCCCCAGCCAGCCCTAATTTTACCCAACTTGGTTGATGATTGGGTATGTAATTTCCGAGGTAAATTCTCGCCACAGCGGTTAATAATAGAGAATCAGCTAAAATCGGTTGATTTCTTCCTACCCGTCTGCGTAGGGATTTGGGGGCTTCTTGTCCCACAAATGGTAAAACAATAAATTCGGTAATTCTAGCAGGATATCCTGTTTCTATTGCCTTTTGTTGGAGCGATCGCAATTTTTCTAAATGTCCAATTTGTTGTTCTGGAGTTTCAATATGTCCAGATAACATTGTGCTGGTAGTAGGTACACCTAATTGATGGGCTGTACTGACAATTTCTAACCAAGTTGCAGTATCAATTTTTTCTGGACATAATACCCGTCTCACATCATCATCTAAAACTTCTGCGGCTGTTCCGGGCATAGAACCGACACCAGCATCTCGCAAAGCTATAATTACATCAGTATAGGAAATTCCGTCTAATCTAGCGATAAATTGGATTTCCTGGGGTGAAAAAGCGTGTAAATGTAGGTGAGGAAATTCGCTTTTGATAGTTTCTACCAGTTTGAGATAATAGGGTAAAGACTTACCATTAATTTGCGCTTGTGGGTGTAATCCCCCTTGCATACATATTTCCGTTGCTCCTCGACGCACTGCATCTGTAGCTTTTTCCAAAATCTGCCCCCAGTTTAACCAGTAAGCATCCTGATCACCGTCATCCCGGCGGAAAGCACAAAAACTGCAATGTTGCTCACAAATGTTAGTAAAATTAATATTTCGGTTAATAACGTAAGTAACCGTATTCCCGACTTGTTTCTGCCTTAATTGGTCTGCTGTAGCCTGAATTTGTGTAACTGATTCTGGAGTGGTCTGTTTTAATAAAAATACCGCATCATCCGGGGTTATATCTTTATCTGTTAAAGCAGACTCAAGAATAGAATCAACAGTTATATTAGTCATTGGTGATCAATCAAATATAAAAGACTTATTTAAGTTTCATAATAAATTGAAATTTGCAACCTTTAAATATTATTTGGGTGCGGCTCTTTTAGGAAGACGGGAGAGGAGGTCAAACAACCATTGGTGGAGTAATGGAGTAACGAGCGTGAGAGACACCTTTAAGCCAAGGAATGCCACCTTGATATACAGCTAAACGCTTCAGAAATCACCTTGTCCAATCTCGTGTGAATATTGTTCTATTGGTTTTAGGACTTTATTATTGTAAATAAGTGAAATGTTTATTACAAGTGGGGGATGTGGTGAGTATTTTGGAGATTATTGACAGCGATCACATAAACTTTTACAAAATGATTTTATTTTATCTCGTGTATAAGCGTAAAAAAGGACAAAAATATAAATTTTACGGTTTATTGATCATGAAATGCTAAATTAATGTCATGAATTTTCACTCTACTTTTCACACTCTGAAACGGTTTTCTATAATATATATGTACTACGATAATGTTTCTCAAGGGTAACTATGACTATACAGTTTCCGTTTCACCCAGAAAAGGCTGTAGAAGCAGCAGCTATACTTTTAAAGCTGCATGGTAAGCCTATGAAGTATTTAGCTTTACTAAAAATGCTCTATATAGCCGACCGTATTGCATTACAACGCATTGAGCAGCCAATTACAGGTGATCATTATGTATCAATGAAATATGGTCCTGTCCTTAGTGGTGTTTATGATCTAATTAAGGGTCAACCTGTTGATGATGCTTTACCTCTCTGGTCTGAGTATATTTCTCCTGGTTATACACATTTTGTTGAGTTGATAAAAGACCCAGGAAATGATGAACTATGTGAAGAGGAAGAAGAGATTATTCAAGAAGTATATCAAACTTTTGGGCATCTTAACCCTTTTCATATTGCTGAATGGACTCATGATTTACCAGAATGGAAAGGTTCTCATAATTATTCTATTTCCATTTCAGTAGAAGATATTCTGAAAAATATTGGTAAAACCGAGGAAGAAATTGAGGAAATTAGACAAATAGCAGTTCGGGAAGTATATTTAGATGAGGTTCTAAATGGATAGTATTACCATTAATTTGGGAGATGCTTTTTTGATAGATACACCTCCCAATGGACAACATCTATATATTGCAATTGCAAAAACTAATGCGAGTAAATATTTATTTGTCAATGTGACCACTCGTAACGAAAGATCAGAGACTACTTGTATTCTTCTACCAAGTCCAGATGTACCAAGTTTTATAGTAAATGAGTCAGTTATAGCTTACTCTTTTGCGATTGAAATTGATCCAACTGAGCTTAGTCAACGCATAACTTCTGGTAGTCCTATTCCTAAAGGTTTTTGTTCACCAGCTATTTTATCACAAATTCAGCAAGGAGGATTAATTTCCAGACGGTTGAAGAATAAATATAAAACTGCACTGAAAAATTTTCTGGGAATTATTTGAATTAAGCTATTAAGTTTAATGAGAAATTTTATTGAGTCTATCATAGACTTCTTTCACAAACCAATACACTACTTCTTTTATTTTAGTAAAATCCTTAGAATTGTATAATTTTTTAGCAGAATATTTTAATGTATTTATTTGTAAAGGGAGATTTGGACTACCATGAGCATCTAAATTTCTTAAAATATTAATATCTTTAATTAAGTAGAATTTTTCTTTGAGATGTGAAGTATTCATAAAATTTGGTTTCAAAATTTCAAAAAATATCTCTACAGAGGTAGTAAAATTACGCTTACGAATTTCTTCTATACATTCCCAAGATATATATTTATCATCTATACGTTTAAAAAGTTCCGATTCTATATTACTATTACTTAGGTTTAGGCAAATTTCTCTAATTTCCCATGTCTTTTTACTATAAGAAGTTTTGACTCGCTGATAAGCTTCTAAAAAGGTTTTATTCTTTTCACTAAGACATTTATATTCTACGTCGAAAATAACTTTTATGGCAGATTCTAAAGTTTTATTAGCAGACAAACAAAAATTTTCAATATTTTTTTTATGTCTGCACTCTGCCATATTGTTATTATGTTTTCCTAAATCTTTTAAAAATAATGGATATTTATAATGATCAATATATGAATAATCAATATAATATTCACGTGGTATTTCTTTTGTAGGTTTTTGTAAACTGTCTTGATGATTGTTTTCTAAATCAGTCTCAAGTATTTTATGACTTAAAGATGATTGACTGGATAAATTAGTAATTTGCTTAGATATTTGCTCAAAATTAATACATAGATTTTCAGTTAATGAATTAAGCTGTTGACTCATATCGTTAGATAATTTATCAATACTGATTTTTAGTTCTTGAACTTCTTGTTTTAAATCGTGTTCCATATCATATTTAGTCATTGTATATTTCAAATTCTAGTTAAACTGATTTAATTAATTGCTGATAAATATTAAAATATTTTTGATATACAGGGTCATTTTTACCCTTAACCATACCAAGAAACTCTATCTTTCCTCGAATAACTTTCTTAAATTTTATTTGGTCTTTTTTGCCTTCAACTATACCTAAAAATTCTATTTTTTCCCGAATAACCGGCTCAAACTCTAGTTTTTTATTGTTTACTAATCTACTTTTAGATTCATATTTTATTGAATACTCTTTTGCAGCAGCTTCGAGTCCAAACTTAGACCAAGCGTGAAGCATAGCACGAATCTGACGAACATAGTTACGGTCAACATTAGGAAAAACATTAGTTGTTAAACCTGTAACTTCTTGATGATTTCCTCTCGTTTGTAATCTAATTTTCTTATCATTTAATTCAAATCCATTTTCTTTAATAATCTTTAATAGAGTATTGCCAATAGTTAATTTTTCTTGATCTTCTTCATTAATTATATATGCCAAATCTTTAGGAAATTTAGGCAAGCTTGTCGAAAAAGTCATATCATCTGCATATCTTGTATAAGTAGCTTTACACTCTTTGGCCAACCTTTGTAATTGACCATCCATCTTGGCACAAATCATATTAGTGATAATTGGTGAAGTTGGTGCGCCTTGAGGTAACTGATGATTATAACAACAAATTTGTGCTAGAACTGTTGCTACAGATGGATGTAAACCATAAGGAGTAGCCATGAACATACCCCTGACTCGACCAAAATTAACCGAAGGGAAAAAATCTTTTAAATCAATATTGAGAATATAGCGTTTTTTTACATGATTTTGAGCATTAGTTACAACATTCTTACTGCTTACAAAACCATGTACTGATGGCTTTATTTGGTATACAGCTTGTAAAACTTGATTAAGTTTTTTTTGAATAATTTTCAGTGCAGTTTTTGGAGTTGATATTTGACGAGTACCACCAGATTTTTTAGGAATATCAAATGTTTTATAACGCTTTTCAGACTGAACAGTGTATATGTGATGAATCAGTTGAGAATAAGAAACTTCTAAAAGATCCGCTATATCCGTTGGTTTTTTGAGAGAGTAAAATTTCTCTCTTAAAGCTTCGGGAGCTTCTGTTAAAAATAACTTAGAGTTTTTTTGCATTTTGTCTTGAATAGATAGTTAAAAAAATATCACTTGCAGGTGTATTCTCGCTTAATCGCGTAAGAAAAAAAAATCAAACACTAGGTTAAAGCTAACCGTTCAATACACCGTCGCAGGATCAACAACGGAAATCAATACTTATTCCTGCAAGTGATTTATATAACTAGCATTTTAAATCGCCTATTCAAGACAATTTAAAACAGCCTAAGTTTATTATACAGGTAAACAGAGGTTATTTAGCTTAAATTACATAATTATTGTGTTTTTTCTAAAATTATTATGTGATTTGTCGTTACCAAAGAACGAGCGTTTGGAATGCAGTACCAGAGAAGGTCAAATTTCAACCCAATACACCTTGACACAAAATACCTAAAATCTTGTTTAACTCCTTAATATAATAATTATTCAAATCAATAAATATATCAGTCCCTTCCAACTTCAAGAATTTCCATATATCTCCTGTTGTCACAGCCCCATAAATAGTTTTAATTTCATTACCTTCCTGTTCATTAAACAACTGTGCTGCTAACATTGCTGCTGCACATTGACCCAAACCACCTTTAATATTTTCATTTTTAGCTTCTACAATAATTAGTACAGGAGCATTAATTGTTAACTGTTCCCTAGAACGACTGATAACAAAATCACAATAACCATTTAAACCTCTCTCAATATCAACATTAAAATCTGTACCAGAAAATAAACTAATTTGATAATTAGCTTTACGCCTAACCTCTAATAAAATTGGCGTAATAATCATTTCTGAGCGTGCTTTTTCTGTATTTATTGCTAACGCGAGTTCCGTAGTTTCTTCTAAAGTGTTAGTTAACTTTTCGCTGATTTCTATAGGTTCTACAGTAGCAAATAAATCAGCTTCTTCATTAATTGAAATATGAAAATTATTCCTAAACTTAGTTAAGCTAAAATCACTATAAGCCATTGCTCTTACCTAATTATTTTCAACAGTTTATCTAAAATTTAAAATCTCTTTGACTCATTTTTTTAGCTGTTCTCATTTGTTTAACCACTAGCTAAGTTATTTTATTGATAACAGGTATATCCCTAACTGTTACTTTACCATTACGTACTCCCGAAGTTTTAGGGAACACCAAAAAATAAATTACCCAATTTTGTGGGATGGGCATCCTGCCCGTCCTTGATGATTAGCGGGCAAGATGCCCGCACCACAAGAAATTTTTGGGTATTTTTTTAATTCGAAGTCCCTTAGCTACACTAGAATTATTTATGACAACATCAACCGGATTTTGTATTTTTAAACTAGCTTGATTAGATTTGGGTGCGGCTCTTTTAGGAAGACGGGGGAGGGGGTCAAACAACCATTGGTATTGGTTGGAGTAGTAGAGCAACGAGCTTGAGAGACACCTTTGAGCAAAGGAAATATTGAATAATTGTTTGGATCATACTAAGTGTATGATACTCTATGGAAAACTAACCTTTATACAGACAATTTGGCAATTTAAGATTTACCACGTACCTTATGAAGACAAGCTCATCTAATTCCTTATTAACAGTTCCTACAGGTGTGTTGAGAATTTCCGAATTTACACCCCAGGAAATAACTGAAAACAATCCCATTCTCCTATCTTTAGTTATCCCTACCTATAAAGAACGTGAAAATATCGAAAAAGTGGTTAATATATTAAGTGGGTTATTGAATCAGGCTATTTCTGGTAATTATGAACTGATTATAGTGGATGATGATAGCCCAGACCGAACATGGGAAGTAGCGGAAAATCTCATTCCAGATTATCCCCAATTACGGGTCATGCGTCGTCAAGAAGAACGGGGACTATCTTCGGCGGTAATTCGTGGCTGGCAAGCCGCCAGAGGCAGTATATTAGGTGTAATTGACGGAGATCTGCAACATCCTCCAGAAGTGCTCACACAATTATTGCAGAAAATTGAGCAAGGAGCAGATTTAGCAGTAGCTAGTCGTCATGTCGACGGTGGTGGTGTAAGTAGCTGGAGTATAGTCAGACGCTTTTTATCACGTGGAGCCCAGGTGTTAGGATTAGTGATTTTACCAGGGGTATTGGGTAGAGTTAGTGACCCAATGAGTGGTTATTTTATGGTACGACGAAAGGCGATCGCTAATACTACACTTAATCCCATAGGGTATAAAATTCTTTTAGAAGTTATTGGCCGGGGACAGGTGGGAGAAATTGCTGAAGCTGGTTATGTCTTCCGAGAACGCACAGAAGGAGAAAGCAAGGTAACGTGGAAACAATATCTAGACTATATTCAACATTTAGTTAGATTACGGGTATCTACTGGGAGACTAGGAAAAATTCGTCAAAAAATCAACTTTCCCATTGAGCGATTTCTCCGTTTTGGTGCGGTAGGATTTAGTGGTGTATTTGTAGATTTAACCATATTTCACCTCATGCGTACCGTGATTAATTTGGGGTTAACTCGCAGTACAATTTTATCCGCCGAAATAGCAATTCTCAATAATTTTCTTTGGAATGATTTGTGGACATTTGGGGATATTTCCCGAAAACAGACAGGAAAGCGACAGCGTTTCAAAAGATTCTTGAAGTTCAATATAGTCTGTTTAGCTGGGATAATCATCCAAACCCTAGTAGTCAATTTTCTATTCAATAGCTTGGGTATGAACCAATATATGGCCAAATTAATAGCGATCGCAGTAGCCACAATTTGGAACTTTTGGGTTAACCTAAAACTAAGCTGGCGAGTCACAGAAGTCAAATAAATCCATTAACTCATCTGCGTTTATCTGCGTTTAATTGTATTAGTTCTTTGATTAAACAAACCAGACATACTCATACCCGTTACCAACAGACCAATCAATCCCAAGCCATTTAAAATTGGATAAATTGCTTCTAAATGCAAAATTTCCCCAGTATGAATTTTCAACATTAAGTTAGATGAAATTCCAGTATTAATCGGCCATTCCTTAACAACAGTTACTAACATTCCCGTTAAAACAGTTAACAACAGCGGTAAACAAACAATAATACCAATAACACGATGATATTTACGAAATGCTTTTTTCATGTTTATTCCTTAGTATTGTTAAATTCAATTTCTACGTAGTTAAACCTTCAATCCTTCAAACCACAAAATACTAAACACCCCAGCAATAAGACTAACTAATAAATCATCAAAATGCAAAAAAGAGAACCGGAATAAATGGTATAACAAAGGAACATAAAGCACTAGTCCCATAAACACCACAATCCATTACTTCCATAACTACAAAATCATCCCATTTAACGATTTTACCCTGATTAGACTGCCATTAGACGAATATTGCAAAGTATTTCCCAATAAATTGCCTGTTCTTTTCAAGTTCTTTACTTTGCTGTTCTAGCCTGGGAAACATTAACCGTGAAAAAAATATCCATTAGGAGTTGACAATGAAGAATTTCAAACGAATGTTAATTATTGCAAGTATCAGCTTACTGACTTTAGTAGCTTGTAATAAACCTAAACAAGCTGCCACCGAAACTATCCCAGCACCGGCTTACAATTCTACAGAAAAAGCCCCAACTAAAACATCTGCAGCAGGTAATACAGATTTACTCACTGTAGTCTCCAAAACAGAAACCGCAGTTAAATCTGGTAATTTTGTGGAAGCTAAAAAAGAATTTGATAAATTTGAGGATGTATGGAAAGAAGTAGAAGATGGTATAAAAACTAAATCTCCTGATAACTATGAAAATGTAGAAAAAAGTATGGACGAAATTTCTGGAGAACTGAAAGCTGCTAAACCCCAAAAAGACAAATTAATCACAGCATTGCAATCATTAGAAACAACAATTAATACCATTTCTAAGTCTTGATAAAATCTCAAATCCAATAATTTTAAATTGGACAACATTTAAATATAATCGGTTTTCAGTAGGGTGGGCAGTGCCCACCATTTTTAGATAAATTTGTAAATTAGATATTAGTTCAAATTGCTAATAATCCAATTGAGACTAGTAATAGATGATCAAATACCTATTTTCATCCTGCCTGATACTGACAATAAATTCATGAAAAAGGTTTTAGCCATTTTCGGAAAATAGCAATATCGAGAGCAAAAGCAGCAAGAGCAAACCATAATATACTTTCTCCTGCTAAAATTAAAAAAGGTAAAATCGGATTATTTAGATGCCAACCAACTTCTATTTGAGTTAAACCCCGCACCAAACCAAAAGCCCAAACTCCACCAGTTTTGAGGTGAGGATTAGCATCTACGCGGATAATATAACGATAGGTGACACCAAAGAGAAAACCAGAAAAACCTGCTATAACACCATTTAATAACATCTGTAAATTTACTATATCAACTCCATCATAAATAACCAAGGGAAAATACTTATCCAACCATAAAACATTAATGAAGCTAGTGCCAAAGAAAGCCAAACCTAAAGATATACTGCCAATTACTCCCGCTTTGAGAGATTCTAACCTTTCTGCCATTAGTTCCATAATCTTGCCAAACCTCCCATCAATATAGTTAATGAATCAACCGCATTTTCCCAGTATGATAAATATTAGAGACCTTTTGTAATTATTTGAAAAGTAGAACTATGATTTTGACACTGGGTTGGGTATCACTGTTAGTTGTGTTTACTTGGTCGATTTCTATGGTAGTTTGGGGACGCAACGGACTATAGAGGAATCGTGGAAAGTCCATTTTTGGGTGTTTTGGCCTTATTTGGCGTAGTGCTGCTAATAGGAGTCACTGGTGGTGTTGTTTATCTAACATTAGCAGATTGGCGTGATCGCCGTCGACTCGAAGACGAAACCCGCCAAACTCGACGTAGCACTAGCAAACGAAAATAATGCTATTACAGCATATATAGCTGTATTTTGCGTTAAACATTGTTTATGTAGGGATAACAGCTAATCCTGTCCCTACATAATCTATATTTATTGTTAAAATAAATCCCCTCTCTAAAAGCAAAAGTCGGTTAAACCCGACTAATAATAAAATTATATTTTCTTCCTCTTCGCGCCTCCGCGTGAGAAAACCATTTCAGAAATACTCATTGACATACTCACCGACCTGAAGGTGCGGTGATTCTTGACACTTCAATGAAACACGCCACAAGTGGTCTTATCGTCCCTCCATGTCCGTTTAAAGTCTCCCAATGCCATAAGGCGACTATGACCAAATTTTAACATAAAGCCGTCCTAGAAGGACGGGGCT
>Ga0208829_100014_pt1 | contig 86014 bp, 65 predicted proteins | sample LakMenEpi19Jul08_FD_150714 | JGI IMG/M metagenome (GOLD analysis project Ga0208829, IMG submission 150714) | Freshwater microbial communities from Lake Mendota, WI - 19JUL2008 deep hole epilimnion (SPAdes) | ecosystem: Environmental > Aquatic > Freshwater > Lake > Epilimnion/Euphotic zone ... | reverse complement strand
TTGTATGTGTCAACAAATCAGTTATGTTCACTGGATGGAAGATATTATGAAATGTTGACATTTTTACCCTTGATAATACTACTATACTTAAATATGTAAAGTTTTGTAACGACATTCAACATTTCTGGACTCTCGCATTTTGACCATAACTGTTGCACTTCCTTACATCGGTGTATTGGACCGTTATCCTGCACTATCACTTTTATTCGTCCATTTTTTTCGGCTTCTCGCGCTTCTTGTTCCATCATTTGGATATAAGATTTGCGATGATTCATCCAAATATTTTAAGTCTATTTCTCCAGCCGCCGCAGATAGTGTCAACATCTCTAAGTCTGCTTGTTTAATTTCTCTGTTTTTGGGGTCTTGTTTTTCTTTGTGACTAATTCTTGCTCGTTTCCAAATGACCCCCTTTTTTTTTGAGTACCCGTCTTAATCTATCGGGACTCAGTTGAATTTGGCGTTCGCTTTCTAATTTCTGAGATAATTGAACACTGTTATATGTCCGTGGTTCTTTTTTCAGGCATTCTTCCAAAAATACTATATCTTCTTCGCCACACTTTGGTTTACAGCCTCGACCAGGTAATTCCCAAAGTCCTTCTATACCCTGTTTTTCCCATTTATGTAAGATTTCTCTGATTGTTTGAGGAGTCCAGTCAAAATGAGCAGCTATTTTTTCTACATACCAACCATGTGAATTTAACCTAATTACCTCGGCTCGATCTTTGACTTTTTGCGGTAAATCCCTTGTTCTTAGGTTCAACAGGGTTTTATCTTGCTCACGAGTTAAAAATACCCTTAAACGAGCGCCCATATTTTAATTACCTCAGTAGATTGATTTTCCGTATTTACTTATCTTTACATAGTTTGGTTTCTTTGCGCCGACTTACTTATCTAAATATGGTTTAATTTCTTCAGGATTACGGTTGGTTATATCAGCCAAAATTTGAGTGATTGTTTCCAAATCCTGCTTATGTGATTCTTGGAAAAAATGCAAAACTTCTGTATTCATAACTTGAGTTATTTGTGAATATTTGACTTAAATTATATCACAAACCTTCTGTGTGTTCTGGTGAATTTAATCCGGTTTGCAATACTTCTAAAACCTTAACCATATCTCCTGCTAATAATGCCGTTACAGATAACCATAATCCCGGCATAACTTGACTTTTAATAATTCCCTCTACATCAGGTTGCAGTAATATATATTCACTGTCATGTAACCCAAACCAATCTAATTTATTTTCTAAACTCTGCCAAACAATATATTCTTGAATGCCGTTCCGTTTATAGGCTTTCTTCTTATCATATAAATCATAAGCTGCACTGCTGGCCGCAATTTCCGCGACTAATTCCGGTGCGCCTTCAATATAATCATCATCGGTAATTCGAGATTTTCCACCTAAACTTTCATCAATTAATAAAACTCCATCGGGTTGAGGTTCATTATCTTGATCTAATCTGATGGTAGGTTCTATTCCTAATTTAATTCCGGGGGTATGAATACGATAATTCCACAACCAACCGATTAAATTGCTATGGGGTTCTGCATGACGTTGAAAGCGTAAGGGTGAGGCCACGTAAACTACTCCTTCGATTAATTCAGCTTTTTTAATATCGAGACTTTCAGCATAACGACGTTCAAATTCATGGCGTGATAAGCGATCGCCATTTTCTAATGGTAGAATTTGAGGAGTTGGGTTAGTTTGTGGCCGCTGCATTACCATTTGCTATACCTCCAAGAATTAATTTACACAATCAGCAGAGGACGGGAAAACCCGCCCGTATATAATCAATTATGGTGCTGGGGGTAAAGTTCCACCACTAGCAGCCGGGGGTTCAGTGTAATCGCAAAAGATATTTACGCCTATTTTCAGGATATATAAAACTATAACGGTCGCAATGGCAGGATCAAGAGGTAAACCACTGGACGAAGCTAAACCCACTAAGGAAACTATAACACCAGTGAGTAAAGGAGAACTGCCCGGATTTCTGGTATATTCCTTGATTTGACCACGAAACCCGTCATCACCACAAAGTTCATTTCGCAAGGCTTTGAGAGTGATTTGTAAAAGTGACTTATCTCCCCCCATCATAGCTTGACCGTTTTTTGCTTGCCATAAATCCTCAAAAGCCCTTTCCACGTCGCCATTGTTCCTTTCTAAATGATCCATTGCTTCCAGTCCAGGGTTATAATCAGGCATTAATTCCCGCATAGCTTGGATTTCATTACTAGTGATTTGCATAACTGATTCAAAATTTTTACTGAGTGGTGACAAAATTAACTACATTATGGAAAAGGTTTAGTCATTAAGAAATGATAAAATACCCCAAATACATACAAAAAGTTTGTACTTTTATGAAGTATAATTAAGAAAAAGAGCAATGAATCTAGCTAAATAGGCTTATTTCTTCACCTATTGTCCGCTAGATTCGGTTAAAGTTTTTTCTAAACTAAAAACTGCCATTTTCCTGTGCCAACAACTAAGTTAGCATTCAGGATCAAGGCGATGGTGTAAAATTGTTGGAGAGGCAAATAAAGGCGTGGGTCAGTATCAATCTACTAAATTAAAGCAGTACAATCCAGAAACTATCGCTCGTTACTTTCGTTACCGTCCCTGGTTAGCATGGGGACGACTACTGAGAATAATCTGGTCTTTTGCTGGATTTATATTTAGTCTCAAGTGGGACGAATGGCAAGACCAAGTAGAGGAAAATCAAGGAAAACGCGCTACCCAGTTGCGGACTCTACTGACAAATCTCGGTCCGACATTTATTAAGGTTGGTCAAGCCCTTTCGACTCGTCCCGACTTGATTCGTAAGGATTTCTTAGCAGAACTGGTAAAGCTCCAAGACCAGTTACCAGCTTTTGATAGTGATCTAGCATACCAGATCATTGAAACGGACTTACAGCGACCCATTAGCAAAATTTTTCGGGAACTTTCCCCTCAACCGGTAGCAGCGGCTAGTTTGGGTCAAGTATACAAAGGTCGCTTACTGACTGGGGAGGAAGTGGCTGTTAAGGTACAGCGCCCTAATCTTCGTCCGTTATTGACAAAAGACCTGTATCTTATGCGTTGGGTTGCTAGTTGGCTTGCTCCCTGGCTACCACTGAATCTCGGCCACGATTTAACCTTAATTGTAGACGAATTTGGGGCAAAGCTATTTGAGGAAATTGATTACATCAATGAAGGACGAAATGCGGAAAAATTTGCCCATAATTTCCGTAATGACCCGCAAGTAAAAGTTCCAAGTATTTATTGGAATTATACTAGTAATCATGTTTTAACCCTGGAATGGATTAATGGTTTTAAACTCACAGATACTCACAATATTCAATCCGTTGGTTTAGACCCAGAAACAATTATTCAAGTAGGTGTAACTACTGGGTTACAACAACTATTAGAGCATGGTTTTTTTCACGCTGACCCTCATCCGGGTAATTTGTTCGCTATGTCTGATGGTCGCATGGCTTACATTGATTTCGGTATGATGGACCAATTGGAGGAAACAACTAAAGAAAGTTTAGTTGATGCTTTAGTGCATTTGGTAAATAAGGATTACGCCGATTTAGCGGTAGATTTTGTCAACTTGGGCTTTTTAACGGCAAATACTAATATTGCTCCTATTGTTCCTGCATTGGAAGCGGTATTAGGAAATGCTATTGGCAAAAATGTCCAGGATTTTAACTTCAAAACTATTACCGATGAGTTTTCGGAATTGATGTATGAATATCCTTTCCGTGTACCGGCAAAGTTTGCTTTGATTATTCGTTCTTTGGTGACACAAGAGGGTATTGCGCTGAGTTTAAACCCCAATTTCAAAATCGTAGAAGTGGGTTATCCTTACATAGCACGGCGGTTATTAACTGGGGAATCTCCCGCATTACGACGACGGCTCTTGAATGTGTTGTTTAAAGATGGTAAATTTCAATGGCAAAGGTTAGAAAATTTGATTACCATTGCTCGCACTGATAGTCAATTTGATGTTTTACCAACGGCAAAAATGGGGTTAGAATTTATTCTTTCAGAGGAAGGTAAATTCTTGCGTCGTCAGTTGGTTTTAGCTCTAACTGAAGATGACCGTTTACACACAGAAGAAGTCCAACGTCTGTGGGATTTAGTTAAGGATGATTTACCGCCAAATCGGTTAATAAATGTGGCAATTAGCCTGTTAACAGAGTTTTCTAAAGACAGTGTAGCAGCTATTTTAGCAAAGTAATTTGTTAGCAAATAAAAATGAATTTTAATAACAACCAGGAGTTTTAATGTACTATTACCCTTTACAACCGCCTTACTTTTTACTATTAGTTGGTTTTCTCACTGCTTTTACTTCTGGGTTAGCTTTATCTGGAACATTAAAGGTAATTGTTCAGGAATGGCCGCAGGATAAATCAGCTAAAGAAAAGACTAATACCCGTTCTTTTTATAAACAATTATTAATGCCATTTGTGGGTATTACTAGTGGTTCTTGTTTATTTCTTTGTTCTGGTTTTGAGATATTTGGTTTTCCTGCTGGTATGGCTTTAAGTATTGGTTTACCCATGAGTTTACTAACTTGCTTTTTTGTTTGGAGACAGTTGGGAGGTTTACTTGATTATGTGAAAAGTGAGGGAATGCAGTCTTTAGATTTAGATTCTTGGTCTTAGATATAATTAATTAGGGGGCAGAAATTGCACCCCTAAATTAATTAAACTGGGTTAATATATTGATATAAATCATTACTAATTTAAGTTTTTATTTAGGCACATTGTCTGAATCAGGATGTTCATAATTAAAGGATTAACAGGATGAAAACAGTTATGTTATTACCAATTACTAAATAATTTTTGTGGGAGAAAAGACTAATGCAAATCATTCGTTTACCGGTACTTGCAGATAATTATATATTTTTACTACATGATCCACAGAAGAATATTGCGGCTGTTGTTGACCCTGCGGAAGCACAACCAGTTTTAGAGGAATTAAGAAAAATTAAAGCTGATTTGGTGGCAATTTTTAATACCCATCACCATGGTGATCATGTGGGTGGAAATACACACTTAATCAAGGTATTTCCTAATGTGAAAGTTTATGGGGGTGCAGAAGATCGGGGGAGGATTCCCGGACAACAGGTATTTTTACAGGAAGGTGATTGTATTCAATTTAGCGATCGCACTGCTAATATATTCTTTTTACCTGGACATACCCGCGCTCATATTGCTTACTATTTCCCCCCACAAAGCCCAGGAGAGCCTGGAGAATTGTTTTGTGGTGATACATTGTTTGCGGGGGGGTGCGGTCGTTTATTTGAAGGGACACCGGAGCAAATGGTAGATTCTCTAAGTAAACTCCGAGCTTTACCTGATCATACTCGCGTTTGGTGCGCTCATGAATACACTTTAAGTAATTTGCGTTTTGCTGTAACTGTAGATGCTGAAAATGCAGACTTACAAAAACGCTATCAAGATGTTAAAGCTCAACGAGATAAATTAGAACCAACAGTTCCATCAATTTTAGGAGTAGAAAAGCTAACAAATCCTTTTTTACGTTGGAATGAACCATCACTACAAGCAACAGCAAAGAGTAAAGATAAAATCCAAACCTTTGCCCGAATTCGGGGAATGAAGGATAATTTTTAGTGATTTTGATATAAAACTCTTGTGGTGCGGGCATCTTGCCCGCAAAATATGTACCTCATAACACCAGTAAGTGCTATATAGTGCTATATATAGAGGTTTATGATTCCTGAACCTCTATCAAAAATCTATTTATTAATGCCACAGTATAATTGATATCACAATCAAATTAGAAATGCTCTTATCAAAGATGGATGGGTAATTACTGATGACCCATTTATACTAAAATATAAAGGTTTGCGTTTATATGCTGATTGGGGAGCGGAAAAGTTATTTGCTGTCCAAAAGATACAATAAGAGATCGTGATTGAGGCTTTATGTATTTGTGATCAAGAATCTGATAATTATTTGTTAATGGATACTGGTTGGGATAAAACAGGTAGGGTTCATGCAGTGGTGTTTCATTTGCGAATTATTGATGGTAAAATCTACATTGAATGGGATGGTACGGAAAGGGGGATAACTGCGTAATTATGGAAATGCCCTCAAAATTGGTGTTCGAGGGACAGGATGAGTGGTAAGTCTGTGTACCTTAAATATTCATTTAAAAAGGTATGATAGAGAGGGATTTCACTTTTTTAGTACCTGGAGGTGGTGAAAAGGTGAAAGTATCAGCACTGATGACAGGATTTGCAGTTCTAGTGAGAATTTTTTCTGTATATTGAATATCCAGATCGTTTGATTTACCTACGACTTTAATTTGCTTAAGGTTAGCAGTTTCTGGTTCTACAAATCCGCTTAGTATAAATCCCTCTTTTGGATCTTTGTAGTTATAGACATAGAATGACTCACCATCAACCGTGCGTCTATCTCCTTTAATTAATCCTTTACTAGCCAGACCAAGAAATTCCAAAGCATCTTTATCTAATAAATTGCCTTCAGCAATAACTTTTCGCTGCGCTTCTGGTAACCCTAAAAAGGATACGGCTCCAATGCTGACAAGAACCCACTGTCCTGAGTTATGGAAATCTCTATAAGAGGTGACAGCGTATTGCTTTAAATCGGCTCGGTAAATCCAAACTTGTTTACCGTCGGAGACCACCAAATTAGCTAATTTGCTTCCTCCTTTTGAGTCTGAAAAAGTGATTTCTGAGCGAAACTTATTACCTGACTGGGACAGAGTGTTAGTTTTGAGTTCGAGGCCAATCTCAGCACCTTTCGTACCAACTTTAAATTTTATCTCTGACTCAGTTTGATAGCGATCACTCTGCAAAAAGCCTGTAAATGCTTTTATGAGCAAAGATACATCTAGCTGTTCCGTAGCCTGACTGATGATCAGGGGACCGTGACTAGTAATTTGTTGAGAATGCTGCGGGGGTATAGCATTTACTTTACCAGGCTGTATGGCAAAAATGCCGATAAGTGCGATTGTGGATAGTGTCAATTTCATAAGTAATTTGTGATTGAAAGTTAATTATAAACTATTAATTAATACAATTCATATTAGTCAGAATCAGGATGTACAGGATTTGAGGATTGTCAGGATTTTATCCCCGAATATTAAAAATAAAAACAGCAACTATTGATGTATTCAGAATCAGTAAATTATCAATAACAATACTGTACATCCTTTAATCCTGAGCATCCTGATTTAGACAAATTCCATGTTTTCTTCCATACTCAGCGAGCATTACCACCCGTCACGATTGGAAATCTTCTTGAATGTCAGCCGATTTTGCCTCGAAAACACATAAACTAACGATTGGGTTATTAGTAAACTGTAAAAGTTAAACTCCAACGACATACTCAAAATCAAGGACAAACCACCCATGACGAAATTCCTAGATACTGCTATTGAAGCTATTGTCGCCCGCGAAATCCTCGACTCACGGGGTAGACCAACCATCGAAGCCGAGGTACATTTAGCTAATGGCGCTATCGGACTGGCACAAGTTCCCAGCGGGGCTTCTACAGGGTCATTTGAGGCTCATGAATTGCGTGATGGTGATAAAAGCCGTTATGGGGGTAAAGGTGTACTCAAGGCAGTCCAGAATGTCAATCAGATACTAGCTCCCAAGTTACTAGGTTTAGATGCTCTCAACCAAGAAGCCCTAGATAAATTGATGATTTCCCTAGATGGTTCACCCAATAAGGCCAATTTGGGAGCAAATGCAATTTTGGGCATTTCCTTAGCTGCTGCAAAGGCTGGTGCTGAATCTTTAGACATTCCCCTCTATCGTTATTTAGGTGGACCTTTGGCGAATTTATTGCCTGTCCCCTTAATGAATGTGATCAACGGTGGAGCGCACGCAGCCAATAATGTAGACTTTCAAGAGTTTATGATTGTCCCCATTGGTGCTCCTTCTTTTAAAGAAGCTTTGCGTTGGGGTGCGGAAGTATTTGCCACTCTCAGTAAAGTGTTAGATGATAAAGGTTTGCTGACAGGTGTGGGTGATGAAGGTGGTTTTGCACCTAATCTAGAATCTAACCAGGTAGCTTTAGAATTGTTGGTAGCAGCGATTAAACAAGCTGGTTATAAGCCCGGGGAGGAAGTAGCCTTGGCTTTAGATGTAGCTGCCAGTGAATTTTACAAAAATGGACAGTATGTTTATGACGGTCAACCTCATGCACCAATTGAATTTATTAATTATTTGGGGGAGTTAGTTGATCAATATCCTATTGTATCTATTGAAGATGGTTTACATGAGGAAGATTGGCAAAGTTGGCAATTACTAACTGAGAAATTAGGCTCAAAGGTGCAATTGGTGGGTGATGATTTATTTGTTACCAATGCTACCCGCTTACAAAGAGGTATTGAACAAAAAGCCGGTAATTCGATTTTGATTAAATTAAATCAAATCGGTTCATTAACAGAAACCTTGGAAACCATTGACCTAGCGACTCGCAACGGTTTCCGCTCAGTAATTAGCCATCGTTCTGGAGAAACAGAAGATACAACTATTGCTGATTTAGCTGTAGCTACTCGCGCTGGTCAAATTAAAACCGGTTCTCTGTGTCGCAGTGAACGAGTAGCAAAATACAATCGTATACTACGTATTGAACATGAATTAGGCGATCGCGCCATCTATGCTGGTACTATTGGTTTAGGACCAAAATAGGCAATTGGTGATCGTAATTCGTAATTCGTAATTCGTAATTCGTAATTCGTGATTGTAAACAGCATTAGCCATTAGCCATTACCAATTACCAATTACCAATTACCGAATTATGGATAAAACCCAATTTTAGGTAATCCCAAAGTCTCATCCCAATCTAGCATCAAGTTCATACATTGAATTGCTTGTCCAGCTTGACCTTTAATCAAGTTATCAATAGCTGACATGACAATAACACGACCAGTGCGGGGATCAACCTCTATACCAATGTAACAAGTATTACTTCCACACGCCCATTTAGTTTGGGGATAAGTGCCACTGTTACAGATTTTTATCCAGGGAGAATTGCGATAAAAAGCGTTATAGATAGTAATTAAATCATCACGAACTAAACCCGGATCACGCATGGTAGCATAGACAGTAGCTAAAATTCCCCGCACCATAGGGATTAAATGGGGTGTAAATTGGATTATCACCTCATGTCTAGCCAATTCACTACAAATTTGCTCAATTTCTGGCGTGTGGCGGTGTCTAGCGACGTTATAAGCGCCTAGAGAGTTATCAGCTTCCGCTAATAATAGATTAACCTTAGCTTGTCTTCCGCCCCCAGATGTGCCAGATTTAGCATCAATAATCGCTGTTTCGGGAATTATTAAACCTTGTTTTAAAAGTGGTGACAATGCCAGTAAACTGGCCGTAGGATAGCAACCAGGACAGCCAATAAGATTTGATTCAGCAATGCGCGAGCGGTACAATTCCGGTAAACCATAAACCGCTGTTGCTGCTATAGAATGATCGCTTCTTTCTGTACCATACCAAGTCGTATAAGTTTTCAAATCACTAAAGCGATAATCGGCACTCAGGTCAAGTACCTTACAACCTTTTTCTATAAGTTGGGGAGCGATTTTACAAGCTAGTCCATTGGGTAAAGATAAAAATACCACTTCACAACGACTAGCAATAATTTCCGGTTCTACTGCCTCAATAGACAAATTCACTATATTACCGAACTGTGGATAAAGATCAGCAAAGGATTTACCCGCACTACTTTCACCACCTAAATACACAATTTCTGCTTGAGGATGATCCATTAGTAGTCGTACTAGCTGCACTCCGCCATACCCTGACGCGCCAACAATTCCAACTGGTACGCGTCTTAAATTTCCCATAATATTCAATCCTTATCCACTTTTAGTTAGAGAACTACTTAGTAAAGGTAAAATCCAGTTCCTTGATGTCTGAGACATAAGAGACTCATGCAACAATTTTGTCGCCTAATTTTTACTGAATGTGATATTATCATAATAAAGATTTCCACAACTAAGTAAAACTTGATAAACCAAACACTTAATTAGATTAAGTACATTGTCGTTATAGCAATAAGCAAGAGCAAAGAAGTTTTCACCGATTTTATGTTTATTTGCATAATTTGGTTTGATTGCGTAACTTGGTAAATTGAACAGTGCCCTTTTTTAAGAGACGGAAATTCTCATTTATTGGGAAAATTGATGTTTTAAAGCTGTAAAAACTGGACAAGGGGCTGAGATTTGTAAATTATCCGGTTTACTCCAGATAAAGGGTGCTTTTTTATCCGCTGACATCCATAGAAGTTTTTTGGCTCTAGTCATAGCGACATAAAGTAACCGATATTCTTCAGCGGTTTTTAGATATTTTGATTCTTCCCAAGCTTGGTTAATATCAGGTATGGTTTTTTTGTGAAGTCCAGCACGAATTTGGGCGCGGGCAACTTCTGGTAAGGTAAAATTACCTAAAAATTGTCCTTGGGGGGGGACCCAAAATCTTCCAGGAATTAGGTTTTCATGGAGAAATGGTAAAAATACATAATCCCAGTCTAACCCTTTGGCTTTGTGCATAGTGATAATTGTTAATTGTCCTTGTTTGGTATATTGTTCTTCTACATTTTCTGGTTCTACTGATTCAAATTTTTCAGAACTGACAATTTCGCTTAAAGTTGATATTATTGCCCCCATAGAACTATTACCAAAAATTTGCTGATTTACCCGTTCTGCAAGTTTATCAGCAGTTGCTAATGCTGCTTGATCATATTTTAAGGTTAAGGCGAAAAAAGAAATTATTTGATAAAATGGTAATTCTAAATAAGCCCTAAGTAAACTCCGACAAAAATGAGCCGCTTTTTGCACTATTTCTGTTTGGGGTGTGGTTAAAGGACTGGGATATAAAAATTCTTCCGGTACACTAGCTAGGGTATTAATATCTTGAGTAGGAATTAATTGCCTTGCAACAAGAACATCTAAAGTAGCTTTGAGATAATCAGGAGAATGGGGGCGCTCACAAAATTGTAATAATGATAATATTTCTTGAGGAATATGAGAACGATGTTCTTTTTCCCCCACGTCATAAACTGGAATTTTATGTTCTTTCAATATCGGTTCTAAAGCAGTAGCTAACCATTTGCCTTGTCGATTTTCTCTAACTAATATAGCTGCACAGGATTGAGGATTTTCTGCAAATAATTCAATTACTCTTTGAGAAATTAATTCAACTGTATGATAAATATCTCTAGGAATATGAAGTTCTAATCCTTGTCCTACAGGTTCAGGGTTTCCATTTTCTTGATTAACTGGTTGAATTGTCTGCGTTCTAAATGGTGCTGTTCTATGTTTGATTTTAGCAAAATCCTGATTATTTACCCATGTTAAAGCAAAGTTAGCAGCATCAATAATTATTTGTGTACTGCGTCCAGCTTGGTCCATTTCCGCTAGTCTATTTTGACTTTGACAATCTTCGCAAAATTCCCGAAAATAAATAGGGTCAGCAGGTGTAAAGGTGGAATTAATGGCTTGATTAGGATCACCAACTCTAATTAAATTTAAGGCTGATTTATCTAAATTATCTCCAAATTCTTGACTGGCTAATTTTTCTAATAAATCTGTTTGTAATGGACTAGAATCTTGAGCTTCATCTTCAAAAACAGCCAGAATTTTGTTTTGCTCAATGCGGCAGGTACTGGGGTTTTTTAAAACTTTTAAAGCCCCTAATACCATATCATCATAATCAATAAAATTCTGTAATTGCATGATTTTTTGATATTGTTCATATAATCCGGCCGCAATTCTTAAAATACCATATTTATCTTGAGTTTGTTCACTCCACTTCAATAAATCTGCTGGCGATATTCCTGAACTTTTAGCCTCATGAATTACTGTATGAGCTAAATCTGGTAATATTTCTGTGCGTAGCACTGACTGACGACGGAGTTTTTCGGTTTCTTCTCCATCAAATTGCTGTCCAGTAAGTAAGCTTAGATAAGTTTCAGGATAATTAATTATCCATTGTTCTACGGCTTTGCGAATGAATTTATGACTTTTATTTGGTGTGATTAATGTGGCATTTTCTAACTGTAAACCGGATAAATGAGGATAACGACTGGCAATAATTAAGGCTAAACCATGCAAGGTATAAACGGCAAATCCCGTTTGTGGTAAAGATAATTCTTTTAATTTTACTCGAATTTTAGATTTTATATTGGCAGTTGCAGAACGGGTAAAAGTGACAACAATTAACTGTTTATATTCTTTATTGCCTGTGTTTAAATAATACTCATATTGACGAGCAATAGCGATCGCTGCTGCTGCTGCCATTCCCGTTGATTTTCCCGCTCCAGGCACGGCAGATACAGCTAATGGTCCCCCATGCCAATCTGCCATTTCTGTTTGTCCTGGGCGCAGTTTGGCGCGAATGAGGGCAATATTTTCTCTTAATTTGTTCAGAGGTAATTGGTTATTATTCATTGGTTTTTATTCTCAAATTAGATTCTATCGCTAGGAGTTTGGCCACTTGATAATTCATTCCCAGTTCATCGCATTTATCCTTCTAACCATTCTTCTCTTGAAATACCCGCTTGTCGTAACAACCTTGATAACAAACCCACGCTAATATCACCTTCATGGGGGTTAGGAATGATCACAGTTACCTCATTCCGGCGCATTTGTGGATGTCTCCCACCAGCGTAGGGACCTTCAAAACCCAACTCACGTAGACGCTTTACCAAATCATTCCCAGAAACGGGTGTTAATCTAGGCATTTTATACAAGCTGTGTAATTTGATTTAAGTTAATATTTTCAATTAGAGGAATATCTAAACCTAAACGTAAACGCAAAGCTAACCAATCACTTAATCCTTCTTTTAACTCACGGCGACAACCTTCTAATGTTTGATAATTTGCCCATACTCCCTGTAAACCTGGAATTTCACCCCAATAAGTACCATCATCTTCAATAATTTCATAAATTGCTAATTCCATTGCTTTATCAATGTAACTTGCCAGCATTTTTACTATTTCCTTATAGATTAAAATCAAGAGTGATTAAATGATATCATAAATTACTTACCTGGGTTAAATATTAATAACTATAAATAAGTTTTTGATCACAATTAAATATTGTCACTTGTCCAGTCACCAAGCATTAATTAAAGGGGTTGTTTCCACAACTCCCTTTCTACTGCGATGCTTTCTCTAGGCTGTGCTGAATTTTACAAAAAATTTAATCTATGTCTTTGGATAGATGACATTGATTTAATTAGCATTGGAAAATAAACATCTTCTCTGTTCTTTTTATTAATTATTCTTCATTATTCGTCAATTTGCCAAGCATCTTTGGTATATTCCTCATCTAATACTTTCTTGGGACGAACTAAAACAATCATTTTTCCTAATAGGGGAATTGCTGGTGCGGTTTCAAACCACTGAAAGTCAATAGTACCGCCATTGTCAAATACAAAGTAGTTAGAAACATCCCATTCTCTTTGTGACCGATCTATAACAATCATGATTGGTTCAATTTTGTTTTGATGGGGATTAGGGAAGATATCACTGTTACCAATGACGACTACAGGATCTTCTGCATTGAGGAGGATTTTCCAACCTGGTAAAGCTACCCAAGCCTGTTCTCCAGTAAATTTAACGATCCGAAAGGGTGGAATTTCCGTAATAAAAGGTACAGCTTTTAATACTTCTGGTGTTAATGGCAATTCACCGACTACTGGTAAAATCCGGGGTAGGTCTTCGTCAATTTCCAGACGATAAAATGGTAGTATAGGCGGAGCTACTTTGGGAGCAACGCTAAAGTCCATTAAAAGTTGTTCTAATTGTTTTCTAGCTGTTTCGGAATGAACAAAGCGCAAACCCTTAGCAATTAAGCGCGATCGCTCTGAGAGGTCAGATTTTTGTTTAGCATATTTCCAGGATTGATAGGCAATGGCATCTCCCGGATGTTTACTGAAACCTTCTGGTAAATTAGGAAACCAAGAATAATCTTTAACAGCTTTGGCTATATCCCTGACCACATCGGCATCTAGCTTATATTGATAGGTTAAATCAGCAGTGGTAGCACGGTCTTCTTGTGTTAGTCCACGTAATTCATATAACACATCACTACTTTTATTGCTATAATATTTTAATGTTTCTAATGATGAGCCACATTTTTCCATGGAATTGTAAACCTGAGAGCCGACAATGACCTGATTTTGTTGAATTGGTTCAAATCCTGTGGCTTCAAAGATTTCTTGGGGATTGTAACCGTTTTTTTGCAGGTAAGCTATGGCTTGTCCCCATTCTATCCAAGTTCCCTGTTTTTGTCTCAGCTTGACCAATAATTCTGTAGCTGTATTTTGTTCGGGATTTTGGAGATTGGGCTGTGTTTCGGTCATAATTAAAAAGTGCGCGTTGAAAGTGAATACTGTCTAATGAGTTTGACACCCTGCGGACTGAAGATACGCAGATTTTCTAGTTAATTCTAATTCTATCATGTCGCTTAACATCTTGGTTTTATGCGTTTCCGCTATTGTCGGTCGCTAACTTGCTGCTGTGTCTGGGGATTTTTTTGTCAATTGGCCTCAGTTTTATCTGGGAACAGGGAATAAATTGGTGTGTACTCCACTAGACAAATTAGCAAAAATATTGAACCACAGATAAATCACATTCTCAAAATTAGATTAAAGACCCAACAAGGGGTAGAATTGACAACCAACCCCATGACACCCCCTGATATGTATTGCGACTACCTAGTACAAATCCTCACCGCCCGAGTCTATGATGTAGCCCAAGAAACACCACTGGAATATGCCCCGAACCTGTCCGCGAGACTAAATAACAAACTTCTTCTGAAACGGGAAGATATGCAATCAGTCTTCTCCTTCAAGCTACGGGGTGCATATAACAAAATGGTCAACCTGACACCAGACCTCCTGAAACAGGGTGTCATAGCCGCTTCTGCGGGGAATCATGCTCAAGGTGTAGCCCTAGCTGCTAATCGTTTGGGAACAAAAGCAATTATTGTTATGCCCGTGATTACACCCCAAGTTAAAATTAATGCAGTCAAAGCCCGGGGAGGAGAAGTTGTATTATATGGTAATAATTATGATGAAGCCTACACCCACGCGCGGGAATTAGAAGCGGAAAAAGGGTTAACCTTTATACATCCCTTTGATGATCCTGAAGTGATAGCAGGCCAGGGAACTATTGGTATGGAAATCCTGCGTCAATATCAGCAACCTATTCACGCAATCTTTGTGGCCATTGGTGGTGGTGGTTTGATTTCCGGTATTGCAGCTTATGTTAAACGCTTGCGTCCCGATATTAAAATTATTGGTGTTGAACCCGTAGACGCTAACGCTATGTATCAATCATTGCAAGCTGGTGAGAGAGTCCGTTTGTCTCAGGTAGGTTTATTTGCTGACGGGGTAGCAGTGCGGGAAGTCGGAGAAGAAACCTTTCGGCTATGTCAGCAATATGTAGATGAAATTATTTTAGTGGATACAGATGCCACCTGTGCAGCAATTAAAGATGTGTTTGAGGATACTCGTTCTATTTTAGAACCTGCGGGGGCATTAGCGATCGCTGGTGCAAAACTTTATACAGAACGCGAACAAATTCAAAATCAAACCCTGGTCGCCGTTGCCTGTGGTGCTAACATGAACTTTGACCGCTTACGTTTTGTTGCTGAACGGGCAGAATTTGGAGAACGTCGAGAAGCTATCTTTGCAGTCAGAATTCCCGAAGAAAGAGGCAGTTTAAGAAAGTTTTGTGAATGTATTGGTAAACGCAATCTGACAGAATTTAACTATCGCATTGCTAACGAAAAAGAAGCGCATATTTTCGTAGGTGTGCAAATAGAAAATCGCGCTGACGCGGCAAAAATGGTAGAAAATTTTGAATCTCATGATTTAAAAACCATAGATCTCACAGACGACGAATTAACAAAACTGCATTTGCGTCACATGGTAGGAGGACATTCTCCCCTAGCAGAAAATGAACTCCTTTATCGCTTTGAATTTCCCGAACGTCCAGGAGCATTAATGCAATTTGTCACCTCCATATCTCCTGATTGGAATATTAGCTTATTTCATTATCGCAATAATGGCGCAGACTATGGACGGATTGTAGTAGGAATGCAAGTTCCCCCCCACGAAATGTCAGAATGGCAATCATTTTTAGATACTCTTGGTTATCACTATTGGCATGAAAGCGATAATCCCGCATATAAGTTATTTTTAGGATGATTTAATTTTTAGATCCCCGACTTCTTGAAAAAGTTGAGGATCTGGAGATTTTCGATATGATAATTTAACGGTGTGATAGTTCTAAAAAATTAATTGTTTGCGGTACAAAACTAGATGAACTTTCCCAATAATCTACTTTATTAACTTTTACTTTTAGTAAAGCAATGTTAGGTTCATCTATACCTTGAGGAAACCAAGTTTCTAATCCTGGTTGCCATTTTGATTGAAGTTGATTACGATCTCTTATTAGTTCGGCTATTCCTAATATAGAAACATATCGTTCTTGATTAGGTGCGGAAAAACTGATATTCACCTGTTGATGATGTTGAATTTCTACTACTTTATGGGAATTAGCTAAAGTAAAAAACCAGAGTGTAGCATCATTATCAATTTCATTCCACATTGACATCGGACGACTATGTAAACTACCATCATTATCAATGGTGGTTAACATCCCACATTCAATATCTTCAAGTAATTTACGTAATTCCTGAACCTGTGGTTTTGTATGTAAAGATTGTGTCATATAATTCTACTAGGATTTTAGTTTTATGAACATGATTGATATTTTTAGTGTTAAACTTTTTCGATTGATATACGTGAGTCTCAAGACGTAATTATCAAAATTTGTTCCTACCAATTTCTCACTAAATAAATATGTCTGATAACAGATGTTTATTAGATTTATTAGACATTAAATAAATAATTTTGTAGAGACGTTCTAGATAACGTCTCCATTCTTCAAAAATTCTTGTCTTTAATTGTGTCTTAACTTAAACTAGTTACCCACTCACGTAAATGTGAATTTACTTGTTCGGGAATTTCATCATGGGGACAATGACCCGCTGTGAGAAAATATTCTGTTAATTGGGGATAATATTCATGGAATTTCCGAGAACTTTCTCTAACTCTCATCCAAGGATCTGCTTCCCCCCATATTAACAATAATGGATAAGTTAATTGTTTAAGTAAAACATCAACCTTCTCACCTTGAGGAGTGCTAAAAACAGAAATAAATACATCTATTGCTCCCTCATCAAAAGCAGGACGATAGATTTCTTCTACTAATTGATCTGTAACTGCACCTTTATCAAGATAAACTTTTTCTAATGTTCGGCGAATTACCCACTTTTGGCGCGTATATTGAAATAATAAAGTTTGTAATAATCGCTGTTTAAAAAGCCATTTAGCAGGTTTACCTAAAAGTTTTTGCACAGGATTTGGAGAAGGTTGAATTTGATTTTCTGGTTGAGAAAATGATCCAGCACTATTGATTAATACTAAACCAGCAGCACTATCAGGACATTGAGAAGCAACACATAAACAAGCATAACCACCCAAAGAATTACCAGCTAAAATCGTTTTTCGACAGATAATTTCACTGATAAAATCATGAAGTTGATCTCGCCACAACTCACCGCTATACTGTAAATTAGGTTTGCTAGAACGCCCAAATCCTAATAAGTCAATGGCAAATACTTGGAAATCCGCACTCAGTTCTGTAATGTTCTTACGCCAATGATCCGTAGAAGCACCAAAACCATGTACTAATAGTAAAGGTGGACGGAGAGGTTGTGCTTCTCCCGCTTGCACATAGTACACCCTATGTCCGCGCCATTGCCAGTATTGACCAGGAATTGGATTTGTAGAAGAGGCCGTTCTTGTTTGCATATTCCCAAGAAATATTAAGTTACTGTAAATAATTGTAAATTAAATTATCAGAGAAGTAACTGGCATCCCAAGTAAATAGAATTTAGCTACACAAACAAAATCCGCCCACGGGAACTAATATCTATTAAGATATACAAATCCAGGTGTGTTTTACCCGTATAGATGCGGTTTCTAACTATCTTTTTAGACCTAAAAACTGATAAAAATGATTACCGGAAAAACGAAACTTTTGGGAGTAATTGGACATCCTGTAGAACATTCTCTTTCACCAGTGATGCACAATGCCGCATTAGCTAAACTGGGATTAGATTATGTCTATTTGCCTTTTCCCATTTCACCAGAAAATTTAGCAACAGCGATCGCTGGTTTTGCTAGTATTGGTATAGTCGGATTTAGTATCACAATTCCCCATAAACAAACGATATTACCCTTATTATCCACAATTTCCCCCATTGCTCAAGTTATCGGTGCTGTCAATACTGTTACCCGTCAAGGTGATATATGGGTAGGGACAAACACAGATGTAGAAGGATTTATTGCCCCTTTACAAACAACATATCATCAGGATTGGAGTCAGAAAAAAGCCGTAATTTTAGGAAATGGTGGTGCTGCTAGGGCTGTGGTTGCCGGTTGTATTCAACTCGGTTTGGCAGAAATTCATGTTGTAGGGCGTAATTGGCAGAAATTACAAGCTTTTCGGCAAAGTTGGCAAAATTCACCTTTTGCAGACCAATTTCAGATCCATGAATGGACAGAATTACCTAACCTACTTCATCAAGCTAACCTACTGGTAAATACAACCCCTATTGGTATGTATCCCCATATTAACGACTCCCCATTGAGTAGCCAGGAAATTAGTTATTTGCCACAAGAGGCCATTGTCTATGATTTAATTTATATTCCTAAACCCAGTAAATTTTTACACCTAGCCGAAACACAAGGGGCAATTATTATCGATGGTTTAGAAATGCTTGTACAACAAGGTGCAGCTGCCTTGAAAATTTGGTTACAACGGGAAACAGTCCCGGTCACCGAAATGCGTCAAGCACTGCAAAATCACCTGGGGATTTGAGGGGTCAGGAAGAAGAAAAAAGGAAATTTCTGGCGTTTCTGAATTAAGACATGAATTTGTTTCATGCAGAGGCACTCCAGGCGCGGATAATTTGAGTTTGAGAAATGGTAAGTAGGTTAAGCTGTTACACACCTAAAATACTTAGATCTTGTGGGGTGGGCATCTTGCCCGCCAGATTTATCTAAATTAAATGCGGTATAGCTTAACACAATAGAACCAAAATGTGTATAAAATCCTTGAATTTGAGTTTGAGAAATGGTAAGTAGGTTAAGCTGTTACACACCTAAAATACTTAGATCTTGTGGGGTGGGCATCTTGCCCGCCAAACTTATCTAAATTAAATGCTGTACAGCTTAACACAATAGAACCAGACTTTGTATAAAATCCTTGAATTTGAGTTTGAGAAATGGTAAGTAGGTTAAGCTGTTACACACCTAAAATACTTAGATCTTGTGGGGTGGGCCTCTTGTCCGCCAGACTTATCTAAATTAAATGGGGTACAGCTTAACACAATAAAACCAAAATGTGTATAAAATCCTTGCAAACCTCTTTACTCTTGCCCTACTGCGGTTGCTTCATATACCTTTCCTGTCCTTGGGAATTATAAATAAATAAAGGAAGTCGAGCATTTTCACTAATGAATTTAAGAGCTTCCTGTAACTGTTGGAAATGATTTTGTACTTGTGGATTATTAGCTTGAAATAATCGGTCATACTGAGGAGTTAAGCGAACATTAATTTTCTGACTCTCAATAGTAAAAGTACAAATCTTGATAGTATTAGTACAAGTTTTATTGAGTTGATTACGGACTTGATTTAAATCCCCATAGATTTGGAATTGTTCTTCTGCTTCTTTCAGAAATGCTGTATAGTTGTCAATCAAGGGTTTAGCTTCATTAAAATAGGAAGTATCTTGACCTACTTGTTTAGCACTTTGTATCGCTTGTTCCCAAGACTTGACAGCTTCTTTCCATTGACTTTGATCACCATAGATTTTAGCTTGACTAGCGGATTTAATCGCTTGTTGATATAATCTAGCTGATAATTGTTCTTTTTTAGTACGATTGCGTGCCTGAATTAATTTTGGTTGGTACTCTGCTAATAGCTTACGTGCATCCTCATTGCCTAAACTACCTATAGGGATAAATTTTAAGGTATTAATTACTATTTGTAAATCAAATTCTATCCTTTGCCATTCAGAAGCAGATTTAGCAGTAATTTGACGTTTGATAGCTGCTTCCGCGCTAACTTTGGCATTAGCAATTTTTTGTAGCCATGCTTGTTCTTGAAGCAACTGCCGATTAATACTCTTTAAACTACTCTGATAGTTTGGCAAGTTTCTCTGTACCAATCCATAAAGGTCATGATCAGGCTTAACAGTTTCTAGTGATGTAATAGCCTCTAACAAGAGCTTTTGTCTATTGCGTAACTCATCCAAATTCTTAGGAAGAGCCTGACTGGTTTTCTGTGAGGAGGAGACCATTTGTAAAGCTTTTAATACCTGGTTGATTTTGGTTAAGTATTGAGAAAAATTATTAACTAATGACTGAGATTCTGAATAGCGGGGAGACCAATGGGGAATTTTTTGCAAATCGGTAATTACCCCATCTAGTTTTTGCTGTGTTACTAATAAGTCTTTTTCTGACTCAGTAGCCTTGATATGCCGCTGATACTCATTTTTAAATTGCTCTGCTGTTTGCAATTCTTTGCATTCAGAAATTATACAGCCACGATGGAGAATAAAAGCACCAGTACCAGAAAGTAAGGCGATGACTACGGACGCACCCACAATAACTGGTAAGGGCAGAAATGATAATGAGAATTGTCTTTTTTTAGGCTGGTCTGGGATACCAGCAAAAAGATCAAACTTTTCTTCAATTTCCTCAGATTCCTGAGGTCTATTGTTATCTAGAGATAAATCTGAGTTTGGTAGTAAATAATCTGAAAAAGATCCAGAGGGAAATGAATCAATAGTGGGTTCTTCTTCTGTTTCCGTGAAAGATGATGGTTGTTGAAGATCAGAAGATACAAATGCAGTGTATCCTTTATTTCCTATTTCCGCTGTTTCTCTTCCTCTACTTAATGTGGTATACTCAGTTTCATTTTCTGTATCTACTGTGGAAATGGGAAAATCTAAAAAATGTTGAGCATAGGGGCGCTTTTCTCCATAAATTCTCAAGAAAAATTGTACTTGTTGGGTTTGGTAGTTAAGCCATTGTAGTGCTTGTTCTAACACCTCAAAAATCTGATGTGTGTCAACTATTACTTGATCAGCGTGTTGAGTTAAAATCATCAATTTGTCATTTTTGATGGCGCATTTGACCTGAAAATCCAGACTATCTGGTAGTTGAGCCACCAGTCTTTCCTGTAAGGTACTGCCTAAAAGTTGTAAGTCTTCTTGTTGAATTGTTGCTTTCATAAACCGTTACCGCTACTCTTTTTATATGGTTTTGATGATCAAAGGAATGAAACACACAGACACTAGAGGGGAGGAAGTGGGAAAATGAGAAGTAAGATGTAAATCCTAGTTTTACATCTAATAAAATTAGTTTCGAGCAAAAGGTTAAATTTGTCACGAAGAAAACAATCAAGGGTAATGATTTAAAAAGATGATGATTGAGATTTATATTTTTTTTATACAGCTAGATTATAAATTAGACAATCCCATCGCAAAATAAATTTTTCAGTTAACCAAAACCAAATTCTATAATTTTTGGCATTGGGGAAAATATCAGATAGCATCAGAGAAAGTGCGTTGGAGTCGTCAATACAAGGTGTGTCTCAATGGATTTATTGGAATACCAAGTTAAAGAATGGTTTGGTAAAATCGGCATTCCTGTTTTACCATCCCAAAGGATAGATCATCCTGCGGATTTAAAACGCTTAAAAATTCGTTACCCGATTGTGCTGAAATCCCAAGTACAAGGGGGGGAAAGAGAAAAAGCAGGGGGGGTGAGGATTGTAGAAACTACGATTGATGCAATCGCTGCAGCACAGAACATATTTAATCTACCAATTTGGGGACAACTACCAGAAGTATTATTAGCGGAGTCAAAGTATGATGCCCAGCAGGAATTCTATCTAGCTGTAGTTTTAGATACTACGCTGTGTCGTCCTGTGTTGTTGGGTTCTCAAGAAGCAAATATCGAATGGGAAACAGCAGGGGAAAAAATTCAGCACGTGGTTGTAGAACAGGAATTTTCTCCATTTTATGCCAGACGGCTAGCTTTAAAAATGGGTTTACGGGGTGCGTTGATGCAGTCTGTGAGCGGTGTTGTCGAAAAGTTGTACCAGTTGTTTATCCAAAAAGATTTGGATTTGGTAGAGATTCATCCCCTGGGTGTAAATTCTGCTGGTCAAATTATGGCACTTAATGGTAAGGTCAGGGTAAATGAACGAGCTATTAAACGTCATCCCGACATAGCTGATATGGCTGTAAAAATGATGGTGAAGCGCGACCTGGAAATGCACCGTCATTATGTTGATCAAACAAGTGCTGACTGGTTTGATGACTCGGATCACTTAGAAATGCAAGGTAAAATCGGCATATTGGGCAATGGTAAAGGTTCTGTATTAACAACTTTAGATGCGGTGATTGATGCTCATGGTGAACCGGGTAAATGTGTAAATTTACGCCATTCTTTTATGAGTGATACTGTACTGACAACTTTTAGCGATCGCTTAATAAGTAGTCTGAAAAATTTGGCCAATGAACAAAATATTCAGGTGATTTTGGTCAATTTTTTGGGAACTGTCCCTCAAATAGACCAACTTCCAGAAATTTTGACCAAATTTCTACAATTAGATCAGGGAAAAATCACCTCTGAGGCTTTTAATGGCAATAAAGGTCAGCAGCAATTAGATTTACCCCATTTAGTCATGCGTTTAGCGGGTTCTGAATTTAGGAATGTCAGAGAATATTTATCTACACTCCCAACTTCTAATCAATCGTTGATAGTTGTAGAAAATTTAGATGAAGCAGTCAAGGAAGCAGTTCGTTTAGCAAAAACACCTGTGGTAAAAAAAAAGGAATTGACCACTAACAACTGACCACTGACCACTAACAACTGACCACTAACAACTGACAAACTATGAACTTAACCCCAGAAAGTAAAGTTTTAATCCAGGGTTTTTGTGAATTTATCTTAGCAACTCATATTGCTCAAATGCAAGCTTATGGTACAAATTTAGTAGCTGGTGTTAATCCTGGGTATGGTGGACAGCAAATATATGATCTACCAGTATTTGATTTAGTGGAGGAGGTTGTGGCTAAATTTGGACAGATTGACACCACAATTATTTGTGTTCAACCTGATCAAGTTTTGGATGCAGCATTAGAAGCGATGGCCTCTAATATCCCCCAAATTATCATTATTACCGCTGGTGTACCACCCCTAGATATGGTGCAACTCCTTCGCAAAACAGAAGCTTGTGAAACCTTAATTATTGGCCCCAATAGTCCAGGAATTATTGTTCCTGGTAAAATTCTTCTGGGTACTCAACCTAGTGAATTTTATATTCCTGGTTCTGTGGGAATTGTCAGTCGTAGCAGTACCCTCACTTATGAAGTCGCTGGGGAATTAACAAAAGTTGGTTTGGGACAGTCAATTAGTGTCAGTATTGGTAGTGATGCTATTGTTGGTTCTTCATTCCTCCAATGGTTGCAAATTCTCGACGAAGACGAAACCACGGAAGCAATTGTTTTAATCGGCCAACCTGGAGGAAATAGCGAAGAAGCAGCAGCGCAATATATTATTGAAGCAATTGATAAACCTGTAATTGCTTATATTGCTGGTAGACACGCACCATCTGTACACAATTGGCAACAAACAGGGACTTTAGCAAGTGTAATTGGACGTTCTGTAAATTTTGGTACAGCAGAAAGTAAATTAGCTGCTTTTGAGTCTGCAAAAATTCCTGTCGCTGATAGTCCATCTCAAATTCCTAAATTGTTGAAAAATATCCTAACTCCCCAGAGGGTAAAGACCAAATAAGAGTGAACCACAGGAATTAGTATGTATTTATACAATTTTCAAATTTTTTAGTCGTTATACTCAAATTTAGGTTCTACCTGGGAATTGATGAAGTGGCCGGTCCACTTCATTTTTATTGTCAAAAGCTAGATTTTTTCAGTCATTAACTAGTTCATCTCGCCATTTTTCCCGTTTCTGTCTCTCTTCAACTACTTCTTTTTCCCGTTCCCGTGACCGCACTAATAACCAACTTTCCCATCTGAGGGGTTTTTGTTGTTCTAAATGGTTAATAAATTGGATAATTGATAAATCGGCTTTGATAGGAGTTTTGAAATCAAACTGCATGGTTTGTAAAATTCTATCATTGTTTTTGAGTAAGCGATCGCTAATTTTTTTCCCTAGTTTTAATATCAATTTATTAGTCAATTTCCCGAAAAAGCCTTTACGTTTTTTGGACATTAATAGGGTTTGTCCTTCAGTTTTCCCCCCTGGTAATATTCGAGTCGTAAAGATAATATGTAAATGGGTAGACTCATTAGCAAAGGAAACTATACAGGTACTTCCATACCAATAACAAACACTATAACTAACAGAATTATTAAAAAATCGCCGATAAAGATTTAGCCAAAATGACTTCCCGTGAATATTTGTAATGGTGTTAAAAATAATCGCATTTTCATTTAGTTCTTGTTTTTCCAAAACCATTTTTAATGGTAATTTATAAACTAAATTAATTTGTTGAGTATCAATACCTTGAAGAAGTAAAACATGAGGATGACAACTAATATTAAATTGCGAACCTAGAGAGATATCAAATTCTTGGTTCTCCCAATCTAAAACAAAAGGTAAAGGTTGTTGAGGAGTTTCCCCAGTCCAGACCCAAATCATCCCATATTGTTCCGCTGTTGGCCAAGTTTTAGCTTTCAAAAATACAGGTTCATCTAAATTAGGAATATCAACACAAATACCTTCTGCATCAAATTTCCAGTGATGTAAAACACAGCGTAATTCATTACCCTCCATTTTACCTTTAGCTAAACTCATACCCATGTGAGGACAGTAAGCATCTAGAATAACTGCACGTCTATCTTTACCACGATATACGACTAAATCTTTACCAAAAATTGTTACAGATTTTATATCACCTACCAGCAAAGATTGAGAAGGTAATACCCAGTACCAACCTTCAACAAAAATGGTTGATTGATTGAAAATTTTAGGTTTAGGAACTGAGTTGAGATTATCTATATTGGTGTTCATTTTTAGGGTTTTCACTTGCAGTGAAGCGGTTAATCTATTCCTATCATGAACAACGTTTAAAAACGGTTATTTTCAGTACCGTCGGGACTCTAATTCCTGGTAAATAGGGCTTGAGCGGTCATTATATTTGAATATGGTGGCAAAATATTCCCTATTTCCTATTCCCTAAAACTAAAAAACTTTGTGCCTCATGAGCATGGGAACTATTATATCATGATTTGCGAGAATTGATATTAGCAAATAACCAAGAAAGAAGATTAGCAACTGTAGCAGCACCAAAGGAAAATAGGGCAATAATAGCATCACGAGGTAAAACACCATCTAACCAACTACCTTGGATACTAGAAACAGGAAAATCTTGATCTAATCCGATTTGAATTTTTTTAGTCTTCCCAGAAAAACGGGCTTCTATACCTTTCTTTTCGGGAATTATTTGCATATTGTTGATTACTTGAATACTTAAGGGTTTATCACTGTTTTCTCCCATGAGAAATTGATTTTCTTTAATGTCTCTATCCTGTTCTACCATGCGAATTTTACCTTCAATAATGGTGGATATTTCTAAATCATTTTTGGGGTCGTTACCATCTTTTAATAATTGAGTAAATTTTACATCTTTAGTTTGTATTTTTCCTTTAAACCATCGGTTTAGTTCAGATTTTTTTGGTGGTTTTGATAATGTCAGATAAAGATTAGTATCCTTTTGAATTTTCAAGTTCAATCCTGGATTATCGGGGGTGACAATAAATTCTAATTCTTCTTGATCATCTGGTGATTTTGGTAAATTTAAACTGGGTATTTTATAACCTGCTACGGTCACTTTCACGGGTTTTTGACCTAAAGATATTTCTAAGCTATTGGGATGATTTTCAGAATTAGGAACTAGAGAAAAAGCTAATCCTTGACGCTCAAAATCATAATGTAATTTAGTTATTCTTGTTTGTGGTTGCAGTTGTAATTTTTCTAGTTTAATGTCACTTTCTGTCTGAGAATTAGCTGGACTAATAATAATTTTACTTTTCTCTTCTAGAAGTTGGATTTCTAATGAATTTGATTTATTAATTTCTGGTAAAGATTGACTTTCAAAACTGCCAGTAAAGGTTAAGGTTTGTATACCTTCTTTTTCTAATTCCTGAATATTTTTAATATTTCGCAGAAAAACTTTAGGTTGTGGTTCATTATAAGTAAAACTCATTTCTTGAAAAATAAGATTACCTTCAAATGTATGATTTCCTGGAGCAATAGCAGCAATAGTAATAATACACAAAACCGCAAGCAATATGATCACTAAAATAGATGATTGTTGCCGAATTAGATATTTTTTCAAATTTGGCAATTGCTGAAGAAAATGATTATTAAATGCCGTAAAAATTAAACCAGATTTAGTAAAAATAAAGTTCTTAATCTTAGTAAATCTGGAATTGTTGGAAGAGTTATTTCTACTTTTTTGCCGAAATGCCATGATTTATTTTAACCAATTGGGATGATGTTCAAATACAATTACATTCTCAATGCGATCGCTAGGTTCATTAATTCGGTCAATAAAAGCAATATAATGTAACTTATAGCGTCCCCCAGGGGCTTTACTACCATCCCAGATAAAACTAATTTCACCACTATTTGCAGTCTTACGAGATGTACTATATATTGGATTGTCCTCCTTTTTCTTTTCGAGAGGGAAGATTTTTAAACTCGTAAATCTTACCCGATCTTGAGAATAAAAAACAAACTCATATTTACCAGAACTTTTTGCCAAAGTCACGGGAACATAGACCTTTTGAGAACCGAGACTATAGGACGCTAACGCGCGGAGTTTATTTGCGGGTATATTGGCTGTTTTCAGAACGTAGGTATCCCAGCTAAAGCCAAAACTTTCACCATTATTAGATAATAGCAAATCATCTAATATATAGTTATATTTATTATGTTTATCATCCCTTGATGTCACTAAAACTTCAGGATTGTTACCTTTTTTGATGCGGGGAACTTGTAAGCTTATCTTATCGCCATAATCATTAATATTGCGAGTAGCAATAGAAATTAAACTCAAACTATTACCGCTTATTGGTTGCACCTTAATACCTTCGCAACGGTCGGGAGTTTTACGACGGATATAATCTGTAGAACGGGGATTTCCTTGAGGACAATAAGCATTAGCAGATAGAGGATTAATGCTAAGGATTAATAAGCTGGTAAGAAGAATTTTGTAATTCATAAATCATTATTTGGTTAAAGTAATTTTCCAGATGGACAGTTGTTTTTTAACCTGAGATATAGGATAGGCAAAATTTCTAGTTTCACCTGGTTTTCGGGCATAAACTATGGCTATGAGCCGATTTTTTGAGTCTATCACAGGACTGCCAGAATAACCAGGTCTGAGTTCAGTTTCAGATATTTCTAATTCTTGATTTTTAACAATTATTTTTCCCGATTTTACAGACCATGATTTATCTTCACCTCGTTGGGCATCATGACCGATAATTTGAATAGGCATTATGGGGTCAATGGTAGTAGACATTGATAAAGGTTGGATATCTTCTGGTAGTTTACCGCTAATTTCCAACACAGCTAAATCAAGTTTGTTTTCTGTAGAAGTCATTTTCAATAGTTTGGCATTTCGTCTCATTCTGACTCTATTTGCTGGTGGTACGCTAAAAAACTCCACCTGAATATTTTTACCCTGGTCATTACCATCAAAAATCACATGACGACCTGTGAGAATTAATGTCCGGTTAGCATTTCGCTGGATAACTACACCAGTCCCAACCTCGATTCCTTGACGTTGGTTGTTAGAAAATTTAGCAGTAATGCGTACCACAGAACGCTTAACGGGTAAATTGGGGTCATTTTTGGGCAAAAATTCGATATCACTTTCTAAACTGGCTAGTTGATCTTGTTCTGCACTCCATAATTTTCGTGCTGCTATGTTGTTGTTACTGGCATATATATAATTGGGATCAAGTTCTTCGGCTTTGTCGAAGTGTTCTATAGCTTCTCTTCGTAATCTCAAAATCAACTCTTGCAATGCTACACCCAAGTTATTATTAGCTAAAGTATGGGCAGTTGTTGGAGATACCAAAGTATCTTCTGGTAATGATAGGGCTGTTTTAAAGTTGGATATCGCCTGTTCTAATTTCTTCTGTTCATACAGGGCAATGCCAAGATTGTTGTAAGAATTAGCAAATTTAGGGTCAAGTTCAATAGCTTTTTGGTAAGCGGTGACAGCCTCATCTAATTTCTTCTGGTCACTCAGGGCATTGCCGAGATTGTTATAAGCAATAGCATAATTAGGGTCAAGTTCAATAGCTTTTTGGTAAGCAGCAACAGCCTCTTCTAATTTCTTCTGGTCACTCAGGTCATTGCCAAGATTGTAGTAAGCAGTAGCATAATTAGGGTCAAGTTCAATAGCTTTTTGGTAAGCAGCAACAGCCTCTTCTAATTTCTTCTGGTCACTCAGGGTAATGCCGAGATTGTTGTAAGCAATAGCTAATTCAGGGTTAAGTTCAATAGCTTTTCGGTAAGCAGCAATAGCTTCATCTAATTTCTTCTGGTCACTCAGGGCAATGCCAAGATTGTTGTAAGCAGCAGCATATTTAGGGTCAAGTTCAATAGCTTTTCGGTAAGCAGCAATAGCTTCATCTAATTTCTTCTGGTCATACAGGGCAATGCCAAGATTGTTGTAAGCATAAGCAAATTTAGGGTCAAGTTCAATAGCTTTTTGGTAAGCAGTAACAGCCTCATCTAATTTCTTCTGGTCTTTCAGGGCATTGCCAAGATTGTTGTAAGCATAAGCAAATTTAGGGTCAAGTTCAATAGCTTTTTGGTAAGCAGCAATAGCTTCATCTAATTTCTTCTGGTCACTCAGGGCATTACCAAGACCATTGTAAGCAATAGCTAATTTAGGATTAAGCTGTATAGCCTTTTTATGAGACGCTAAAGCTTCCTCTGGCTTACCTTGGGCATTTAATACATTACCTATACCAACATAAGCTTCTGCATCATTATGATTGAGTTGTAGGGCTTTTTGGTGTGCTGCTAAAGCCTCCGCTAATTTTCCCTGTCGTCGTAAAGCATTACCCAAATTGTTATAAGCCTTGCCATTATTGGGTTCAACCCGCAAAATCTCACGCCAAATCGTCTCCGCTTGGGAGTTGTTACGCACTGCTTCCGCTGTTTCACCTTGCTTAAATAGCTGTTGGACGGTATTTTGAGCAAATACAATCTGAGTGGTGCTAGTTAGAGATAAAGTCAGCAATAAAGTAATAAATATCCGATTCCTCATATATTTTCAGATATTTGCCATAATTTGACTTTTTTATCTCAAGAAAAAAACAGAGCATTTATGGCATTACATAGACGATATTATCACAATCACGACAATATTTTATTTCTTCAAAAACTTTTGTCGCATTTTGATCACAAAAGTATTCACCTCTGGAATATTCATTCTCGAAGCAATGAGAGAAAATACACCAATTCCCACGAAAGCAGATATAGATAATTCTATTAATAAAGTAATTAAATTGGGTTTACCCAAAATTTGACGAGAAACCATTAAAGCTCCAAAACTAGCTAGACCCGATATAATACTACCACCAGTTAAACCCAAAATAGGAATACACCATTCCCGCCAAGGTAAACCATTAAGTTTGCGATTTAGCAAAAATAATAACATCAACATGGAACTACAATTAACGCCAACTGTAGCCAAAACTAAACCCGGTGCGCCAAAAGGTTCAACTAATAATAAATCTAGTACAGCATTCAGAACAATATTAAATGTACTAATTTTAAAGGGTGTTTGTCCATCACCTAAAGCATAAAATACTCTGACTAAAACATCACGCCCTAAATAGACAAACATTCCAATTCCATAGGCAATTAATAGAGAAGATACTAACTGAGTTGCTTCTTGTTTGAATGCTCCCCTTTGATAAACTATCTGGACAATTGGCTCAGATAAAGATACCATTAGAGCCCCTAAAGGTAACATGGTGACAGCAGTTAGTAAAAGTCCTTGTCGAATGCGTAATTTTAGTTCTGGCCAATTGTCTGGGTGAGAAAGTTTAGCAAATGTTGGTAATAAGGGCAGTAAAATAATATTAGAAATAATTCCCAAAGGAGTTTGTACTAAAAGATTTGCATAGGTAAAACCTGCTGCTGCACCTGCAATAGGACTGGCAAAATAAAGGTCAGTAGCGACATTAATCGGCATCATTCCTGATGATATTGTCGCTGGAGTCATGATTTTAATTACTTCTTGAACACCAGGAGATTTAAAATCAAATCTTAGTCGTAATGTCCCTAATCCTAACCGCCATTGGACAATTAATTGCACTAACCATTGCAAAACTCCTCCCGCTAAAGTTCCCCAAGCTAATACCATGCCACCGATTAAAGCATATTCGGGATTAATAATTTGTTTACCATATTGCCAACCTAAAATACCAATACCGAAAATAACAGTAATGCTAGATAATAATGGACTAATTGATAATAACCAATATTGATTAGCTGCATTTAAAGTTCCAAAACCAATCCCAATTAAGCCCGCAAATAAGGACAATGGGGACATAATTTGAATTTGACGAATAGCGATCGCTCTTGTAGATGCTTCTAAGCCATGACCAACTATATCAACAATATACTCAGCACAGAATATCTGAGCAAATGTCACCACTAGCAACAATCCACCTACAAGGGTTGTTACTGTTTCTACAATAGGTGCTGCCTCCTCTTTTTTGTGTTTAGCTAAAACGCTGACAATGGCACTATGTAAAGGTCCATTGACACCACCAAGTAAGATTAAAAGAAAACCAGGAATAATATAGGCATAACTATAAGCTGTAGCTGCTGCACCTACGCCGAAAGCAGCCGCGACTGCTTGCTGTCTAATTAAACCAAATACTTTACTAATTAATGTTGCTGCGGCAACAATACCAGCAATACCAGCGAAAGAACGAGCAGCTTTTTTTTCTTGTTGTGTCACAAAATATTAGTTGTCAGTTGTCAGTTGTCAGTTGTCAGTTGTTAAATTTGATAACCACAATTTACTTGAACTTGGTTCTTGCCCGCCATAATTATACAAACTAAATACAGTACAGCTTAGTTGTCAGTGATAATTAGTTATAAATGTTTCAACGACAACCCAAACTATCGCGGGTAGAAATACCAGTTACAGGATTAACACCATCAGCCCTTTTACAGAGTAGATATATTTGATAACGGTCAATGATTGCATTTGTAAAATCAGCACCAGTGATATCTGCATCATAAAATCGACTGCGGGACAAAATTGCTTCTGTAAAAATAGCATTTTTCAGATTAGCACTATCAAAGGTAACACGGTCAACTAAAGCACCTGTTAAATTTGCACCTTCTAAATTGGCTTTTAATAACACACCTTTGGTAAAAATTGCGTTAGTTAAATTTGCACCTTGGAAATTTGCTCCCCGCATTTCGGCTGCTACAAAAGTTCCACCGACAAAATCAGTATAGGAGAAATCACGATTTTCTAGACTGGCATTATTGTAATTAATGGTATTAACTTGAGCAAAAGTTGTTTGCGGATTCATGATCATACACAATCCCGCCAAAATAAAAATTAAAGTTAAATATCTTAACAAAATCCTGTTCATAAATTTGTTTATTTGTTTAATAATTGATAACCTTTCCCTCCCCAACCCTCCCCAAGGCTTATGGGAGGGTGCGCGACAGCAGGGGTGGGGTGTATTCTTATATTATTGTCAATAGTCAATTGTTTTTTATTGACAACTGACAACTGACAACCGACTATTTCCAATCCTTACCAATACGAATTGTTAGGTCAGATTCCAAATCACCATTTCCCGAAACCTCGATTTTACCTAAACCTAAAACTTGTTGTAAATCAATTCCTGGTTGTCGGTTGCCTTTTTGGGCAATAATCTGAGTTTGGCGCTGAGTATCTGGCCAGTCTGGAACTGCGTAAACATTAGTAAAACCTTTCTGCTTAAGATAACTAATCACTTTTTCAGTTAACTGGGGTTGATTAGTCGAATTTTGCACAGCAACTCTTTGGATAGAAACAGGTCTGTTATCTGCTGTAATACCAGATACATTTACCCCAACGAAATCATTTAATAAGCTTTGTTGACCAGTCATATTCAACCAATAGCTATTGGGGTCTTGACTGAATTTGCTAAAAGTACCAGGTAACATGGCCACTTGGAAATTATCCCGTTTTATATTGACGGAAAAATTGGCCAGTGCCATCATTTCCTCCATTTTCAGGTTAGTATCAAAATACTTTCGCATGAGGCGAGTTAATTGGGGCAACTTGAGTAAAACCGTGGGACTGTTCAGACGTTGCATTAAAGCAGTTATTAATGCCTGTTGTCGTTGGACTCTAGGTAAATCCCCCATACCCTCTTCACGAAAGCGGGCAAACTGTTCTGCTTGTTCACCATTGAGATTTTGCCAACCCCTAACTAAATTGATTGACAAACCACCAGCCTGATCTTGATAATTCATGGTTTGAGGGACAAATACATCCACCCCACCCAATTGTTCAACTAATTGGCGCAGGCCGCTAGTAGAAATGCGAATATATCGATCTATGGGAGCATTATTTAAACTACGACTAACTACCCGTGCTGCTAAAACTGGACCACCTTTAGCGTTAGCTTCAGATACCTTAGTTAATCCCTGTTCGGGAATTGCTATCATTGTTCCTCGGGGAATTGACAGCAAGCGAATAGATTTATCGCTGGGATTTAACCTCACCAACATCATGGTATCACTGTTGCCAGCAAAACTTTCTGGTGAACCGTCTACAGTACCCGATACCGGTTCAATACCCATAATTAAAATATTCATGGGTTTTGATAAATTGTACTGAGAAAGCTTAGTCCATAGATCTGCAGGTAATTTTACTTGATCTTGTTGATTAGAACTGAATTCATCATCTTTAGTTTGATCTAGATTACTCCATAGAGGAGTCCATAGTGCCAAACTTGATCCTAGTAATCCAGATAAAATTATCCCTAAAACAATGGTTAATACCCACAACAACCAGCGGGGAACGGATAAGCCTAAGCGATCATATATCTCGTTGGGAATTGCCCCCACAGATTCAACAACATTAGGAGAAGAGTTAACTGATGTTTTTGCTTTTACCGCTGAAGTTGACCCCGATTCTTGTTGAGATATTACCTGATTTTCTGACCATTGAACTGGTGGATGTTTCATCTCTGATTCTGGGGTTGGTACTTGTTGAGGTGCTACCCGATTTTCTGACCATTTAACTTGTTTAATCACAATTTTTTCCCCACTCAACCACTCCTTAAAGGTATGTTAATACAAGCTACAAATAATGCGGAAATTTTAGATTTTGTGAAAGGTTGATGCACAATTTTATTGGTTATTGCTGTCCTCACGGTTTTAATAAGTAATAATTAAAACATACTAAATTGGGAAAATTCATCAGTAGAAATAATTCCAAAATGTACACTTACAAATGAGGTTTTACTGAAGGTATCAACGGTATAAAATTCAATAGCAAAGCTATACATAACAATTGACTTTCAAACCTGTTCCGTTTTCCCTCTTCCCTGCTGTATATTATTCTCAATTACCTGTGTACGCCAACATGAATAATTTATTTTTTCCTGTGATTCTCGCTGGTGGTAAAGGTGAGCGTTTTTGGCCTTTGAGCCGACTAGACCGACCTAAACAATTTTTAAGCCTTGATGGTAGCTCAAAAAGCTTACTACAAGCAACCGCTGATCGATTATTAACTCTATCTGGTGGTTGGGAACAGTTGTGGGTCATTACTTCTAGTCCCATTGCTCAAGGGGTGCGAGAACAACTTCCTGATTTACCAGAGTCGAACTTACTCATTGAGTCACAGGGTCGAGACACCGCTGCTGCTGTTGCTTGGGCAAGTCTGGAAATTAAAAACCGTTACGGGGAAGATGCTATGATTGGCTTTTTCCCGGCTGACCATTGGATTGCTGACCTAGAGGTATTTGCAGAAACTTTTGCTGCTGCTACTGACTTGGCATATAGTAGGGAGGCTATTGTGACTTTGGGGATTAAACCTAATTTCCCATCAACTGGTTATGGTTATATTGAGCAAGGTGAAAAGATAGGAAGTTTTAATTGTTTGTCAGCTTATCACGTTCATCGGTTTACTGAAAAGCCTAACCGGGAAACAGCGGAAACTTTTTTGTCAACGGGGCGGTTTAGTTGGAATAGTGGGATGTTTGTTTTTCGAGCTGGTGTTGTTCTGGAAGAATTACGCATTCATGCACCAGAAATTATTGCACCTTTAGAACAACATGGCCCTAGTATTTATCCCCAGCTACCTAAGAAAAGTATAGATTACGCGCTGATGGAAAAAACCAGTCTAGCTTATGTTTTGCCGGTAGCATTTGGTTGGGATGATTTAGGTGATTGGAATGCTATTGAACGTTTACTGAAACATGATGATAACCCTAATGTAGAACTTGCTACTCATCTGGGATTAGATACCCAAGGGGCGATTATTTATGCCTCCAATGCTGATGATGTAATTGTTACCATTGGTTTAGAAGATGTGGTGATTGTCCGCGATCGCAATGTTACCCTGGTAGTTAAAAAAGACCGTACCCAAGAAATTAAGCAAATTCTGAAAATCCTACAAAGTGATGAGCGATTTACGGATTTGTTGTAAAATTTAAAACTCCTGGTAAATAGCTGAGATTATTTTTATGTTTATAGTTATCTTATCCCCCCGGATAGGATATCATGCTACGAGGTGAGAGAAATAATCTAGGGATTTTCTAGGGTTATCTCGCTGTTTTGGTTATCTTGAGGAACTCATTGTGGTTGCAACCCCGGACAAACTGCACGCTACCCATAGCCACGAGCATTTACCCAGTAAAGACCGTGTAGCCGTGTTGCTGATGGGCTATGGCGAAGTCGAAAGCTATGAAGATTTCGCTAACTATAACGAACAAGCTTTAAATTTGCTGACGGCTAAATTTGCTCCTGTTCCTACTTGGATTTATCCCCCTTTAGCCAAGCTTTTGGCATTATTTGATCGTCATGAATGGGGACACACACACCATGATTTTATCTCCCCACACAATGCGATTTTTGAAAGACAAAGAGCGGGGATTGAACATGAATTACAACATAAATGGGGTAATGGTGTTCAGGTTTTTAAAGCATTTAACTTCTGCGCTCCTTTTTTACCAAACCAAGTTTTAGCGGAAATTAAAAATCAAGGCTTTAGTAAACTGCTGATTTATCCATTATTAGTTGTTGATTCCATTTTTACTAGTGGTATTGCCATTGAACAAGTGAATAATGCCCTGGTAGAATTAGCTGATGGTGATGAACATTGGATCAAAGCCCAAAGATATATTCCTTCGTTCTACAATGAGCCAAAATATATTGATTTAATGGCGCATTTGGTAGAAGAAAAAATTCATACTGATTTGGCTACAGGTTATTTACCTTCGCAAATTGGGATTATCTTGATGAATCATGGTTGTCCTCATAAAGCTAAAGGTTTTACATCTGGAATTGATGAAAGTCAAGGAATGTATGAGTTAGTTAGAAACAAGCTAATTAACAATTATCCATTAATTTCTGTGGGTTGGTTAAACCACGATACACCGTTAATAGAATGGACTCAACCCAATGCTACCCAAGCTGCTGAAAATTTGATTCAATTGGGTGCAAAGGTAATTCTATTTATGCCGATTGGTTTTGCTACAGAAAATCATGAAACTTTGTTGGATGTTCATCATATTATTCATGATTTGGAAAAACAACATTCAGATGTAGATTATTTACAAATGGCTTGTGTAAATGATCATCCCCAATTTTTAGCTATGGCTGCTGAATGGGCAAATGTACATATTGCAGAGTTAATGGAAACAGAAGGAATGGCTGTTAATTCACATTCAGCTATTACTCATCATCACCATCATCATTAGTAATTTACTAGATTTATATCCCCGAATTCTTAGAGAAGTCGGGGATTTTGTTGTTGATAATTAAGTAGTTTGGCATTAAAAATTGTGGCTTTCCTAGAGCAGTTGTGGTAATAATTACTCAAGCATACAGCACTTCACGGTGTTATGAGGTACATATCTAACAGGCAAGATGCCCGCACCACAAGAGTTTGATGATTCAACTTTGTACCTCATAAGAGTGGAAAACGCCGTATAATTGTGATAAAATTACCAGGGAATAAATTCCTCAAAGTCTTGCCAATTATTAAAGATATTTACGGATATCTGAGATTTATTAATACCATGATCAGAGACTTTGAAGATATTCTCTGACAATATGATGCAGCATCTATCGGAAAAGCAAATTCCAGGCTAAAATCATTACTTAGTGGGATATTGCTTTCCATATTGATATTCAATTTTACAAGAGGTTATGGACAAAAGTCCAACAGATGGCAGTATTATCCTCCTCTAAGCTGGCGAGACAGTCTCCTGGCGCGGGGGAGACTTGTAGGAGATTTCTATTATGCTAACACAGGAAATTCGTAATTCCTTGGATATTGCTGACTTAAATCAGCTTAAATCCGATCTGAATTGTTTACAGCCAGTAGACGTGGGCGAATATATCACCCAACTGCCCGAAAAACAGAGAGCAATTGCCTTTCGGCTACTCAATAAAGACCAGGCCATAGATGTTTTTGAATATTTACCCACAGAAGTACAGGAAGACCTGATTAATTCCCTCCACGATGCCCAGGTAGTCCACTTGGTTGAAGAAATGAGTCCTGACGAACGGGCGGAATTATTTGATGAACTACCAGCGGGAGTAGTCAAACGTCTATTACAACAACTCAGTTCCGAACAAAGACAAGCCACAGCGACGATTCTCGGCTATCCAGAAGGGACAGCGGGGCGGGTCATGACTACAGAATATGTGCGCTTGCGGCGAGGTTTAACGGTTGGTGAAGCCCTCAGTAAAATCCGCTTGCAGGATCAAGACAAGGAAACAATTTATTACGCCTATGTTACTGATGATAACCGCAAATTAGTTAGTGTAGTTTCTTTACGTCAGCTATTGTTTACGTTTCCTGAGGTTTTAATTAAAGATATTGCCAGCCCTCACGTTGTTAAAGTGAGAACAGAAACTTCCCAGGAAGAGGTTGCCCGGATTATGCAGCGTTATGATTTAATCGCCATGCCTGTGGTTGATAGAGAAGATAGACTAGTAGGTATTATTACGATTGATGATGTAGTGGATATTTTAGAAGAAGAAGCTACAGAGGATATCCAAAAATTGGCGGGTGTCAGTGGTGATGAAGAGGCCTTATCTCCCCCACACATCACCATTCGCAAACGATTACCCTGGTTATTGGGGATTATGGGATTATATATTGGCGCGGCCAGTGCGATCGCTCCTTTTCAAGAAGTGATTGCCGCTGTACCAGTTCTAGCCGTGATTATGCCCATATTTTCTAATACAGGTGGCACTGTTGGTATCCAAGCTCTTACCGTGACCATTCGTGGTTTAGGTGTGGGAGAAGTTACACCAGAAGATACCTGGAAAATCCTCCGTAAGGAACTTTTAGCTGGTTTAGGAACTGCTGTAGCCTTAGGGATAACAATGGTTATCCTTTCCCTAATTTGGGCTAAACCCCAAGAAAGATGGGTAGCTTTAATAGCTGGGGCAGTCATGGCTACTAATACGATGGTGGCTGTAACTTTAGGGACTTTGTTACCGATGGGTTTAAAGCGTTTAAAACTAGATCCAGCCTTAATGAGTGGTCCTTTAGTGACAACAATGCTAGATACTATCGGTTTTTTAACCTTCCTCAGTATGATTTCTATTGCTTTAAAGGTATTTCATTTACAATCTTGAAAGATTGATAATTGGTAATTGATCATTAGATATTTTTCATCATTACCAATTATCTAATAAACCAAAATCTAAAATCTAAAATCTAAAATCTCAATGCCTACTACTACTTGGAATCGTCATCACATTCTTACTTTAGCTGACTTCACAACGGCTGAATATAATGCAGTTTTACAAACTGCGGCTTCTTTTCAAGAGGTACTATCACGACGCACTAAGAAAGTACCAACATTACAGGGACAGGTAGTAGCAAATTTATTTTTTGAATCTTCCACTCGCACCCGCAGTAGTTTTGAAATAGCGGCTAAAAGGTTAAGTGCAGATACGCTAAATTTCTCTGCTGCTACATCTTCTATGACAAAAGGAGAAACAATTCTTGACACTGCAAAAACTTATTTAGCTATGGGAACTGATATTATGGTAATCCGCCATAAAGAAGCAGGAGTACCACAAGCGATCGCTCAAGAAATGGATCGTTTAGGTGTAAAAGTTAGCGTTCTTAATGCTGGTGATGGACAACATGAACATCCATCTCAAGGATTACTTGATTTATTTACTATTTGTAGTTTAATTGACTCTGCACAACCCAGAATTGAATTATTAAAAGATAAAAAAATTGTTATTGTTGGAGATATTTTACATTCTCGTGTAGCCCGTTCTAATATTTGGAGTTTAATTGCCAGTGGTGCAGAAGTTCATCTTGTTGCACCTCCCACATTATTACCTAAATTCTTTGCCGAATATTTGGGTATTGACAAAAATAATCATCGTTTATTTACCCATTGGCAATTAGAACCAGCTTTAGAAAATGCTGATTTTGTGATGACATTGCGCTTACAAAAAGAACGGATGACTGCTAATTTACTCCCTAGTTTAAGAGAATATCATCAACTATTTGGCATAACTCGCACTAAGTTAAAACTCTGTAAACCTAATGTTAAAGTATTGCATCCAGGTCCAGTAAATCGCGGGGTGGAAATAAGTTCTGATTTAATGGATGATCCCCAATTTAGTTTAATTCAATCTCAGGTAACTAGCGGTGTGGCCGTGCGAATGGCACTTTTATATTTTATTGGTAGTGGTAGGGCTTAATATAACTCTCTGGTGTCACTTTCGGAATTTTATGACCCCCATAGGTTTATGATAGAAATGCGTTGTGATTCTCGTTAAATCCAAAAATGGAAAAAGTTTTAAAAGTCATTGCTGAGATAATTGCTAACCCACCAATTCCCCACGAACCCCAGAAACAATCTTTGAAAAATTGGGCGATGTATTGCTTACGGTATAGAGGTTTTATAGTTGTTTTTGCCCAAAATGCCGATTTTGCTGTGCAGCTTAAAAACGGGGATAAGTTCTATTTTAGGGTTACTGATAATGCCAATAATTTAGACAATAATATGAACTGGATAGTTTGGGATAATGTGAATAAAATTACCAGTTTAATTCCTCGATCCTAGACTTATCCATTTCTTGTAGGTTGGGTTGAAGCATGAAACCCAACTCTATCCAAAAACATATAGCAGTTCCCGGTGTTATCAGGTACATATCTAGCGGGCAAGATGCCCGCACCACAAGAGTTTAATGATTCAACTTTTTAGTTTTAGGGAACAGGGAATAAATTAGTTTGTACTTCATTAAACTGGGAAACAATGGACAGGCTTTTATTCGCTTAATTTTGGTAAATTAGCGAAAACCTGTTTCACCAATTCCTGAGTTTTATTTTCTAAATATTGCCAATTCACATCCCCATATTCATCAATTAAGTTAGTATCAATATCAACTGCTGTATTCTGTGAACTATAATTCAGAAAACATACTTGATAACACAAATCCCACAAATCTATATTTACTTGTTCCTGTTGACGTTGTAAAAGTAAGTGATATCCTGGATAAGGCATGGGCAAACTAGTCAGAGTTTTTTTAATTTCCTCTATTTGTGCTATTGTTGCGGTTTCCATGTTCTGCACTAACTGAGTTACCAAGGCTTTGGTTTCATCAGTAGTGTTAGCAGGCCAAGTCAACACATCTTGATAAGTCCCTTTCCAGTCACATACATCAAGCTGCTTGCGAATATTATCAATCACACGAATAAAAGCAGGTTGCATCAAGATCTCGGCTTGTTGCCATGAGGTAGAATTAGTTATCTTAGGTAACATAGCTAGTAAATAGGGATACTGATAGCAAAATTAATAAATGCTCTGTGGTAATTTAAAAACGAACAACGGACAACGAACAACTGACAACGAACAACTGACAATACTTCTAATTTAAATCTTTTCTTAAGATACCTGATTGTAGGAAAGGAATTTTGGAGATATTGACTATTAATGAGAAAATTAAGCTATGAGGCTGGGGAGGGAAATTATGATCGGGAAATTGCTGGATAATCGTTACCAAGTCATTCGCATTTTAGCGACGGGGGGATTTGGTCAAACCTATATTGCCCAAGATACCAGACGGCCAGGTAATCCCATCTGCGTAGTGAAACACCTAAAACCAGCTAATTCTGACCCTAATATCTTTATTACTGCTAAAAGGCTGTTTAATAGCGAAGCCGAGACTTTAGAAAAATTGAGTAACCATGGGCAAATACCCAGACTTTTAGCTTATTTTGACGAAAATAAAGAATTCTTTTTAGTCCAAGAATTTATTGACGGACATACTCTTACTCAGGAACTCATTCCTGGCCAGCCTTGGAGTGAAGCCCAAGTTGTGCAAATGCTGGTGGAAATTTTGAGTATTCTTGAGTTTGTTCATCAAGAAGGTGTGATTCACCGCGATATTAAGCCCGACAATATTATTCGCCGTGAAGCTGATTATAAATTAGTTTTAGTAGATTTTGGTGCAGTTAAACAATTGCGTTGTCCTTTAGTTTTGGTAGGGGGACAACAAACAGCTACAGTTGCTATTGGCACGCCTGGTTATATGCCAACAGAACAGGGACAAGGGAAACCCCGCCCTAATAGTGATATTTACGCTTTAGGGATTATTGCCATTCAAGCTTTAACAGGTGTTCCGGTTAATCAATTACAAGAAGATCCAGATACAGGGGAAATTAACTGGCAGCATTTAATTCCGATTAATCCTGATTTAGTAGGCATTTTAACTAAAATGGTGCGTTACCATTTCAAAGAACGCTATCAAACTGCAAGGGAAGCGTTACAAGCTTGTCAAAAGTTAGTAGATATCACCCAGGAATTGTCCCTGGTCCCCTTATCCCCTCAAATTATTTATCAATCTCCACCAAACCTAGCTTCAATATTAACGCAGAAAACAATGGCGGTAGCTCCCATTCATCATGTTCCTTCTCAACCTGTACCCCAACAACATATTTCCCAGGAATCTAATAAACCAGATCCTTTACCTTTATTAATTGGCATATTATTAACAGGTGGTATAGCGGCTTTATTTACAAATATATATCCCAACTTGAAGAATTTAACTGTTAATTGGACGGGAGAAAATAGTAAATCAACAAATAATTGTATGGCTGTAGTTACGGCTAATTCTAATATCCGTTCCGAACCCAGTGCTATCAATTCTGATAATATTTTAAAAACCTTGGGTGCAGCCAGTGAATTTGAGGTGACAGGTAAACGCACAAATCGAGGCTGGGTAGAAATTAAACTTTCATCTGGTCGCTTGGCTTGGGCGCATTCTGATGTAATTTCTAATCATGAAAAATGGATTTCTTGTCGTCGAGATCAAGGTTTAGCTATTCAAACTGTAGACGATAGTCCTTTAATTGCGTCCCGTCCAGTTCCTCAAGTTTCACCAAAACCTGTTGTAGAAACTCCTGCACCCAAAACAACTCCAGCCGCTACTGAAAATAAAGATAAAACGGTGGCACAAGCTCGAGAAAAGTTTGAATCGGGAGATTTACAAGGAGCAATTGCTTTACTAAAATCAACTTCAGGAAATGCTATTTCTGGGATTAAAGAAACGGTTAATACTGTTAATCAATGGCAAAATGATTGGGCAAAAGCAGAAGCCTTAGCTAAGGATATTAATAAAGCCATTGATAATGGTCAATGGGATCAGGTTTTAGCTTATCGAGATCATCCTGAAAAGTTACCTAATATTAAATACTGGCGTGATAAATTAGAGCCAATGTTTAAACAAGCTGCTGATAATGTTGCTAAACAGGCATTACCCCAGAAAAATCAACCAACTTCTTCCCCAACACCAAAGGAAGGGGTTTAATAAGCCGTTGTCTATAGCTCTTTGGGAATAAATTCTCAGTTTAATAAGTCGCTAAAAGTGAGCTAAGAGTCTTGTCTATTTTTAGCCCACACTGCACCCACCTGACCCACCTGCTTAACCAGCACTGATGGCAAATACTTATAAATAAAAATTATATATGTATAAATATCACAATACAAATTTATTGTTTCTACGGTTTCATAACCCTAATTAGAGCTTGATATATTTACAGAAGTATTTATACAAACAAAGTCAAAAATATAACACTGAAATTTTAAAATTTCTTTTATAAAAAATCAGCCTAGCCGTGCTAAGGTTTTATTTTCGTTATCTTTCCTAGCTGCTTCAGCTTATGCATTTGCCCTCTTTACATCCACAACACCTTGAAGAATTAGTCAAAAGTAGTGGTATAAACTTTGACTTAATTAATTTAAATTTTCAATCGCTTCAAGGCCTCAATGCGTATGAATATCTGCTAATTTCTAAGCAACTCCCTCGCACCAATACAGGGATGATTAAAAGTGCTTGGTTACAGCGTTATAATCACATTACGGAAGGTGGTTGGTGGTGTTCTGGACTCGACCCCCTCAATGACTGGCAAAAGATGGAATGGGGATGTTTTAAACCCAACCAACCGCGACAAAATCAAAAAGGCAAATCAATTAAATATGAACATCCTCCTAGCACACCCACACGCATTTTTTGTTTACGCATATCCTTAGAAATTTGGCAACAAGTCGGACAACGTTACAATTTAAGTCTACCGGAAAATATCATTATTAATCATGATGGTGAAGCCGAAGGTTTTTGGTTATGGATAATTAAAAATAAAATATCCATAGTCATTTGTGAAGGTGTGAAAAAAGCTGCGTCTCTTTTAAGTCAAGGATATGTTGCTATTGCTATTCCTGGTATTAATAGCGGTTATCGAGTGATTAAAGATGAATTTGGCAAAGTTACCCGTCGGCAATTAATACCTGATTTAGAAACATTTACAACTACAAAACGCAACTTTTATATTTGTTTTGATTTTGAAACTCAAGCCAAAAAAATCGCGGCTGTCAATAATGCTATTTCTCAATTAGGTTGTTTATTTCAACAACAAAATTGCCGTGTTAAAGTTGTAGAACTGCCTGGAAAAGAAAAGGGAGTTGATGAATTTATCATTGCCAAAGGTACAACGTACTTCGATAAAATTTATCGTCAAAGTGTAGATTTAGATATTTATCTTGCCCACACAAAACCCCACACGGAATTAACAATTCCCGTTGCACTTACTGTTAACCGTCCTTATTTGGGAAAAATTGCCTTTCCTACCTCTGGCTTAGTTGGAGTAAAATCAGCCAAAGGTACAGGTAAAACCACAGCATTACAAAATATTGTTCAACAAGCAAAAAGCCAAAATCAACCAGTTTTATTAATTACCCATAGAATTATTTTAGGACGTTTCTTATCTGAAAAAATCGGGATTAAATGGGGAATTGAACATGAAGCATGGAGTATAAAAGCTGATGAATTACCTGCTAAATATCCGTTAATAATTACACCATCTTTGGGATTATGTGTAGATTCAATTTGGAAATTAAAACCCGAAGATTGGCATGGTGCAATATTAATTCTAGATGAAGTTGAGCAATCTTTATGGCATTTACTTAACAGTAATACCTGTAAACAAAAACGAGTTAAAATTCTCCGCATTTTTCAACAATTAATTTCTACAGTTCTCACAACTGGAGGTTTGATAATTGCCCAAGATGCGGATTTATCAGATGTATCTTTAGAGTATTTACAGACTTTAGCAGGAATTAAATTAACTCCTTGGGTAGTTGTCAATGAATGGAAACCGGAAAAAGGTTGGGATACAACTTTTTATGATTCACCTAATCCCACCCCCCTAATTCATCAATTAGAATTAGATCTAATTGCTGGACGCAAATGTTATGTAACTACCGATAGTCGTTCTGGCCGCTACAGTTGTGAAACTGTTGAACGTTATCTCAAAGAACGTTTACAGAAACTCAGACGAGAATTTCCTGATACTTTAGTAGTTAGCAGTCATACTACGAATACACCTGGTCATGCAGCAGTTGATTTGATAGCTGCTATTAATCAAAAAATTACTAATTATAATACTGTTTTTGTTACCCCTAGTTTAGGAACAGGAATTAGTATTGATGTTCAACATTTTGACCGAGTTTATGGCATTTTTCAAGGGGTAATTCCTGACTCAGAAGCCCGTCAAGCTTTAGCAAGAGTAAGGGATAATATTCCCCGTGTGATTTGGTGTGCTAAACGGGGTATTGGCTTAATTGGAAGTGGGAGTACAAATTATCGGTTACTATCTCATTGGTATCAAGAAAATCAAAAAGAAAACTTAGCTTTATTAAGTCCATTGCATAAAATAGATGTAGATTTACCTCTAGTTTATGATCCCATTCATTTACGGACTTGGGCAAAATTATCTGCAAGGGTAAATGCTTCTATTCGTCTTTATCGTCAATCAATGCAAGAGGGATTGATAGCTGATGGTCATCAAATTCAAATACGCAGTAATGAAGTTCAAAATAATATTCTTCGTGATTTGCGTTTGGCATTTTTTGCTACTGAATCTAGTGATTTAGAAAATCGTAAACGGTTAATTTTAGAAATTGTTAAGGTGCAAAAAGATTGGCTACAAAGTCTTCAAAAAGCTAAGGAAATTAAACGCAAAATCAAAGAAATTAAACAGCAAAATCAATTAGCAGCAGCAAATTCTGTCGCTACTGCTAAGGATATTAATGACATGGAATATGAACAACTACTAACTAAACACTCTCTTAGTAATCCAGAACGTTATCAAGTTGATAAATATATTCTCAAACAAAGGTATGGAATTGTAGTTACCCCTGAGCTTAAATTACAAGATGAAAAAGGATATTATGGACAATTATTAATTCATTATTATCTAACTCATGAAAGTGAATATTTTCATGTTAAAGATCAGCAAGAATGGAGTCAACAATTATTATGGGGTGAAGGTCAGGTTTTTCTCCCAGATTTAAGAACTTATACCCTGAAAGTCGAAGCTATGCGAGCTTTGGGAGTAATGCAATTTCTGGAATTAGAAAGGGTATTTAGTGAAAATGACGCTGATTTGATTTGGCTAAAAAATGTCGCTAGACAAAGTAGTAAACACATTAAAAGAGCCTTAGGAATTGATTTATTTGCAGGTAAAAAACCTGTTTCGGGAATGAAGGTATTGAGCAGACTTTTAGGGTTATTGGGTTTGAAATTACAGGAAGTCAATGATAGTTATAAAATTGACTTAGAAACTCTCAATGATGGTCGAGATAAAATATTTGCAGTTTGGCAAAATCGTGATGATTTGATATTAAATTCTTTACATTATATGGAATATGAAATAACTGATATTCCTAAAAAGTGTCAACATGAAGCGGTACTCACAAGTTAAAATATAGTAGTTCCCATGCTCGTGAGGTACAAGGTTTTTTAGTTTTAGGAAACAGGGAATAAATTGCTTTGTACTTCATTAGACTGGGAAACGATATATCCAGAATATTCAGATCTTTCAAAGAAGTCAGGTATCTATCTCTATCTGTGGTAAAATCTATTTTGCGTTCTTGTAAATTACAAACAATTTTTTCCCTGTCCCTCTTTATATCTATTAATATTTATGAATGAAAATATCAATTTTGATGTTGTTAATGCTTTACACAAAAAGGGTTTAGAACATTATCAGCATAGTAATTATCAACAAGCAATTGCTAATTTTGATGCAGTTTTAAAATTGTATCCTAATTTTTCAATGGTTTATATTAATCGCGGTAACATATTTCATATTTTAGGTAATTATGAAAAAGCTATTACTGATTATAATCAATCTATAAACATTAACCCTAATTTTGCTGAAGCTTATCATAATCGAGGCAATAGTTACTATGCTTTGCAACAATATAAAAATGCTATTGCTGATTATAATTATTCACTAGAAATTAATCCTAATTTTAGTGCAGCTTATTACAATCGAGGTTTAATTTATGCCTATCTTCAAAATTATCAGCAAGCAATTTCTGATTTTAATCAAGCACTACAAATATTTCCTGATGATATCCAAGTATACTATGAACGAGGTTTAGCTTATAGTAATTTAGGAGATTATGAAAATGCAATTAAAGACTATAATAAATCATTACACATTAGTCCCAGTTTGGCTTTTATCTATAGTCTTCGAGCTAATACACATCACAAAATGGGCAATTATGAAAATGCAATTAAAGACTATAATCAAGCATTACAAATTAACCCCAGTTTGGCTACAGCGTATTATGGACGGGGGATAGTGCGGGAAGCTATGCAGGATTTTATTAATGCAGTTGCGGATTATACCCAAACTATAGATATCTCTCCAGAATTTGCTCCAGCGTATTGCAAGCGAGGTGATGCTTATAAGCTGTTAGGTAATATACCAATGGCTATTCAAGACTATAACCAAGCATTGAGAATAGATTCTGATTTTTTAGCTGCTTATTACCACAGAGGAATTAGTCATTATATAGCAAAGAATTTTACTAAGGCAATTAGTGATTTTACTGAGGCTTTACGATTAGATTCCCAGTCCGCTGTGTTTTATAGCGATCGCGCTAATGCCCGTTATGCCCTCAATGACTATGAAAAAGCCATATCAGATTATACTCAAGCAATCAGTATTAACCCTAATTTAGCTGAGGACTGGTTTAATCGTGGTCGTAGTCGGTTTCTTCTAGGAGAATTAAATACGGCATTAACAGATTTAAACCAAGCAATACAATTACAACCGCGTTATCCTTTAGCTTATTTAGTGAGAGGAGACATACATAGACAATTAGGAAATCAAGTAGATACAATTAATGATTTCCGTAAGGCTGCTGATCTCTATTTTCACATAGGAAATAAGCAATATTACCAGGAGATAACCAATCTAATTACAAAATTGTAACCTTCAAAAAATGGGTAGCCCGGGATTCGAACCCGGAACAAATCGGTTAAAAGCCGAGTACTCTACCGTTGAGTTAGCCACCCTTTCGCCGCTTTTCCAACTTTATCAATATACCATAAGCAACCATGGTTTTGTCAAGGGTTTTTTAGAAAAAATTTGCTGTTAGTTGGAAAGCCGCAGTACAACTAGATCCTGGTGCTAACACAGTCAAATTTTCAGCCGTGTTGAAGGCATTGCGGGTCGCGCTCCAAGGCTCTAGACAATAGAAATCTTTGCCCTTCACAGTCCAAAATACCAACCAGGTGGTAAAATCATCATAATCGAGGGTGAGCTTGAATTTGCGGCTATTATCTGTGACAGAGGCAGATTGAGCGGTTAGTCCACCAAAAGCAAAATCAATTTCATCTTGATTAAAGTCAAATTTGCCGTTAAAGGCGTTAAATTCCTTGGTTTTGTTATCTTGATATTCTCCAGAGGGAAGTTCCACTTCTAGCTGATTTTTATCCCCACAGAGAAAATAAGGGTGGAAACCAGCGGAAAATGGCATGGGTGTGGAGGAGAGGTTTTTGTATTCCTGACGGACTGCTAAAGTATTACCTTGGAGTTCGTAGGTAAAAGCCAATTGAAAATCAAAAGGATAAACGGCCTTTGTTTCTTCATTGCTGTTGAGAACTACGGTAACACTGGCTTTGTTTTGTGTATTTTGCTCTGTTGCGGTCCAAGGCAATTCCCGCGCAAAACCATGTTGTTTAATAGTATACGGTTTTCCATCAATATTATAAGTATTATCAGGTAAATTACCGCAAAGAGGAAATAAAATGGGATTACCACCTCTAACGCTCAAATCAGGATGAGTAAAGCGTTCAGCGTCCATGTAGAAAATTTCTTGACCTTGAACCAGCCAACTAGTAATGATACCGCCTCTTTCTGGAACTACTTCTATTTGTGTACCAGCGGTTTTATCCGATAAGATGTAGGTTTTGTATTGTCTTTGTTGAATGTCAATGGTAAACATATATTTGGTTAGTTGTCAGTTGTTAGTGGTCAGTTGTCAGTTGTTAGTGGTCAGTTGTCAGTTGTTAGTGGTCAGTTGTCAGTTGTTAGTGGTCAGTTGTCAGTTGTTAGTGGTCAGTTGTCAGTTGTTAGTGGTCAGTTGTCAGTTGTCAGGAGGAGGTGAAGTAAAGAAGTTACCAATTACCCATTACCTATTACCTATTACCTATTACCCATTACCCATTACCCATTACCCATTACCCATTACCCATTACCTATTACCCAGTCCCCAGTCCCTAATTTACTCGTCTTCAGCAAAAATGAAGCGATATAACTCGCTAGGGTCAGGTTCAGGGCTACTTTCAGCAAATTTAACAGCTTCCTCAATAATACCCTGAATTTTCCTCTCAATATCTTTGAGTTCTGCTTCCGTGGCCAGATTTTGTTCCAGCAAATAACCAGCTAACTTTTTAATAGGGTCACGAGCAAACCAAAATTCCTTTTCTTCCTTACTGCGGAGTTCGTCGGGGTCCGCCAGAGAGTGACCTCGGAAGCGATAGGTCATGGCTTCAATTAAAGTCGGACCCTCACCAGCACGAGCACGGGCTACGGCTTCCTGAGCCACTTGACGGACTGCTAAAACGTCCATTCCGTCCACTTCCACACCCACCATGTTAAATACACTGGCCTTCTTGTAAATTTCTGGTTGGGAAGTTGCGCGTTCATGAGCCATACCAATTGCCCACTTATTATTTTCTACCACAAAAAGAATCGGCAATTTCCATAAAGCTGCCATATTCAACGTCTCGAAAAATTGACCATTATTAGCAGCACCGTCACCAAAAAAGCAAGCGGTCACTTGGTCAGCGTTTTTGTCTCCCAGAACTTCCCGACGGTATTTAGACTGGAAAGCCGCACCAGCAGCCACGGGAATACCTTCAGCAACGAACGCATAACCCCCTAATAACCGGTGTTCCGCAGAAAACATATGCATAGAACCACCGCGCCCTTTACTGCAACCCGTGGCTTTACCGAATAATTCCGCCATAACTTCTCGTGCGGGTACTCCAGCGCTTAAAGCATGAACATGGTCACGGTAGGTACTGGAAACGAAATCTTCACCAGGACGCATTGCACCTTTGATAATGCCACTACAAACCGCTTCCTGTCCATTGTACAGGTGAACAAAACCAAACATTTTTCCTCTATAATACATTTCGGCACATTTATCTTCAAATAAACGCCCTAATGTCATATCTTCGTATAAGCCCAATCCTTCTTCTTTGGTGATTTGGACTGTGGCGTGATTAAATGTGGGTAATACGCGCTCTTGAATCATGCTTGTGAAATATTCCTATTGTAAAAGTTCAGGTTAAGTTTGTCCTTAGATTACGTTAGCGATAAATTAGCCAGCGTTGACAAAATTAAATTAATTAATTGATCAAAACCTATTTTATAGGGTAACAATCAGGATAACTGGCTTTCTGCATAGCTATTAACAATTAACGTAATTTTATAACGTAAGTTACTAGTTAAAAAACAACCGACAACTAACCACTGACCACTAACAACTTAAATTATTTTCCCGTGAGTTTGACCAGTCCAATTCCCCCAAAGTATAGCCCTAAAACAGCACCAGCTAAAAGACTTTGGGTTAGAGGGTCAGTAGAAGGTGTTAAAATAGCCCCTAAAATTACTGATACCATAATTACATAACGCCAGCCTTTTAACATGATTTTTGAAGAAACAATTCCCAAAGTAGCCAGCAATACTTGAATAACTGGAACTTGGAATGCTAGTCCGGTTGTAAATAATAATAACAGCACAAATTCAAAATACTTGTCAATTGACCAAAGTTGCTCCACGACATCAGCACCATAGTTAATGAAGAATTGTAAAGCAGCAGGGATAAGAGCAATATACGCAAATACTAATCCTCCTAGAAATAGGATACTTGAGCCCAGCACCACAGGAATGACTAAACGACGTTCTCGCACAGTGAGACCAGGAAGGACAAACTGGATAATTTGATAGAGAATGAAGGGTGTAGTTAAGATTAAACCACCATAGGCGGCAACTTTCATGGAGACAAAGAAAAATTCTCCAGGAGCTAATTGCAGAAATTTAACGCCGTGAGCAGGAACTTCCAGTAATTGTACCAGGGGTTTAACGACGATAAAACAACCGACAATACCCACCACCACGACAATGAGGGAATAAAAAATTCTTTGTCGCAACTCCTCTAAGTGGTCAAAAATAGACATTTCTACTTCCCCGGGTAACTCATCTAGCGGGTTAATAGATGGTTCTTCCGATGGGTCTGGGTCTAAATTGGGCGAATTTATGGTATCTATGTCTTGGGAAGAGGTCATGAGTAAGAACAGTGGGAAACATTTATTAGGCAATATTCGTTAACTATTTTGGCACTCTTATTAGGAATACGCTCAAAAACCCTTGAAGTTGTAATTAACTTGGAAAAATAGTCCTATTAATTTTCGGTAGCATTTGGATATTTATTTTTATTTTTCCATTTATAGCTTCATGGCATTTGAGTATTAATTATTACAAATATTGTTGAGTGGATTACCAAATTACTACTACCTGGTGAATCAGTATTAATAACAAGCAAAATATGATTCCATGAATTACTAAATGGCTGTATAACTGATTATAAAAAGGTATTTTAAGCTTGTATACACATAAGCTATAACGGCAAAAAAATTAAAGAGTATATTTTTTACAGTATTTCTTATATTGACGGGCAATATTTATATTTGTTTCTGGTAAAAAAAACTTTTTTTCCGGGTTTTACTCATTAGATTTGCATAAGTATCTAGAACGTTATCTTGTGGCTAAATTCACTCTACCGGGGGGTAAGAGTAAATTTAGCAGTTACGGGTCTGATTTTGATCTGTAAATGAATGAGAACAACAACTTGTTTATCTCAGTCTCGGATAAGTCAAAGATATACGAGGGTGAAAACCCAGTCAAAATCTAGACTTACTTCCAGACTGAATAGACAGGAATAGACTAATGCACCCTAAAGTTGCATCTTTTGTAGTGTCTAATTTGATACTACAGACAGAATTTTTCTGGCAATTTTCCGAATTATTAGTAGATTAAGGTGTTTTCATTTACTCAAGATGATGTTGCTGATTACGCAATATAAGCCTGAATTTATACCGATATGAATAATATAATTGGTTTGGGACTAGTGGTATTGTCAGTTTATCTATGCAATACCAATGCTTGTTTTGCAGGTAACAAGCTGTTCGTAAATAATACTCAATTAAGCAGCCAAAATAATATCCAATCACAACCAGTAGCTAATGTGTCTGCTAGAGATGATCAAACAGGGGACTGTTTTCGTAGAGGTAAATGTCGTGATTGATGTTATTCTGTTTTTGAGACATTTATCTTTTAAATGATTCAACAGTCTTAATCCGCAAGTAAATATTACCACTCTAACAAAATTTGTCAGCAAAAGGAGAAAAAAAGTCTTCAAAATCACAGGAATACCCACACCAAAACCCCCAACACCAACAATAAAGGGGTCAACCAATCTCCCCAGTGCACATACAAAGTCTGAGTTTGACGAGGATAAATAGTTTCTGCATGGGTTTCGTAGGTATTATATCCTGATTTCCATAGAGTTTGCCCATGAGGATTAATAAATGCGGAATAGCCTGTATTTGTTGCTCTTGCAGCCCATCTATCAGTTTCAATTGCCCGCATGATATCCTGGGCATGATGTTGATTGGCCATTGCTGGCGTATAATGAGCATCATTAGCAGAACTGAGGATAAATTTCCCACCTAAAGCAGCCTGATAACGGAAATTTTCCGCAAAAGCTGATTCATAACAAATACCAATAATCACCCTACCAAAAGGGGTATCAAAAGTCTGATTAACTTTACCCGGAACTTGATGTGCTTCTAGTGGTGATAAACGTTGAATAATTCCTCCTAAAATATTTTCAAAAGGAATATATTCTCCTAATGGTACAAGTTTAGATTTATCGTAACGGCTGGTAATTTCTCCATTATTAATAACTGTAAATAAACTATTTGTATAACTATTTCCTTGTTCACCAAATGCCCCTATCCAAGCTACAACACCCCGTTCTTGAATAGCACCAAATAAGGAAGTTTGAGCTAATTCACTGATAAAAATAGGTATGGCAGATTCTGGCGTAAGAACCGCTTGTACACCTTGATTAGTTAAAGTTAAATATCCTTGGGTGTAACCTGTAATTGCCAGATTTAAACCTTGAGGAAGAACTTTAATTTTATTAGGAATATTCCCTTGAATAACACCGATTTTTAAAGCTGTATTTGGGGTTAGATTTAGGGGTTTGCTATAGAGAATAAAGCCAATAAAATGGGAGGTAATTAATAGGGTTGTGGCTAGGATTAAGTAAGAATTAACGAACCACGGAGGCACGGAGGACACAGAGGTGTTTGGATGAGGTATTCTTTCTTCTTTTGCGTTTGTGCGTCTTTGCGTGAGATATTCAGCAATAAAGCCATTAAAAGCGACAATTACAGCTGTAACTGTATTCGGACCGGAGAGTTGTCCTAGATGGAGAATTGCGAGATTATACGGTGATTGGGTGTAAGCCAGAGAACTCCACCATAGGGGTCCAGCACTCCAGAGGTTTTCTAAACCACACCAAAGGGCTGTACCAATGAGGACACGCAACCAAGGGTTTCCTCTGTCTAGACGCACCATTAAGGCCGCCCAGATAGAGACGAAAATTCCGCCCCAGAGGCTTATAAATGCCCAACTAAACAGGGTAATGGTTAAGCTCGGTAGCCAAGGGACACCCAGCCAGTCCATGGGATGAATACCTGTAATCCATGATATGGCAACTCCGTGATAACCGATGCCCCAGATGAGGCCAAGAAGAGGGGGAGATGGATAATTTTTGTCTGTTTTTGGTGTAAATTTAACTACTAGCATCCACAAAGGAGCTAGGGATACCCACGCTAGAAACCATGCACCAATAGGAGCGACGGTTGCTCCCATGAATATACCACTGAGGAGTGACAAGGTATAATATATGATAATATTGGCGGGTTTTAACGGTCTAAGTTTGATCATTTGCTATAAATAAAATTGTCATTTTTAAAATATTGGCTGAGTAAGTTTTCATTTATTGGCGGACAATTAATATTAGCACCAAATAATCCCTTAACTGTATTTTGATAATCGAATTTTGGTTCGGGGATTTTTTGCTGTGAAGTTGGTGGAAAGAATGCAGACATGATTTCTAATTTTTTATCTGCTGATTTTTGCATCAGATTAATTAATTGGTAGTACCATTGATCATAACTAATTTGTGGTAATTGATAACCTAGTTTACGAATTAAATTAAATAAGTGATTCATGGATATAATCTGCGGGTTTAGTAAGTGAAAAGCTTTTCCTAAGGACTCTTTTTGAAAAGATAAATATACAATTGCTTGACTGACATAATCAACGGGTGTTAAATTATCTTCCCAATCAATGTTAGGTGTTGCTCCCAATTGCATACAAGTTGTAATGATTCTGGAAAATAAATCTTCAGTATTGCAAATACCAATTTGGCTATGACCGATAATTCTAGCTGCTCTATATATTGTAACAGGTAAACCCCGTTCTCTTGCTTGCATTACTAACTTTTCTGCTACCCATTTACTTTGAGGATATCCACCTACTAATCCTTGATAATAGTCTAAAGGATCTGATTCTAGCAATACTTCATTTTCAGGATAATTTTCTGGACAGAACACGGAAGTAGTAGAAACAAAATGTACAGGTTTAATTTTAATTTGACTTGCTAAACGTAAAATCTCTTGAGTACCCAGTACATTAGCAGGTTTTAAAACTGAATAAGGATAAATCAAATTTACAGAAGCACCACTATGATAAATCATATCAATTTGACTAGCTAAATCTTGAAATTCTTTTTCAGATAATCCCAGGAGATTTTTTTCTAAATTTCCAATGATAGGTATAATTCTTTGACTATCCTGTTCATTCCATAGCTGATAAAATGATAGCTTATTTTTCAATTTATTCCTAGCTTCAGAAACATTCTCAGCCTGGACTAAACAATGAATATTGGCTGAGGTTTTTTCTAAAAGTTCATGTAATAGATGAACACCTAGAAACCCAGTTGCACCAGTTAGGAAAATATGTTGTAACTGATTAGTAGATTGTTGAGGTAGATTTTGCGGTTTAATGCTAGAATCTAAAATAGCATCAATATAAAAATCGTCAATAGGAGTGATATGATCTGCGGTTTGTAATAACTGATTAATGATTTTTGTTAAACCTGCTATTGTTGGTTCTGTAAATAAATATTGTAATGGTAAATCTATTTCTAGGGTTTCTCTAATTCTAGATATAATTTGGATGGTTGCTAAAGAATGTCCACCTAAGTTAAAAAAGTTTTCCTCGACGCTAACTTTTTCTAACCCTAAAACTTGACACCAAATTTCTGCTAATTTCTGCTCAAGGGGATTGCGAGGTAATATATAATCTATCTCATGATTTAATTCTAGCATTAATGCAGATAAAGCCCGACGATTGATTTTTCCTGTAGGAGTTAAGGGTAATTCTGCTAATCTGACAAAGAACGCGGGAAGCATATAATCTGGTAAGTTTTGCTTCAGGAAAGAACGTAAATCCTGTTGAATATTGCTATGGTCTTCGGTGACAACATAAGCGATTAATTGCTTATTTCCCGGTTGAATTTCTCTGACAATTACTGCTGATGATTTAACTAAAGGATGTTGTGCTAAAACTGCTTCAATTTCTCCTAATTCAATCCTAAAACCACGAATTTTAACTTGATAATCAATGCGACCTAAAAATTCAATATTTCCATCTGGTAAATATCTGGCTAAATCTCCAGTTTTGTATAATCTTGATGATTTGGAACTGGAAATAGGATTGGATATAAATTTCTCATTGGTTAACTGTTTGCGGTTTAAATATCCTCTAGCTAAACCAGCACCACCAATATGTAATTCTCCAGGTATACCGATAGGAACAGGTTGTAAATTTTGATCAAGAATATATATTTCTGTGTTAGCAATAGGACGACCAATAGGTACAGAATGGGTGGTATTTAATTGATAATTTACTGGAAGTTGATAAACTGTACTGGTGATAGTAGTTTCAGTTAGTCCATAAGCATTTATCCACTGAATGTTTTGTCTTTTTTCTGTTACTAATTTTTGCCATAAAGCTAATTTTTCTGGTAAAACTTGATCACTACCTGTGATAACTAAACGTAAACTATCAGGAATTTGACTTACTTTTCTATCTATTTCTAATACCCATTCTTGCCAATAAGGTGTAGGTAAATTGACGACTGTTAAACTTTCTTGTGCTAAAAATTGGCTAAACTCTATTAAATTTGTAACCATTTCTTGAGGACAGATGATCAAAGTTGCACCGCTTAACCAAGCAGGAAAAATTTCTTCTGCTGCAACATCAAATATAAATGTGGTAAATTGTAAAATCCGATCATGACTATTAATTTGATATTTGTCAATGATACTAGTAGCATGATTAACTATATTTTGATGGGTAATCATTACTCCTTTGGGTTTACCAGTTGAACCAGAAGTATAAATTACATAAGCTAAATTATCTGGTTTTATTGCACTAATTGGTGTTTCTATATTTTGCTGAGAAATGATTGTTAAATCTGTGTCTAATAAGATAATTTTCCCTTGATATGGGGTGAGTGGAGTTTCCCCTCTTGGTAAGGGGGAACTAAGGGAGGTTAATAATTTTTCTTGGGTTAAAATGATAGAAACTTGAGAATCATTTAAGATATCTGTTAATCTTGTTTGAGGATATTTAGGATCTAAAGGTAGATATGCACCACCAGCTTTAAGAATTGCTAAAATGGCTATTAATATATCTAAAGAACGTTCTAAATACAATCCTACTAATACTTCTGATGTCACACCACAATTTTGTAAATAATTAGCTAATTGGTTAGCTTTTTGGTTTAATTGAGTATAGGTTAATTGTTGATTACCAAATTTAACTGCTATAGCATCTGGTGTTTTGATAACTTGTTGTGTAAATAATTCATGAATACAAAAAGATTCAGGATAGTCTTGCTGTGTATTGTTCCATTTTTCCAAAATTTGCTGTTGTTCAAATGCTGAAATTATAGGTAATTGATTAATAGGTGTTTCCGGGTTGTTAACAATTCCATTTAACAAGGTTTGGAAATTTTCTGTAATTCGGCTGATAGCTTCCTGGGTAAATAAATCGCTGCTATACTCCCAAGCACCAATTAATTCTGTACCCCTATCTTCTATGATTAAAGATAAATCAAATTTTGAAGTTGAATGTTCTCCTAAAAAAGGTTGTAAAGTCAGTCCTGGTAGTTGTAATTTGTCTGTGAGTGAATGCTGAAGATCAAATAATATTTGAAATACAGGATTATAACTCAAGTTGCGTTGTGGATTTAATGCTTCTACTACTTGATTATAAGGGATATCTTGATAATTATGAGCGTCCGTAGCTACTTGACGAACTTGGTTGAGAATTTCCCTAAAGTTGGGATTTCCAGTTAGTTTAGTTCTCAAAACTACAGTATTAACAAAATAGCCGATTAATGATTGTATTTCCTGACGATTTCTACCGGCCATAGGAGAACCAATTAAAATATCATCTTGACCACTGCAGCGATAGAGTAGAATTACAAAAGCCGCTAACATGGTCATAAATAATGTAGCGTCTGACTGTTGGGTTAATGTTCTAATTTTTTGGCTTAAATTGCTATTAATTGAAAATTCCCAAATACCTCCGCGAAAAGATTGAATTGGAGGACGAGGTTTATCTGTCGGTAATTCTAATAATGGTGGTATGTCTGCTAATTGTTGTTTCCAGTAATTTAGTTGTTTTTCTCTAATTTCTGAGGTAAATTTTTCTTTTTGCCAAATTGCATAGTCAGCATATTGAATTTGTAAATCTGGTAATGGTGATTTATTTCCTGCTAAATAAGCTCCATAAAGTGTAGATAATTCTTGTAATAAAATTCCTATTGACCAACCATCAGAGATGATATGGTGCATATTTAAAAGCAAAATATAGGAATTTTGATTGAGTTGATAAAGTGTAGATTGGAATAAATCATCTTCACTTAAATTGAAAATTTTATCAGTTTCTTGATTAATTAGTCGCTCGACATTTTGTAATTGTTGTTTAGCGGTAATTTGCTCTAAGTTAATCACTTGCAAGCTAATATTAATTTCTGGTCTAATTACCTGTAAATTCTTACCTTCTATTTGTTGGAAATTGGTACGCAAAATCTCATGTCGTCTGACAATTTCTGTAATTACTTGTTCTAAAACTGATATATTTAAACTACCACTAATTTGTAATGCAAGAGGCAGATTATAAGTGGTATTATCCTGAATTTGGGATAAAAACCAGAGTTGTTCTTGACCAAAAGATAGAGGTGCTGGTTCAGAGTTGGGACGAGGAAGAATAGTTTCTGTTTGGAGATTAATACCTTTTTTATTGAGGAGGAGTTTGAGTAAATCGCGTTTTTGGTTAGTTAAAGAATTTTCTATGCTAGTCATGAGATGTTGTAGTTTAAAGTGAAGTTTTTTAGTTTTAAAAATCAAGATAAAGAGGGATAAATCCCTCACCAATAAGTTAGTTGGAAGATACAGAAGTAACTGGTTCAGGAAAGGTTGTTACTGTTTGATTTACATCTAAAATGATATCTATATCTGGTAATTCTTCTTCTACTGATCTTAACCGGGGAGAAAGATAAACCAAGCAGGTACAGATCATGGTGAGAATTCCTAATAGGATTAATAGAAGGCTCATTCCCCGACCAGGACCAACACCAATAATTTGTCCAATGGTATTAGTTAAGAAATTGTCACCAGACATTAAAGGTTCAAAAACTTTTTCTGCTAAAGGACCAACAATGATGTAACCTAAAGGGTAAAGAGAAAATTCTATAGCATCTTTCATGGCAAATACTCGACCCTGAACATTGATATTTACTTTTCTTTGAAAGATTGCTTGCATAGGACTGGAAGCAAAGGTGGAAATGACAAAATATAGGCAAATCGAGACGGTAAACAGAATCAAAGAGGAAGTTAAGCCAGAGATAAATACAAGTATGCCACCAATAAAAGTAGACAGACAAATAATATCTATACTGCGCTCGAAATTTCCCCAAATACTAACTAATAAACCCCCGATTAGCATACCAGAACCAAAAATAGAAAGGACAGTTCCTAAGACATTAACAGAAGCATAAGTTAATACTAAAGGTGTGGTAATAACGTGAATTCCCCCAACAGTAAATATGGATAAAGCTGATAAAAACATTAATCCTAATAAACCAGGTCTTTGTATTAAATATTTCCAACCATAAGTTATATCTTCTAAAAATGAAATTGGTGGAACTGATTCACTAGAGGTTTTAATTTCTGGAAATCGCAAAAACATTAAAGGAACAATGGCAAAAAATAAGGTAATAAAATCAATAGCTATAATGCCTTGTAAATGAATCCATCCTAATAATAAACCCCCTAAAGGTGGTGCAATAATGCGGGCTGCACCATGTAAAGCATTCATCATGCCATTAGCACGATTTAGGTGTTTTTGTGGTACTATCATGCTATTGGTAGTCATATAAGCAGGATGTAGAAAAGCTAAACAAGCAGAACTGAAAGTATTAGCTAAATAAATATGCCATACTTCTAATTTACCAGATATAAATAAAGCAGCGATCGCTAATGTTCCCAAACTTCCGCACATATCACTAATAATCATTGTCCACCGCTTATCCCAGCGGTCTATAAATGTACCAGCTATAGGTGAAATTAACAAAAACGGTAAGGTATTAAATAAGGTGATTAAGGCAAATTGTGTGACTGAACCCGTACGTTCATATACCCAAACATCCAACGCAAAGGCGGTAATACTAGAACCTATAAAGGTGATGACTTGTCCTAACCAGATAATTAAAAACAGTCGCATTTCTCGGATTGTGGTTATTGCTGTGGTAAACATAGTGTATAAGTGGTAACTTGGCAATATTTTTATTATAGAATACACGGATGAATTTTTTATTACTCTGTGGAAGTTATAAACAAACTTCTTCGTATTCTTCTAATGTATTAATGGTGTTATTTGCAGACGTTACTGCCCAATGCAGTATATCAAGTTTATGGGCTAAAGTGGCTACAGTAGGAGACGCAAATAAACTTTGCAGAGATAACTCAATAGCGAAAGTATCACGCAACCGAGAAATTACCTGGCCAGCTAAAAGAGAATTACCTCCTAATTCAAAAAAGTTGTCCTCCACGCTCAAAAGAGAAATGTTTAAAACTTGTTGCCAAATTTGAGCAATTTTCTGTTCTACTTCGTTGCGGGGTGGTATATAATCGCTTGTTTCCTGACGAATATACTGCCGTATTAATTTGTCTTTGTCAATTGCACCATTTGTAGTCAGGGGCATTTCTAAAAGTTGTACTAATTTGCAAGTGCAACTAGTACCAAAACTATCGTTTATTTGCCAGTTCTGTAATTTTATATCGGTCGAATTAGTGGTAAAATAAGCGGTTAACGTTTGTAAATTTTCAGATGTCATTAACCAACGACGAATATTAAGACTATTACCATCTAAACCGACAAATAACTGTGTTTGATTATGGTGCAAACTGGCAAACATAGAAGCTATAGCTTGAGAACAAGACATAGCAGAAAACCCCTTGGTATTCATGAGATTTTGAATCTCATAACCCTGACTCATACCTGTATCATTCCACATACTCCAAGCAAAACAATAGCTATTTAATGTACTGTGAAATTGTTGATATTGGGAAAAACGATCAATAAAACTATTGGCCGCAGCATAAGCACCTACAGCGGTGCTACCAAAAAAGCCATGTAAAGAAGAAAAATTGATAAAAAAGCTGTTGCTATGATTTTTAATCAATTTGTGTAATGTCCACGTTCCTAACATCTTAGGAGTTAACATAGCTAATAATTTTTCTGGGCTTTCTTCTAATACTAATTGTTCATAAAATATTCCAGCTAAATGAATAATACCATCCAATTTTTTACCCCAATTCGCTTCAGATTTGTCCACTATTGACTGCAAATGTTTTAAATCGCAAATATCAGCAGCTTCATAGGTAATTTCTCCCCCAAGCTGCTCTAGTTCTTGATAAGCTTGTAGACGTTGGGAAATAGGATCTGTTTTTTGTAAATGCAAATCCCAGGTACTTTTTTCTGGTAAGGCAGTTCTACCAATTAATAATAGTCGAGCTTGATAATTCTTCAACAAATATTTAGCAATTTCTACTCCTATACCTCCTAGTCCTCCACTCAATAAATAAGTTCCACCTGGCTGAAAAGGAATTGGCTGTTTAGGTTCATTGAGCAATTCTACTTTTTGCAAGCGAGTCACAAAACGTCCCCCATTTCTATAGCCAACTTCCCGTTCTTTGCTAGATATTTGTAGTTCTTGAAGAAGATAATCACCATTTTTTTCGACTTCCTCAAAAGTTAAATCAACGTGACGACAATTTAACCAGGGTAGTTCTTGAGGAATGGTTTTTAACAGTCCCAAAACTGGAGACTTTTCATAAGCTATTAAGTCAGTTGATAAAATAGATTGAACGTAACTAGAAACAAATAGTAACTTAATTTGATGGTCAACTTGATGTTGAGAACTCTGAACTTTAGCTAAAGATTGAACTAGAAATAATAAACTATATATTCCTGGTATTTGGGCTTGTTTAATAGCCTCTAAACTCGTGACTTCCCCAGTATATTTTTCATAAGTCCATAGGTGGATAATTTGCCCAATGATAATCTTATTATCTGCTAAAGATTTCAATAATAACTCATAATGTTCTGCTTTTTCGGGAGCTATTTGATAGGATAAATTATTGATTTTTAGGAAATCTTGACCAGATGAAACAGTTATAAATGGCAGATTATATTGAGATAATCTATGAGAGATATATTCTCCTAATCCAGAATTATCAGTAAAGACTAAAGTAGAATTGGTTATGTTCAGAGTATCATGGTTAATTATCGGGCTTTTTTGTTGCCAAATTTGCCGATAAAACCAATCGGGAATAGTGTGAGAATTACCAAACAAGATATCAACTTGTTTAATAATTTTTTGAAATTCACCACTATGAAACCGCTGACTTAGTTGAGAGCGTTGAATCTTACCAATGGCAGTTTTAGGAATAATTTCCTTAGCGACTGGAATTAGATAATCTGGATTAATTCCCACTTGTTTAACTACCTGAGTACGAATCTCTTTCAGGAGATTAAATAAGGCATCATCAACTCTTTCCGTATGAAAGAATATTGCTAATCTATCGGTATTGTTATCATTTAATCGCACAGCACAAGCAGCCGTATAAGAAATTTCTATTCCTTTAACTTCCTCTACAGCAGTTTCGATTTCATGACAATAATAATTGACACCATTAATAATAATAGTTTCCTTAGCTCTGCCAGTAATTACTAAATGTCCATGACTAATAAATCCTAAATCACCAGTATCAAACCAACCAGATTCTAATAATGCTTCTTTATTTGCTGGGAAATTTTTATAATACCCCTTAAAAACCACATCACCTCGTACTTGCAATTTACCAATAGTTTCTTCTAATAATAATGAGTTTTCCCGGTCTACTATTCTAATAGAAACACCAGGAATTACAGTCCCAAGATCAGTAAAAGTTGTACCCTGATGATTACCAATTTCTAATCTTTTTAGTTGTCCTTTTAACGAGGATTTATCTATAGTGTGAAAAGTTAAAGGATGTTCTATTGTGGGCTGATAATAGGTAATTCCTGAACCCATTTCTGCCATACCAAAAGCGGGACGGAGTGCTGTTTTTGGTAATTTATATTTAGCGTGCAGATGCTCAATAAACTCCATTGTTGCTTTATCAGATACGGCTTCTCCTGCGGTGAGGAAAAATTTAATACATTCTAAATTCCAATTTTGTCTTTGTTCTTGTTTGAGGGCATGATTAATCAGACCATAGGCAAAATTAGGAGACCAACTATGAGTAATACGAAATTTATCAATTAAGTCTAACCAATTGAGAGGACGACTTAAAATATATTCTGTTTGCACATAAACCAGTTGACATCCTATATCAATGCAGCGGATATGCCAATCAGAAATACTACCAATATGGTCAAAAGGTAGCCAATTAAGAATGACATCTGAGGAGCTAAAATTACAAAGTATATTGGCTCCCCTCGCACGAGATATAAGATTTTTATGGGTTAGACCTATACATTTTGGCATTCCTGTACTACCTGATGTTAGGTTGAAAAAGGCTATATCATCAGGTTGACTAGGATGATAATTTAAGTCGGGGGTATTAATTCGTAATTCTTCGATTATACAAATCTTTAACTCTGGATTTAATTCTGGATTTGGCAACCATTGACTGAGAGAATTGAGATTTTTTTGTAAATATTCATTAGTCAGAATAAATGGATTATCTAATAATTGCCAAACATAACAAATTTTATCTACAGCTTGGTTTTTTTCTTCATAGTTTTGGAGAGGGGCAATGATTACGGGAACAAAACCTCCTAGTAAGCATCCCCAAAAAGCTGGGATAATATCAAAGTTTTGGGACAATTGAAAAATTATTTTATCTTGGGGTTTAAGTCCTAACTTTCTCAACCCAGTTAAAATCCTTTGGGCTTGTTGCCATAAATCTTGATAAGATTGTATTTTTTCTGAGCCATCAGATTGAATATAAATAATATTATTACTAATATTATTAGTTGATTTTTGAGCGGTTTTTTCTAGTAATTCCCCTAATGTTTGGGGAGCGTCTTGAGGATAGTCTAAAGGTTCTCCATGACTAATAGCTAGTTTTTTGGGTTCTAGTAATTGTTGATGTTCTCTGTTATTGCTGGATAAGGTTTTTTGTTCATGAGTTTGATGATCTTCAGCGTTAATAACTGAAGTTTCTGGTAATAAATCTGTTAAATGCAGGGCAGGAATTTTGTTAATCTGTGGTTCAACTATGACGGCAACATGATCAATTTCTCCCATTGACTCCAGTTGTTTTTCTACATTAGCAATTAAGTGAGAATCAATCACAGCTAATTTCATTAGAGCAACTTCATCTATCTGCCCTGTAGCTGTTAAGGGAATACTAGAAACAGGAACGTAGGTTTTTGGTAATATTGGGAATAAAGATGTTGGTAAATTATTTTGTAGTTGGGATTGAATTTGTTCTGGGGATATGCGTACACTAGAAACGATGTAAGCAATTAATTGAAATTGACCATTTTCGCTTTTTTTGCTGACTACAGCACAGTCTTCAATAAGGATATTTCTTAATAAAGCTGATTCAATAACTGAGATATATTTGCTGATTTCTAGATTATTAATTGGCTGATTCATAGAGTTAATATTATTGATGTTAAACACTGCTAAAAATCTCCTGACAACTGATTTCATTACTTGCTAAAAGGGTGTTTGAAAAGTTATGATTGATGTATCAAATATTTTTGACCCCACCCTAACCCTCCCCTTGTTAATGGGAGGGAATTGGATTTTCTTGTTTCCCCCCTTCATAAGGGGAAAGGGGGGTAAAAATGTGATAAAAATACGGGATACCACTTTTAAAACATCCTCTAATAGCCTGGAGTAGCTTTTAAATGGCACTGTAACCACCATCTACCATTAAAATTGCACCTGTGACGTAAGTAGCAGCGTCGGAAGCGAGAAAAATTACCGGACCAACTAATTCTGTTGGTTCACCTCTTCGCTGCATGGGAATTTTTATTTTTAAATGTGCTTGATCTTGCTCTGGAGGTAAACAAAATTTTTCCGTACCTTCCATAATATTATTGATATATCCGGGGGCAAAAGCATTAACACGAATCCTATCATTTGCCCATTCTACTGCAAGCGATCGCACTAACTGATTTACACCTCCTTTGGCCGCAGTATAAGCAGCACAACCAGAGATACCAATTACACCAGCTATGGAAGAACTCATAATAATTGATCCACCTGTACCTTGTGCCATCATTTGTTTAGCTGCTAATTGAGAACAATTAAAATACCCCTTTAAATTAACATTAATAATTGCATCCCATTCCTCTTCTTCTAGGGAAATAAAAGGTTTGAGAATATCAATTCCCGCATTGCAAACTAAAATATCTAAACGGTTGTAATAATTAACAGTTTGCTGAATTAAATTTTGGCAATATTGACGTTTAGTAACATCAGTTGTTAATGCTATAGCATCCCCTCCTGCTGCTTGAATAATTTTCGCTGTTGCTTCGGCTTCTATTTGTTTAATATCAGCAATTACTACTTTTACACCCACAGCAGCTAATCCTTGAGCAATTACCTTACCAATTCCTCTAGCAGCACCTGTAATAATAGCAACTTTACCCGTTAAATCAAAAAGATTATGTTCCATTTTTTTTTCTTCATTAATAAATTATTCTTGCTTTTAGCCTTTCCCTCTTTAGTGAGATACAAAATTACCCCTCCCCAACCCTCCCCTTACCAAGGGGAGGGTGCGCGATAGCGCGGGTGGGGTGTATTTCTTGAGCTTGGGAATTGCTATATTCACGCCAATGTAAATAATAAATCATCAAGTTCATCTTGACTCAAATCTACATCAGGAAAGTCCGAAGGAGTATAACCACCATTTTCTAAAGAAGTACAATGTGTAATTAATGTTTTTAACTTCGATATATAATCATTAGCGAGATGAGTAATAGTTTCTCTCCGATAAAGATTTTGACTGTAGACAAAATAAATTTCTAGTTTCCCTTCTACCACCTTGCCTACCACATCTAATATATGACCACGCGCTGCTTTAGGGCTGAAAATTCGTCCTGGATTTTCTGGAGCAAATCCTAATAGAATCGGTTCTGATTGAATCTGGTCAAATTGTCCGAGATAATTAAAAGATATCTCAGCTTGGGGCAGTTTTTCTAATTGTTGGTAAATATCAATATTTTGACACAGATAACGGAGGATACCATAACCAATACCACGATTAGGAATTTTTCGCAATTGTTCTTTAATAGTTTTTAAATTTTCCCCAAGATCAGAAGTTTTCCCTAACTGCAAAAATACAGGATAAATAGTAGTAAACCAACCCACAGTGCGAGATAAAACTACATCATTAAATAGTTCTTCCCGTCCATGACCTTCTAAGTCAATCAGTAGGGAATCAGCACCAGTCCATTGATAAAAGGTTTGCACTAAAGCAGTTAATAAAATATCATTAATTTGTGTATTATAAGCAGCAGGTACATCTTGAAGTAAAATCCGAGTTTCCTCTGTTGTTAAAGCCACAAAAATCTCTTCAGAACTCCCTTCCGTATTCAAGGCTTTTTGGGCTGCTTTCACGACAGGAAAATCTAAAGGTAAAGGTTGAATATGGGCTGGAACTTGAGATAACCAGTAATTTAATTCCTGTGTGATTGCTGGGGAATTGCCATAGTTTTGTTGACGAATTGCCCAGTCTTGAAATGATGTAGTTTTGGCAGTTAATTTGATAGATTTTCCTTGTTCTAGTTGACAATAGGCTGTTACTAAATCATCTAATAATATTCTCCATGATACACCATCAACAACCAGATGTTGAATAATTAAAAGTAAACGACTGGATTTTTCTTGACCTAAATTAAATAACACCACTCGCAACATTGGACCTGTTGCCAAATTTAATGTTCCTTGTAATTTATTAGCTTTAAATTCAATCGCTGCTGACTGTTCTGTACTTGGTATATCAGAAAAATCAATTACTTCAAAAGGCACTAATTGATCATGATTACTGTTGATATTACTATTTATTTGTTGCCATTGGGAATCAACTTTAATAAATCGCATCCGTAGGGCATCATGATGAATAATTAACTGTCCAATGGACTGTACTAATAATTCTGGCTGAATCTCTGCTGGTACTTGCAATATCATTGCCTGATTAAAATAGTGAGGTTCACACCAATCCTCCGCAAAAAACCATTTTTGAATCGGTGTTAGGGGAACTTCTCCTATTACTAAACCTTGTGCGACTACAACAGCATTAGTATGACTGGCCACAGTAGCTAATTGGGCAATAGTTTGATATTGAAATAGTTGTTTTGTAGTGATTTGGACACCTTTTTGATTAGCACGGGCAATAATTTGGATACTCAGAATTGAGTCTCCACCTAACTCAAAGAAATTATCCTCAATGCCGATTTTTTCTAACAGTAAAACCTCCTGCCAAATATTAGTTAAAACTGCTTCCGTAGGAGTGCGGGGGGCAATAAATGTTTCTGATTCGTTAATTGTTGATGGAATTGGTAATTGTTTACGATCTATTTTGCCATTAGGTGTTTTAGGTAAAGCATCCAGAAATACAAAAACAGCAGGGATCATGTAATCTGGTAACTTTTGTTTGAGAAAATTCTGTAAATCAGAGCGATTTAAGGAAGGTTCATTAGTAACTATATAAGCAACTAATTGTTTAATATTTGGGTTATCTTCTCGAACTACAACTGTTGCTGCTGTAATTTGTGAATGAGCAGTAAGAACTGTCTCAATTTCTCCTAATTCTATACGGAAACCACGAATTTTTACTTGATCATCTATTCTTCCTAGATATTCTATATAACCATCAGGTAAATAGCGGACTAAATCACCAGTTTTATATAAACGAACGGATGGAGAATCATCAAAACAATGGGAAATAAATTTTGCAGATGTTAATTCTGGATTATGCAAATATCCTCTAGCTAAACCAGTACCACCAATATGTAATTCTCCAGCTATACCAATAGGAACAGGTTGTAATTTAGCATCTAAAATATATGTTTTGGCGTTAGGAATTACTCGACCTATAGACTGTTGTTCGCGCTCATATTCCACTTGAGATACATTACAGAAAGTTGTAACTACTGTGGCTTCTGTGGGTCCATAGGTATTGATTAAAATTGGTAACCTGGGACAAGAAGATAATTTTTCTTGTAAATAGTTTTGCCAAAGTTTTAATTTATCTGGTAGTAATCTTTCTCCACCAATATCAATTAATCTAATTGTTTCTGGTAAAATTTTATCTGTAGTTACTAATTCTGATATTAATTGTTGCCAGTAAGCTGTAGGTAAAAATAAACCCGTGATTTGCCATTGACGGCATTTTTGCAAGAATATGGAAAAGGAATTTAACATTTCTGCGGTGCGTAATACTAAGGTTGCACCGGAAGCTAATGCAGAAAATATTTCTTCTAAAGCAGCATCAAAATTAATGGATGCAAACTGGAGTATTTTATCATTATCGGTAATTTCATATTCTTGAATTGCAGTGTGAATGAAATTCACTAAAGACCTATGTTCAACAGCTACTCCTTTGGGTTTACCAGTTGAACCAGAAGTATAAATTACATAAGCTAAATTCTCAGGTTTTACCTCACTAACTGGGTTGTCTTGACTTTGAACAGAAACCGTATTTTCTAAATGGTCTAAATAAATAATTTTAGTGCTACTATCAACTGTTAAAGATGTCAGGTACTCCTTAGTTAGTATTACCTTAACTTGAGAATGATCGATCATGTAGGATAAACGTTCAAGGGGGTAATCAGGATCAAGGGGAAGATATGCAGCACCAGCTTTAATAATTGCCAGCAAACTAATAATTAATTCAGATGATCTTTCTAAACAAATCCCTACTAAATCATCTGGTTTGACACCCAAATTTTGTAAATAATGTGCCAGTTGATTAGCTTGAGAATTTAACTGTTGATAGGTAAATTGTTGATTTTCATAAACCAGTGCAATGTTGTCAGGATAAAGTTTAACTTGTTCTTCAAATAATTGATGAATACATTTATCTTTGGGGTAATCTTTGTCTGTTTGATTAAAGGTAATTAATATTTGTTCTTTTTCTGCTGCTGTCAACAAGGGTAATTTGTTAATATATTCATCGGGATTATTCACAATAGCTGATAATAAAGTCTGTAAATGATCTGTCATTCTGATCATTGTATCTGCTGTAAATAAATCCGTACTATATTCCCATTGACCAATAATTTCTGTCTTGGTTTCAAACATAGCTAAACTTAAATCAAAGGGAGATATTCCCCGTTCCACCATCTGGGGAGTGATGATTAAATCAGGTAACTCTATGGTATCTAAAGATATGTTTTCCAAAGCAAACATAACCTGAAAAATTGGGTTATAACTGAGAGAACGTTCTGGATTTAATACTTCCACAACCTGCTCAAAGGATACATCTTGATGATCATTAGCGGTTAAACTTGTTTGTCGTATTTGTGCTACTAATTCGGAAAACTGGCAGTTATTTTCAATTTGATTACGGATAACTATTGTATTTACAAAAAAACCAATTAATGTTTCTACTGCTACTTGTTTACGGTTAGCAATTGGACAACCCACACTAATATCATTCTGACCAGTATAACGATAAAGTAAAACTACAAAAGCTGTCAGTAAAGTATGAAAGGAAGTTACCCCTAATTTTTGACTTAAATTCCTTAATTGTTGAGTTAAATCACCATCAATTTTAAATTCATGAGTTGCACCAGCAAAACTTTGAATAGCTGGACGGGGTTTATCTGTTGGCAATTCTAATAACGGTGGTTTAGCAGCTAATTGTTGTTGCCAATATTTTAGTTGTTTTTGTAATATTTCTCCTGTAATATTTTCCTGTTGCCATACCACAAAGTCACCATATTGTATATTTAATTCTGGCAAAGATATAGGAGAACCACTAGCAAAACTCTGATAAAGATGACATAATTCCTTAATAAAAATACCCATTGACCAACCATCAACAATGATGTGGTGGATAATAATTAGGAGAATGTACTCATCTGCACCTGTACGCAATAGTTTAAATCGCCATAAATCACCGTTTTCTAAGTTAAAAGATTGACGAACTTCGCGGGTAATATAAGATGATATTTCTGTTTCTAAATAAGTTTGTAAATCTATAATTGGCAGATGAAAAGTAAAATGAGAATTGATTTTTTGATAAGGATTCCCGTCAATAGCAGGAAAAGCAGTTCTTAAACTTTCATGACGACGAATAATTTCTTGAATACTTTGTTCTAAAATCGTGATCTTTAGCTGACCTTTAATTTTCAATTGTAAAGATTCATTATAAGCCGTATTATCTTGATCTAATTGATGTATAAACCACATTGAGCTTTGGTTATAAGACAGGGGTAACATACCCGTTCTATCTACAGAAGCTATGGGTACAAAAACATCTTGAGTGGAAGTTTTAGCCTCTTGGAGAACAGCAATAATTTCCGGTTTGCGTTGCACTATTTCCGCTTTTAAAGATGGTGTAATTACTCCTTTGGGAGCTTTAATTTTCAGTTCTTCTCCTTCTAGGGAAATTGTGATCTCTAAACTTCTTAACTGCGATAAAAAATTAATTGTATTCATGGTATTTTCTCCTAGTATTCTTTCTTTGTATTTTGATGAAATTGATGTATTTTTTAACCTACTGCTGTGCTAACATTGCCTGTAATTGTTCTGGGGAAAGTTGGGCAATTTCTTGAATAGTCTTAGCAATCTCATTGATAATGTCCTCTCCACCAGCTAATTCTCCTAGTACAGTAGCTAATTCTTTGACACTGGGAGAAGTAAACAAATGACGAATAGTAATATCCAATTCTAATGTTTGACGAATTTTCCCAATTAATTGTATGGCTTTGAGTGAATGTCCTCCTAATTGGAAAAAGTTATCATCAATTCCTACTTGTTTAACTCCTAATACTTCAGCCCAAATTTCTGCTAGTATTTCTTGAATTGGGGTTTGTGGTGCAATATAGATTTGATTTAATTCTGGTCGCTCATTCGTGGGAATTGGTAAAACTTTACGGTTAACTTTACCATTAGGATTCAAGGGGAAAGAATCCATTTGCACAAATACAGAAGGAATCATATAATCTGGTAATTGAGCAGCCAGATATTTTCTCAGTTCAGAAGCATTAACAGTTTCATTAATTACCGGGATAAAGTAAGCGACGAGAAATTTTTCCTTAGCATTTTCACCATGGGTAGTTGTTACTGCTTGACTAATGCGAGGATACTTGCTTAAAATTGCTTCGACTTCACATAAATCAATTTGATAACCGCGAATTTTGACGAGATCATCTATTCTTCCTAAAAACTCAATATTACCATCTGGTAAATATCTTGCTAAATCTCCAGTTTTATACAGACGATGATAAGGTGATTTATCAAAGGGATTAGGAATGAATTTCTCTTTTGTTAATTCTGGACGCTGAAAATATCCTCGCGCTAAACCATAACCACTAACATATAATTCTCCCACAATTCCCACGGGTACTGGTTGAAAATGTTTGTCTAAAATATAAACTTTGACATTGACAGCCGCTTTACCAATGGGTGCATAAACAGGCCATTGTTCTGGATTTTCGCTAAAGGCATAAGTCGTCACTAAATTTGCTTCTGCTGGACCATAATAGTTATATAAACAGCAATTTTTAAGTTGTTTAAATAAATCAATTATTGGTTGAGTAATTTGTAATTGCTCACCAGTAGCAGATACTTCTCGTAGATTATTTTTCAGCAATTCTGGCTGTTGTCTGCAAAATTCCGCTAGTTCTTGTAATACACTCACATTAAGAATCACTTTTTGAATGGAATTACTTACTAATAATTGAATTAATTTTTCCAAATCTAATCGGGTATCTTCGGGAATCATATACAGAGTTCCACCTGTACCCAAAGCGACGGATAATTCGTGAAAATTAACATCAAAACCCAAGGAAGCAAATTGCAAAACCCCTACACCACAAGCCATTTTTGTTAAGTGATGTGCAAGTAAATTCGTGAGACAATAATGGGGAGTTTCAATTCCTTTAGGTTTACCTGTAGAACCAGAACTATAAATTATATAAGCTAAGTTTTCAGATGTAATTTGAGTGCTTGGGTTGGTTTTGTTCTCTAAATTAATTTGTGTCCATTCCTGATCTAAAATTAACCGATGATGAGGGAAATCACATTGAAGTAAGGCTTGTAAATTGCTTTGCGTGATCAGCACAGGTACTTGAGTATCTGCTAAAATTAACCCCAATCTTTCTGGAGGATAATTAGGGTCTAAAGGCACACAAACACCACCAGCTTTGAGAGTTGCTAGAATAGCGATCGCTACTTCTAAACCTCTCTCTAAACACAACCCTACAGGTATATCTGCACCCACTCCTAATTTTTGCAAATAGTGAGCTAATTGATTAGCGCGGTTATTTAATTCCCGATAAGTTAATTTTTGATTAGCAAAAACCAAAGCTACAGCATCAGGTGTTGTTTCTGACCATTTTGTAACTAATTCATGAATATTTTCTTGGAGCAGATTTTCCGATTCTGTTTGATTACTATCTACCAAAAGAAATTTTTCTTCCTGGGGAGTTAATAGAGGTAATTTGCCTGGTAGACTTTGAGGATTAGCCACAATTCCTAGTAACAGAGTTTGCAAATGACCTGCCATTCTCTCAATTGTCCCATGATCAAAGCGATCGCCAGCATAAATCAAATTTAATTTTAATTCTTTCTCTGGTGTCACTATCAAAGTTAGGGGATAATCAGCGTGTCCAGTATTTTTAATCTTGGTTATTTGTAAATCATGATCTGCTTTCCCAAGCTCTTGACCCAGGGGTAAATTATTAAAGACTACAAAACTCTCAAATAAAGATTGACCTCGTGGTATATCACTCCAACCTTGAATTTCCACCAATGGAGTATGGCCATATTCTTCTCGTTCAATTTGCTCTTGTTGCAACTGTTTTAACCAAGGTAAAATTCCCATATCTTCAGGAATTTTCACCCGCACAGGTAAAGTATTCACAAACAACCCAACCATTAATTCTACACCAGATAAAGCCGGAGGACGACCAGAAATGGTAGCACCAAAAACTACATCAGCTTCACCACTATAACGACTTAAAAGTATTCCCCAAGCTGCTTGTATCAGTGTAAATAATGTTAAATAATTTTCTTGAGCTAGGTTTTTTAAACTAGCCGTCTCTTCTGCTGAAAAGGAAAAATACTTATGATTATATTCTCGACTAATATCTTTTTTACGGTGAAGATTATCAACTTGTAAAGGTGTAGTTGCAGTAAAACCTTGCAAATTTTTACGCCAATAAATTTCCGCTTGTTTAATATCTTGCTGTTGTAACCAACCAATATAATCTCGATAAGGAGGGGTAGGTGATAAATATAAAGTTTCTCCTTTATTTATAGCTATATAAAACTGCCAAACCTCTTCCATGATCACTGACAAACTCCAGCCATCAGCTAAAATGTGATGGGAACTCCACATTAATTCATAACTCTTATTTCCCATAGAAATCAGAGTAAATCGCGTCAAAGGAGCTTTATCCAGGGCAAAATATTCATCCTGATCAGATTGACGAAAAGTATGTAATTGCTCTTGTTGTACATCTGATGATAGAGAACTCCAATCTAAATTAACCCAAGGAACATTAACTTGTTTCTGGACTATCTGTAAAGGTTGTTTGGGGTTTTTCCACACAAACACAGTCCGTAAAGCCGGATGACGTTCTACTACTTTACACCAAGCTTTTTCAAGGTCCAATATATCTAAATTACCCTGCAAACTAATTTGAATTTGCGTTAAATAAGCCTTTGATTCTGGGTTATAAAGACTATGAAATAACATCCCCTGCTGCATTGATGATAAGGGATAAATAGCTTCAATGTTTTTATTGGTTTTATTGCCAAAACTTTGCATAGTTACCATTGGTTATTAATCTCCACAAATACAAATCAATCTACAAACTTAATCACTGAATTACTTAATTAAAAAGCCGAAACAGATAATCCCCCGTCTATAGGAATCGTTATTCCAGTGATATAACTAGAACATTCTGAGGCTAAAAAGACTACTAAATTAGCTACTTCATCAGACAAACCTAAACGACCAGCAGGAATTTTACCAGCAATTCGAGATTTAATTACATCAACTAATTGATTTTCCTCCTGGGCTGCAATTTCTAAATACTGGTGATGCCTGGGTGTATCAATTACACCAGGATTAACTGTAGTAATCAAAACATTAAATTTCGCTGTTTGGGTAGAAACAGATTTAGTAAAATTCATCAAAGCTGCATTAGCCACACCTGATTTAATTAACCTTGGTGAAGGTTCTTTTCCTGATGTACCCACAATATTAATAATCCTACCCCATTGGTGATTTTTCATCCCTGGTAACACTAAATTGGTCATGCGAATATAACCCATTAATTTAGCTTCAAATACTAGCCGCCAGTCATCATCTGATAATGTTTCTACTGCATTACTAGCAAATGATGCTCCTTCAGAATTATTAATTAAAATATCAATTTTTCCGAATTTATCTAAAGCAGTATTTACTAAATTCTCGGAGTCACTAGCTTTATGAACATCAGCGGATAAAGCAAGTATTTCTAAATTTTCTTTTTCTCGACTTAGTAGCTTTTCAATCTGTTGAATTTTCTCAAAATTGCGTCCACAAATAATTAGTTTACATCCTTCCTGTGCTAAGATTTGGGCAACTGCAAGACCAATTCCCGCACTAGATCCTGTAACTAAAGCCACTTTTCCTGTTAATCCTAAATCCATCGAAAATATACCTCTATTAATAATTTAAAAATGATGTGGCAACACAATTTTTATTAATGTCACTGTTTCTGATGCTGAATTATAACCTGAATGAATTACATCAGCAGGAGCATAATAAATTTGCCCTCTTTTTATCTCCTGTTGTTCCCCACCGATATTGATCATCATTTTCCCATCAATAATCACCCCTATTTCTTCACTGTCAGATTGCTGGTTGGAGGTTTTTTCTCCTGGAGGAATTTGGGTAATAATGGTTGTAAACCAAGAGCCGACGGCGATATGGCTGGGGAAATTTGTAATTTGATCTGAAGTGGGTTTTAGGTCTATAAAAACTGCTTCATTTGTTGATAAATGAGTCACCCGTTTCAAATCAAAAGAGAATATGGATTCATCTGAATAATTTACTGTGTCAAAACCATGGGGAACTTCAGATCCAGCACTATAAACTTGTTGTAATGGGTTTAAAAATTCTTTCTTACCACTCACATTCATTTCTAAATTGCCAGAAATTACCATCCCCATTTGACTTTCAGGATGTTGATGTACTGGAAGATAAGCTCCAGGGGCAATGCAAGCAAATTGAAAAACAATATCTTGACATTGAAAAGCCACTATATCTATATTACTAACTTTGATATTTTGATGAGAGGGAAAAAATTTAGACATAGGCTACACTAGGCTTTTTGTAAAAGACTGACCAACTCATGGGTATTGTTCCATGAATTGAAACAAATTCCAAATCATAATATTCTCTTGCTTTTTCATTAGTAATGGCTAAATCAGCTAAACCTTGATGTACTTGTTTAGCTGCCACACTGGTATGACTAATTCTACTGTCATTTCTTGAGGACTATATTGTGGTGGTAAAAGTTCCGATAACAGCGGTAATGGTGCAGGATGGGTAACAATCCTACTACCGATAACTTTAAATTCTTGATCTTTTCTTTTGGCTAATCCGTAGACAGGAGTTGGGTGGACAAATATAAAACCTAAATCAAATTTAGGCTGCATATAAAATTCGTTAATTTTTTCGTATGCGTGAGGTACTAAAGCTAAATCTACTTGCTCGTTTTTTAACGCTTGCTGTAGGTCTATAAAACTATCAAATAATTTCACTAAAACATTAATTTCCTCTTGTTCAATTTGGCTGATTAGATATTTTAGTGCCGCTTCACTGCTAGTGCCGCTAGGTCCTAATGTCCCTAAAGTTAAAGTCTTGGATATAGGGATAGGGTATTTAAATTCAATTTGAAACTTGAACATAAATTATTTCTGAACTGAGTTAAATTTGTGTACTTGCCCTATGGATTAAAGCTAAACTAAAAGAGATAAAATGGGTTTATATTCTTTTTTAGAGAGGCCTATTGATCTTAAATATGCTCTTTAATGAATTTTAGCTCGTCTATCCTTAATCCCTAATTTTAAATAGTTCTTTAATTTTTAGCTTGCAAACTTATTTTATTTGCTTACCCTTTAAGTGATACTACTAGTTAACTATATTTGTCAAGTAAATAAAAGAAAAATTTTTGGCGATCGCACCACAAGTAAAAAATATAAAAATCACACTGCAATTTATACTTATAAAATAAATCCCCGACTTCTTTAAGAAGTCAGAGATCTTACTAATTAGCTATTCTGCCTCTTCTAGTTCTCCATTATCACCCGTATCAGGGGGAACAATAGCAACTCCAGTAATAGCATCATCTTCGTCTAAACGTTGCACTTTCACCCCCGTAGCTGACCTTGACTGAATAGAAATTGCATTCACCGCTTGACGAATAATTATACCACGATTGGTGGCCATCATAATTTCATCATCATTGTTGACAATCCTTAAAGTAGCCAGTTTATCTTTAGTTTTACGGGTTTTGAATTTGGTGGCCATTAAACCTTGACCAGCGCGGTTTTGCAGTCGGAACTGGGAAACAGGCACACGCTTACCATAACCGCCAACGGTAATGACTAATACCCAGGGTCCCGTACTATTGGTGTTAGTGGTTTCTGGGGTTTCTTCAGTATTTTCAATTTCGGTAATTTCGGTAATTTCTACGGTTTCTTCTATTTCTGCGGTTTCTTCTATTTCCGCTTCCGTATCTGTATCTAATGTGTCGAGAATAGCTGCTGGTAGGATATCCATACCGATGAGTTCATCTTTATCCTTGAGTTTCATGGATTTTACACCACGAGTGGCTCTACCCAGGGGACGCAGTTGGTCGTGAGTACAGCGGAAGTGAATGGCCATACCTTGACGTGAACCGATGATTATGCTATCTTCTACTCTAGCCCTCCTCACCCAGCGCAGTTGGTCGCCTTCTTCTAAGGATATAGCAATTAATCCATTAGCGCGAATATGGCTAAATGCCTCTAGGACGGTTTTTTTAATGTTACCGCCTTTAGTAAGCATGACGAGATATTCTTCGCTGCTAAATTCGTCTACGGGGACAATGGAGGTAATTTTCTCTTCTTTGGGAATGGGTAACATTTGGACTATGGGTGTCCCCCGACTGGTGCGCGAACCTACGGGTATTTGATATGCTCTTAGGCAGTAAACAACACCGCGATCGCTAAAGAATAAGATGCTATCATGATCACAGCAAGTTAAGAAATGCTCAATGGTATCATCATCTTTAACCTTGGCACCGGCTTTACCTCTGGTAGCGCGGTTTTGAGATTCAAAGGTATTAACGGGCATCCGTTTGATGTAACCTTGTTCTGTCACCAGAATAATCGCCTTTTCATTGGCAATTAAGTCAATATCATCTATGTCTCCTTCCCCATGGGTAATTACTGTCCGTCGGGGTGTAGCAAAACTGGTTTTGATTTGACTGATTTCAGTTTGAATGATTTCTAGCACCCGTTCCCGTTTAGCTAAAATATCGAGTAAGTCGGTAATTTTAACTTGGAGGTCTTCGTGTTCGAGACGAATTTTATCAGCTTCTAGAGCCGTTAACCGCCGCAGTTGCATTTGTAAAATTGCGTCTGCTTGGACTTCGGAGAGTCCGTAAGTGTTAATTAACTCACCTTTGGCTGTAGGTGCGTCCGGTGCATGACGAATTAAAACAATAATTGCATCTAATTGAGAGAGAGCAATTAATAACCCTTGCAGAAGGTGATCTCGTTCTTCTGCTTTCCGTAGTTCGTAGCGGGTACGGCGTTCTATGGAGAAAATACGGAAATCCAAGAAAACGCTGAGAAATCTTTTGAGATTTAGGGTTTGGGGTTCACTGTTGACTAATGCCAACATATTTGCGCCAAAATTAGCTTGAAGAGGGGTTTGTTTATAAAGGTTGTTTAAAACGACGCGGGGATAGGCATCACGTTTTAATTCTATCACAATTCTCATCCCGTCCCGATCGCTCTCGTCCCGGATATCTGCAATACCATCAATGCGTTTATCATTGACCAACTCGGCAATTTTTTCAATTAAGGCCGCTTTGTTGGTTTGGTAAGGCAACTCGGTAATAATAATTGCCTCCCGTTCTGGACGGTTGCGTTGAGCAATGGTTTCAATATTGGCTACACCGCGCATGGTAATTGAACCGCGCCCAGTGGTGTAAGCTTCTTTGATACCACTGACTCCTAATATCTGCGCTCCGGTGGGGAAATCGGGACCGTGAATATACTGCATTAACTGAATGTCAGTTATTTCGGGATTGTGAATTAGTGCTACTAACCCATCAATCAATTCTCCCAAATTGTGCGGAGGAATATTTGTGGCCATTCCCACAGCAATTCCCGAAGAACCATTGAGCAGGAGTTGGGGAATGCGGGAGGGTAAAACCGTGGGTTCTTGTTGCGAACCATCGAAGTTATCGGCAAAGTCTACGGTTTCGGCTTCAATATCTTGGAGAAGGGCTACACTAGTTAAAGCGTGTAGACGACATTCCGTATACCGCATTGCAGCCGGTGGATCATTGTCTACTGAACCAAAGTTACCATGTCCACTGATGAGAGGCGATCGCATGGAAAAATCCTGCGCCATCCGCACCAAAGCATCATACACTGCCGTGTCACCATGAGGGTGATATTTACCCAATACTTCCCCCACCACACGGGCGCATTTTCTAAAGGGGCGATCATGAAGTAAACCCAGTTCGTGCATAGCATAGAGGATGCGACGATGCACAGGTTTAAGACCATCCCTAGCATCTGGTAGTGCCCGACCTACAATGACGCTCATGGCGTATTCTAGATAAGACCGCGACATTTCACCTCGCAAATCCGTCGGGATAATCCTCTCCTGTGAGGTTGTCATAAACTCGAAAACTCCAAAAAATGTAGATTTTAGCTTTCAACTTGACAAAAGACAAAATTATGTCAAATTAACTTTGAATAGTTGTCATATTTTGCCACAATTATAACACATTCTCATCCAATTCGCACAAATACTATCCAATTTCCAAGATTAGTAAATTTATAAGTTATATCTAAAGGCTAGATTATTGATTAATTACTAATATTTAGATCATAATTTTAGAAAACCTGCTGATATTGAATTTAGAACTACTTGAAAAAGAAAAATATTCAAAATCCCCGACTTATAAAATCGGGGATCTGATTTTAAGAAGGAGGATAACCAGCAGCAATCAAAGCTTCTTTAATAGTAGATTCGGAAGCTTGAGTTTCTACATTGACAAGCTTGGTTTTAGTGTCAGCTTCTACAATAGCATAAGCATCAACGGCTTTAACTGCATTGGTAATATTATTAGCACAAGCAGAACAAGCCATTCCGGGAATAGTGAGTTTGATTGTCATGGGTAACAGGAGTGAAAACTCAATTAGAACTAACAAAAATATCTGTCTTAACTATACCTTGTCGAAATCGAAAAAAGTCTTAATTTGTAAGTTGGGTTGAGGTACAAAACCTAATATAAGTGTCAGGTTGGGTGTCAGTTAACTTGACCTACAAAAAATAGACAAGGTATTGTCTTAACCAACCGGATTATGTTCAATATTATAGACTAAATTATTCAGATTAATTAGTCAAGATCGAACATATCATAAAAATCAAACACCAAAGAAAATTCTAGATTGGTTTCACCGATTTTTCTTGACATTAAACTTGAATTAATCTTTGAAACCCTGGCTCATTTTTAATTTCATCAAAATCAATATCAGTTGTAGCATCTTCTCGGTAACTGGGATTAAATTCAATAGCTTTTTGTAGATTTTCTAGAGATAATTCAACCTTTTTTTGTAGTGCATAACAGACAGCTTTGTTATAATATGCACTAGGATAATCTGATTTAATTTCTAATGCTTTATCAAAATTGGTAATTGCTTGATCATCTTCTCCCAACATTACCAAAGAGTAACCCCGTTTATCCCAAACCTTAGGGGAATTGGGTTGAAATTCTAAAGCTTTATCAAAAGAAGCAACTGCATTTTCATAATCTTCTAATTCTAGCAAAGATAAACCACAATTTACCCAAGCAACTCCATCATCAGGTTTAATTTTAGTAGCTTTATCAAAACAGTTAAAAGCTTCTTGATGTTTTCCTAAATTTCCACAAGCTACACCAATATCACACCAAGCTTGATGATATTCAGGATTAATTTTTATAGCTTGATTATAGGAGGCTATAGCATCTTTATAGCGTTTTAATTTACTGAATATAATACCACGTTTTAGCCAATTTTCTGGATTTTCAGGTTGGATTTTAATGAGTTTTTCATAAATAGCTAAAGCCTCTTCATAGCGTTTTTCTAAAAATAGTATTTCTGCTTGTTTGAGATCATTATCAATAGAAATTTCTGGTTGTAATGGTGTTGGTATAAGTATATTTTCTGCTAATTCTTTAAGAATTATCTCTTTACGTTGTTGAGCATCAATTTCTAATTTTTGCAGATTTTCTAGAATAGTAATTTGCTGTTTTTGGACATCATTTTGTAACTCTGAAAACCCAGATGTAAATTCTCCACCAGATTTTTCTAAATTCTCAATAACTTGCTGTTGTCTTTGAATAGCAGTATTTTCTAATTCTGTAAGTTGCTGAGAAAATTTGCTTTCTAATTCTCGCAGATTTTCCAGAATAGTAATTTGCTGTTTTTGGACATCATTTTGTAACTCTGAAAATCCAGATGTAAATTCTCCACCAGATTTTTCTAAATTCTCAATAATTTGCTGTTGTCTTTGAATAGCAGTATTTTCTAATTCTGTAAGTTGCTGAGAAAATTCGCTTTCTAATTCTCGCAGATTTTCTAGAATAGTAATTTGCTGTTTTTGGACATCATTTTGTAACTCTGAAAATCCAGATGTAAATTCTCCACCAGATTTTTCTAAATTCTTAATAATTTGCTGTTGTCTTTGAATAGCAGTATTTTCTAATTCTGTAAGTTGCTGAGAAAATTCGCTTTCTAATGTAGCTAAATTCTCTAATAATTGATATTTTTGAAGTTGACTATCAGTTTTTAATTCACTCACATCTGACTTAAATATATTATTCAGATTTTCGATATTTCCTATAATTATATCTTTTTGATTTTTAACATCTAATTGAAATTGAGATAATTCATTAGTAAATTCTGATTGTAATTTTACTAAATTCTCAATAGTATGATATTTTTGTTGTTGAGTTTCTGACTCTAAACCTTGAAATTGAGACATTAAATCAGCGCGAGATTTTTCAATATCACCAACAGCAATATCTTTTTGATTTTCTACCTCTAACTTGAGTTGGGTAAATTGAGAAAATAACTCAAATTCCAACTTTTTGATATTGTCAATTGTAATTTTTTGCTGTTGAGCAGATAAAGTTAACTGTTCCAATTGAGTATTTAATCTAAACTCCAAATTACTAATATTTTCCTGAGCCGATTTTACCTCAGTTTCCAAAGCAGTTAAAAACTCTTGTTTTGATTTAGGTAAATCAGATAAAAGAATAGATAAATTTTCTTCCTCACCTTGAATCTTTTGTTTAAGATTATTAACTTCCTCTGCTAATTCTTGAGTAGTATTTTGAGATAAGTTAATCAGTTTTTTTGCTTCTTCTTGAACAGTAGTTAATTGAGCTTGCAAATTTTCAATACCTTGAATTTGTTGGATTGCTCGTTCCACAATTTCCCGAATTACCGCTCGACGAAAAAACCATAATATAGCAATTAAAGCCACAGGAAATAAACTTAAAATAGTCAACCAGATATTAAGTAAGGTATTCGTGCGAGTCAAAGCACCTTCAAAAGTTTTAGTTTCTTTTCGCAGTCGTGCTAAGTCTTCCCGTTCTTGATTTGATAATACCTGAGCCGTAGCAGATAATACAGTATATCCACTGATAAAAGCTATTGATAGCAGTAAGGGTGACAGAAAAATGGTGCTTTTTAAAGCTAAATTTGAAAATATGGGGTTTTTGTTTTTCATGACAATTTTCCCTATCAGGTGGTTAGTTTCTACTATGATAGATGATTGGTGTCATGTTACTGGATTTTTAGGAGGTTTTTTTGATATTAACAGATTTTGTGAGGGGATGGAATTATGGATAAATCAAAAAGATATGGATATGTCCGATTATTTTTAAGTGATTTTTCCCATATATTCAGTTCATCTTTCATATTAGCAGCTTCTAGAGTAAAAGAAACGTTTCTTAACCAAGTTTTAAAATGTTGTAAAGCTGTACGATAAGACTCTTTTTCTATATTAGATAATTCGTCAAGTAAACGTTGTATTGTTTGTTATTTATCGTTCATAATTGAGTGCTTTAATAATTTATGTCTTAATAAATAGCCTAACTTGCTACTTACATATAATATAATAACTGCGATCGCCCGTCAATAGTGATACACTTACCCCAAACTTCCTAATTTCTAGCCAAAAATTCCAAAATAACCTTACAAAAAACCCTTCCCTAATGCTACCGTCTAGAATAATGTAGTAGTGTACAGAAACCATCAAAGGAAGATAGAAAAAAGGCTTTCAATCATTCATCAGTTTAAGCTTATTTACCACCTTTCTCACTTCCTATTCCCTCACTCAGCCAGCAATAGATTAAACTAGTTATTTGTAATGTCAGTTTGTACAACGTCGTTTTTGGCTTATTTTTCTATGGTGATAAGACTTACAGATGTGTACGGTATGGCCTCAACACCAACTGTGACACCTGACCGAGTTAATCAAGTGACTCGGAAAACCTACCCCAATTACAAAGTAATTGTCTTGAATGATGATTTCAATACTTTTCAGCACGTCGCTGAGTGTTTAATGAAGTATATTCCCGGAATGTCAGGCGACCGCGCCTGGGACCTAACCAATCAAATCCACTATGAAGGACAAGCAATTGTCTGGACAGGACCCCAAGAACCAGCGGAATTATACCACCAACAACTACGTCAGTCCGGGTTGACAATGGCTCCCCTGGAAGCAGCCTAATCATTATGCCTAAACCCACCGATGGTAGACTAGTATGGAATCACTCTACCCATATTCCCGGTCTAATCCCTATTTTAGAACGTTTATGTCAACACCATGGTATTGTCACAGTGACACCAGCGGTTATTGGTAGAGCTAAAGGCCATGCACCAAAAATGCAGTTACGTATCTCTGTACCTATTCGCGGTGGTTATAAAATCATTGCTCGTCAAGGAAAGACCGTGCAAGAGGTGTTTATTCTCACAACTTTACTACAGGATGAACTTGAGGGTGCGATTGCTATTGCTATGAGAATTGCCTAAGTTATGAATTTACAAACAGCAAGGTTAGAGCTAAATTCAGTTCTAACCTTGACTTTTGATTACTCTTCAATTTTATCAACTGCAAATTTATTTCAGAGGGAACTCTTAACGGTCAACTTTCTAACAAAAAAAACTCATGTTTAAAAACATGAAATTGAAATCATAACAAGGTTATCGATATAATCGAGGTACGGGTAAGTTAGAACCTTTAACTTAAAACCCATCTCATTCCCGTTTAAACTGTACTACACTTCTATTAGGCAAGATACCCGCACCAAAACATCAAATTTAAGCACGTAACATATTAATTATACTTTTCTAGAAGTGTCTCTATACTAGCATTATGATTTAAGAAGGAAAATAAATGACTGTAGAGCAGTTTTCCATCTTTGTCTAACACAAATTGAGCTGGTAATGGCGCTCCTAATGCTTGTCCAGTCTTATAAGTACGAAATGTGTGACAACTAGAATCACTCAATAATGGCATTTTTAAACCCAAGTCTTGAACAATTACAGCACTTTGCTTTTTGTCAGTGCTAGTAATTAATAAAACTTCAATTCCCCGATTTTTAAACTGTTCATAGTTCTCATTTAAAGCTTGAATATGGGGATAACAAAATGGACAATACTGCTTTTCTGTAAAAATCCTGGTAAAAGCTAGTAAAACTGGTTTTTTACCCCGATAGTCAGACAGTCTGACTATAGTATTATTAGTAATGTCTGATAATTTAAAATCTGGTGTGCTTACACCCAATCTAAAATCATCTAACGCAGGGATAGGTAAAAAATTATGGAAAAATCGCTCATTAAACAACCCATTGAAATTATTGGAAGTCAGCATAAAAAATAATTAATTTCTAATTATTAAAATTATCACCAATTACCAATTCTTAACCATCAATTCTCCAAAATACAAAACTGGAGTTAAAAATTGTCGCTGTGATCAAGGAATGTCAACTAGTCCCACTTATTTTATTTAAACTCCCCAGGCCGGATTCGAACCAGCGACCAATCGATTAACAGTCGATCGCTCTACCACTGAGCTACTGAGGAACGCTCTTAACTTTAGCTATAATAAACCGAAATTCAAATTAATGCAAGGGGTTTTTGCAAAATTTTTTAATTTTTTTTTGTTGCTGCTGAGACTGCTTTCTTTTAATGGTCAAAACCCTTTCCAGCAGCGATATTCAGAGATTTATGAATTTTAGAATTTATAATCCCATGCGTAATTCCGTTAACCGTTGTCTGGCCTTTGCGTCGATCCCATTGACTAAAAATCTAGTTTTGGGTTGTTTTTGCGACTTATACCGATGACGCATCCGACAAACAGTAGTTTCGACCTCACCACACAGTTGATGCGCTGATAACCATTCAGCACCATAACCCTGAACTGTTAATTGCTGCGCCCGATCTGAGGTAGCGACAATCATGCGAGAAATTAAAGATTGGGCTATTTGGTGACGGAGAGACGCACAGGTTTTTTCTATATATGTGTCTGCGGTCTGGCCAAAATCCGTATAATGTACCGTTAAAAATTCTGTAATAGTTTCTCTGTTACTAGGAGTGTTTTGATATTGTGCATCAAAAACAACCTGAGTTTCATAACCTTGGAAAGCGCTATAATTAGTCATCGCTTCTACCAACTCACCCCGTGCAGCTTCAAGTCCAGCATGATTACGGGTTTTTATCAAGCAAGGCCAAGCGCCTATAATATTGTAACCGTCCACTAATAGAACGGCCGGGACTATGGAACGAGACATGGTTTTTAATCACAATTATCTAGAGTTAACAAAAATCATTCATAAGACTTATAGTAAATGAAGCATTGCTTGTAACCCCATGCTACAAAAAATAAAAAACGCTTACTTCGGTCAAAATTAGACCCTAAGATAGAAGTCGTAATTCCGAAAACCCCTCTAAAAATCAGCTTTACTGAAGTTGTTTTCTATAAAAAATATTTTTCCCTAGTTTTGAAAATTTGATGTTTTCCCAGATCAAAAAACCAGATACCTATACAGCATCCTGTATTCTGGTATCTGGCTAAAAATTTATCAAAATTCTGGAGATATGAACGGGTAGAATATCTAATGATGTACTTGAGTTAATCGCTGTTTAAGACGTTCTGCTGCACCGGCATCAACTAAACAACCTTTTTCTAATAAGAAAGCACCATCACAGTAATCTAACTCTTCTAACCGATGAGTGACCCACAAAGCCGTAATACCGCGACTTTTAACTAGATTACGCACACTAGCCACTAAATCCAGTTGACTATCTGGATCTAGCAAGGCAGTGGGCTCATCTAATAATAAAACATGACAATGACGAGCGATCGCCCCAGCAATTGCCACGCGCTGCTTTTGTCCACCAGAAAGCGCGTAAATAGGTCGTCGCTGTAGAGACAATAAATTTACTGCTCCTAAGGCTTCTTCAACCCTAGACTTGATCATAGCAGGTTGCAACTTTTCCGCCACCAATCCAAAAGCCACATCAGCGCCAACTGTTGGCATTACCAATTGATGATCAGGATTTTGGAACACAAAGCCAACTGGGGGTAAAACCATAACTTCCCCAGCTTGAGGAGCTAATAAACCCGCGATTAATCTTAACAGCGTAGATTTACCACTGCCATTTGTCCCTAGAAGCATCCAAAACTCACCTTTAGGTACTTGAAGAGAGCAAGATTTGATTACTTGCTCCCCATTAGGCCAAAAGAAGTTTAAATTATTAACTTCGATGCCCGCTGCTGTCATGTTTATACCTTGAGTTATTCAGCCGTAAAAGCAGCAAAGCCCGGTGGTTTACCACTGCTACTAGCTGCACTATCTTTTTGGATAATCTGGATTCCCGAAATTTCACTAGCACGGACGGCAATTTTTTTCTCTGCTTTGCCTTCGCACTTGAGTTCTATAATATCAGGATTACCAGTCCGCATTGCTGCCAAAATTAGCTGATAAACAGCTTCGGCATCTTCAGTAGACTTGCGTTGTACTGATATGGGGAAAGCAGTATTTCTGATGCTTAAGTCAATGGTAAACATTTAGAATTAATCAATTTTCACTTGTAGAACCTATTCTAGCGTCATTAGTCATTAGTAAGTTGTCAGTTGTCAGTTGTTAAGAAATTTTTCCCTACTTGTCCACCTCAATAATCCCTAAATAAAATTTTTTTTAGCCTACTAGCAAAATTAGAGATTTTCACCTATTATGATAGAAAGCGTAAAAAATTGTAAACTAGATTGACAATCTGGTTAAATTTGTGTAGATGGCTAATAGGTCATCTATAAACGCATAAAACCCGTAATTATAAAACATTTTGGAGATTTGTTCTTATGACCATCGCAGTTGGACGCGCCCCCAGTAGAGGGTGGTTTGACGTATTAGACGACTGGTTAAAGCGCGATCGCTTTGTATTCGTAGGTTGGTCAGGAATCCTATTATTTCCCTGCGCTTTCCTCG